>Ga0210408_10000873_pt1 | contig 33840 bp, 27 predicted proteins | sample IncBWH4MmetaG_FD_155471 | JGI IMG/M metagenome (GOLD analysis project Ga0210408, IMG submission 155471) | Forest soil microbial communities from Barre Woods Harvard Forest LTER site, Petersham, Massachusetts, United States - Inc-BW-H-4-M | ecosystem: Environmental > Terrestrial > Soil >... | reverse complement strand
AAATCACGGTAAAAGTTCATCGTGGCCAAGTCATGCGTAAGATGCGGGCATCGTCCTTGCCTGACTTGGCGCGCATGGCCGACCAATTGCAACTGACGCCAACAAAACCGCATAATCCGGGTCGCGTTGCCTAGCGCAGACGCTCAGCCTGCATCTCCCGTGATGGTCCCATTGCGTCGCACCAGCCATGATCAGGGGTGCGTGCTAGATTCGACGTCTGCCGCGTCTTCGATCCGAAGCGGCACTCGATTCACGATGCGGCGGTCGGATGAGCAGGCGCAATGAAGCTAAAGATGGCGCCGCGTGGCACGTTAGGGCTCGCCCACAATCGTCCGTTATGCGCTTCGATAATCGACCGGCAGATCGACAGCCCAAGCCCCAAACCGCCCGGTTTCGTGGTGTAGAACGCCTCGAACACGCGCTCAAGAGCCGCCGGCGCGAAGCCTGGACCCGAATCTCGCACCTCGACTGACACGCCGTCCGGTTCGTTACGGGTGCTGATGAGCAATTCCCGTTCTCTTTCGCTGAAGTCGCGCATCGCTTCGATGGCATTGATGATCAAATTAAGTATTACCTGTTGCAGCTGGACGCGATCGCCTTGGACAGGCGGCAAGCCCTCCGCCAACTGCGTCCGCACCGAGACGCTATTGTTTGCGACCTCCGTACGGGTGAGAGCAATAATCTCGAGGATCGCATCGTTGATCGCTACGGCGTCCTTGCGTGCGGGCGCCTTCTTAATGAGTGCGCGGATTCGCCCGACGACCTCGCTTGCGCGATTCCCCTCCTTGACAATAAGAGAGAGCGCGTCATCCACCTCATGAAAATTCGGCGGCTCCGCGTTTAGCCAGCGCCGAGCGGCTAACGCGTATGTGACTGCCGCTGTAATCGGCTGGTTCACTTCATGCGTGATCGAGGCCGTCAACTGGCCCATCGTCGCGACGCGGTTGGCGTGCGCGAGCTCCAGCTGCACCTCACGGTAGCGCCGCTCGTTTTCGCGAGCTTCTGCCTCTACTGTCCGCAATGTCGTAACGTCGGTGCCGGTGCCGCGATAGCCGCGGAATTCTCCGTTAGCGTCAAACACTGGCTTGCCGCTGACCTTCACGTACATTGGAGAGCCGCTACCGTCCACGGAGCAATATACGAAATCGCGGAACGGCTTGCGTGAATCGAGAGTTGCCCAAACAAGCCGCCACTTTTCCGGTTCGGTTTCAAGGTCGAGAGCGTGATCCCAACAAACCGTGCCGATTCGATCCGCCGGATCCGAACGAAACGCATTCTCGGTCAACAGTGTGAATTTGTAGTCCGGACCGATTTCCCACAGCCAATCGGAAGCGGTTGCGGCATAGTCGCTGAACTTCGTTTCGCTTTCCCGCAATGCCTCCTCGGCGCGCTTGCGGTCGCTCATGTCGATGACAAAGACGACCCCCTCATTTGCCTTTCTCTCGAAAAATGCGCCGCCGACCAGAACTGGGACGCGGCTGCCGTCTTTGCGGTAATACTCCTTCTCGTAAGGTCTGCAGGTTCCGGTCCCGCTCAGCTGGGCCAACGCATCCTCGTCGGCGGGGGCCCACTCAGTGGGCGTCAGTTTCGTCCAACGCATCCGACCGGAGATAACGTCATCATGGCCGTAGCCCAGCATCTCGAGAAAGGCATCATTGGCTTCGATGATCCGCCCCCGCGAATCCCCGATAAAGATGCCGATGACGTTCGAGTCGACCAAGCGCCGGATTCTTGCCTCCCGCTCCTGGAGATCGTTGTACAGGCGGGCGTTTTCGATCGCGATCACCGCCTGGTCGGCGAAGGTCTCGAGAAGCGCGATCTGTCTGTCAGCGAACGGTCGGACCTCTATTCGCCGTACTAGAATTATTCCAATGGGGGTACCCTCGCGCAACAACGGTGTCGCAAGCGTGGTGCGGTGGCCCTCGCGTTTTGCGTTACTGCTGCCCACCGGGTACTCGCCCTCCTCTGCGGCGAGATCATGGACATGAATGGTCCGACGATCGCATGCGGCTCGTCCGGTTACCGTGTCTCGGTTTACGGGAACGCCCTGGTAGGCATGGATAACCACTGGAATTTCCCCGTATGAAGCTGCCAGCCGAAGAAGGTTGTCCTCCAGACGGAAGATCTCCGCATTGTTCGCGTCGCACAGGCGCGCGGCATTTTCGGCTACCGCGTCGAGCACCGACTGAATCGGCGAGTTCGCGATGATGCGCAGCATCTCCGAGGTGGCAATTTGTTGCTTCGTCGCCTCGGCAAGGCGCTCACGCGCATGGGCGATCTCTCGTCTGCATGCCTTGAGCTGCTGTTCGAGATTGGCGCGGGTCTTGTGAGCGCGAGCAGTGGGCGCCTTCGCTTCGGTCGAGCGAAGCTTGCGACCTCGCGTTTGGCTCTTCGCCCTTTTGCGAGACAAGGTCACCTCCATCGCCGAACTGGCCCTCAATGCTGATAGCACGCAACCCAGAGCGGGCGTCTCCATAGTGGTCGCCCGAGTATTTCTCTTCCTACGCCAATCTATGACTGCTCGATTGTGCCTGTTGGGTCAGCTCATTTCCTATCCTTTCTAATCAATATCGTCGTTGCCGCGCGAACGTTGCCTGGTTCGCTTGAATGGGCGGCAACTCTATCTGCCGGTGGCGGGCCCGACAGGGCCTCTCGTTTTGATTCGACATGCTCGGCGACGAATTCTGCATGCCGGCGGAAGATTTCGTCGAATTCGCCATGCTCCTCCAGTTTTTCAAGCACGTACGCCCGAGTCGCGTCCGACAACCGATACTGTGCCTGCGTTTCATCGATCCTGGTTGCTATCAATGACTTCTCGACCAGCCCGGCGATCGCGTCAAATATTTCGCCTACGCTGAGTTCGCCTGCGACTTGTCTCGCGCCGTCCAGCGTAAAGTGACCGACGAATGGAGCGATGCGTCGAAAGACAATCCTCTCTGCGTCGGACAGCAGATTGTAGCTCCAATCCAATGTCGCCTTAAGCGTCCGATGTCTGGGCACGGCCGTGCGATGGCTTAGATTCAGCAATTCGAGCCGAGACACCAGGCGGGCAACCGTGTTCTTGATGCCGAGTACGGCCACCTGGCCCGCTGCGAGCTCAATTGCCAGGGGTATGCCATCCAGCTTTCGGCACATTTCTGCGACGAACGGTGCCTCCTCGTCGGTGAGAACGACGCCTCCCGCCCGCGCCGCCACGCGCCGTACGAACAATTGCACTGCCGGATATCGAAGCACGGCATGTGCCGTCTGCTCCGGACCTTCTGGCGGAACATCAAGGGGAAGAACCCGGCAACAATGCTCGCCCTCTACTTTCAGCAATTCGCGACTCGTGGTCAGAAGATGAACTTGCTCCGTTTCCTGGTAGAGTTGCTCGGCAAGCAACGCGACCGCCTCGATCACATGCTCACAACTATCGAGAATGATAAGAAACTTCTGCGAACGAACGAGGTCGACCAGCTCCAGACCAGGATCTTTCGATTTGAGTGCAAGTCCGAGGGATGTCGCGACGGCCCCCGCAACATGCCGCGGATCGGTAAGGCTTTCCAGGTCGACAAAATGGACTTTCCCGCCAAACTCCTCGGCAACGGCGCGGCCAGCAGCCACGGCAACGGTCGTCTTACCAATGCCACCGGGGCCGAGTAGTGTTACGAAGCGCTGTTCGCGCAGCTTGTCGCAAACCTCGCCGACGATCGTTTCGCGTCCAATCATCATGATCGGTCGCACGGGAAGCCTGCCTTGCTGCCGCAACCTGTCGTTCCCGCTTTGCGTGCCACCATTGCCGGAGACAACGTTGCCGACGAACGAGTAACCCCGGCCTTTGATGTTTGCGATGTATCGGATGCCAAATTGGCCGTCACCAAGGGCCTTGCGGATCGCTGCCACGTGGACCCGGATGCTCCCCTCTTCGACGGTCACGTCGGGCCAGACGTGATCGATTAGTTCCTGCTTTGCGATCACCTCACCGGGACGTCCGGCAAGGTAGATCAGGATATCGAGGGCCCTGCTGCCAAGGGGCAACACCACACCGTCGCGCCGCAGCACCCTCTCCTTGCTCGAAAGTTCAAAGGGGCCAAACTGCAGATTTCCTTGAGCGTCATCGTCAACCATGGCTCTTGGCCTGGACCTGGTTTGCTTGTCCGGGTGTTCAATTGTCCGTGCGAAACCCAACCGTGCGTTCCTGATAGACATGAGCTTGCTTCGGCTCTCTGCAGGCAGCTTTGCCCAATGCTGCCCGGCGCTTCCCTCTCGCTAACAGAGATCGTACACTTTCGTTACGGGGGGTACCCCCCGAATGGGGGAAGAACTCACGGCGATAAAGGGGAGCCCTTGATCCAGCCGCACTTGAGCAATATTGCTATTGGAACGGCTACCTCGCCTGCCAGGGGACAGCTGCCATTCCTCGCGACCAAGATTTTGCCGGCACGATTCGGCGGACTGGTCGCACGTCCCCGGCTCGTCGCGATCTTGTCCGAACTCCCGGCCAAGCGACTTGCCGTCATCAAGGCGCCGGCAGGCTTCGGAAAGAGCTCGCTGGCGGCCGCTTGCGCCGAGAAGCTCGAGCAAGGCGGCAGCTGTGTCGGGTGGCTGACCATCGATTCAGACGACGACGAGGCCACGCGGTTTCTGTTTTACGTATCTCAGGCCCTGCATCATGCCTGCCCGGAGGTTGGAGCCGGCGCAATCGGGCTGATCCTCGAGAACAACCTGATCGACCCGACAGCGATCCTGTCGAGCCTGATCAACGATCTGGCGGAGATAGAAGATGACGTATACCTGTTTCTTGAAGACTATCACTGGCTCAGCGCTTCTCGCATCCATCAGACCGTCGCGTATTTTCTGAAGCATGCGCCGTCTCACTGCCATGTGGTGCTTACGACGCGTACTGAACCTCCTCTGCCACTCGCGACCCTGCGAGCCCAGAATCAGCTGATCGAGATTGATTCCGTAGCCCTGCGATTCGACATGCAGGAGACCCAGGCGTTTCTGGACCATGCCAAGCCTGGCGTTCTGGAGCTCTCCGACGTCCAACTTTTGCAACGCAAGACTGAAGGGTGGCCCGCCGCCCTGCGAATTGTTGCGTCGATGCCCTCACAATTCGCATTGGCCTTCAAGGAGTATGTACAAAATCTCTCAGGTTCGCAGCGTCCAATTGCAGCCTATTTGTCGGAGATGCTGGATACGCTCCCGGTCGAAATGGTCGACTTCATGCTGCGAACGGCCATTCTTGATCGGCTCTCCGGTCCTCTATGCGAGGCCGTAACCGGTTCGAGCTCGAGCCGCACAATCCTTGCATCGCTTGCTGAACGCCAAATGCTGCTCACGTCACTCGATAATGACGGCGTGTGGTTTCGCTATCACACGCTGCTCGCCGAATATTTGAAACAGAGGCTGGAGGCGGACCGTGGCATCGAAATTCCCGAGCTGCACGGACGTGCCGCTCTTTGGTATGCCTCCCACGAATTATGGACCGAGGCGGTTCAGCACGCGATTGCAGCCGGCGCTTCTGACCGTGCGATCAGCTGGATCAACAATTGCGCCATGGCTTTGATAAAGCGGGGCGATCTCTTCACCTTGCTCGAATGGCAGCGCCAGTTTCCCGACGAACTCATGCGGGGTCAGCCCGAGGTCAGGCTGGCGATCGCTTGGGGATTGGCGCTCGCGCTACGTTTTGATGAAGCCCTGCAGCTCGCAACTGAAATAGAGAACGATATCGCTGCTACTCAGCTGCCGGAGAGCGACTTGCTGTGCGAATGCCAGGCGATCCGTTCTGTTGCTATCGCGCTGAAGGATGACAGCGAGCGTGCGCTGCCTCTGGCGCAGGATTGCGTGAATCGCTCGTCCGATCCCTGGACTGCGAATGTTGCCTCAAACGTCGTTCGCTTCGGTCACATGCAAGCCGGTGACCTCAAGCAGTTCTATGCGACGCCTTGGATGCCCTATTCGCCAGAGGAAGACCGGAGAAATGTGTTCGCGTCGGTATATCGGCGTTGCCTTCAAGGTGTCGCAGAGCTCCGGCAGATACGTCTCGCCGCGGCGGAGGGGCATTACCGTGAGGGGTTGCGCATCGCGGAGCAATATGTTGGCCCGCACTCGGTGGCAGCGGCTTTGCCTACCAGCCTGATTGCACGGATATTGTACGAGCAAGGCCACCTGGACGAGGCAGAGGCTTTGGTGATCGATCGCGCATCGCTGATCAACTCCGGGACGATGCTCGACTGCGTTCGCAGCGCCTATTTCGTGATGGCCAGGGTCGCGGCTGCCCGGATGAACCTCGAGCGGGCCCACACGCTGCTGGAGCGGGCCGAAAGCCATGGCATCTCACGGGATTGGGGAAGGCTCACGGCAGCTGCAACAGCAGAACAAGCGCGGCTTTACCTCAACGGAGGCCGCGTCGATGAAGGCGCCGCATGCGTCGATCGCCTGGAGCGGCTTACGAGACAGTACCCTGCGCCCAGACTTTGTGCCTGGTCTGAAATTCAATGGGACCACAAACTGGCCCACGCTCATTTATTGGCACAACAGGAGCGTCCCGAGGCGGCGATGTCAATCCTGCGGGAGCTGCAGCGCGAAACCGAAGCAGCCCACCATCGCTACTTCCTGATCCGGGTTGAGATTCGAATCTCGGCCCTTCAGCTACGCCTCGGCAAAACCGTGGAGGCCACGAATCGGTTTCGTCGTATTCTTGCTGCATGCGCAGGCGCGGGTCTCTATCAGATCATTCTGGACGAGGGTTCGATCACTTCCGACCTCGTCCAGATGGTCAAACAAAGCGGCAGCATTGGCGCGAATTTGATGCCTTATGTTGATCGGCTCGTCTCCGATTCCCAAAGGGCAAGGCAAGATCGCCTGGTACCGAACTCCAGAGCCCAGGCTCTGCACGCATTGAGTCCTCGCGAGACTGACATTCTCACGCTGATCGCGGAAGGATTGTCCAACAAGGAAATCGCCCGCAGCCTTTATATCGGCCCTGAGACCGTGAAGTCACACCTCAAGAGCGTTTTCAACAAGCTCGGTGTGGAGAGGCGCGCGCAAGCGGTATCACGCGCGCAGACCCTGGGCCTTGTCACCACGCAGTGAAGCCAAGCCTGGGCATATCTGCTGCCGAATTGACGTTCACCAAGCGCCTTCCGAATGACGGCCATGCGGACCCGCAGGCGCGCCTCATCAACTGCGGTGCCCGACCACGCACGATCCCTGAGTTCTTTCTCCGCTGCGATCCCGCCGGGCGCAAGTTCAAGCCTTCGCTCTGCCCGATGATTTCGCCACCCTTCGCCCGGTTTGCCGAGCCGGAACGCTCGTCTGTTCGAGGATTCGCCTGGCCGAAATCAGATCGGGTGTCGTGAGACCTTCGGAGAACCGATTGTAGACGGGACTGATCAGATCATGGGCTCGCTGCACCTCGCCACGCTCGATCCAGATCCGCGCGAGCTCCAATCCAGCACGCAATTCGAACGGCAGCGCCGATTCTTGTCGTGCCTGCGTCATCGCCTTCGCAAAACACTCCTCGGCTGCCAAACTCTCGGGCAAGTCCCCGGACACAAGCGCCGAACCTTTGGCCAGAAACGGCAGATGAAGAGGCTTGTTGGCCTTGCCAGCGGCGACAATCCATTGATCGACAAGCGTCAGCGCTTCCGAGCGCGCGTTTTGCTTTGCCAGGGCGACCGCTAGTTCAGAGACAAGATCACCTTTAAGTATTTCGTACCGGTGAACCGCCAGCCTCTCCAAACTCTCTTTTAGATGTTGCACACCATCTGGCATTCGGCCGACATGTATCAGGTATCGCCCCCTAAGCCCCAACGCGACCGCACGAAGCGGCGCCAATGAATGGCTATCAGCGGTATGCTCGAGCGTTGAAAGACCTCGTTCGACCTGCTCCAAATCGTCGACCCAAAAATAAAGCCGCATCGGGTGAATAAGCGCGCGACACAGTCCGATTGGATGCCCTGATCTTTCCGCGACCTCAATGTTCATTTTGGCAAAGTGCGCGGCCTGGTCGAGATTGCCAGTGAAAAAAAGTGATTGGGTAAGAACGATAAGTGAAGAACTCCGCAAATCGAACAGGTATTGGCTGGCATTGAACCGTCGGAGGCGAGGCGAGCCTTGCAATGACCGTTTCAGATATTCTTGCGCCCGCGGGTGCTCACAACGTAGATGGCATGCCGCCCCCATCATGGAATCAGCAATGGCCGCATCGTCGAGGCTTCCGGTTTTCCTTGCGTCGACCACGCTGCGAAGCGCGAGTTCATACGCTCCCGCTACGTCGTCGACGCCATGAAGATACATCGACATGCCGCTAAGTAGACACACGTGCAGGTGGGTATCCTCGTGCCGCTCCGCAAAGCTTAGCGCTATATGAAACGCCTCGCGAACCCTCTCGCTATTCCCTTCGGTGTACATGAGCGAAAACGCAAGCGCTGCGTGAATCTTCATCTGATGCCGAGGATCGCAGTCCGGCGTCATCCGATCGACCGCCTTCTCCATCCATGTTCGGCATTCCAAGAGAAGAGACATGGCGAGGAACAGCTGCGAAGCTGCGGCCGCCAATCTTATGGCTTTGAGGTCGTCCCCATTGGGACCAAAGCTCCATTCAAGCGCGGCACGGATATTTCCAAGATAGTTTCGCGCAGCGTTGGCTGCAGCATCCGTGAACTCCAAATCCAGGAGATTGACCGGGTTGCTTTCCAGCATTCGAATCGAGAAGCTCGCGTGCCGACCTGCAATGGAATCTTGCTCACCACTGGTAGCCAATTTCTCCAAAGCGTAGGCGCGCGTCGTATCAAGCAATCGGTAGCATGGTCCCTGCGAGCTGGTCCAAACCCCGATCAGCGATTTGTTGACCAGGCTTCCTAACGCGCGCGAGAGCTCGGACTCGTCTATCCCCGCTTCCTCCGCCACTGCGAGCGCCGCCTCCAACGTGAACTGCCCTACGAAAATTGCGACACGTCGCAACAGGACCTGCTCGATCTCCGAAAGATAGTCGTGGCTCCAGTCCAGCGTTGCGATGAGCGTTTGATGCCGTGGATTTGCGGTTCGCCGGCCAAACTTCAGGAGATCGAGGCGCGAACCCAGTCTTGCCGCCGTGTTCCTGACGCCGAAGATAGCGGCCCTTCCGGCGGCGAGTTCGATGGCGAGCGCAATGCCGTCGAGCTTGCGGCAAATCTCGGCAACCAAGGGAGCTTCGTCGTCACGAAGCGAGAACTCGCCGCGGCGAGCGCTGACACGCTCGGCGAACAACCGTACGGCCGGATAGGCAATCACCTTTGACGCCGTCAGCCCCGGCTGCTCCGGCGGGCAATCCAGTGGACAAAGACGAAGCTCGTGTTCACCAGGGACGTGCAATGCTTCCCTGCTGGTCGCAAGTATATGGATGTCGTGGGCATTTTGAAAAATATAGCCGGCGATCTCCGTGGTTTTCCCGATGAGATGCTCACAACTGTCGAGAATGACAAGCGCCCTGCGAGGGCGCAGAAAATTGAGTAGTGCCTCTTTTGGGTCGACCAACTGCGGGCCGAGCCCGACCGCGGATGCGATCGCGCCGATCAGATGCTCCTGGTCGTTTACGGTTGAAAGATCGACAAAGAATGCCGCGCCTAAGAAGCTGGCCAATGCCCCGTGTCCGACTGACAAGGCAACCGTTGTCTTGCCGATACCGCCAGCACCCAGAATTGTAATCATGCGCTGTCCGGTCTGGAGCAAACCCTGAATCTCAAGGACAACATCGTTGCGACCGACCATGCGGCCCAGTGCGGGCGGCAGGTTGGATATTCCGGCGGATGCATTACCCCTGTCGTGGTCCGCGGGAAGGCGAGTGACCGGCGCGATGAAGCTGTAGCCGTGGCCCTGTTTACTCGCGATGTACTTGTTGCCGAACTGACCGTCGCCCAGTGCCTTGCGCAGCGCCGACAGATGAACGCGAAGACTGCCTTCCTCGACCGTTACGTCAGGCCATGCCCTCGCGATCAGTTCGGCTTTCCCGACAAACTCACCGGCGTTTTCGAGAAGAGCAATCAGGATGTCGTAAGCCCTGCCACCAAGTGGAATGACTCGGTTCGCCTTCTTGAGAGAGCGCTCAGCGACATTGAGCTCGAATGGGCCAAATCGAAGCCCGATTGCACTCGGTGAGCCAATTTGTTGAACTGACATAAGTTATTCCGCCAAGATCCACGACGATTCGACCGTTGCGCCGTTCGTCGTCTGTCTTGCGCAAATTCACCCCCAGCCCACCGAGTGTTACCCGAAACCTCCTCCAGCAACAAGCGGTCAGTGTAACGAGTTGATGGTGCTGTCGGGCCGGTACGAGCCGTTCAACACCTGCTTGGCCAACCGTAGATCGGAGGTCTCAAGGCCTTCTCGAAATTTCGCGTGGGTGGCTTGTAAGGTCCGCCACGCCGCCTCCTTCCGCCCGACCGACTTCTCGGCAATAGCAAGGCTGGTCGCGGCCCTGAGCGCCCACGACAAGCTCGCTTGTCTTTCCGATAGTTCAAGCGCATTGAGAAAATACTGTCTGCCAACCGCAAGCCCCTCGTCGTTGGCCAGGGCCAGTTCACCCCTGATGCGATGCAGTTCCGGAGCATACCATTGGATCGCGTCAAGATCGATCTTCGCTCGTTCGAAGACAGCAAGTCCTTGCCGCGGACGACCAGCGACGGCCGTGCATCTCGCAAACTCTGCTTGCAGGATCCAGTTGAAGACCCGATAGCGTGCCGTCGATAGCTTCTCCAAGCCGCGGTAGAGCGTCGCCGAAGCCGCATCGCCCTCGCCCCGCCGGACTCGGCAGAGGGCTCGCATGCTGAGGCCAAAACCGTGATAGCTCTCCACAGCGAATTTTGCGGCGTGGTCGACAAGCTCATTGGCGAGCGCTTCAGTCTCGAAATCGTCCGAACTTGTCAGGTACGTGTTGAAGCTTGCCCAGGCGAGCGCCACGCAGAGCGGTACCGCATGATCGAGTTGGCGAGCCTCAGCGATCGACATCAGATTGAGGCGCCGGGCCTGATCAGGACAGCCGCGCAGCCAGACCAGGTTCGCCAAAACAGCGAGGGCATCGACCTTTCGATCGTAGCCAAACCGCTTGATAAGAGATCGTCGCGACGCTTCGTCATCGCGATGCAGAGATAACTCAAGATGAGCTTCGGCCTGCGATATTTGCCCAATGTGGTGGTAGGTCACGCCGCGCATGTAATTGGCCATTGCGATCGCGCCGCGATCGCCGCCCCCCTCAGCGACAGCGCCGCACCGATCTGCCAGTTCTGTCGCCTCGGCATAGCTAGGAAGCCGTATCTGGTGAGCCCAAAGAACGAGCAGAGAATCAAGCTGGCAATCGGTGTCGTTGAGGCACTCGGCAAGAAGGCGCGCTTTCTCCCAGCTTTTGTACGACTCTTCAGTCATGCCACCCGTGAACATCATACAGCTGGCGAGTGCGGACTGAATGATCATTTCTTGCCGTGAGCCGGCGCTTGCATCGTCGATGCGACCTATGGCTTTCGTCATCCACTCCCGGCATTCGGTAAGCAGGGCCATTGCCATCCAGGTGCTTGCCGAGGCGGCAGCAAGTTCAACGCCAGTTTTCGCGTCACCCTCGACCGAGAAAGCCCAGTTCAGAGCGGCTCTGAGATTGTCGACCTCGGCCCCAAGCGTCCTGAGCCTTTCAGGCATATCCATTGAAGCGCCTTGTTTGAACAAGTCGCAGAAGTAGAGGGCGTGAAGCCGGCGACAGCGATTTTCATCATCGCTTTCGGCAAGTCGTCGTGAAGCAAAGGCAAGAGTGGTGTCGAGTAAACGCAGCCGCCCCTCCTGGCCTCGAGCGGCAATCATCGACTTCGAACGAAGCTCCCAAATGCAGTCCGAGACATTCCCTTCATCTATCGTCTCATCAGCCACAACGGCGACTGCCGCTTCGAACGTAAATCCGCCGGAGAAAACACTGAGCCGGTTCAGTACGCGCTTCTCTGCTTCACCGAGCAGATCATAGCTCCACTCCAGCGCGGCGCTTAAGGTCTGGTGCTTCGGCAAGGCCGTTCTACGCCCCACCCATGACAGGTTTAGTCGGTCGTCGAGCAAGCTTGCGGTCCTGCTGACGCCAAAAATGTCAATCCTGCTGGCTGCGAGTTCGATTGCCAATGGAATTCCATCAAGCCGCCGGCAGATTCCCGCGGCAATCGGCGCATCCATATCGACCAGTTCAAAGTCACCTCGCACGGCCCGCACGCGGTCGATCAGTAGTTGAACAGCGGAATACTGCAGAGCGTCATGTGCCGATAGGCTGCGATCATCCGGAGGACATGCAAGCGCGCAGAGTTCATAGACGTGTTCACCTTCCACGCGCATCGCTTCCCGGCTGGTCGCGAGCAAATGCAATGTCGGGACACGGCGAATCAATTCTTCTGCGACGGCCGACGCTCCATCGACAAGGTGTTCGCAGCAGTCGAGAATGATGAGCGTTGGCCTTTCCTGCAAACGATCGATCAAGGCTGGTACGACATTGTTAGTTTGGACCGATACGCCGAGTGAGGTAGCCACGGCTGGCGCGACGAGCGAGGCGCCGCCGAGAGCGCCCAGGTCGACGAAATGAACCTGGCCTTTGAAAGTCGCGCTCATCTCATGGGCAACTGCGACCGCTAACGTGGTCTTTCCGATGCCGCCAGGTCCGACGATCGTCACAAACTTCTGCTCAGCCAGCTTCGTCTGTATTGCAACCAGGGCGTCTTTTCGTCCAAGCATCCGCATCAGGCGCGCAGGCAGTCGGGACCCCGACGATGGTTTGATATCCGCCGACGTTGGCGAAGAAAGTGACGTTACCGGTACGGTGAAGCTGTACCCCCGCCCGGGCACGTTCGCGATATATCGCCTGCCGGGGTCACTCTGATCGAGAGCCTTCCGTAGCGCTGAGATGTGGACGCGTAGGCTGACTTGTGCGGCTCCTCTCTTTGGCCAAACGCGCTCGATCAAGGTTCTCCTGCCGACGACCTGGTTTGCCTGCTCCACCAGGACGATGAGGAGATCCATGGCGCGCGCGCCGAGCGGCACGACCTTTGCGCCATTTGTCAGAAGTCTGTTTCCGATCGACAGTTCGAAAGGTCCGAAGCTCAGGACTTTCCTGCGCTGATCGCTCATGGGACATTCTCGTCCATGCCGGTTCTTGAGGTGACCTCGCCCGGGATTCCGTGCTCGCGTCGCCAGCTGGCCGGACTTTGACCAAAGGCCTGTCTGAACAGCCTGCATAGATGTGCCTGATCCGAAAAGCCTACGCTCAAAGCTATCTCGCTCAGTGGTTCCGCACTGGTCATCATCAGGTGGCAGGCTCTCTCCAGGCGCCTTCTCACCACGTAGGCATGTGGCGGCTCGCCGACAGCCAGTTTGAATTTCCGAGAGAAGTGCGCTGGACTTCGACGCGCGACCGCACTGAGATCCCGGATGTGAATGGTGCGGTGTAAATTGCTGTCAATATAAGCTCGCACGCGCAGGATCTGCCAGGCCGCCAGACCGCCGCTTGCGGCGCCGTTAGCGCCCGAACAGCGCTCGATCTCCGCTTGCAGGATGTTCGATGCCGTTGCCAGCGACGCCTTGGCCGCCTCCCGATCACGTTCGAGCTCTCGCGTTGCAGTTTCAAGCAGCCGGGCCAGGCTGTTCGCAACGAAGTGGAACTTTTGGTCGGCTCCAGAAGAAGAATCTGGTGCGATAGTTTGAAGCCCTTCCATAATCAATTCCCTCGACGAACCATCCGACGGCTTCGGATCGGCGCAAGAGTGCAGCAAAGGGTCTCCTTTGGCTCGTTAATCAGCGTTATGGAAGGTTAATGTTGCCCATCCTCGCTGAACGCATTTCTTTTTTGATATCAACGCGTTAAATCTCGACGCACCTGAGGTCGTAACAATTCAGAGCACCCCAGCGCTCTCTCAAATAGAAACTGCTATGAGAGGCATGAGGATGCAGACGCACGGCGCCCGAAGGTTCGATAAGCTTGGTCGCCCGGCCATTGCGAACATCGTTCGTCGTGCAGAGGGCCTCGACCAAGATTCTGATGAAACTTTCTTCCCTATCGCGAAAACGCCTCCCCCAGCCGAGGGTCTCCGCGGGACGGGGGGTCCGCAGAGACCCTCTTGGCGAAGCGAGGGACCATACGCTTCGCCGTTGCGGCGGGAGTACTCTCAGTCACTTACGAGCCATGATCCTCGAGGACTTTCAGATCGCTAACTGAGTAAGACAGTGAGTAGCGGAACCCCGACTCGATCCGCCTCGGCGCGAGAGCGTGGAGTTCTTCGCCTTTCGTCTCCGGAAGATTTAGCTCGCCCTTCCCGATCCATGCGCCGGCAACGGTGAGATTGTCGGCGACCGACATCGCCAGCTCGTTGACCGCAGGCTTGTCCTGGTATCCGGCCGTCAGTCTCGGGAAGTATCGCAACAAGACTATCGGGCGGCTGAGAAGAGACAGTCCGTCTTCGACCGGCTTGCGCAAGGTGACGCAGGCTTCCGCAAGACGTTGGCCATGCGCGGAGAGGCTGGCGCCGAATCGGCTGCCGGACGCGACCGGTGCCGCGGCCGGGCTTGAGGCCGCAAAGGAGCGCGTCTGAAAAATGCTGCCCATTTTCTTTGGAAACCCCCGCGTCCAACCGCACGCAAGCGCGGCGTCATTGTCGACATAAATGTACGGACACCACATGACCGGCAGGTCGCCATACATCGCGTCGACCAAAATGAACGCCTCGCGATACTGATAACGAGCCGGATCGAGATATTCGTCGTCCTGGGCCGTGAATTGCCAGTCCAGAAACATCATGACAGCGCGACCGTTCGACTTCGGATCTCGGGAAAGACCATTCGGCAATGTCGCTGCCGTTGCGTCAGGGTCCGTCCAGAACTCGACTCCAACAGCATCGCCGGCATAGTGCCAGGGTGGTGGCGGGGTTAGAGCGGCCTGGCCGAATGGCGACTTCGGAACTGTAAAGCCCTTGAGCATTCCCGTGTCCTGCTGCATCACTTTCGGCAAAGAGGCTACTGAAATCAGCGACAATTGATTTGATTGAAGTGCGTCGACTTGTTCATTCCTGTCGGAATCCCAACACGCTTGTTGGCGTCAACCGCGTTCGCTAGGCGGTCAAGTCTGCCAGGATCTCGATGTCGGTGACGGAATAGGAAAACGAGAATCGATATCCGCGCCCCACCTTCAGCGGCCCTAGCACTTCCAACTCCTCGCCAAATGCCTCCGGAAAATTGAGCTCCCCCTCGCCGATCCAGATGTTTGTGATCAGGAGTTGGTCCGAGACGCATCGAACGAGTTCGTCCACGGCTGGCTTGTCGTGCATGCGGGCGGAGAGCCGCGGAAAATATCGCCGTCCCACGATCCGGCGATCGAGCAAGCCAACAAGACGCTCGGCTTTTTCGCGTAAGGTAACACTGGCTTGCACCAGCAAACGGCCGTGAGCGGACATGCAGGCCGAGAATCTGCCGTCATGCACGAGTGGCGCCGAAGCTATACTCGCAGTGGCAAAAGTACGGGTTTGGTGTACAGTACCGAACTTTCTCGGATAGCCCTGAATCCAGCCTCTCATCAACGCAGCGTCGTTGTCGACATAACAATAGGGACACCACGCTATTCGTGTCCCATTCCATATCGCGTCGAGGAGCACGCTAAATCCGCGACACTGATATCTGGCAGGATCCAGATGCTCATCGTTCTGGGCGGTGAACTGGTAATCTGTGAAGAGTGCAACAGAGTGACCTGGACATTCCTTATCAAGCTCGACGCCCGTCGGAAGGATATGGACCGATACGTCCGGATCATTCCAAAATTCCACCGCCAGAACGTCACCCGCGAAATGCCAGGGCGGCGACGGGACCAGTGCAGCTAGCCCGAGGGGGGACCGAGGGGAAGTGAATCCTTTGAGCATTTCCAGATCCCACCACCAATAGCGTATCCGCCGCGCACTATTTCAACATGAAATGTTAGCGTTGGTATTGTTCCCAACGCTTGGACAAACGCGTGACGATTTGGTGGTTTGTGCGCACCCGACGCTGATACGAAACCGACTGGACCGAGCAACCCGCGACGCTCTTCAGTGCTGCATTTGCAGATTCATCAGCTCGGCCGCGGGCATCATGTTGTCGTTCAGATCTGCCATGATCAAAAGCGATCCGACCACGACCAAGGCGACGATCAGCACACCAAACGCCAGCGCCATCACGTTGTTGGTGTTGTCTGGACCAGTGGTGACGTGCAGGAAAAACACCAGGTGGACGCCCATTTGCGCGATCGCGAGGACCGTCAGGCCAAGAGAGACGCCGGGGGGCCAGAGCAGCGACGTGTTGGCGACCCAGAACGACATGGCTGTGAGAACCACCGCGAGAACCAATCCGATTGTATAGACAAGCACACCGGATGTTGTCCCCTGTTCCACATCGGGAAGTGCTGACGCGTCTCCGGGCGCGCGATCGTACTGCGTGTCGGTCATGAAAGGGCTCCCATCAGATAGACCACCGTGAACAGCCATACCCAAATAATGTCGAGCGCATGCCAGAACAGTGAAAAGCAGAGCAGACGGCGTTCGACAGTCGCGCGAAAGCCTTTGATGGCGACCTGGGCCATCATCACTATCAGCCAGACCAGCCCGGCGGTGACATGCAGCCCGTGACAGCCGACAAGGGTAAAGAAGGCGGAGAGGAAAGCGCTGCGCTGCGGACCGGCTCCTATCGCGATCATGCCGGCGAACTCGCGCAGCTCTAGTGCCAGGAACGAGGCTCCCAGCACGAATGTGATAAGGGCAGCCAGATAAGTGACGGCATAGCGCCGCGAACTAATAGCCAGGGACATCAATCCGCAGGTGTAGCTCGACGCGAGAAGGCAGCCGGTTTCGATCGCGACGCTGCGCTGGTTGAACAGCTGCATTCCACTTGGACCTCCAGCGGTCGCATGCGCGAGCACCGCGTAAGCGGCAAAGATCGCCGCAAACATCACGATGTCGCTCAAGAGGAATATCCAGAAACCGTAGCCAACCACGACCCGCTTTGTAGCCGGACCGGCCTCACTTGCACTCAGCCGCGCCTCGTAGCGAACCTCATCATCAACTGCAACAGCGACATTCATACTGCAATCTCCGCCAGGTTCGCCTGCTCGAAACGCGCTATCTGATCGGCCGGGATTTCGATTTCCTCCTCATCGCGAAACGCGAAGGCAAGCATGGTCAGAAAGATTCCGATTGCCCCAAGACCTGCCATCCACCAGATGTGCCAGATCAGCGCAAAGCCAGTGACAACTGCAAAAAATGCCATGATAAAGCCGGTCGCGCTGTTCTTCGGCATCTCGATCGGCTCGAATTTGCGCTCCTTCGCCGGCTGGGCCTGTTGCGTGCGTTCACGCTGCTTCTTTTTCCAGAAGGCGTCGATATCCGTGACTTGCGGCAGCACGGCGAAATTCCAGGCCGGCGGCGGCGAAGCGGTCGCCCATTCCAGCGTACGGCCATTCCATGGGTCCGCGGTGACCTTCAATTGTTCGCGGTCGCGGATCGAGACCACGAGCTGGATGACCTGACAGACGATCCCCGCGAGGATGACGACGACGCCGACCGCCGCGACCACCAACCACGGTTGCCAGCTGGCAACGTCGTAATGCTGCATGCGGCGGGTCATGCCCATGAGACCCAGCGCGTAAAGCGGCATGAAAGCGATATAGAAGCCGATCAGCCAGCACCAGAACGAAGCTCTGCCCCAGCGTTCGTCGAGCTTGAAGCCGAATGCCTTGGGGAACCAATAATTGTAGCCCGCCATCAAGCCGAACACCGTGCCACCGATGATGACATTGTGGAAATGCGCTATCAGGAACAGGCTGTTGTGCAGCTGGAAGTCGGCGGGAGGCACGGCCATCAACACGCCGGTCATGCCACCGATCACGAACGTCACCATGAAGCCGATCGACCACAGGATCGGCACGGTGAATCGGATGCGGCCGCCATACATGGTGAACAGCCAGTTGAAGACTTTGACGCCCGTCGGCACCGCGATGATCATTGTCATGACCCCGAAGAAGCCGTTGACGTTCGCACTGGCGCCCATGGTGAAGAAGTGGTGCAGCCAGACAATGAACGACAGCACGCAAATCACCATCGTCGCGGCAACCATGGAACGATAACCAAACAGCGGCTTGCCGGAGAACGTCGAGACAACCTCGGAAAAGATGCCGAACGCCGGCAAGACCAGGATGTAGACCTCCGGGTGACCCCAAACCCAGAACAGGTTGACGTACATCATCGCGTTGCCCTGGCCGTCGATCGTGAAGAAATGAAAGCCGAGGTAACGATCGAGCAGCAGCATCGCCAAGGTCGCAGTCAAAACCGGGAAGGCGGCGACGATGAGAAGGTTCGCGGCGAGCGACGTCCAGCAAAACACCGGCATGCGCATATAGCTCATCCCCGGTGCGCGTGTTTTCAGGATCGTCGCGACGAAGTTTATGCCTGTCATCAATGTGCCGACGCCGGAGATTTGCAGCGCCCACAGATAGTAGTCGACGCCGACACCGGGCGAGAACTGCAGCTCGCTCAAGGGTGGATAGGCGACCCAGCCGGCTTTCGAGAACTCCCCGATCGCGAGCGAGATATTCGTCAAGAGAATGCCTGACGCGGTCAGCCCGAGGGCCACCGAGTTCAAGGTTGGAAACGCCATGTCGCGGACGCCGAGTTGCAACGGCACCACAAAATTCATCATTCCGATCACGAATGGCATCGCCATGAAGAAGATCATGATCGTGCCGTGCGCCGAGAAGATCTGGTCGAAGTGCTCAGGCGGCAGGTATCCCTGCGCGCCGCCTGCGGCGACCGCTTGCTGTGCCCGCATCATGATGGCGTCGGCAAAGCCACGCAGCAGCATGATCAGCGCCAGAATGATGTACATGATGCCGATGCGTTTATGGTCGACAGAGGTGAGCCACTCTCGCCACAGGTAAGGGACGTAACCCTTGAAGGTGACCCACCCAAGGATCAACACGATGACCAGCACCATGCCGCCTGATGCGCCCATGATGATGGGCTGGTCGAAGGGGATCGCGCTCCAGTCCAGTCTGCCAAGTAGACTCATTTTTCCGCCCTCATTGATGTCGGATAGTTGTGGCACATCGCATCGTCGGACTGCATTTCGGAGAGCATGATGCTGCCGAACAGACCGGGCGCGACTGAGCGATAGGTGAATGGCGCCACCGCCGCGCTCGGCTTCGCCAGATCTGCATAAGTCTTAGCGTCAAGCTCCGGCCCGGCGCTGCGTGTCGCGTCAAGCCATTGCGCGAACTTCTCGTTCGTCACGGCATCGGCGTCGAAATGCATGTCAGCAAAGCCCTCGCCGCTGAATTGAGCAGAAAGCCCGCGGTACGTTCCCGAATGGTCGGCCTGCAGGTGAAGGCGGGTGATCATTCCCGCCATGGTGTAGATCTGGCTGCCGAGCTGCGGCACAAAGAAGCTGTTCATCACGCCCGAGGAGGTCAGCTCCAGACTGATCGGCGTGCCGACGGGAATGGTCAGACGATTGACGCTAGCGACGCCCTCATCGGGATAGATGAACAGCCATTTCCAGTCGAGCGAGGCGACCTGGATCCGCAGCGGCTTCACCGTGGACACGATCGGCTTGCGCGGGCTCACGTCATGCGAGCCCACCCACGCAACGCCGCCGACCAGGAATACGGTCATGGCAGGGATCGACCAGACGAGCATCTCGAGACGACCGGAGTACGCGAAATTAGGCCGATACCGCGCACGCTCATTCGATGCACGAAACCAGAAAGCAACGCCAAGCGTCGCGAGGATCACCGGGATCACGATCGCCAGCATTATGCCAAGCGAGTTGAGCAGAATTTGCCGGTCGGCAGCGGCGATCGGCCCTTTCGGATCGAGCACTCCTTCCGTGCAGCCACCGAGTGTCGCGGCGCCGATCAGGACGACGGCAACTAAACCGTATCGCATGTTAGACCTCGCTTAAGTTGACGGTGCAGCATGCGCCGCGGACGGCGCCTCGCAGGAGTGCGGCATGCGCCGATCCGCCGGTCCGGCCACCGTGCGACCACCGCATGGGCGAGAATGAGCCACTTCCATGGTCGATCAGGAGCGCCGCAAACAGCACGAACAAATAGAAGATGGAGAACACGAACAGCCTGTGAGCAGCGCGGCGGTCGGCCTCAGTGCTTCTATTCAGCTGGCGTGCAAGCAGAAGGAAAAACGCGCCGCAGATCGCGGCGATCGCGCCATACACCGTGCCTGCAAACCCGAGCACCCAGGGCAGCTCCGAGGCGAGAGCCAAGAGGCCGCTGTAGATCAGGATCTGCCGTGTCGTTGCGGCCTTTCCTGCAACCACCGGCAGCATGGGAACGTCGGCACCGGCATAGTCATCGGTGCGATTGAGCGCGAGAGCCCAGAAATGCGGTGGCGTCCAAAGGAAGATAATGAGAAACAGCGTAAGCGGCTCGAGACCGACTTGCCCGGTTCCAGCCGCCCATCCGATCACGGGCGGTAGCGCTCCTGCGGCACCGCCGATGACGATGTTCTGCTGCGTCGCTCGCTTCAGCCACGCCGTGTAGACCACAACATAAAAGAGGATCGTACCGGCCAACAAAGCGGCTGCTGTGAGGTTCGTCGCCAACGCGAGAGCCACCACTGCGAAACCGCCCAGAACGAGTCCAAGGACAAGCGCCTGGAACCGGGAGATTTTACCGCGCGGAATTGGCCGCATCGCGGTGCGGGTCATGATCGCATCGATATCCGCGTCGTACCACATGTTGAGCACGCCGGCGGCTGCAGCTCCCGCGGCAATGGCAAGAACCGCGGCAAGAGTGGTTAGCGGATCAAGTCGAACCGGAGCGCGGCTCAATCCGACGAGCGCGGTGAAGACGGCAAGCATCATCACACGCGGTTTTGTGAGGGCAACGAAGTCAGGCACACTCCAACTGTCAGCCAGCGGACGAGCGGAATCAGACGATAATGCAAAGCGAGCTCGTCTTTCCCCAAGCTGGCCAGCAATGGATTTGACGTTCATCTCGCTGCTCCAAGTTCTTTAAAAATGAGAGCTGTCGTGTTCAGTTCGAACAGCCGCAGTGCGTGCATTCAATATGCGTCCTCACCCTTCGGCCGCGATTGAACGCGGCTGCTCGATTGGGGCCAATCATGCTCAAAACTGCGGCTGACGAGTTCAATCCAACGACCCGCGTCGCGATCGCACGATTCAGGATAATTCGAGCACGTTTCAACAAGCGCTCTACGCGAGCTTTTCCTAAAGCAGATCATCGTTCGAATATCCGCAGCGCGCCGCTCCCAATTCTAATATCGACGAGATCTGTTGCGTTTGCTTGGAAGCGGCCGCTTCGCCTAACGGAGAACTATCAATGAAGAAGCCTTCGCTCTGGATGATTGCAGCCGTCTGCTTTGTCGCCCTGGTATCTGTCGCACACGCGCGATCCGCTTATGATGGCTCCTGGGATCTCGCCTTCGTGACGCAAAGGGGCTCATGCGATCCCGGTTACAACTTCACCGTCAATATTTCCGACGGCATTGTGACTCATCCCAATCTCGTAAAATTCAAGGGATACGTCGCGAAATCTGGTTCGGTTCATGCGTCGGTGACGGTTCACGACAAATTCGCGTCCGGCACGGGCAGGCTTTTCGGAACCTCGGGTCGCGGAAGATGGAACGGCCGCTCGGGAAGTGCGCGATGCTCGGGCTATTGGACCGCGCAGCGCAATTGACCGATTTGAAAACGGAAACACCGTGCCCCGAGCCGTTGACGCGCGAGGCGGCAATTGAAGACGACCGCGCTGGCAGCCACGCTCCTGTCTGCTCACGGGCAGACCACAGAACGAACGGTTACTGCTGCCGAGCGCCTTGGGCTCGCTCTCGGCGTGACGGTGCTGGTGCTGCCTTACTGGGACGAACTCACCGTCAAACTCGACGGCGCGCCCGTCTCACAAATCGTCCCCGCCAAGCCGCTAGGTGTCGACATGGGCAGGGTACTGGCCGTCACGACGGTGATCGATCAGGTCTGCGACGGTACGTTGTCGGCCGAGTCTGCGCAATCCGCGCTTGGGTCGGCAGGCCGTCTGCCGCCAGCTTCCACGCCACGTTTCAGGTGTATGCCGGCGTCATCGTGCTCCTGATCTGCGCCGGCGGCCTGTTCGGGTTCACGGCGGTCGGCGCAGACCTCGCGATAGTCGGATCATCTCCGCCCGTGCCGTTGTTCATCGACGTGATCGCGGCAGGATGCGCGGTCGCGTGCTTTGGCACTTTCTTCTCAATGCCGTGGCGTCTGCTGACGTTTCCGATCGCGGTCGGCATGCTCGCGCATGCCGCGCGCTGGGCGCTGATCTCCGTCGCCGGAGGCAATGCTCCGGCCGGCGCGCTCGTCGCCTGCATGCTCGTCAGCGTCCTCGTGACGCCAGTCGTCGATCGCCTGCATCTGCCCTTCGCGGCTGTCGCCTTCTCCGCCGCGGCTCATTGATGCCGGGCTTTTCCTGTTCAACGCCGCGACGGGCCTTGCTGAATTCGTCTCGATCGGGCCGAACGCGCCGGCGGCCTTGCTGACAAGCATCGTCACGAGCGGCGCCACGGCATTTCTGATCATCACGGCCATGACTTTCGGGTTGATCCTCCCGCGCATGCTGTTCGAGCGCGTACTGCCCTCCCCCGCATGATCAGGCACGGTCGTTCAATGCACCGCAGCGCCGTTCAAGATTAGCCCGAAGCTCCGCTGTATCCGATGTTAATCGGGCGGCTGGCCCTGGAGACCGTAGGTACATCCATGACTACAGTTCTGACCAAATCGTTCCCGCAAGAAAAGCCACCCGTGACAAAGGCGGTCCCGGGCAAAAAACGCGTCTTAATCGTCGGCGGTGGTTTCGCCGGCGTCGCCGCGGCACGCGCGCTCAAGCGAGCCGATGTCGAGATCACGCTGATCGACCGACGTAATCACCATATTTTTCAGCCGCTCCTGTATCAGGTCGCCACCGCCGTTTTGTCGCCCTCCGAGATAGCGGCGCCGATCCGGCAGCTCGAAGCGAAACAGAAGAACCTCAGCGTATTGCTGGCTGAGGTTAAGGGCATCAACCTGGGGGCGCGCGGCGTCGAGGCCATTTGTCCGGGGATTGGCAGTCGAAAACTCGAGTACGACTTCCTGGTGATCGCGACCGGAATGCGTCCGAGCTATTTCGGCCATGACGAGTTCGCGCGGTTTGCGCCAGGCCTCAAGAGCCTCAACGACGCTGAAACGATCCGAACCAAGATCCTGAGTGCGTTCGAATTGGCGGAATCGACCGATGACGAGAAGGAACGCGCCCGCCAAATGACCTTCGTGTTGGTGGGCGCTGGCCCGACCGGCGTCGAGCTTGCCGCTTCGATCGCTCACCTCGTGTCGGTGACTCTTCGCAGGAATTTCCACAAGATCGACCCTGCCAAGAGCCGAATTTTGTTACTGGACGGCGGCGCTCGTATTCTTCCGACCTTTGCAGAGTCTCTGTCACGAAAGGCAGCCAAGCGACTAACCAAGCTCGGGGTTGAAGTTTCGACGGGCGTAAAGGTCGAGAAGGTTGACGACCAGGGCGTGACCGCGGCTGGCGTCCGGATTCCCAGCGCCACGGTTCTTTGGACAGCAGGCGTTAGCGCCTCGCCGGTCGTGAAAATGCTCGGGACGCAGACAGACCGCGCCGGGCGCGCATTCATCGGTGCTTTCATGGACATCCCCGAGGCGCCCAATGTCTTTGTCGTGGGAGATGCAGCCACGATGACCCAGGATGGTCACCCAGTCCCCGGAGTGGCGCAGGCAGCCATTCAACAGGGACGATTTGTCGGGCACGTCATCGCCAACCGTGTCAGAGGACGCAAGGATGGTCGCCCGTTTCGGTATCGCAACAAAGGCAATATGGCGGTGGTCGGCAAGAACTTCGCCATCCTCGAGTCCGGCCATTTGCGCAGCAGCGGCTTTGTGACCTGGCTGGTGTGGGCCGCGTTACACGTGCTCGCGCTGCCACAGCTTCAGAACCGGTTCCGTGTCCAAACGCAATGGTTCTGGTCCTATCTGTCGGGTCAACGGAGCTCACGGTTGATTTCCGAAGCAACGCGACCGCCCGCGTCATAGTTGTAGTCAGACCCGGTAGTCATCGCTGCCGGATTCTGCAGCCGGTTGGGGACTGCACCTGTGGACACCTCCATCATCTCCGCACTCGCCGCCGTCACCGGAGCAGCTGTCGGCGGCTTGACGAGTGCAATTGCGAATTGGCTGAACCACCGGAGTCAGGTCCGCGCCCAGTGGATTCTTCACGAGAAGACCCGCCGGCAGCTCCTTTACAGGGATTTCATCGAGGAAGCCTCCAAGTGCTACATCGATGCGCTCCAGCACGATGAAGCCGACATTCCGGGTCTGGTCGGTCTTTACGCGAAGCTGAGCAGGATGCGGGCCCTGTCTTCAAAGCCGGTGGTCCATCGTGCCGAAGACGTCGCCCGAAAGATCCTCGATACCTATTTGGAGCCGGACAAGAGCTTCGTCGAACTGCGCGAAATGGCCATCGATGGCACGATCGACCTGTTGCGAGGCTTCAGCGACGCGTGCCACGACGAATTCGAGGAAATGCGGCCAATACAATTTTGAGCTTCACCCGCGTCGTTTCCTGTGCGTCAGCAATCGCAATCTCCTTTAGCCGAATGCCGTGGTCGCCCGGGCTTGCCGCAAGGCGTCAGATGCACCGGCCTCAAGATCGAATCGTCTCGACCCAATTCGCAAACGCCTGCATGAACTCCTGCAGGAATTTGCGGGTGCCGTCGCTGGCGAGCTTGCCATGTTCATCGAAGAGCTTGTCGGCATGACCGACATAGGCCTCGGGCTGCTGCATGGTCGGCACGTTCAGAAACACGAGCGACTGTCTAAGATGATGATTGGCGCCGAAGGCTCCGATCGCGCCCGGCGAGCCGCTGACAATCGCACCGGGCCGGCGGTCCCAGACGCTGCTTCCATACGGCCTGGAGCCGACATCCAGTGCATTCTTGAGAACGGCAGGTACCGAGCGGTTATATTCAGGCGTGACGAACAGCACTGCGTCGGCGGCCTTGACGCGCTGCCGGAACGCGGTCCATGGCGCGGGCGGAGAGTCAGCTTCTAGATCTTGATTGAAAAAGGGCAATTGCCCGATCTCGACGATGTCGAGCTTCATCGAAGATGGCGCGAGCGACATCAGCGTATTCGCCAGCATCCCGTTGAGCGACGCCTTCCGCAGGCTTCCAGCCAACACACATATTCATCGGCTTTTCCATGGCCATTCTCCAATGCCTCCGCGCCTATGCGGCCGCTGGAGATTTGGTGTTCCTCGTGAAGTCGGGCTTGCGCTTTTCCAGGAAGGCCGTAAGCGCCTCTTTTGCGTCTTCAGAGCGGACTTGCGCACTGAACTCTTCGTTCTCAGCCTTCATCGCCGCCTTGATCTGCTCACGAAATGGCTGCTTCATGAGCCTCTTGCTGGCCTGCAACGCTGCGGCCGGCTTCGCTGCCAATTTACGAGCCGTCTCGGTTGCTCTCGCCAGGACATCCTTGTCGGATATGACTTCGGTAACCAGACCCAGCTCCGCGGCGCGCCTGGCATCAAAGGGAGCTCCCAATAAAATCAGCTCCGCCGCACGGACATGACCGATCCGCGCCGGCACGGAGCAGCTCGATCCGAATTCCGGTACGACAGCAAGATTAATGAAGGGCATCTGGAGTTTCGTGCTCTCGCCCGCGTAGATGAAGTCGCAGTGCGTCAGCATCGTGGTGCCGCCACCGATTGCGGCGCCCTGGACCGCCGCGACCAATGGCTTGTCGAAGTTGATCAATGCATTCATGAGGCCGGCCTGTGGCGATTCGCCTGGCCCTGGAGGATTCTTGAGAAAATCCTCGATATCGTTGCCGGCGCAGAACGAATCTCCCGCGCCATGCCAGAGCACGACTCGCGTCTTCTCGTCATTCGCCGCCTCGTTGAAGATGCCCGCGAGAGCCACATACATGGCTGATGTCATCGCGTTACGCTTTGTCGGGCGGTTCAATTGGACGCGCAGGATGCTTCCTTCGTGTTCGGTAACGATGTCATCCATTGTCAAAGTCCTGGTTGCTCTGGTGAATTTCACTGCAGGTCGAACTTCAGGGCGGCTCCCGCCGCCCCGACCGTGTCGTCAAGCTAAGCCGCATGTTCCTTTGCTTTCGGGATGGCGCCGCTCGTACGCAAACCGTCGATTTCGCTCGCGCTAAATCCGAGCTGCCGGAGAACCTCCTCGTTGTGTTCTCCAACCTTTGGGGCGCGCTTCGCAGACACCTTGGCAACGCCATGCACCTGAAGCGGGCTGCTGATCGTCGACGTCAGCTTGCCGCCGGCGCCGTCAAGCGGAACAATGATGTCATTCGCCCGGAGCTGGGGATCGTCGACCACCTCTTGCGGCCCGCGGACCGCTCCGAATGTCACATGGACGCCATTGAACACCTCGTACCAATGTGCCATCGGCATGGCACAGAAGATCTCGTCGAGGATCGCCGTAAGCTGCGGCATATTCGCCGTCAGCTTCGCCGGATCGGAAAAGCGCGGATCGGTCAGAAGATCGGGGCGGCCGATGGCCTTGGCGACGGCTGCGAGCTTGTCGGGCGTGACGATGAGAACGAACCAGGTGTCATCCTTGGCGCGATAGACATTCATTGCCGCATTCGCAGGGTTCTTGCGATCGTGCAGCCCGAAGAATTTCGCCTCGCACAACGCGGCCTGGATCGAGACGCTGGCGGACCATACGCCTTCGGCGAGAAGCGAGGTCGTGACATGCGCTCCCTCGCCGGTGCGCTCGCGACGATAGAGCGCGGTGACGATCGCCGAATAGAGCCCGACGGCGGTGGCATTGTCACCGCTACCGGCGACCGGCCAGGTCGGCGGCGCGCCGGCATCGCGCGTCATCGACAACAATCCGCTACGCGCCCAGTACGACGTGATGTCAAAGCCGGGGAGATCCGCATCCGGCCCCTTGTCGCCGAAACCCGTGATGTCCGCGTAGATCAGCCGCGGATTCCACTTAACCACATCTTCATATTCGAGCTTCAGCCGCGCACGCGCCGGATGCGGCGTGTTCACGATGAGAACATCGGCCCATTTGACGAGCTTTTCGAGAACCTGATGGGCGCTCGGCGATTTCAGATCAAGCGCCATGCCCCGCTTGTTGCGGTTGGCGAGGTGCCAGGGGTAGGCGTCCTCGGCGACCGGCTGCGGCGGGAGGTTGTTTGCATGCCTCCAGAGCTCGCCGCTCGGCGGCTCCACTTTGATGACGTCGGCGCCGAAGTCGGACAGAATCACGGCAGCGCTCGGGCCCGCGATAAAGCTCGCGAGATCCACCACCTTGAGTCCAGAGAAGATGTTGTCGTTCGGCATGTTTGTCTCCTTAGAGTTGAAGTTCGGGCGCGATTGAAATGCGGCGATCATCGTCGTTCAATTTTTCAAGTGTCTGGAAAATCCAGCCGAGCAGCCGGGTTTGAACCTGGCGCCGGTTGATCTCGTTCAGCATCTCGTGTCGACCGCCCGGATAGAAATCGAAGGCGACGTCGCGCAGCCCGGCATCGCGGTAGCGGCCAATCAGTGTGTGGAGCCCCCGCAGTTGCTGTCCGACCGGGTCTTCGCTGCCGGAGAGCAAATAGATCGGCAGATCACCGCGGATCTTGCGGAGTGCGACCGGATCGTACAACCGCGGCGCGGTGCCGAGGAAGGAAACAAGAGAGTCGGGGTGAAGGCCTTCAAAGCAGAGGGGATCGGCCATGAACGCATCGACGATCGTCTGATCGCGGCACAGCCAGTCGAAAGGCGTGCGCGCCGGCTCGAATGCCGCGTTGAGGAGGTTGCTGCCCGCGGTCTCCGGAAGCGCGGCCCGGACCAAGCCTTCAAGCGCTCCCGACCCCGAGAGGATCAACCCATCAATCTCGTGGCTGTGGTCGATGACGTATCGCTGCGCGGCAAAGGATCCCATACCGTGGCCCAAGAGGAGCAGCGGCAGGTCGGGATTTTCCTCTCTGGCAATCTCGCTCAGGCGGACCATGTCCCGGACGAGAAGTTCAAAGCCGCCCCTGCCAATTTCTCCTAATTGCGAGTGGGCCGAGAGGCCGTGCCCGCGATGATCGTTGGCGTAGACGGCGAGACCTGCCGCGACGAGCGCATCGACGGTGTCGGCGTAACGCCCCATGTGCTCGCCCATCCCGTGGGCGATCTGAACAACGGCGCGGGCCGGGCCGCGGCTGTCCCAGCGGGCGCACGCGATGCACAGTCCGTCGGAGCTGGTCAGCCGGAAGCGCTCTGTCGGAACGGGGGTGGGTGCCATGGCAAATGTCCGGTCTCGCTCGCGCTCGAAATTCAGCGTCCGTGAAACTGCGGCGCGCGCTTCTCGAGGAAGGCGGAGGTGCCTTCCTTCTTGTCTTCCGTTGCCGCGCAGATGCCGAAATAGGACGCTTCGAGCGCAAACCCTTCGGCCTGGCTGGTGTCCATCCCCTTGTTGGCCGCTTCCAGCGAGAACTTTACGGCGATCGGCGCATTGGCCATGATCTGCTTCAGAATCGTCTCGGCACGGTCAATCAGGCTGGCTGCAGGAACGACTTCGTTGACGAGGCCAATGCGATAGGCCTCCTGCGCGGAAATCGTCTCGCCGGTGAGGATCAGCTGCAACGCACGGCCCTTTCCGACCAGGCGCGGCAGCCGCTGTGTGCCGCCGCCACCCGGCAGCAACCCCAACTTCACTTCGGGCTGCCCGAACCTGGCGTGCTCCGCTGCGATCCTGATGGTGCATGCCATCGCCGTCTCGCAGCCACCGCCGAGGGCAAAGCCGTTAATCACCGCGATCACCGGCTTGCCGAGATTTTCTATGAGGTCCAGCACGCTCTGCCCGAACCGGCTGGACTCCTCCGCCTCGTAGGCGTCGACATGCGCGAGTTCGCTGATGTCGGCGCCGGCGATGAAGGCCTTGTCGCCCGCGCCGGTCAGGACTACGCCGTGCACGGACGCATCGGCCTTTGCATCCTCGAATGCGGCCCGCAAATCGGTCCAGGTCGCCGTATTGAGCGCGTTGAGCACCTTGGGCCGATTGACCGTCACATAGGCGATCGACCCCTTTTTCTCATACCGGACGTTGGCAAGCCCCAGGGTCGCTCTGGGCGAGGAATCCGGCACTGTTGCCGGCGAAGGTGTGAATGATGCGGCTTCCGAAGCCATGGTCAAATCTCCTGCATGCGGGGATCGGCCGGCGCCGAAGCGCCGGCGCGTTGAGACGTCAAATGAAGGCGCCGTGACCGGTGACGGCTTTGCCGACGATCAGATTTTGCATCTGATATGTACCTTCGTAGGAGTACAGCGCCTCGGCATCGGCGAAGAAGCGCGCGACATTGTAGTCGGCGACGATGCCATTGCCGCCCAGGACCTCGCGGCCCCATGAGACCGTCTCGCGCGATTTCGCCGTGCAGAACGCCTTCGCCAGCGCCGCATGATGGTCGCCGAGCTTGCCTTCGTCATCGAGCTGCGCCAGGCGGAGCATCAGGCACTGGCACGCGGTCAGGTTGGCAAGCATCTTGGCGAGCAGGTCCTGAATCATCTGGAACGAAGCGATCGGCTTGCCGAATTGCAGTCGCTCCTGGGCGTATTTGACGGTTGCTTCGAACGCGCCCATCTGGATACCAGTCGACGCCCAGCCCACCATGTATCGCGTCATCCGCAGCACGCGTGCAGTATCCCGGAATGAATTGCCGCCCTGCAGGCGATTCGCTTCGGGCACCCGTACATCCTTCATCGTGATCTGGCCGTTCTGGACCACCTTGAGCGCAATCTTGTGCTCGATCTTCTCGACGCTGAAACCGGGCGTCGACTTGTTCTCGACGATGAATCCCTTCACCTGATTGTCGGCAAGATCACGCGCCCAGATGATGGAGATGTCGCACCATGGAGCGTTACCGATCCACCGCTTCTGTCCATTGAGAATCCAGGTGTCGCCTTCACGTTTGGCCGTTGTGGTCAGACCGCCGCTCGTTCCGGAGCCGACCAGCGGCTCGGTGAGGCCGAAGCAGCCGATCTTTTCCCAACGCGCCATCGGCGGCAGCCATTTCTGCTTCTGCTCCTCGGATCCATCAAGATAGATCGAGCCCATGGCGAGGCCGCTGTGAACGCCGAAGAACGTGCAGAACGACGCGTCGGTGCGCGCCAGCTCCATCGCGACGAAACCGAACAGCTTCTGGCTCCCACCAGCGCAACCATAGCCCTCAAAGCCGAGCCCGCCGAGGCCGAGTTCCTTGAACGAAGGCAGCAATTCGAACGGAAATGCGTCATCGGACCAGTACTTGTTGATGATCGGCTGGACCTTGGTTTCCATGTAAGTCCGTACCTTTTTGACGACCGCTCTCTCCTCGGCGGTGAGAAGGTCGACCAGTTGATAGAAGTCACCGTTGGGAACGGGCGCCGGCTTCGGCGCGACGGTCTTGCTTGCTGCGGTTGCGGTGGGCATTTGGGACTCCTGTGGCTGCGGCCCGAAAGCCGGAAAAGTTGAAGAACGTATGATCGATCTCGCCGGTGGTGCCTGGTCTCAGGCGACCGATGCCTTCGATTTCGTTTGGCTCGACTTGGCAACCTTGTTGCGCAGCTCAATCAGGCCGAGCAGCACTTCGTCGCGCTCCGCCTCCAGCTCGTCGATGGCGCGCGATCCAACCTCGGTATGGACGCTGTCGATGAGCTTCTTTTGCACTTCCGGACTAAGCACCGGCGAGCCGAGGGTCTTCCACCAGGCCGTCATCGGGCCGGCGAACTGCTGGAAGAAGTGCTCGATGCCGCCCGGACCGCCGCCGAGATGGTTGAGCATCATGTTGCCCATAACGCCCCAACGCAGCCCCGGCCCCCAACACAGGGCAGTGTCGACATCGGCGGCGCTCACCACACCCTCGGCGACCAGGTAGTAAACCTCGCGCGCCAATGCGGCCTGCAAGCGGTTGGCGACGTGGCCGGGCATCTCCTTGTTGACGCGGACCGTCCGCTGCCCGATCGACGTGTAAAACTCCGCTGCGCGCCGGATCGTCGCTTCCGACGTCTTTGCCCCGCCGACAATCTCGACCAGCGGGATCAAGTGGGGCGGATTGAACGGATGGGCGATGACGCAGCGCTCGGGATGGGACGTGGCGCCCTTCTGGATTTCGCTCATGGTGAGGCCTGACGAGCTCGATGCGATCATCACATCGGGCGCCAGCAGCTCGTCCAGCTGCCCATAGAGCTTCTGCTTGAAATCGATCCGCTCGGGCCCGTTCTCCTGGACGAGATCTGGTCCGTCGACCGCTTGCGCGAGCGCGGCCGTGAACTTCAGGTTTGACTGCGACGCTCCCGCCGAGAGGCCCAATCGCTTGAGCGCCGGCCAGGCAGCCTCCACGAACTTCCTCAGCGCGGCCTCTGCGTTCGGTGCGACGTCCGTCGCGACGACCTGCAGTCCCTTCGCGAGATATAGCGCGGTCCAGCTCGCGCCGATCACGCCGGTGCCGATGATCGCGATGCGGCGAATGGGCTTGGTGTCGGTCATGTCATTTCTCCGATGCGTTGGTCAGACTTCGGCATAGGCGATGCCGGTAAGATTGCCCTGGGCGTAGAGGAAATTTCGTTCACCGGATCCATCGAGCCGCGCGGAGTAAACTGAGCCGGCGAAATCGGTCACGAACATGCGATCGTTTGGAACGTCGAGCGCGATACCGATCCCTTCCATGAGATGGGTCACCACGATCTCCGGCTCGACCGGCTTGTTGTCGATCGAGGCCCGGTTCACTGTGTTGCCGCGCGGAGGGTCGCCGCGGTCGGTCCAGTAGAGAACACGGTTCTTGTGGTCGAGCTCGATATCGATCGGCTCCGGCAGGCCGTCGAAGAAGATCTCGATGTCGGACCTGTTGGCTGCGGTTTGACCGGCGGGGATCTCGACATTGGCACGATAGATACGGCCGAGCCCGGCGTTATCCGGACCCTTTTGCGTCCAGTAGATTTTCTGGAATTTCGGGTCGATCGATAGCCCAACACACCATCGTGTCTGATCTCGGCGATCGGCTTCACTGCGCCCCGACTCGATGAGCGTCTCCAGCTGGGAGCCGTCGAGATTGCAGCGCATGACGCGCATACCCTCGCGGTCGCACCAATAGAGCTTGCTTCCTTTCTTATCGAGGATGATCTGCTTCGGAGTGTGGGTGTCTCCCTTTGCGACGATTGTCTTGCGGTTCTTGCCGTCGATGTCGGCGCGCTCGATGGACCCGTCATTCAGGTTTGGGATGCCCATGTTGGTCCAGTAGATATGGCCAGCCTCAGCATCGACGGCGATGCCATCGGGCAAATGGCAATCCGACACGATGATCTTACGGTCGGAACCGTCCGTGTTCATGGAGTGAATGCGGCCGGCGTTCAGCTCAAGAACAAAGAGACGGGGCGCGAAGGCGTTGCGATAGTTCTTCTTGACGGCTTCGGACATGTAACACCCGTATGGTGGCCTGACGCAAGATTGGTCAGCGCTCGACCGCGACTGTGCCGGGAATGCCTGCCACGATATTGAATGGGACGATCGCCGCTGGAATGGTTGTGCTTATTCGTCGCTGTCGCACGGCGCGCGCTTCACGCGATGATTTACAGTGTCGGTCAGGATCTAATTGAGAGAATCGGCTTCAGCTAACCTGGCATTCCATAACCGCCCGTTCTGCCGAATTGGCGACAGTCGCCAACGTCCGCCGCCAAAAGCGATCGCCTGCACGCCATTTCGGGGGCTGCATTAGTGCTGGTCGAGATTTGACGGACTTGCCCTCTGGTCAAATGGCGGAGGCGCGCAAAACGCTTTTAGGGGTTGTGGGATTTTCCGACGCGCTTCGGCTCTTTGAAGACCATCTTATCAACCAGATGCCAATAGGCTTCGACAACCTTCGGATTTTCGGAGGACAGTCCACTCGTAACTTGCATTTCAGGGCCGAATTCCGAAAGCGCAGCGGTAAGGCTTACCATCATATAATGAAAGAGAATGGGATCGACGGCTGGAAGGAGCCCCTCGTTCTGAGCCTCAATGATCTGAGGCAGCAATCGCGCTAGAAGCGGAGCCAGGACCTTTTCCGCCACCCATTTCAGCCGCGGATTATTCGTCAAGGCTTCCTGGCGCATGAACCGATGAAATTCAGGAAACGCGACGGTATACCGAAAAAGAGCCGTGTACTCTTGGCGCAGCCGCGCCAATGGTGACAATTCAGATCCTTCGGGTGCCAAAATGTCCCACTCGGTCCGTATCTGCGCGAAAGCATGCTCCGCTGCGGCCCGCCAGAGAATGTCCTTGCTGCGATAGTGATAGGTGATCAGCGGATGTTGCAGACCCAGCCGATCGGCGATAGCACGAATGCTCGCTCCTTCGAATCCTCGTTCGGCAAATTCCGCGATCGCGGCATTGAGGATCGAGGCTCGCGTCTCAATCGAGCGTTGTTGTTCGGCTCTCTTGCGTGGGCGCTCTCGCCGGGCAGCCGTCAGCCTCGTTTTCTTCGCCATTTCGTCTTCGATTAACATGGTTCCCAACCGAGCGCCAAGGGAAGAGTCGAACCTTCGCGGCCTGATCATTTTCCTTCGAAGACCAGCGTCGGCGGCTCGATGTCCTTGTTGAAGGCGTCCGCCGTGCTCGCAAAGCCGCGCTGGGCGTCGGCGCCGTTGTAGAGCTCCATCGCGACGTCGAGCATCACCAGATCCGCGGCGGCGACGCCTCCGCTCGACCACGCCTTGAGCAGAGTGCGCGTCGCGGCGTACGACCTGGTCGGCCCCGTCGCGAGCTGTTTGGCCAATGCCGCTGCGGTCGCAGACAGCTCGCCCTCGGGCACCACATGCGT
>Ga0210408_10000872_pt1 | contig 33853 bp, 31 predicted proteins | sample IncBWH4MmetaG_FD_155471 | JGI IMG/M metagenome (GOLD analysis project Ga0210408, IMG submission 155471) | Forest soil microbial communities from Barre Woods Harvard Forest LTER site, Petersham, Massachusetts, United States - Inc-BW-H-4-M | ecosystem: Environmental > Terrestrial > Soil >... | reverse complement strand
CGGGTCCTCCCCGGGGCGGGCGGGGAGGAGGCGCCCGTGGCGGTGGACCCCCGAGCAGGGGAGGGCCACCTGGCGGCGGCGGGGGCGGTCGGGCCGGTGCCGGTCGCGGCGGAAAGGGGTTCGCCGGAGGGGGAGGCAGGCGCGGACGCGGGTCCCGGGGAGCGCGCGTGGTGTGGCCCCCCCAGCAGCGGGAAAGCGCGCGGGAGGCGATCGAGCGGCTGATGCGCGAGCGGGGCCTCGAGCGGCGCTTCGAGGAGGCGGTGGAGCGGGAGGCGCGCAGGGCGGCGGAGCGTGGCCTGCAACGCGGAGGCAGTGGCGGGGGGCCGGCGCGCGTCGACCTGCGGGACCTGCCGACGTTCACGATCGACCCAACGGCGGCGCGGGACTTCGACGATGCGATCTCGGCGGAGCGGATGGAGGGTGGGGGGGGGCGGGTGTGGGTGCACATCGCGGACGTGAGCGCGTATGTGCGGGAGGGGTCGGCGGTGGACGTGGAGGCGCGGGAGCGGGGCACCAGCGTGTACGTGCCGGGGGCGGTGGAACCGATGCTTCCCAGGGCGTTGTCGAACGAGGCGTGCTCGCTGCTGCCGGGCCACGAGAGGGCGGCGGTGACGGTGGAGCTGGAGATCCACGGGGAGCAGGTGCGGGGGAGGAGGTTCCAGCGCACTGTGATCCGCTCGGACGAACGCCTGGACTACGACAGGGTGGATGCGATCTTCGCGGGCAGGGAGGCGGCGAGGGCGCCGTGGGGGGAGCCGCTGGCGGCGGCGCGGGAGGCGGCGGCGGGGCTGGCGCGGGCGCGGGCGCGGCGGGGGAGCGCGCTGACGGTGGAGTCCTCGGAGCCGGAGTTCTCCTTCGACGGGGAGGGCAACGTGGCGGAGATCAGAAGCAGCGCGCAGACGGAGTCCCACGGCCTGATCGAGCAGCTGATGATCGCCGCGAACGAGGCGGTGGCGGAGCACCTGGAGCAACGCGGGACGCCGTGCCTGTACAGGGTGCACGAGCGCCCGCAGGTGGCAAGCGTGGAGCGATTGGTGGACCAGCTGGCCTCGCTGGGAGTGTCGACGCCGCCGGTGCCGGAGCAGATGTCACGGTCGCGGGCGGGGGAGCTGGTGGGGGAGATATCGCGGCTGGTGGAGGAGCACGTGCAGCGCACAATGGCGAGGGCGCGCAAGGGTGACCCGGCGGCGACCCCGTCGGGGGGCAGACAGGCGTTGACCACACTGGTGCTGCGCTCGCTGCAGCAGGCGTACTACTCCCCGCGCAACCTCGGCCACGCGGGCCTGGGGTCCACTTCACCTCCCCTATCCGCCGCTACCCCGATCTGGTGTGCCACCGGGCGCTGCTCTCCACACTGGGCGGCCCGGAGCGCCCGCCGCGGGCGAGCGCGCTGGAGGCGCTGGGGGAGTGGACCTCGGAGCGGGAGCGGGGGGCGATGGAGATCGAGCGCGACGGGGACGACGTGGCGCGGTGCTTCGCGCTGGAGCGGGAGCTGCTGGAGGGGGGCTGGGAGCAGACGTTCGCGGGCGAGGTGGTGGGCCTAATCGGGGCGGGGGCGTTCGTGGCGTTCGATCGCCCCGCCGCGGAGGGGGCGTGGGGGGGATACCGATACGAGGGGATGCTGCCCGTGCGCCGCCTGGGGGCGGCGGCGGGAATCGATTCCCGCCCACCCAGCGATGCCCGCCCCCCCGCGAGGGATTCTGGGGATGGTGCCCCCGCCCGGAGGGCGGGGGCAGGGTTGGGGACTGGGCGCGGGGGGCGGCCGAGCGCAGCCTCCCACGTGGCGGCGCGCGGGAACGGGGCGGGCCGGGCACGGGAGGGCCGGGAGTGGTGGCAACTGAACGAGCAGGGCACGATCCTGCGGGGGGAGCGCTCGGGCAGGGTGCTGCGACTGGGGGACCCGATCGCCGTGCGCGTGGGGCGCGTGGATCCGCGGCGGGGCCGGGTAGACCTGGCGCCGGCCGAGGAAGCGGCCGCGGGCTAGGCTCAAACGATGGCCAAGGGCAAGGGCGCCAAGCGCAAGGTGGGGGCGGGGGACGTGGCGAGCAACCGCTACGCGTCCTACCGCTACGAGCTGCTGGAGCGGCTGGAGTGCGGGATCGTGCTGGGGGGTACGGAGGTGAAGGCGCTGCGGGCGTCGGGGGCGCAGCTGAAAGAGGGTTACGTGGCGATCCGTGGGGGGGAGCTGTGGCTGCACGGGGTGCACATCCCCCCGTACGGGCCCGCGGCGCGGGAGAACCACGAGCCGGAGCGCGACCGCAAGCTGCTGGCGCACCGGGGGGAGATCGAGCGGCTGGAGGCGCGGGTGAAAGAGCGGGGCCTGACGCTGGTGCCCACGCGGATCTACTTCAGAGACGGGAGGGCGAAGGTGGAGATCGCGCTGGGGCGGGGCAAGGACCTGTACGACAAGCGCGAGGCGATCCGCGAGCGGGAGGTCAAGCGGGATCTCGAAAGGGTGACCCGAGCCAGACGCTGAGCAGGCCGGCCCGCGAGGGCTGGACGGAGGGGGCGGTGGCTAGATGCTGCGGAAGCTGTGGCCGGCGCTGGTGAGGATGTGGGTCTCGGACATCCCGAAGATGAGGGCGAGGATCAGCCCGATGTAGACGGCGCCGACGATCAGGCGGTGGCGGGGGGCGACGCGGTAGTAGGCGGCCTGCTCCAGGGAGCGGGTGCCGCGCAGCTTCCAGCGCCGCCAGGTCTCCATGCCGCCGAAGAGCACGATGATGAAGAGGATGGGGTTGGGGAACACGAACACCATGGCGACGAGGGCGCCGAAGCCAAGGAACCACATCCAAGGGGCCATGGCGGCCATGGCGCGCCCGCCGTCGAGGGGGACGACGGGGAGGAGGTTGAAGAGGTTGAGGAAGAAGCCGAGGTAGGCAAGGGCGAGCAGGAGGTCGGAGTGCAGGAGGGCCCCGGCGACGGCGACCGCGGCGGCGCCAAGGCTGCCGAGCACGGGCCCCGCGAGCCCGACGCGGGCCTCGGCGAGGGCGTTGTCCCCAAGGGACTTGGCGGTGATGAGGGCGCCCAGGAAGGGCACGAACATGGGGGCGGAGGCCCTGATCCCCTCGCGGCGCAACGCGATCACGTGGCCCATCTCGTGCACGAACAGGAGCACCACGAAGCCGGCGGCGAACTCCCAGCCCCAGAAGAGGCTGTAGGCGGCGACGGAGATGAGGGCGGTGCCGGCGGTGGTGAGAAGCTTGACGTTGGGGAGGGCGACGAGCAGGGCCTTGAGGGCGGCGCCGAACTTGGCGACCCCGGCGACGATGGCGGCGAGCACGCTGCCGATGCGCTTGCCCAGCCCGCGGCGCTGGGTCCCGAAGGGCTCGCCCTCGACGTGGGCGCGGCCATTCACGACGGCGCCGGGCGCGGCGGTGGCGCCCTGGACAACTGCGTGACCATGAGCCTCGGCGTTGCCGTCCGCGATGGTGCTCGCGCCCGGAACCGCGGGCGGGGGCCCCGCGCTGGCCGGGGGGGTGGCGCTGTGCGAGGGGTAGGCGCCAAGCGTCGGAAAGGCGGCGGACACGATGGGTGCTTCATCCATGGCATCTCCATTGTGACACCCGCGATAAGTGGGTCCTAAGAACGGCTTCTGGAGGGGGTGTGGGCGTTTTTTCCGGAGGGTGCGCAAAGAAGCCAAAAAAGGTCTTGCAATCCTGGCGGGGGAGGCGTACATTGGATTGCAGACGCGGAACGAGCCGCCAAAGAGCGAGGCCACCGAGGTGTGAGGCCGCGCCACCTGAACCGAAGGGCTCTAGGGTCAGACGGGAAGGGTTCCTCAAGGGTGGCTCGCCCGCGTCGCTTTCGTTTGATGAGCCGCCGCAGGGGTGCCGGAGAGCCATCGCCGAGCACTGGCCAAGGTTCGAGATCGATGGCCCTAGAGTCTCCTGGCCTTTCGATGGCCCAAGGTCTGCTCGCGCTACACTGGAGAGGTAAGAGCATCCCCGGGGACGACAGGCTTCGACGCGGTCGGTTCGTGGGGGTGGTGGCGAGCCGAGGTCCCGGGAGGCCTCGTAAAACACCCGGGAAAACCATAAGTGCGGACTCACACGAGTACGCCCTCGCGGCCTGATTAAACACCAGGCCTGAGGTCTCGGCCCCCGTTAGCCTGCGGCGGGGATCACCGGGATCAGACAGCAGGCTAACCCGGCGAGGCCCGCTCCCGCCGACCCGGGGACACCTTCAGGGAGCTGGTCCCCCACGACCCCGCCGGCGAGGCGAGCGGGGGACGAGATCAGAGCGCCGGCTACGCTCGTAGAAGCCGCCTCATCACGCGATTGCGGACGTGGGTTCGATTCCCACCGTCTCCACTGGTTGGGACTCCCGCATAGATCCGCGAAAAGTGGATCTACGCGGGGGAAACGCCAGCGCACAAGGGAGTCGACACGCTCACCGGCGATGCCACGCTCGATTGGCCGCGCCCTCGCGCGCGGCCAAGGGGGGTGCGGCGGCAAGCGGAACATGTCGAGTCTGTTCCTAGTGCCTAACCTCTTGGTGTCGGTTTGCGTTGTCGATGTGTGAGGCATGAGCGATATCGCGCTCCCCATCCATGGAGCATCGGGACTGCCGCTCGCGGAGCGGCTGCTGAGCGACGAGCGGCTTGCGAAGCTCGCCGGCCGTGGCGACGCGCGAGCTTTCACGACTCTCTACGAGCGCCATCACCAGGCGATCTACCGCTACTGCCGCTCGATCGTTCGCAACGACCACGACGCCCAGGATGCGCTGCAAAGCGCGATGGCCCGCGCCTACATGGCGTTGTGTGCGTCCGAGCGCGACCTCGCGGTGCGACCCTGGTTGTTCCGGATCGCTCACAACGAGGCCATCTCGATCTTGCGGCGACGCCCCCAGGAGGATCAGCTCGTGGACGTGCACGAGTCGCTGGACAGCGATGTCGAGCGGACGGCGGAGGAGCGGGAACGCCTGTGCATCCTGCTCGCCGACCTGCAGGCGCTCCCGGAGCGCCAGCGCGCGGCGCTGCTCATGCGGGAGCTGAGCGGCCTTTCGATCGAGGAGATCGCCGGCGCGCTGTCCGTTTCGACCGGCGCGGCCAAGCAGACGCTGTTCGAGGCGCGCAGCTCGCTGCACGAGTTCGCGAAGGGACGCGCGATGGAGTGTGAGGCGGTGCGCCGCGCGATCTCCGAGCGCGATGGACGTGTGCTGCGCGGACGCGGGCTGCCGAGACTTCCGCGCGTTGATCGAGACGCGCAGCGCCGACCTGCGCGCTCTCGCGCCCCCGCTGCCAGCGGCCGTGGCGAGCGCCACGCTGACCCGACTGCTAGCCCATGGGGGCGGCGGCGCTCACGCCGCCGGCGCGAGCGCGACTGCCGGATCCGTGCTCGGCGGCCATGTCGCGGCGTCGCTCGTGGCCAAGGGGCTCGCTGGTGTCGCCGTGATGGCGGCGGCAACCGCCGGGACGCTCCACTTGATGGCCGGCAACGGAGGGAGCGCGCACCGGTCCCCAAACGCGATCTCCGCGTCCGGGCGAAATCACGCGGGTTCGAACGACACGGAGACGCTCGTGAGCTCCGGCGCGGCCGCCAAGCGAGCCGCGCGCTCCCGCTCCTCGACGTCGAGCACCTCGCCGGGCGCCTCGACGAGAGGCCGCTCGCCAGCGGGCTCCGGGTCGATCAGTGGCCCTGAAGCAGCACCCGGACAGGCGCCGGCGTCGGGCGGGGCGCGGTCCAGCGCGGGTCGCGCGCCGGGACATTCGCACAGCGCCAAGACCGTCGGATCTCACGGCACGGGGAGCAGCGCCCCCCACAGGACCGCGAGTCGCGGCCAACGTCACGCGCACGGCGGGTCTTCACCGAAGCCATCCGCGCACGCCCGTCATTACGCCCCGAAGTCTGCTCATCCGTCGAGCTCGCCACAGCCCCGAGGCTCGCATGGCGGAAAGCCCACCGAGCCGTCCGGCGCGAACAGCAAAGGTGCCGGTCAGGGAGCTCACGTGCCCCAGCCCCACGAAGCGCCCCAGCCCCACGAAGATCGGCCCGGCGGTACGTCGAGCGGAGCTGGGCGAGCAGGCGCAGCTCACGGACAGATACTCACCCCAGGTCCACCGCCGGTCAAATAGATCGAGCGGTAGCACCTGACCTTCGCTTGCGAGGAGCGTTTCACCAATGGAATGGGGCTCACGGCGCAGACGCAAGCCGCTCGCCCCGGAAAAGTTCAAGCGACATGAGCAAGCCCCACCCAAGGAGGCATCGAATGATCGTCCGCAAGACTCTGCTCGCCGCATCGGCCGCGGCTCTGATGAGCACTCCGGCATGGGCGCTGCCGAGCCGGGCGCCGTCCAACCCGGGTACGGCCCACGCGCCGAGCACAACTCCCGTCGGGCCACCGAGCACGACGCCCAACAACACCAACAACCCGGGCAGCGCCAATCGCAACTCGCACGCCAACAAAGGCGACAAGGGGTCGAGCGGCTCCAACGACAACCAGGGCTCCAACGGCTCCAATCCCGGTGACAAAGGCAAAGGAAAAGGCAAGTCCAGCCACCCCGGTCAGTCGCACAAGGTCGGCTACGTCGCGCGCGGCACGCTCGTGAAGCAGACGCTGACGAAGAATGCCGACGGCACCTACAGCGGCGAAGTGGAAGTCGAAGTCATGCGCACCAACCATCACGCAGCCGCCGACAAGGGCAAAACGGTCATCTACAAGGTCATGAACGTCCACGTGACGTTCGGCCTCCCGGACGCGAACAACGACGGTAGCGTCGGTCTGGACGACCTCGCGAAGGGCGACCGGGTGCATCTGAACGGCAAGATCGCTGCCCTGGCCAAGAAGTGCGACCAGAGCGGATTCACCGCCGAAACCACGATCCGCAGGATCATCTTCCACGCGCCGGCCAGCCCTGCAAGCAACAAAGATTAGGGTCGGCTGGTAGAAGCTACAGCGTCAGCCGCCGGACGGCGGCTGACGCTGCTTGACGCTCCCGCGATATCAGAAGGGGCCGGGTCCGGAGGGACCGCCTTCGGTGGTAGGACTGGCGAGCGCGCACTGGCCGATGCGGTGCCCGTTCACGGTGTTGGGTTGTGGGACGCGCGGGAAGAGGCTTTCGAAGTTTTCCTCGGCGCTGTCCCATACTCGGCTGTTCTGCTGGCAGAGCAGGTTTCCACTGATCTGGTTGGCGAGGATCTCGATCGCATCGGGGTCGGCGAGCTGGTTGTGGAGCATGTTCAGGTTGCCACCGACTTGTACGCGCGCGACTCCAAGCCAGCAGGAGGTGAGACCGATCACCTGGAGGTTGCCTTGGATCGAGCTGTCCTCGTAGTCGCTGTACACGGGAGTTCCGGGGTGTTCCGGGTTCCCCAACTTTGCGAAGATCCCGCTAGGTTCGCAGGTGAGGCCGCCGCCTCCGCCAACCTCCTGCACGTTCCCGTTGATCGTGCTGTCGTGCACGATGACGCCCAGCGGCTGTTGCTCGCTCAGGTTGCCGGACACAGCGCCCGGGCTTGAGAGCGTGGGGTTTTCAGGGTTGGGGTCGTCCAGGCACGCGAAGTGGGCATTGCATCCGAGGAACAAGGTAGCGCCCTGCTGGACGTGGAGATTGCCTTGCACCGTCAGGCTAGAGCTGTCGTTTCCGGTGTGGTCGTTGAGCGCGAAGGCAGCAGCCAGGGCCGCGCCTGGAGCCAAGGTCAGGTTGCCCTCGACGAGCGCTGGTCCCGCGTTGACGACGCATACGCCATCGACGGTGACGTTGGATGTATAGGTCCCGACCAGCAGGCCGGGCGATTCGAAGGTTCCCGAGCAGGTCACAGGCCGCTTCGCCGCGGCTAGGCTCACGTTGATCGCCATGACGCCGATCGCCAGACTGCCCGCGCTCAGCCAATACAAAAGCACTTGTCGAGATTTACGCACGTCCGTGGCTCCTTTCGACGCAGACCAAAACGGTCTGCCGGTTCACAGTCATCTGGGACCCACACCGCTGCCGCGCCGCCCTTGCGCCGCACGGCTAGATCTCCTCATAGCTCGCCAAAACCTTACACGACTCCTGCTCACCGCCTTCTAGCCCGAGGCGCCGTTCGAGCTTATCGACGTTCGTGGCGCCCTGTCCCTATCCTGACTCCCCCACAGTGGCGCGTGCCATCAGGGGCGGGGAGCTGGCTCCCGTACCCGCATTCAATCTGCCCGCGAAGTTCCGTCTGCTGGGCGGAGAGCATTGCCGCCATTCCAAGCGAACAGCGAGACACTGATCCTCCGAGCAGACCGGGCGCGGCTCCGAGATTTCGAGATGGCGCAGGACCTCGACGAGATCCTGGCCCTCATTCAGAAGGCGTTCGTCCTTCCTGATCTTCCTGACTGCTTGCTCGGGTACGCCTGCGTCGCCCGCGGTCTACATCGGGCTCAACGGCTCCGCGCGCAGCAGCAAGGGTTTGCGCAACGTTCTGCCCTCTCCACTGTTCCGTGCATTGTGCGAACCGCCGCGGGCACGCGGTAGGTGGGGATGATCGTGTGCTGGTCGTGGACGCGGATGTCCTTGATGAGGAGACGTAGCAGCTCCTTGGCTTGCTCGGGGTTGGCGGTGGCGATGAGCTGGTCGAGTTGGTCGGCGAGCGCGGCTAGGCTTGCCGTGTCGGGCTGTGTGTCGGCGTGTGCGGTGAGCCTTGAGAGCAAGTCGACCGCCTGCTCGGCATCACCGGCCAGCAGCGGCTCAAACCGCGGGCGCCCGAGGGTCAGGTCGGATCGGTCACGATGATCGCGCTGAATGTGGTGGGGATGGATCGAACTCTGCATATTGTTGAGGCCGGCGCACGCCAACCGACCGTCAAGGCCGGGCTTGGCATAGAGAAAGGTCGATCCAGGGGCCGTTAGGGGCGTAGATGCCGATGAGCTGCTCGACCGTGCGCGCTCCGGTCTTGCGCTTGGCCGCGGCGATGTGGGAGCGGATCGTCGCCAGGGTCACCGACAGCTCAAGCGCTGCCTGCTTGGGCACCAGGCCATCCCCGAGCAGCGCGAGGACCTTGTGCTCGGCGTCGGTGAGCGGAGTGATCAGCGAGGCGGCATCCGCAGGGGGCAGCAGCGCGACGGGTTCGGTGCGCACCGCTGCGGCCAGCGCCGGGGTGGTCGCTGGTCCGCCGGCTCGCGCGGCCGCAAGACTGGAGGGTACGCTGGCGGTGAACCGGCGCAGGAGCATGACGAGCACGAGCACGGCGCCGGCGTTCGCGACGAGGTCGACCCACTGGTTGATCACGAGTCCCCGTCCGGTGGGGGTCAGTGTCCAGGCGAGCGAATGGCCCTTTAGCAGAAGGTCGATGAGATAGCCGGCTGCGGAGACCAGAACGCAGGCCACGATCCACGGTGGCGAGGAGACGATCACGGCGATCCACACGATTGCCGGTGCGACCTCGGAGAAGTGGCTCTGGACGCCCCAGTCGAATGCTCCGGCGAGGGCGAACAGCCCGGCCAGAATCACCACTCGGCCAGGTGGACGCAACAGCAGCGCCGCTGTTGCCGGCCGCAGCAGTCCGCCCACAGCGAGACCCGTGAGGACAGCGCCCTCGATGCCGGCCAGCAGTCCGTCTCCGTCGAGCAGCGCGAACACGCTGTCGCTCGCCGCCGCGATCGTCATCAGCCCAAACCCGACGCGCAGCGCAGCCACTGCAAGCGCCTCGATGGCTGCGGCGGCGATGTCGGCCGTGCTGCCGTGGGCCTGTGGAACAGTCTCGTCAGCCAGGCTTGCTGTGACTCCCGACACGCGGGCAGAGTAGCCGAGTGCTCCTATCTCCGCAGCGCCGGCGGCCGTCTCATCACATCCCGACTCTTGCGCGCACTGGTCTATTTGGCAAGATTGCGCCTGGCAAGATTGCGCCGCGATGCTATTCCCCAAACGAACCTCATCGCGCGCCTCACGGAAGGTAGCCCAGCCGTCTCAGCCGCGTCGGCGTATGGGCTGGTTGGTTGGTCATCGATCCTTGGTCTCCAGCTCGGCGGCCATCTGTGCGAGCTCGTGTAGTGCCAGGCCCAGGGCGCGGGAGACCCGGTCGGCTACGTCCCAGGTAGGGTTGGATGTTCCGCGCTCAAGGCCACGGATCGAGGTGGCGTCGAGATCGGCGGCATCTGCAAGTGCCTCCTGGGTCAGTCCGATCTCCTCCCGGCGCAGGCGGATCGCTCGGCCAAGGGCGACCTGTGGGGTTTGGCTGATGCGCACACCTGAACCCTCGGCTATGCTCCGTGGTTCTCGACTCCCACGTGCTGCGTTTACTCGTTGCTTGTTGTTTGCGCAGCCAGGTCCATGCTGCAAGTTCGGTGCGCTATGAGCCGTTTGGTTCGGGCACGGGAGTCGGGCTGCCAGAACTATCCGGTTCGGCTAGGTTTCGGCTGCCATGAGGACCGATGCGCTCGATAAGACCCAAACCGTCGCCCCGCTTGGCGACACAGAGAGGATGGCTGTGCAGAGGTTCCGCGATAATAAGAGGCATCTGGTAACCAGCAGTCGCCGCTTCGCATCTGCGTTGACGATTGCTGTCTCACTATTGCTGACGTCCGCAACAATGGCGTTCGCGGTTGGTCCCACGGTCCGCATCACGCGATACTCGCCGGCCGTCACGGGCAACATCGGCACCGCGGAAGCCGGCGTCGACGTGACGGTCTCGCTCGTCAGAGCGGGAACGACCATCGAAACGTCCCCCGCAGCGACGACGAACGCCAGCGGGGAATGGACGGCGACGCTGCCGGCGCACGCACCGAGCGACGCCCTCGATGTTGTGAAGGTCCATTACACCGGCACAGCGGCGCCCGCGGAGGCGTCTTACGGCGACGCGAGCAGCCCGGAAACGAAGCCAAGCATTGCGTTCTTCGATCAAGGTTTGAGCATCGCCACGAATGGCGCGAACGGTGGCGCGCTGTGCGCGAACGTCTCCGGGGTCAAATGCACCGCTCTGACAGCCCAGGTCTCGTACGCAGGCGGCGGGACGGCGAATGTCACGGGTGTCCCCGACATAAGCGACGAAGAAATCGAGGAACTGGCGTTTTCGCCGTCGCTCGAACCAAACGATACGGTCACGATCACCAGCTCCTTCTCCGAAGAAAACGGCTCGACGCTCGAACTTACGGTGCCCGCCCCGCTGCCGGGCGTCGGCGACGTCTTCACCGGCAACGGCTCGGATGCGCCACGGTGCTCCGCGAACCTTGGGACGCTCGCCGTGACTTGCGGCCCCCTCAGCGCGGGCGGCTACACCCTCACGCAGAATCGAGGCGGCGCGAGCATCGGTAGCCACCCGGCGACCGTCGCTAGCGGCGAAGAAGACGCGACCTTCCAGCTCACCTCGCTGCAGGCAAGCGACCAGCTCGCGCTGTCGGTCACTGGCGCCGGCGGGCGCGTGCTCAGCACGCTGCACGTTTCTAAACTCGCTGTCAACGAGACGGAGACCCTCAGCTTTGGCAGCACGGCGGCGACCGTCACGGGCGGGATGTGCCAGCCCGGCCAGTGGTTCGGCGAGCTCGGCGGCGACGGCGTTTGCCCAACTAACGGCGTCGCTCCAGTCGCGGCGGCCGCAGCGCAGGAGGACGAGCTGAGCGGCGGCTCCACGACAGTTACCCCACCCCTGATCTCCTACACCTCGCCGATGGACGGCGAAGACGTGTTCGGGTCGAGCTTGACGGCCTTCGCGGAACTCGACTCCGGGGAAACGCCCGTGAGGTTAAGCGCCGCACCGACCGGAGGCGGAGCAACTATTCTGGCTAGCGGCAACCCGAACTCTGCCAGCGGCGCCACGCTCACGAACCTCGCCGCTGGGACACGCTACGCGGCGACATGGACGCTCACCGACGGGAACTCCGATGTGGTTACCCTCACGACGCACTTCGTAGACCAGAAGGGCGGCAGCACTGAAGGCATACCCGGAAAAGAAGGGCCTGCCGGTAAGGAAGGCATGGCGGGCAAGGAAGGCGTGCCCGGTAAAGAAGGTGCTCCTGGTACCACAGGCGCACAGGGCCCGCCCGGAGCCGCTGGCCCCTCGGGCGCCGAAGGCAAGCAAGGCCCCGCCGGGCAGGCCGCTGAGGTCGTGTGCACGACCAAGAAGGTCAAGCCCACCGGAGCCCACAAGACGCCGACTAAGACGACGTGCGTCGTCAAGCGGCTCGCACCGGGAGCCACCCTCTCGCAGCTGACGCTTACGCTGGTGCGCGGACACGTCGCCTACGCGGTCGGACGTGGCTCGGTTAGCAAGACGGCGACTGAGTTGCGGATGCGCGACCTGCGGGCGGTCCCCGTCGGCGACTACACGCTCATAGTCACCGCAACCCACGGCCGCACAAGAACGACAACGCGCTATCAGGTCCACGTCTACCGAGCCCAGTCATGACGCCGCACGGCGCTCGTCATCGTTCAGCCCGCACGTCTCACCCGGCGACCGCCGCGGGAAGGCCGTTCTCAACGAAGCCGAGGCTGGCGTGCACAGTGATCGGCCTACTGCTGATCCTCGCCGCGCCGCAAGCTGCGTTCGCGGAAGCCAACGCAATTGTCCCGACCTCGAGCGCACCTGGCAATAGCACGAACGTGATCAACAACTACTCGGAAGTCGCGTTCCCCCGGAACGACGACGGAACCTGGCCATGCGGCGGAGGAAACGCACCCGTTCCCTGTCCGGGCCCACAAGGACAACAAGGACCGGAAGCCTACCCGCTGGGTTTCAACATCAACTTCTTCGGCGCCCTGTATAGCGCCGCGTTCATCAACAATAACGGAAACATCACCTTCACCGGGCCACTGTCTCAGTTCACGCCGACAGAACTGACGACGTTTGGGAGCCCGATCATCGCACCGTACTTCGCTGACGTGGACACCCGCGGGGCAACAAGCGGGATCGTCAACTTCGGACAGGGCACCCTCGCCGGCAAAAAGGTCTTTGTCGTCAACTGGCCCAAGGTGGGGTGTTTTCCCGAAGTCGACACGGTTCTCGACAACTTCCAGATGATCATAATAGACCGCCCTGAACACACCGGCCCCAACGGCGACGATTTCGATATCGAGTTCAACTACAACTCGATCGAATGGGACACGGGACAGGCGAGCGGAGGCGACACCGCTTGCCACAACGGCCCCCCAGGTAACTCGGCATACGTCGGGTTCACCAACGGCACCAACACGGCGGGCGACAGCTCTGAGGTACCCGGCTCAGGGGTGCCCAATGCATTTCTGAACACCTCAAGCGCCACGGGCCTCATCTACCACGATCTCGACAGCACCACTCCGGGCCGCTACGTCATCCCGGTCGTCAACGGGGCGACCGGCCACGGAGGCGGCACTTACGTCGCGCTCGGCGACAGCTACTCGTCAGGTGAGGGCAACCCGACAGGCTACCTAGCAGGCAGTAACGACGTCTGCCACCGCTCCACGTGGGCATACCCATTCCAGGCCGAGCTCGCGCTTGGGTACTACAGCGAGCGGTTCAGCTTCCATGCCTGCAGCGGGGCGATCATCCAAGATTTCTACAAGCCGTTTCCCTCGAACCACAAAGGCGAAAACCCCGGCGAGAACCAGCCCCAGCTCCACTGGCTCGAAGGAACCGCAGGGAAGGACGCGAGCCTCGTCACGGTCACGATCGGCGGCAACAACGCGTACTTCGGGAAAGTTCTGGAAGCCTGCTACCTGAACACCGTGGGCCTCAATCTCATCCCGTGCCGAACTGAGTGGAACTCGGACGTGAACGCAGCGATCGTAAGGATGGGCACGAACTCAGCCGGGAACAAAGAATCGCTAACTCAGCTTTACCAAAACATCGCCGCGCAGGCACCGACTGCGACGGTCCTCGTGCTCGGCTACCCACGCTTTTTTCCGGCAAACCCACCGCTGTTCTGCGGCACGGGCGCTCTCGGCTCCCTGTTCGAACGTCCACAGATGCAGTGGATAAACGACGAGGAGCGGTCGATGGACAACACGATCGCGCGCGCAGTACGAGAAACGCTCGATCCGCATATTCGCTACGTTGAAACATACGAAGCGTTCCGCGGCCACGAGCGCTGCGAATCCGAACCGTGGCTGAACGGCATCAAAGTGAAAGAACGGGTCGGCTCGTTCCATCCGAACGAAAAAGGCCACCAAGCACTCGCCAAACTCGTCGAGAAAGCGGCGGGGTAGCGGTGGCGGCATGGTTTGGAAGACGCTCGCTGCTCACCGCCGTGGTTTGCGTCGTCGCGTGCTTGGCGACGACCGCGTCGGCGCTCGCGAATCCGACCATCGAACTCACGCGTCGTACTGCAGAACCGGTCGAGTCGATCACGACGCAGCTCGGCGCCGTGGTCACGAACGGCGGCGGCGACGACCTCTTCATGCACGTGAAGCCCCTTGGCGGCGCAGGCTGCGGCGCGAACCCTGAAGCCGACAGCGCAGAAAGCGTGTTCTCGTACGAATACGTCACGAAGGAAACGAACCCCGTTACCCTCTCGCATAACTGGACCTTCCGTTTCGCTGGCAACTACCGCGTCTGCGCCTGGGTCACGAATTCGCCGTCGGAATCCGCAGCGTTCGCGGAAACCACGCTGCAAGTGCGAAGACCGCATCTCGCGCTCAGCGTGACCGCGCCCGCCACGGTGGCGGAGAATCAAACGTTCCAGGTCATGACCACGGCGCAAGCCGAGACGGAACGCCCGGTGTACGAGTATGTGCTGCCGAACACGGGCAGCGACTGCCCTGCGAACGCCGCGGCAGCGAGCAACGCCTCAGGCGCACACACCGTGCTTACGCCTGGAACGTCACCGGAGGCCCCTTCAACGAATCCAAGAACGAAAGCATCGCGTCGCCGGGCAGCTACGTGTTCTGCGCGTACTTCGAGTACGAAGGCACGGAAAACCCGCCAGAGCTCACGGCGACGGCTACGACCAACGTCATCGCCCCGCCCCCGCCCTGCGTCGTGCCCGGCTTCGCGTTCAGTGCGCCACTCCATCCCGGCAGCATCGTCTACGTCCACATCAGCGGCTACCCGCCCGGCAGCCGCGTGCGGGTCCAACTGGCAACGCGACGCTCGCTCCACTCCAACTGCTGCGTCTCCCTCACCTACCCGCGCGTGCACGCCGCTGGCGCCCCCGTCAACCAAAACGGGTCCGCAACGATCCGCTGGCGCGTCCCGACGCAGTACGCGCAGTGTGTGTCCAGCATCTGCTCGTCGCCGGAATACAAGACCTTCAGACGCGGGGAATCAGTCCTCGTCGACGTATCCACAACCGACGACACCGCATTTGCCGCCTCAACCGCACGCATCACCTAGACCGCCCGCGCCCGAGCATGCCCACAATTCAGCGGAATGGTATGTTGCTGCGGTGCAACTGGGGCAGCTTCGACAAGGACGCTCGAGGTCACGGTGATCGCGGCGCTGTCCCCGCTCGGACTCGCGGCGTGTGGCGGCACGACCACGACGACGATGACCACTGGGGGCGAGGTCTCCGTCGTCGTGACCTCGCCAACGAGCGGCAGCGTGATAGCTGAGAATAGTGTGACGGTCCGCGGCACCGTCTCTCCGCCCGCTGCGACCGTGCAGGTTCAGGGCCACCTGGCGGCTGTCGGCAATGGTGTCTTCACCGCGGCCGCGGAACTCCACGGCGGCCGCACCACGATCGACGTGATAGGCAGCGCTCCAGGGGACGTGCCGGGCTCGACGACGCGTATCACGGTTTGTCAGCGCGAACTAACTAGCAATAGGAGAACAGCATGAACTCATCTCTTCGGATCCGAGGCGCTGTCGGTGCTCGCCGCCTGTCAATCTGGGTGTTGACGTTGCTGGTGATCTCCGCCGTTGGCATCGAGGACTCTTCCGCCTCGGTCGGCCTGCCTGTCTCCCCTACAGACTTGAGCGCAACTGGAGAATACCTGCAGGTTAGGCCCGCGACCATCACGTACACCGGAGACGGCACAGGCTTCCTCGGTGGAGCCAATGTGCGCAACCGGCGCGCGGGCATCGACTGGACGAAATGGACAAGCGCAACCGCGCTCGGCACCGGCTTCAACCAACTGGATAACTGTAACCCCGACTGCGCCCGCGGGATGTTCCATGGTTACGCGGTGAAAATCGAGCTGTGGCGGCCCCGAACGTTGGCCGGGACGCTGGTTTTCACGCGAATGACGATCTTCTACACAAGGAGTCGCCCACGAGCCGAGCCGCCCCACTACACGTTCACCGACACATACGAACACGGCGGCTTCGGCTGGGGACCACCCAGCGAACAGAGCTACTGCACCCACCCTTACGGTCTACCAGCGGCTGCCGGCTGCAAGAACATCCACTCACTCCCGTAGGAATATAGGTCGCCCGATCGCTCTGAGTGGAGGTGCGTCGAACTCTGCCGGTTCGCCGAATATTTCGCTCGACGTCTTCGACTGGCGTTCATCTACACCGGCTTCTTCTTGCACTGACGCCCCGTTTGGTTGGGAACTCACGTGCCCTCAAGCCAGCGGATGGCTTTTCGTCCGCGCGTACAGCGGATGTTCCATCCGGCTGGCCCCAGTTGCCGCGGGATGGCAGATGTATCCGCGGTAGTACGTGTTTTGTACCTTCAGGCGCACTAACCGGTTATTGATCGCCACGATGAACGAGCGTGCGGTCTGACATGGGACATTCCGAGTGGTGATGTCATAAGCGAACACCTGACCAACGGCGTTGTTGGTGCTGCAACGCCGCATCCGAGCGGCGCCTTGTGCCAATGGCTGGGACGCCCACGCAACCGCGCTACATACGCAAAGCACCGCAACTGATCCAGCAAGCGCTCGATTTGCGAGCCGTCCGGCGTTCTGCTGAGCGATATAGATCGGCCAAGAGCCGGTTCTCGGTGCTGAGCTCAGGCAGGCCATGGTGTACAGCCGGATTCTGGATGTCGCATCCAGGGTACGTTGAACCAGCTCAGGAGCCCTGGTGGCCGTTCGGAATCCAGGGAGCAGAGTCCGAGAGGATCACGATTCCATTTTCCGCCGAGCTTTCCAAGGACGATGAGACGGGTGAAGTAGCCTGAGATTGGTCTGTTCGCTGTCACCTGGATGGGATAGCTGCCGTGATCCGGATGGGCGGTACCCGTGCCCGATGCCCGCGTGCTGGTCCACCGCTGCCAATGGATTACAAGCTCTCCCCCGTCGGCGGAGTCAGTCACGACTGATCGCGGGCGCATCTGGAACACATTGACCGTCGTGTCTCCGCGCAGCGAAGAGTGGCTGAAAAGGCGTGGGAGAGCTTGCCCGGACGCGATTCCCGGGGCAACAGATCCGCATGCAGCCGTGGCGACTATCGCAATGGTGCTTAATGATTGCCGAGTCATAGTCAACGAGGGTTGGGCCAGCTCGCGCACTGAGCATACATGCAGTTATCACAGGGCATCACCGAGTTTTCCGACTGCGCGGTTTACGCAGCCAGCACCTTGATCGGAGCGTGTCGTGTCCGCTTGCCCTTCGGCTGCGGACGGACACGCAGCTCGATGTAGACGTCGAGCGCGTCGGCGACGTCGGCGACGGTGTCCAGCTGCACGTTGCGGCCCTTGCCGTCCAGCAGCCGCGAGATCACAGAGGGCTTGACGCCGACTCGACGCGCCAGCTCGGCCTTGGAGAGCTTGCTGCCCGCGCGAACCTCGTCCAGGACGATCAGCAACTCGGCGAACGCGACCAGCTTTGCGACCTCGCGCTCGTGAGCGGCGCGGTCCTCGGCGGTCGGGAAGCTCTCGGCGAGCAGTTCGGCGAAGGCTGCGCTTTCCTTGGACTTGTGCATAGCTCGGGCACCTCAGCTTGGGAAGAGCAGATCGTAGCATAGAAGCTATGACATATCGGGGCCGACATCCGGCCACCACTCGGCGGCGCCGCGTCCGAGCGCGACGCGGTGAGTCGCCTGGTAGTCCTTGCGATAGCGGTCGATCCGCCCGTACTCCGACTGCGGTGCCTCTGTGCGCGCGGGCTTGACCACACCGCCGAGTAGCACCAGCGATGGCAGTGCGAGCCCGTGTGCCGGAGCGTCTCGGTCAATCACGCAGAACAGCCGGTAGAGCTTGTTGGAGTGCTTGTCTCGCGCTTCGCAGATGCCGCTGAGATCGACCTCCTTCTTGCTGGCTGGCTTGTGCATCAGGCGCCAGCGCCGCGCCGAGGTGGGGAACCTCGGCGGGCCGACCTGAAGCACGGCCCTCACGGTCGTCAGCAGCTCGATCCGAACATCGCTCGGCGTCTTCTCGCCGGTGAGGAAGTCCCCATGCCGGGCGCTCCCCGCGAGCCGTCTCGTAGAAGACGGGCTGCCAGCGATTCTCCTGCGTGCACTTGGTCTTTGCCACCGACCAATCATTGCCCACGAAGCGACAGGAAAGACTCTACGCCCCGACATCCAGCGCCCAGCCCTCGAACTCGGCCGCGTTCGGCCGGTTCGCGCTATGCCCAGTATCGCCCACTTTTTCGGACGTTGCACAACCCCGGCCTCAGTGGCATGGTCGGGCGCGATGACGCGGTAGGTGGGCTCGGCCTGTTGGGCGCGGAGGTCTTCGAGGCGGGCGTTCAGGCTTGCGATGCGCTGCGCGCAGCGCTCGGGGGAGAGTTGGCCCTGTTCGGAGGCGTCGAAGCAGCGCTCGGGGGAGAGTTGGCCCTGTTCGGAGGCGTCGAAGCAGCGCTCGGGGGAGAGTTGGCCCTGTTCGGAGGCGTCGAAGCAGCGCTCGGTCGAGCGTTCGATGCGGATGATCTCGGCGCCGATTGCCTGGCGACGTTCATCGAGGGCGGGCCGCTCGCGCAGCGCTTCCTCGTGAACGGCGGCGAGCGCGTCATGGTTGAGCGGACCGTCGCGGTAGATGCCCAGTGAGAGCAACGACCATGAGCCCGACCCAGGTGTCGACAAGCGTTTCGTCGTCGACCTGGGCTGGGATGCCAAGGACATCGCGGAGCAGGCGGGAGGAGAGCAGCGATCCGAGCCCGAAGGAAGCTATCGCTCTAGCCTCCTCGTCCGTGATCGCGCGCTTGGCGCGTTCACCGATCCACGTAGCAAAGCCTGTGAACGTCGAGCTCACGAGCTGCTCGACGGCGGTGGTCAGCAGCTGTGGTCGGTTGCGTGCGTCGGAGGCGAGGATGCGCAGCAGCTCGGACTCGCTGTCGAGCTCGGCGAGGACGTAGCGCGCAGTCAACGTCAGTTCGGCTTTGAGGTCTCCAAGCGATCCAAGTACCTGCCGGATCTCGCGAAGCGCGCCGAGCCGTGAGAGCTGGCGCTCGATGCCGGCAGCGAGCACCGCTTCCTTGCTCGCGAAGTGGTGGTAGATGCCGCCGGCGCCGGGTGTGAGGCCGGCTGCGGCCTCGATCTTGGCGATGCTGGTGGCGGCATAGCCGTGCTGGCTGAACAGACGCATCGCCTCGTCGACTATGCGCTCTCGGGTCATGCTTGACATTGGCCCGACTAAGTATACACTTAGCTGAAGCCAGTAAGTCAAGAAGGAGGCGTATCGGTGTCCAATGCTGGAAGTTCCCCAGATGCAGGTGACGCGAAGCGGCCAGGCGATGGCATCGGCCATGGGCGCTTGCGGCGCACCGCACCGTTGGCGGCTCTGACCGCTCGCACTGCTGGCGAGGCGGTTGTGGTTGGGCTGCGGAGCAAGCTGACGGGCGCGGACAGCACCGAGTTCCACGTCCGCACGGCCGAGCGCTATGCCGAACTGCTCGGCCGCTCCAAGGGAGCCCTGATGAAGGCTGGGCAAATGCTCTCGTTCATGTCGCTCGGTCCCGCGGTGGGGAAGGACTTCCAATCGACCTACCAGGCGGCGCTGACTCGACTGCGCAACGACGCTCCGCCGATGGCGTCGGAGTTCGCTCGCGAGGTGCTCGAGCGCGAGCTCGGAAATTCGATCGAGACCGTCTTTGCCCAGTTCGACTGGGAACCGCTCGCGGCTGCCTCGATCGGCCAGGTGCACGCCGCTCGGCTGCACAACGGTCGCGCCGTCGCGGTGAAGATCCAGTACCCGGGGGTCGCGGCCGCGATCCGCGCCGACCTCCAGAACACGGAGTTGCTGGCCACGTTCCTGGGGTTGATCAGCGGCCTGTCCCCGAGGAGCCTGAGCTTCGACCTCCGAGGCGCGGCGCATGAGATCGGTGAGCGCATCACCGAGGAGCTCGACTATCGACTCGAGGCGACCAACCAGGCCGAGTTTGCCGAGCTCTATCGCGGGCACCCATTCATCCGTGTCCCGGAGGTGATCGGGGAGCTGTGCACCGCTCGGGTACTGACCCAGGAGCTCGTGCAGGGCAGGTCCTGGAGCGACGCGCTCGTCGCAGACCAGGAGCTGCGTGACAGATGGGCGGAGGCGATCCACCGCTTCCTCTACGGCTCCTACCAGTACTTCCACGTGTTCAATGCCGACCCTCACCCCGGCAACTACCTCTTCCACGACGACGGGAGCGTGAGCTTCCTCGACTTCGGCTGCGTCAAGAGATTCGGCCCCGAGCAAATCGAGTCACTGAACGTTTGCATGCGCGAATGCCTGAGAGGCGATGTGGATGAGACGTGGCGGGTTAGCGTGGAGGGTGGGTTCTTTTCACCCTCGGGCTCCCTTACTCCCCAGGAGGTTTTCGCATACTGGCGTGAGCCGATTGAGATGTACTGGGGAGAGCAGCCGTTCACGATCACCCCGGAGTACGTCGCCAGGTTGATCGAGCTCCGCTACTCGCCGACGGGCCCCTCGGCGAACGCGTTACGCCATATGGCCACTCCGGCCACCTACACCATCATGAGCCGAATCGACATCGGGGTGATGTCGTTGATCTCTGAGCTGCGCGCGACGAACCAATGGGAGACCATCGGCGCTGAGTACTTCGAGGGTGCAGACCCCGCCACTCCCATGGGCAAGGCGGATCGCGCGCACCGGGAGGAGCTCCGGGGAGCGAGCAGTCATGCCTGATTGGACAGCCTGGCCGTTCCCGACCGAGGATCCCTACCCCGCCTACCACGCCGCGCGCGCACAGGCACCAGTGCAATGGAACGAGCCGCTCGGCGCCCACCTCGTGCTCTCTCACGAACACGCCGCGACCGTTCTGCGCAGTCCCGAATGGAGCTCCGATCCACGCAACAGCCCCCAGATGCTCGCCTCCCTTGGCGGCCCAGGAGCCGGCTCGGAGCTGTGGAGCGAGTCGCTGCTGATGAGCGATCCGCCGACCCACACGCGGCTGAGGAATGCCGTCAACCGCTTCTTCACCCCGCGAGCGGTGCGGCTGATCCGCGGGCGCGTCGCCACGATCGTCGACAGCGCATTCGCGCCACTGGTCGAGGGCGGAGCGATGGAGCTGATGAGCGAACTCGCCTACCCGATCCCGCTCGCGGTGATCGCGGAGCTGTTCGATGTCGGCCTCGAGGGTGCGGAACTGCTCAGCTCGGAGACTCCCACGCTTGCGCGGATGCTCGAGCTCGACCCAACGCCCGAGGAGTTCGAGGCGATCGGCACGGCGGCGATGACGGTGATGCTGTTCCTCGTCCCGATCGTCGCGCAGCGGCGGGTGGATCCAGGCGAAGACCTCTTGAGCGCGTTGATCCATCCCCCCGACGGCGGCGTCGCGCTCGAGACGGATGAGCTCATCACGATGTGCCTGCTGCTACTGGCCGCCGGTCATGAGACGACCGCGAACCTGATCGGTAACGGCACGCTCGCGCTATTCGAACATCCCGACCAGCTCGCCTGGCTCGCTGAGAATCCCGACCTCTGTGCTGGAGCCGTTGATGAGCTCTTGCGCTACGACAGCCCCGTTCAGGTTGCCTCCCGCATCGCTAGAGACGATCTCGTTCTCGGTGGAGTCAGCGTGCGCAAGGGGCAGCAGGCGCTCGTCGTGCTCGGTGCCGCCAACCGCGATCCCGCGCGCTACCCCGACCCAGACCGTCTGGACCTCACTCGCACCGGAACGGCCCATCTCGCCTTCGGCAACGGCCCCCACTTCTGTGTCGGCGCCGGTCTTGCTCGGCTGGAGGCGCAAGAGACCTTCAACCGCTTCGCTCAGTCAATATTGAGACCGAGAGCAGGTAGCTGGTCGCACTGTCGGGAGCGCTCCCGCACCTTCCGGCGGCTGCGAAGCCTGCACATCGGGGGTAGCCGGCCACTCCCTTCGACGCACACGCTCGACGCCGTACCTACCCCGTAGGCGAGCATGGGGACGCCCGCGCACGGAGGTCGATCCTCGACGGAGACGCCTAACGTATGTGCCGGCCCGTTTGGAGCGGTGTACGACTACTACATCGAACGTCCACGGCTGGCGCGACTTGTGCTCGGGTTGATGTGGGGAGTAGACCCGCGGCCCTTCTATCATAGTCTCGCGGCGGTTGGGGAGATGTCAGACGGAGCGACGATCCTCGATGTTCCGTGCGGTGGCGGGGTCGCATTGCGCGGGTTGCATCACGGGCAGCGTGTGTCCTGGATCGGTGTGGATGTCGAGCCCGAGATGCTGCGTCGGGCACGGCGCCGCGCCGCACGATTCCCGGCGGTGCAGACGCGTCTCATCGAAGGCGACATGACCGCTCTACCGCTGGATGACTGCGCCGCCGACCTGTGCCTCAGCTATGGCGGTCTCCACTGCGTGCCCGATCCCGACGCGGCTCTCGCCGAGATGGCGCGCTGTCTACGTCCCGGTGGGCGCCTGGTGGGAAGCACCTTTCTAGCCGAAGGCAGTCGCCGCCAGCGTCGGCTGCTACGCGGCGATGACTTCGGTCGCACGGGCACCGCCGATGATCTGAGGCGATGGCTGCGGGAGTGCGGACTGACAGACGTATCAGTCGATCGGGACGACGGGCTCGCGGTCTTCAGCGCGGGGCGACCGTGACTCCTCGTCCCTGCCTGAGGGCCAGGGCGATTCTAACCGTGTCTGCTCGCGGTGACAATCCAGGTCGAGGCCGGCGCGCGCAGCTCTCCCTCCTCCGCGAACTCGGCGAGGCCCTTGCGCAGGGCAGCCTCAACCTGTCCGTGGAGGTGGGCGGCGCGATCGCCCGCCAGGCGCAGGATCTCGCCCGCGGGGCCCAGCGCCATGACAAGTTCGAGGGCTTCCTCGAGATCCTTGCCGATCACGATTGGGATGTCGCAGCGATGCAGAGCGATCTCGGTGAAGCCGGCGTGGGTGAGGATCTCGCTGGTGGTGTCGGCGTCAGCCATCGAAAAGGGGCCGGGGCCGCAGGTGGGCTCGTCGTACTCCTCGGGCCGAGCGACGATCCCTTCGACGATCGTCTGGGCGCGGTAGAGCCAGTCGTTGTCGATCCGCCGCCGCCACACGACCATCACCAGCTTCCCTCCGGGTACGAGCGCTCTCCCAACATTTCGCAAAGCGGCGACGGGGCTGGCGAAGAACATGGTCCCAAAGCGCGAGAACGCCATGTCGAAGCGCTCCTCTCCGTGGAGGGTCGCCTGCACGTCGGCCACGAGAAAGCGCGCATTGGCGACCCCCGCGTCGCGGGCCTCCTGGATCGCGTCCTCGATGAACCGCGGAGCGGCATCGACGCCGACGGCCTCCCCGTCCGGACCCACGAGCTCGGCGATCCGCTGCGTGGTGTCCCCGAAGCCGCAGCCGACGTCCAGGACCCGCTGCCCAAGCTTGGGGGGATGCAGGCGCAGCGCCTCCTCGCCGTGGGCCCCAAGTCCCGTCGTGACCGTCTCGCGGAAGCGCACGAAGCGGTCATACAGCGGCCCGTCCCATGCACGGATCGCCTCGTCATTGGTGCTTACGTGCTGGTCGGATGTGGTCGTGGTCACGGCTCTCCTTCTCGAATATCATCGAAGCCAGCCACCGACTGCCTTCTGGTTACCGCCACGCCGTCCTTTGCCAGTTGCTACAAGCAAGAGTAGTCCATGCGAGCGTGTGTCAACGCGGCGGACGACGCGACGGGTGCGTCTGCGATAGCCAGCGTGAATGATGCCGTCGCCGTCTGGTGGACCCTTTTGGTGGCGTCCTTGGCGGTTACCGTGATCGGACATCGGACATGAGCCCCTGTTCGGGTATGTCTTGACGCCGCTTTTAGGGCGATGAGCTCAGAGAGTGTTCACGATCAGTCCAGCTTCTTCCAGCGCGAAGGGCAAGGATGTCTCTCCGTTCCAAAGAGTCTCGAGCGGCCCGTACGGCTCAGGGGTGGTAAGGGATCGACCCGTCTTTCTGACGAAAGCCCGGGCTGGCCTCTGTGCCGTAGATTCTGGAGGCGATGCGGTCAGGGCGCAAGCGTCACCGATCCATCTTCGTGCATCGTCCAGTGCGGGTTGTGCGCAACCTCCCACGGATGGCCATTGGGGTCGACGAAGACGCCCGAGTAACCGCCCCAGAAGGTCTCCGCGGCGGGACGGGCGATCCTCGCCCCCGCGCTGCTCGCCTCGGCCAGCACCGCGTCCACCGCGCGCGGCGAGTCCACGTTGTATGCGAGGGTGACCCCGCCCCAACCTCCGTTGTCCTGCATCCCGCTGTCCTCGGCGAGACTGCCGCGATCCCACAACGCGACCACGACGCCCCCAGCCTGGAAGAACACAACGTCGGCGTCGGGCTCGGCCCCGGTGCGCCAGCCGAGCCGCTCGTAGAACGCGCGCGCCTGGGCGAGATCGCCGACGCCCAGCGTGATGAGGCTCAAGCGCTGCTCCACGCGCGCATCTTCCCATAGTGGTGTCGAGCGTCCGTGGCACAGTGGGTCGTAGCGCTGGGCACCTGTGGCACTGAGAAGCCGTAGCGCTGGGCGTCCGTGGTGCCGAGCGTCATAGCAAAGAGTATCCGTCGAAAGAGCACCGTCGCGCTGAGCGTCCGCGGCGTCGAGCGTCCGCTAAGCTTCGAGCCAAGCTATGAATACCGCTGCATGTACGAGTAAGTGGACTGCCAGCCACGCCGGTCGTCCGCGGCCGAGATTATTGGCTGAGCGCCACCCAACGCCTGGAAATGACGAGCGTGCCGCCCGAGGATGACAGCCAGAAGGAGGGCGAGCCTGAGCGTTCCCCGCGCCGGAAACCCCCGCGCTGGCTGATGGGAGCGGTGGTTGCGGGCCTTGGCGGCGCGATCACAGCGGCCATCATCTCGGCGGGGCACACCGTCAAGCGGATCGTCCTTCCCACCTCCCCTGCCGCGCCGCTGGCGGTGACCGCCAAGCTCCGGTCGCCGGGCGAAAGCTGCTCGGGTGGCGCCGGCTGGGTATTTCCCCGATCGGCGGCGCAGCTTCCGGTCCCCCCACACTCCGACGCGGGGATGCAGAGTTGGGCGACGCAGAACGGGGGTGTGCCGGCGAGCGGAAATTTCGTGGTCGTCGACCTTCAGGGTCGCCCGGGACCATCCGTCATCGTCAACGACGTGCGCGTCGAAGTGACCCGTCGCTCCGGTGCGCTCACGGGCACCTATGCCATCTTGTCGGGAGGTTGTGGCGGCGTGGCACCGGACTACTTCGGCGCGAATCTCGACCGCGAACCCGTCACAATCAAGTCGATGGCGGGCGTCGATGAACTGGGCCACGTGGTGGCCGCCGTCCCGCTGCCTCACCAGATCTCCGCATCCGAACCCGAGGTGTGGTACGTGCGGGCGAGCACCGCGAGTTGCGACTGTCAGTGGGTCGCGTATCTCGACTGGACCGCAAACGGCGAGTCGTCCTCCACGCGGATTGGGCCGTTCCTAACCACCGCGACCGCACGCGCGAAGAAGGTGATCCTCAACGGGAGTGGTTGGTCGCCGTTTTGAGTCGACCGCCGATCTTCCCGCTAGGTTCCAAGGCGATGGCGGCGACGGTCCTGCAAGCGAGCGCGCGCCGATCCCGTAGGCGATCGCGATGGCCCGCTGTCGCCGCTCCGCTCGCGGTCGTCGTGGCCCTGGGCGTTGCCGGGCGCCTTGTGAGCGAGCGGATTCCGTCGCTGCGCATCGAGCGGCTGGTCGGAGCCTCGGTCACCTTTGGGGGGCCCGTGCCCAAGCTGGCGTGGCCGGCCCGCGGCGAGGCGGCCGTGGAGATCGAGGGCGTCGGCAGCCTTGGGACCTCGGGCCCTTCGAAACCGGCCCCGATCGCCAGTGTGGCGAAGGTCATGACGGCCTACCTCACCCTGCTCATCACCCCCTGTCTCCGGGCCGTGACGGGTTCACCCTGAGGGTGACCAGGGGAGAGGTCGCCGAAGAGCACGAGCGAGTCGCCCTCGATCAGTCTGTGGTGCCGGTCGCCGTGGGCGAGCGGCTCAGCGAGCGCGAGGCGCTGCAGGCGCTGCTGTTGCCCTCGGCGAACAACGTCGCCCAGATGCTCGCCGACCACGATGCCCCCAGCGCGAGCGCCTTCGTGGCCCGGATGAACGCGACCGCCAGAGAGCTCGGGATGACCTCCACGAGGTACACCGATCCGAGCGGCTACGGCGCCAGCACCGTCTCGACCGCTGCCGACCAACTCAAGCTTGCGGAGGCCGCGATGCGCCTGCCCGCATTCGCCGCGATCGTCGACGAGCCCTCCGCCAGGCTCCCCGTCGCGGGGGATGTCGGCAACTACAACGGCCTTGTCGAGCACGGTGGCTACGTCGGGATCAAGACCGGGTCCGACACCGCCGCCGGCGGCTGCCTGCTGTTCGCCAGGCGGGTGACAGTCGCCGGCCGCCGCTTCACGATCCTGGGGGCCGTGCTCGGTCAGCGCGGTGGCCTCTACGTGCCGGCCGCCCTCGCCAGCGCGCAGCGCCTGGGCGGCTCGGCGGCGGCGGCGCTGCGCGTGGGCACCGTCCTGCCGGCCGGCGCGACGGTACTAATTGCGAGCGGCACCGACGGCCACCGCGTGAGCGTGCTCACCGCGAGCTCCATACGCGAGATCGGCTGGGGCGGTCTGCGGGTGCCGGTCACCGTCGCCCTCCTGCCCAGGGCCACCCGCCTGGCTCCGGGTCAGCCGGTGGCGTCGGTGAGCGTGGGTGGAGCCACGGTGGCGTCGAGCAGGGCCCTCGCCGCGAAAGCGCTGCCCGCGCCGTCGCTGGGCTGGCGCCTGCGGCATCTGCTCTGAGGTCACTCTCCAATCTCCAATCTCCGGGCTATGGGTGTCTGCCAACGTCTCGATGTGCTCGAGTGCGGCCACGGTTTCACCCGTCTAATCTTGGGGATCCAATGGTCTCGTCAAAGCACCCGTCAGCACCGGGAGGGCACGCGAATCGCAACGTGGCGCTGCTGCGGGGGGTCAACGTGGGCGGCAACAACAAGGTGCCAATGGCCAGCCTGCGCGAGTTGATGCACGAGCTTGGCTATGAGGACGTGCGCACCCACCTGCAGAGCGGCAACGCCGTGTTCAGCGCACCCGGGACGCCCCCCGAGCAGGCCGCGCACGAGATCGAGCAGCAGCTCGCGCGGCGCCTCGGGCTCAACGTGCGGGTGCTCGTGCGCACCCGCGAGGAGCTGGAGCGAGTGGTCGCGGCCAACCCCCTGGCCGAGGCCGTCTCCGAGCCGGCGCGGTTGCTCGTCAACTTCCTCTCCGCCGCTCCCGATCCGCAGCGTCTGCGGGAGCTCGACCCGGCGGACTTCGAGCCCGACGTGTTCGGGGTGGGGGAGAGGGAGATCTACGTGTGGTGCCCCGAGGGAGTGCGGGCGACCAAGCTTTCCTACGCCTTCTGGGAGAAGCGCCTCGGGGTCACCGTCACCGCGCGCAATTGGAACACCGTCACCCGGTTGCTGGACCTGACGGCGGAGCAGCCGGAGGGGTGAGTCCCCTCACCGCTGCGCTCGGCGCGATCGCCACACGTACACGGTGTTGAGGGTAGAGCCTTCCCGAAAGCTGGCGTGGAAGACCAAATCCACACGCTTGACCGGTGGCCTGGGGACGTCGGAGAGATAGATCGCTTCGCGGTAGGGGCGGTGGTAGAGCTCATACCAGGTGCCCAGTCGCAGGGAGGAGCCGGGGGCGAGTACGCGGGTGCCGCGGGTGACCAGGTAGTAGCGCACCGCCGGTTTGACCGGCATCGTGGCACCGTCGAGGTTGCCCTCCAGCAGCACGCTCCCCCCGCGCGCGACGAGCTGCCCCAGGCGCGCGTCGATCGCTTTGACCGGCCTGTACAGCACGGCGTGTTCATCGGGTCTGCCGTTGGCCGCCACCGCCCCCCCCACGACCGCCGCCGCGCCAATCACCGCGAGGGTGAGGATCAACGATAGGAGTGCACTCGGGCGCCTTGCGAGGCTCACGGCCGGTCGGCTGATCGCCCACCCCAGCGCCAACCACAGCGCCCACGCGAGGGTCAGCCACACAACCATCCCCACCTGGGAGCCCCACCACATGGTGTACCCCAGCGTGGCCGAGAGCAGGGGCCGGGTGGGCGTGGTGGCGGCCACCGCGCCGAGGGCGGGGCAGAGGACGAGCGCGATCGCTGCGAGCGCCGCGAGGTCGCGGCGACGGCGCCACAGCGCGACTATCACGATGAGCGCGAGCGCCGCGAGCATCGCGATCGTGGAGCCCGTGGCCAGGGAGGCGGGGGTGGCGCGGACTTCGTACTTGCGCTGCCAACGGCTGGCGGGGGTCTGCAGCCACCACGGCACGATTCCCACCGCGCGCACCACCGCGTGCCAGCCCACCTGCGAGCCTAGCGTGGCCTTGTGCCTGGTGGCCGTCGCAGCCACGAGCGTCAGGTTGCCCGGGTGTTCGGTGAGCTGCCCCGCGACCGTGGCGCTCCAACAGAGCGCCGTGACCAGCACCGTGGCGAGACCCCACACCACTACGGAGCGCTGGCGCAGGCGGGGAGCTCCCCGCCTGCGCCGCGCGATCGACCCGGCGACGAGCCCGCCGAGGCCGACGGCGAGCAGCGCGATGGTGGGGGGTAGGTAGGTCAGGTGGGTCTGCACCACGAAGCTCGCCACCAGCGCGACGAGCGGCAGCACGCGGTACTCCCCGCAGGCGAGCGACCAGCAGAGAAAGATCAGCAGCGTGAAGGGAAAGAGGCCGGCGGAGGGATTCCACACGTCATGGAAGGTCTCCGCCGCGAGGGACTGGCACATGAGGGCGATCGCGAGCGCGCTCATCGCCATCAACGCTCGCCCCCCGCGTCGGCGGGCGAGCGCGACGGAGCCGAGGATGCTGAGCGTGTTGACCGCGCCCATCACGACCGTCATGTCCACGGTGCTGCCGTAGTGGGCGGGGATCGCGAGTAGCCAGAAGAGCATCGGGCCGAGGCTGTGGGTGACCTTGCCCGTGACTTCTCCCGCGAGGGTGTACTGGCCGACGAGCGGCATGTGCGATGTGAGGACGTCATGGGCGCGGGTGGCGATGATCCCGCGGTCGGCGAGCGGCACCCAGTCCGCCTGCACGGCCTTGATGGTAGCGGTGACCACCGGGATCGCCGCCGCCAGCCCCGCGGCGAGCGTGAGCATGCCCTCGCCCACACCCGGCGCGGCGTGGCGCGAGGATATGTGCAGCCAGCGGCCCATGGAATGCAGCCGCCCGCCGCCGCCCGCTGGGTGCCCGCGCGGACTGGCGGCGGCGGTGGGTGGGGTCTCGGCGTCAGTCGGCGCGACCGGCGAGGTGCGCTCGTCTGGGTGTGGGGGCTCGCCGGAGGGGCGGGCGGTGTGTGGGGTCGAGGCGTCAGTTGGCGCGACCGGCGAGGTGGGCTCGTCCGGGGGCTCGCCGGAGGGGCGGGCGGTGTGGGAGCCCGGGGTGCCCACCTCCGCGCGTCCTCACTCCTGCGGCAGGTAGGGCGCCAACTCTCGCCTTGCGATGGAGAGCTTGTGGACCTCGTCGGGGCCGTCGGCGAGGCGCAGGGTGCGCAGGTGGGCGTAGGCCCAGGCGAGCGTGAAGTCGTCGCTCACCCCGCCGCCGCCGTGGACCTGGATGGCGCGGTCGATGACCTTCAGCGCGATGTTGGGGGCGGCGACCTTGATCGCCGCGATCTCGGTGCGGGCGTGGCGGTTGCCCACGGTGTCCATCAGCCAGGCCGCCTTGAGCGTGAGCAGGCGGGCCATCTCGATCTCCACGCGGGACTCCGCGATCCAGTCCTGGATGTTGGCGCGGGCGGCCAACGGCTGGCCGAACGTGACGCGCGCGACGGCGCGGCGGCACATCGCCTCGAGCGCTCGCTCGGCGGCGCCGATCGAGCGCATGCAGTGGTGGATACGACCCGGTCCCAGGCGGGCCTGGGCGATCATGAAGCCGTCCCCCTCCCCCGCGATCAGGTTGGCGGCGGGCACGCGCACGTCCTCGAAGAGGATTTCGGCGTGGCCCTCGTGGTCGTAGTAGCCGAACACGGGCAACGCGCGCAGCACCTGCACCCCGGGGGTGTCGAGGGGCACGAGGATCTGGCTCTGCTGGCCGTGGCGCGGCCCGTCGGTGCGGGTCTTGCCCATCACGATCATGATCCGGCAGTGGGGGTGCTTGACCCCCGAGATCCACCACTTGCGCCCGTTGAGCACGTACTCGTCGCCCGCCCGCTCGATGCGCAGGGCGATGTTGGTGGCGTCCGAGCTCGCGACCTCGGGCTCGGTCATCGCGAACGCGGAGCGGATTTCCCCGGCGAGCAGGGGGTAGAGCCAGCGCTCGCGCTGCTCCTCGGTGGCGAACTGGTGCAGGACCTCCATGTTGCCGGTGTCCGGGGCAGAGCAGTTGCAGGCCTCCGAGGCGATGTGGCTGCGCCCGAGGATCTCCGCGAGGGGGGCGTAGTCGCCGTTGGAGAGCCCCGCCCCGCGCTCGGGGTCGGGTAGGAACATGTTCCACAGTCCGCGCTCGCGGGCGAGCGCCTTGAGCTCCTCCATGATCGCGGGCTGAATAGAGATCCCGCCCGCCCCGCCGGACTCGCGCAGCTGGAGCTCGTAGACGGGCTCGGCGGGGAGGACGTGCTCGTCCATGAACGCGGTGAGGCGCTCCTTGAACTCGAGGCAGCGGGCGCTGGGCTGGAAGTCCATCGGTCTCCTCCTGGTGTGGGGATGCTGTGTATATCGATTTGGATGGGCCGCGTGCGGTACACCGCGGTCTTCTGAGCCTCTACCTTAGCTTTAGGTTCCCGTTAGGTGGATTGGGCGTTCGGACAGTACGGACCGGCTGGGGCAATACGGTCAAGCGTACGCAGGGAGCAAAAATCGCGCGGATCACACCTCCGGTCACTCGAACTTGAAGCCATCGCCCGCGACAGATAGAGTCTGGTAGAGAATCGCCATCGTTCTCCGGGCCATGTGGCTTGGGGAACTCGATGTTGCCGGGCCGCAAGCGGTTCGGAGCTACCCGGATCGAAGGCGACCTTTCAACGTCAATCAAAGAGGAGAGATGAGCTGATGATGCGCAGAGCATCCACACTTGGGCTACTGCTGGGCCTTGGCCTCCTGGCCGGCATGCCGGTCGCCGCCTCGGCGACCCCGGTGGTCACCCTCAAAGCCGCGGCGGTCCCCCTCAAGGGCTACCCGGGAACCGGCGACATCCTTGGGGCGGGCACCGCGCTCGAAGTCGAATTCACGATCAAAGGGACCGAAGTCAGCGGCGACGCCCCCTCGCAGCTGCGCGGCGTCAACTTCTTCGCGCCGGCGGGCGCCAAGCTGCACACGCAGGGGTTCGTGACCTGTACCGAAGCGATACTCCGCAACAGTGGCCCCGAAGGGTGCCCGAAGAAGTCGCAGGCCAGCCCGGTCGGAACCGCGGTCGCCTCGGACACGATCGCCGGCGAACCGATCAGAGAGAAAGCGACCGTCCAGGCGTTCTTCGCTCCGGGTGGTGGCCTGCTGTTCTACGGCAACGCCCCCTCGCCGATCTCCGCCCAGGTGTACGTACCGGGCAAGATCATGCCGGTGGGCTCGCCCTTCAGCTATGAGGTGACGACCGAAATCGAAGAAATCGCTTCGGTGCCGGGAGCGCCCAACGTGTCGACCGAAGCGATCAACCTCAAGGTCGGCGCTGCTTATCGGAAGCACGGCAAACCCGTCTACTACGCCACCGTGCCGAAGAAATGCCCAAAGGGCGGCTTCCCGTTCAAGGCCGAACTGAAATTCCAGAACGGCGAAGTTGTGACGAAGGCCTACAACGCCCCGTGTCCCAAGCATAAAAAGTAGGTCGATCGCGAAGAGATAGAGAGCCGAAAGCAAAGGACCGGATCAAGAGCGCGAGCTCCCTTCGTAGAAGGGGGCTCCCGCGGAGCGAGGGCGATGATGAGGGGCGGCCTCAACAGGGGTCGCCCCCTCGTTGCTCGGAGAGCGACGGAGGAAGGATCGGAGTGAGGAGGCAGACCGGCGGGCGCAGGAGAGGTGCGGTAGCGGCGATCGCCGCTGGGCTGATGGCCGCCGCGGTCGTCGCCGCGATCGTGCTCGCCACCGCGGCCGGGGGCTCGAACGGGAGCTACACGGTGCGCGCGATCTTCGACGACGCCGCCAACCTCGTCCCCAGCGAGAACGTCAAGATCGCCGGCGTCGACGTCGGGACGGTCGGCTCGGTCACACCCACCCCGACGGGCAAGGCGGCGGTCACGCTGAACATCTCCAACCCCGGCTTCCAGGACTTCCGCGCCGATGCGAGCTGCACGATCGAACCGCAGGCGCTGATCGGGGAGAAGTTCGTGGATTGCAGCCCAACCCAGCCGCGCCCGGAGGGGGCACCGCTACCGCCGCCCCTGCACCAGATTCCCGCGGGCAGAGAAGGCGCGGGCGAGTGGCTGCTGCCGGTGGGCAACACCGCGAGCCCCATCGACGTGGATCTGCTCAGCGACATCAACCACCTGCCGGAGAACCAGCGCCTGTCGATCATCCTCAACGAACTCGGAACGGGCCTTGCGGGGCGCGGCAGCGACCTGAACGCGGTCCTGCACCGCTCCAACCCGGCTCTGCGGGAGCTGGAAAAGGTCTTCGGGATCCTCGCCTCGGAGAACAAGCTCCTCGGCAACCTCGCCGTGGAAGCCGACCGTGCGCTGGCCCCGATCGCGCGCGACCGTCGCCAGTTCGCGGAATTCTTCGCCCAGAGCAACACCGTCGCGACCGCCACCGCGCGTCACAGCGGGGCGCTCTCCGAAAACCTGGCGCAGTTCCCCGCCTTCTTGCGGCAGCTCGGCCCGGCGCTGAAACGCCTCGAAGGGCTCGCCGAACAAACCACCCCGACGCTCACCGAACTCGGGGTGGCGGCGCCCGGGATCAACCGCACGTTCGCGAACATCGCGCCGTTCACGAACAGCACCACCCAGTACTTCGAAAGCCTCGGCAAGGAGTCCAAGAAGATCGGACCGGCGCTCGTGGCCTCCCAGCCGCTGTTGAACCGCCTGCAGACTCTGGGCGCTGCGACCAAGCCGTTCGCCGCCAACTTCTCCGAACTGTTTACGAGCCTCCGCGCCACGGGCGGCCTCGAGCGCCTGCTCGACTTCATCTTCCTGGGAACCAACGCCGCCAATGGATACAACTCGCTCGGCCACTTCATCCGCACGGTCACCGACGGGAAGCTCTGCACCGCCTACCACGTCACGGTCACCCCGGAATGCAGCGCGAACTTCATCAACTTCTCGGCCTCCCCCGCGCGGGCGAGCGCGGCCTCCCTGCCGAGCGACACCACGCTCGCGGTGGCACGCGTCACGGCGATCCTGCACGGCGCGACCCTGGCGCAGGCGATGGCCGACTATCCCGGCTCGGAAGCCCCCGCGAGCCCGTTCGCCGGCGCCACGCCGGGGGCGGGTGCGCCGGCGAAGGCCGAGCCCGTGGGAGGATCGAGCGCGGGCACCACCTACTACACCCCCGGCAGCGAAGCCTCCGAAGCGGGCGGACTGCTGCTCAACTACCTGCTCGGCAACTGATCCCACGATGACACGACCAGACCTCAACGACGATCCCCGGGCCCCCCGCTCGGCGCGGCCCGGCCCGCTCTGGGCCGGACGGCTTGCGCGGGCGCTCCTGCGTTCGGCGCTGCCCCTGATGGGGTCGCTCGTGCTGGCGCTGCCGGTCGCCACCGCGCTCGCCGACCAGGGCGAAGTGGCCAGCACGGCCAACGGGGGCGAAAACACGACGTCCACCACCACGACTACGCCGACAACCACCACCGTCGCTCCC
>Ga0210408_10000871_pt1 | contig 33864 bp, 19 predicted proteins | sample IncBWH4MmetaG_FD_155471 | JGI IMG/M metagenome (GOLD analysis project Ga0210408, IMG submission 155471) | Forest soil microbial communities from Barre Woods Harvard Forest LTER site, Petersham, Massachusetts, United States - Inc-BW-H-4-M | ecosystem: Environmental > Terrestrial > Soil >... | reverse complement strand
AAACCAGCCGCTCTCTGCCACAACTTTCAGGCCGCCGATGGGTGCATCATTGCCCGGAGCCTTCGTCAGCTTGGCGGTGATTGGCTCGCCTGCCAGATCCGACTCCTTTACCGCTTCTGGCGAGAGTTTTTCCAACCTTGCTTTCTGCTCAGGTGTGGCGGGCGCGTCGATGCGCGTGTAGTACGGGCTGCCGAACTCCGCCGTCAGTTCGCGGTAATGCTCTCCGGGATTTTTGCCAGTGCGCGCGGTGATCTCAGCCGCTAGCAGGTCCATGATTGGCCCGTCCTTGTCCGTCGTCCACACCGTGCCGTCAAGACGAAGAAAACTCGCTCCCGCGCTCTCTTCCCCGCCGAAACAGCACGAGCCGTCAACCAGGCCCGGGACAAACCACTTGAAACCCACCGGCACTTCGAGAAGCTCGCGGCCGAGCTTTTTGACGACCTTGTCAATCATGATGCTGCTCACCAGCGTCTTTCCCACTGCAACTTCCTGACGCCACTGGGGACGGTGTGTGAGCAAGTATTGAATGGCCACCGCAAGGTAATGGTTCGGGTTCATCAGCCCCGCGACCGGAGTTACGATCCCATGCCGGTCCGAGTCGGGATCGTTGGCGAAAGCCACCTGGTACTGATCTTTCAGCCCGACCAGCCTGGCCATCGCATACGGGCTCGAACAGTCCATGCGAATTTTGCCGTCGTGATCAACGGTCATAAACGAAAACGTCGGGTCAATCGTCGGGTTGACTACGACGATCTCCAGCCCGTAAATGGAGTTGATCGGCTCCCAGTAGGGCCGCGCGGCCCCACCCAGAGGGTCCACACCAAGCTTGAGGCGGGCACCGCGAATCGCATCCATGTCGACGACGTTCTTGAGATCACGAACGTACGGTAGGACGAAGTCTTCCTGGTGCGTAGTCGCGGCCTGGATAGCGCGGCTAAACTGAACTCGCCTGATCCCAACATTTCCCGCCCGCAGCAGTTGGTTCGCGCGAGCCTCTACCCAGTGTGTCACGTCGGTATCGGCTGGGCCGCCGTTGGGCGGGTTGTACTTAAAGCCTCCATCCTCCGGCGGATTGTGCGATGGCGTGATCACGATGCCGTCAGCGAGGTGCTCCTTGCGGCCGCGGTTGTACACGAGGATGGCTCGCGAGATGACTGGGGTCGGAGTTACACCATCGCCTTGCTGAATGATCGTCTCCACGTTATTCGCCGCCAGCACCTCGAGGGCGGTGCGCTGTGCGGGGCCAGAGATCGCGTGCGTATCTTTCCCCAGGTAAAGCGGGCCGTCGGTCCCCTGCTCGCGCCGGTAGTCGCAGATCGCCTGTGTAATAGCCAGGATGTGCGCTTCGGTGAAGGTGCCGTGCAGGGGCGAACCGCGGTGCCCGCTGGTGCCGAAGATCACCAGCTGGTTGGGATCTTGCACGTCGGGACCACGTTCAAGATAATCCCTCTCGAGGCGGACCACGTTCACCAGCATGTCCTTCGGGGCCGGCTTGCCTGCGAGCGGGGAGAGGTTAGGTTCGCCTGTCTGGGAGCGTGGTTCTAGAGTACTGGGCATGGTTCCACCTTCCAAATCTCGGCTGCATATTCAGCAATCGTGCGGTCGCTCGAGAACTTTCCGGAGCTAGCCACATTCAGAATTGCTTTGTGTGCCCATGCGCCAGGATCGGCATACAAAGCGCCGAGGCGTTCGTGCGCTTGGCAGTACGAGGTCAGGTCCGCCAGGTGCATGTAGTGATCGCCTTGGGTCAGAAGCGTATCGCGCAAAGGAGCGAATATTCCCGGTTCGTTACGACTGAAGTAGTCAGAGAAAATGAGGTCCAGAGCGGCTCGAGTCTCTGGCTCATTTTCATAGTGCCAGTGCGGGCTATACCAGGCGCGACTGCCCTCGACTTGTTCTACAGTGAGGCCAAACAGGAAAAAATTATCTTCCCCCGCTTCCTCGGCCATTTCGATGGTCGCGCCGTCGCGCGTTCCGACGGTTAGGGCGCCGTTCATCATGAATTTCATGTTGCTCGTTCCGCTGGCTTCGTAACCGGCTGTCGAGATCTGGTTGGAGGCATCGCTGGCTGGAATCAGGCGTTCTGCCAGGGAAACGTTGTAATCGGGGAGGAACACAATTTTGAGTCGGCCGCGCACGGCCGGGTCCCCGTCAATCGTGCCCGCCAGGTTGTTGATGAACTTGATTATGAGCTTGGCCAACTTGTAAGCTGGTGCCGCTTTCCCTGCGAAAAAGAATGTGCGCGGCACCATGTTCATGCCGGGATTTTCCCGCAACCGGTTATAGACGACGACGATTCGCAGCGCGTTGAGCAGTTGCCTTTTATATTCATGGATACGCTTGATCTGGCAGTCGAAGATGGTATCCGGGTCCACGATATGCCCTGACGTCGACTTGAGCCAATTGGCAAACTGGGCTTTGGCCTCTCGCTTTGACTTGAGGAACACTTCACGAAAGCTAGGGTCCCCGGCAAATGGCTTGAGTTTGTTGAGCTGGCTCAGCTCGGTAATCCATCGTTCGCCGATGACTTGCGTGATTGCACGGGCCAGCGCGGGATTGGCTTCGAGCAACCAGCGTCGCGGTGTCACTCCGTTGGTTTTGTTGTTAAAACGCTCGGGGAACATTTCGGCGAGATCCTTGACCGTCGTTGCCCGCAACAGCTTCGAGTGGACGGTTGCCACTCCATTGGTGCTGTGCGTGCCGACGATCGCTAGGTTAGCCATGCGGATCTTGCGCTGGCTGCCTTCTTCCACCAGGCTCACGCGCTCGACGCGTCCCTCGTCGCCCGGGAAGCGATGCCGAACTTCGTCGAGCAGCCGCCGGTTGATGTCGTAGATGATCTCCAGATGTCGGGGAAGAAGTATCTCAAACCACGCAACCGGCCATTTCTCGAGAGCTTCAGGCAGCAACGTGTGATTCGTGTAGGCGAGTGTCTTCTTCGTCAGCTCCCAGGCTCGGTCCCATCCCAAGCGCACATCGTCCAGCAAGATTCGCATTAATTCAGCGACCGACATGGAAGGATGCGTGTCATTGAGTTGAATTGTGGCCTTCTCTGGCAGTTTGTCCCAATCCGCGTTGTGGCGCTGGAAGCGGCGCACCAGGTCAGCCATTGAACAGGCGACCAGGAAATATTCCTGCAGGAAGCGTAGTCCTTGCCCCTCAGTCGTGGAATCGTCCGGATAGAGCACGCGGGTAAGCGACTCCGCTTCGAGTGTCTCGCCCAGCGCGCCCACGAAGTCGCCGGTGCCAAACTTCTGAAAATCGAAGTAATCAGGCGCAGCCGCGGCCCAAAGCCGGAGCGTGTTGATGGTCTTTCCGCCATAACCAACCACGGGACGATCAAACGGAATACCGATCAGGCTCGACGGTCGGTCGGGAATGACATGAAAATTACCCGCTTGCAATTTGAAGGAGACATTCAGCTTGATTTCCACATTCTCGTGCGGCCGGGCAATCTCCCAGGGATCGCTGTCGCGGAGCCAGTTGTCGGGACTCTCCTTTTGCCAGCCATCTACGATGGATTGCTTGAACATGCCATACTCATAGCGCAGACCATAGCCCGTGGCTGGGAGTTGCATGGTGGCCATCGAGTCGAGGAAGCACGCCGCGAGGCGACCCAAGCCTCCGTTGCCCAGACCCGCATCTGGTTCCTGCTCGACCAGTTCAAGCCAGTCGATACCTTTTTCTGGAGCCGCATGGCGTATAAGGGGATCCAGCAGGAGGTTGGTGACATTGTTGGCCAACGAACGCCCTAAGAGAAACTCCATGGAGAGGTAATAGATGCGCTTGGCATTTTCTCGTTCATACGTGCTCTTGGTCAGCACCCAACGCTGTGCAAGAATGTCTCTCACGGAACGGGAGAACGCCTCAAACCGCTCCCGCGCACTCGCTACTCTTGGGTCGATTGCTCTGTCAAAAACTAGATGCCGTTCGTAAAATGCGTTTTCTGTCCCGATAAACGAAATCGGGCTGCACCCGTAATGTTGGAGAAGGTCTGAAACATTGGTTGCGCTGGTCGTCATCGGAACGACGCTTTCGGAGCTTGGGCGCGGCACGCTCTCTGTGCTCATGTGATGATCCTTGTCTTCTGAGTTATCTGAAACGTTAGTGTTCAAGATTCAGAGCCCACATCTCCTCGCCCAACAACCGGGCCGATTCACGCGGCCACGTGATGATCGTCGTTCCAAAGTCGGATGACCGGCTGGGAAAGATTGTGCTCATAACTTAGCGCGCTCAAGCTCGCCGGGCTCAATACAAAATACCTGCCCGCAGATGCCGGACTGAGCGCCAGCCATCGGGCTGCCAGAACCCGAATGAAATGCCCGCTGGAAAAGAGTAGGACGTTGCCTGGAACCACGCGAACACGCGCGACCACACGGTCCGCCCGCTCGCCAATCTGTGCAGGCGATTCGCCTCCCGGGCAACCGTCCCGGAATAGTTGCCAGCCCGGGCGTTCTTGAAGGATTTCGGCCAGGCGTAACCCCTCGTATTGACCATAGTCCCATTCCACCAGGTCAGGATCGGTTTCGGCTTGGGCTCCAAATCCGGCCAGTTCGCAGGTTCGGGCGGCGCGCTGCAACGGGCTGGTAAACACCTTGGCAAATATCATGCCCTTCAGCCGTTCTCCAAGCCGCCGGGCGTTGCGCTCGCCATTTGGGGTCAGAGGTAAGTCGGTGAGGCCGGTATGCTGGCCCGTGAGAGTCCAAGCCGTATTACCGTGCCGAGCCAGATATATCTCTGGAAGTACTTCGCTCATGCAGCCTCTCTGTTCAATCCGCCACCGGAAGCCCTGCCTCGGCTGGCTTCAGGATGGCTACGATCTGCTCCACCGAAGATCGCTTCCATCTCACGGCAAATCCCCTTCCTCTTTCCCTCGATTTTGCCGGACACTCACTCTCAAGAATCGCAAGAGCGCTCACTTCGAATCTATTTCGTGTCAGCGATACAGGTCTTCGTCTGGCGCGAGCCCAATTCCTGAAGCCCGCAGGCACGCGCGCACGGCCTTTTCGGCCGCAAATCAACCAATTTCAGGCGAACCCAGCGGACGGCCTTTTCCTCCAGTGCTGGTAAGCGAGCTTTTGCACAAGTTCATGACGATCTTCTCCATGAAGGCCGGTCAGTGGGTTGGGCAGCCGCACCCAATCTTCGTTCTTGGGCTGTTCAGTCATGAAACGCCAGTTTGCTCTTCGGCGCCAAAGCGGTATCGGAACCACAGCCTTACGCGGGGCCGAGTTTCAGCAACCAGAAGTCCCAAACCGCCGCCATCGATCACATCAACTTGCAAGATCAAGCGTTACAACCTCCTGTAATGTTGGTACATCACAGCATTGCACTGGGTGTCTGCCTCCTCGCCGCGCACGATTCGGCCGGTGCAGTGACGAATTGCAGCTACCTATGAATCCCGGATGGTCACTCCCAATATCATTCTCTCGCATCGGCGCGTTCGTTATTACTCAGGTACGCAGTACTAGGATCGCAAATTCCGGCTCGATCCGATTCTTGAACGATCATGCCCGGCGACCGTAAGCAGCTCGTGCTCCTAGAGATGACACTCGAACGATTTGCGACGCAATTCTTGCAGCGGAGCGGCTTCCTAATGTGGCGAATTGACCTCCGATGTGACGGTCCCGTGCACTGACATCTCCGTCGAGCAGCAACGTGGGCGGCCGCAGTGCGCCGACCGAGGGCGCAATGGCCGGAAAGCTTTCGGTGCGATTCCTGTCATTCCGGCTGAGCAACGTGACGTGGGATCCTTCTTTGTATGGAAGAATCCGGATACCGTCGTATTTCTCTTCGTAAACCCACTCCGCCTCAAGAAATGGCTCACCCACAAGCGCGAACATCGGCCGCACACGAAATGGAATCTTGTCTTTCACTGCACCTGAGATGCCCACTGTAGCTGCTTCGCTACGGATATAATCATGAGCAAATCACTTTGAGAGAGCCAGGAAAGATGGCGCCGATACCACTCGTATCCCATGGCCTTGCGCCGGGGTCCCATCCGTCCGATTACGGGCCGCCCCTATCACGCGTGTTTCTACTTTCTCCGGCTAATACTTCGGCCATTCGCGGGAAGTTGCTGTTGAACAGGACTTCCGAATTCGAACTCGCCCAGCGCATCCGGCGGCAAGGCGCTACGCTCGGGGAGCTCTTCAGCTTCATCAGCAGCCTGTATTTTCGAGGCAAGCTCGCCTATGCGGAAGCCTTTTCGCGATCGCCGACCGGCCTTCCTTCCACGCTCGTTCTGACGGCGTCGCGCGGTCTTCTGCCGCCCGAGACCGTGATCACGTTGGACGACCTTGCGGAAATGTCCGCGGTTCCAATCGATCCGCGCGATGCCCGATATCGGGAGCCCCTTTGCAGGGATGCACGTGCGCTGGCTCTTCGGCTACCGGTTGGTTCTCAGATTGTGCTGCTCGGCAGCATCGCGACCGGCAAATATGTCGATCCGTTGCGCGAAAGTTTCGGAGCAAATCTCTTATTCCCTCAACAGTTCGTGGGACGGGGGGATATGAGTCGTGGCGGCCTGATGCTCCGGTGCGCTGAAGCTGGCCTTGAATTGGACTATGTATCGGTCGACTCGGCCGTTCGGCGCGGGTCCAGACCTCCCAAGCTCTCCCCCGCCAGAACACCTGTCCGCAACCGTGGACAAGCGTAGGTTGGCAATGTAGTTCCAAGCATGGGGCGCTTGCATCTCGACTGTTCTTCAGTCGCTTCATCCTGAATGACGTCCCAATGCGCGACAAGAATTCCGTCTTGAATGCGCACAATATCTGCGGGAATCCAATCCACAGGAATACCGAAACAGCTAAATCGCCCGTGCACGATCACGAGATCTCCCGCTACTAGCCGAAGAATTCACTGACGAATACTAATTCAAAATCGCCAGATCAGCAGCAGAATCATATCTTCATTTACCTGTCTCCCGAGATTCGCGTTCGTAAAGATCACCCCCTGGGCGCGATCCGGGAGATGGTGGATGAGGTCTGAGTCAACTCTCGCGGCGGTTTGACACGATGTATGCTCGTGTCCGTCGATTGCGCCAGAGAAGCTGTTGCGAGCGCAGGGCGACGGTTCGACATCGTCGTGATCGCCGTAATGTCGGCGCGTTGTCAAAGCGCATCTACCATCAGGCTGTGTATCTCCGTCTCCGAGCGCAACCGAAGGGGTGGATTGTGGTTGCGTCCCTGGCCGTGTGTAGGCAGGATTTGCTCTCCCTAACCGCAGTCCCGTGGGGGGTTTCTTGGGATTTCCTTGTCTGTTGTGAACCGCAGGTGGTCACTTCTGGAGGTGTTCGAATTCCTTCATCTCCCGCGCCGCATCCTCGATTTTGCCCTGCCTGCGGTAGAGCCCTGCCAGTGCATAATGCGCCTGAGCGGCGAGGGGGCTTTCTCTTTCGAGAATAATCACTCTCACCAGGGCGGCCTCCGCAGTGGCGCTGTCACTGACGAAGATGGCCGCTTTGCCGAGGGAATACAGGGTTTCGGACATGTCGGGCCGCAACAGGTCCGAGCGTTTCAGTTCCCTAACCGCCTCTTCGAACTTTCCTTCCTGCAGCCACGCATCACCCAGACGAAATGCCGCCTCTGCATTGCCTGGCTGCAGCTTGGTTTCCGCAAGAAACTGCTCTTCGGCCTTCGCCCATTGCGAACTTGCGGCGTAGACTTCGCCCAGTTCTTTGTGTAGTCCTGGAATGTCCGGACGCTGAGTCAAGGCCTGTTGATATTCTCTTTCGGCTTCGGGAAACTGATGCAGCACAAAATGGTTGTGAGCCCGAACCTGATGCGCCCGGCTGGAATTGGGATTGGCCGATGTGAGCGCATCGAGCGATTGTTGAGAGAGCATTTCGCTTGCTTGGCTCAAGTAGAAAAGTAGGTCTGAATCGTTCGGTGACTTCACCAAGGCTGCCTGCAAATTGGAAACTGCTGCTGAAGCCTGACCCATCTGAATCTGCGCGATTCCAAGCGCGCCCACTTCGTGGACTGTCTCCAGGTGAGAAATCGCCTCTCCAGCATAGCCTTTTGCCAGCAAGGCATATCCCAGCAACTTATGGGCGATCGGCAGATCCGGATCTCGATCCAATGCTTGCTTCAGCGACGGAATCGCGTCGCCATACTGATGGTCCTCCATCAAGGCATTGGCGAGTCTGACGAATCCGACTGCGGCGGTAGGGTCGGCCTCGGTGACCGCTCGGAATTGGGCGATGGCGGTCTCGAAATCGTGCCGCCTCTCGGCGTCTGTTCCCGCTTCCATGTGTTGCATCGCCGCCGGAGAGAGCGCCGGCGCGGCGGAGTTCATCTGCGCGAGCAGGGACAATGCTAATAGGGCGTTGATCATGGTCGTGCGGGCTCCCGAATCTCTATGAATTGATCAGTGTGCACGTTATTGAGCGTCTGGTGCATGCCCGAGGGCCAGCTGATCTCGACCTTAGCAGTAACGGATGAGCCGAGGCCGAAATGCAGCCTTTTATCGTTCGCGGAGAGGTAGCTCCCCGTGGCAGTTGCGAATCTGGTCTGTCCGTTCACCTCAACGCGGGCACCGAAGCCATCTCGATTGCTGCGTGTCCCACGGAGAGCGATGGTGAGCCAGTGCTGCTTTCCCCCATTGTTGAGGAATACCTGAGGCTGTCCACCAAGCACGGTGGTAACCACATCCGTCCATCCATCGTTGTTGAGGTCACCAAATGCCGCACCGCGCCCGGCGACGGGAGTTGCGCTGCCGGCGTTCGCACGCTCAAACCGGCCACCGCGGTTCAGGGCAAGGAGCGGCGGCTCCAGATAGTGCAGCGATGAATCCAGCTTTTCCACATTGTCCATCACGTGCCCTTGAGCGATGAATACATCTTTCCAGCCGTCATTATCGAAGTCTTCCATGCCCACACCCCAGCCAGAGGTCAATCCCGAGAGCACACCGAAGCCTGTCTGTAGGCTTTCGTCGCTGAAAGCACCATGCCCGTCGTTATGGAAGATGGTTTGTAGTTGGTGCGGAAGTTCAGTCACAATGAGGTCCGCTCTGCCATCGTTGTCATAGTCTTGAAATGCAACTCCCATACCGGACAGCCTCCTGCCATCGACCGTTAGCGCGATGCCAGCATCCAGCCCTCGCTCGGTAAAGGTCCCGTTGCCGTTGTTATGAAACAGAAATTGCTCCGTTGCGTCGTTGGCCACAAAAATGTCCGTGAACCCGTCGCCATCATAGTCGGCGAACGCCACACCCAGACCGTGGCCCTTTTTCGCAGCAATCCTGGATTTCACGCTCACATCTTCAAAGGTGCCATCACCCCGGTTATGATAAAGAATGTTGGTGACCGGCGGAAATTCCCCCGGGGGGCAGTACTGACGTACCGTCACGCCGCAAGGCTTGCTATGTTTTGCGTCCCATTCCAGATAGCGAGTCACGAACAGGTCAAGCTTGCCATCATTGTCGTAGTCGAGGAAACCCGCCGAAGCCGACCAGCCTCCGCCCGCGACGCCGGCAGCCGCAGTGACATCTGAAAACGTTCCGTCCCCGTTATTGTGATAGAGAATATTTCTTCCGTAATTCGTAACGTAAATATCGGGGAAACCATCATTATCGTAATCACCCACAGCAACACCCATGCCGTAATTTCCGTCACCCGCATTGGCCAAGCCGGCCTGCTGGGTCACGTCGGTGAAACTTCCATCCTGATTCTGGTGGTAGAGCCGGTTCCAGTAGCGTGGATTGCTACGCTTGAAGTCGTCCGCTTGCTGCATCGAGCTGCTGAGCTGGCCGCCGTTTATTAGGAAAATGTCAAGGAGGCCATCCTGATCATAGTCCAGCAAGGCCACGCCGCCCGGCATGGTTTCAAGTAGATATTTCTGCGGAGTCGGTGAATTTTCGAGGGTGAAGTCCAAGCCAGCGGGATGCTTCAGCTCAAAAATTGGGATCGTCGACAGGGACGAAAGGCATACGCTCAACGCACCCAGACCCAGCACTGCCAATGGCAGGCCTAGGGCACTCCGTTTGCCTTGGGCCCTCATCATCGTTCTCAGCGTGCGAAGTCCATTAGTGCCGGGCGCGGATCTCGACATCGACACCGCGGCCATCATCTGGAATGATCACACTGACCATGTGATGCGCAGCGTCCACCATGGGAGGCCCGGAGAGCACTCTGCCCGTCGTCACACTTGCGTTCGAGTTCCAACCGTAAATCTCGATCCGCACTTCGTTCCACCAAGCTCGGTAACTGCCCTGGTGCGAGCCAACATGCAGTCTAACCGAGTCCTGTGAAACTTCGCAGGTAAACTGCATGCGCAGAAACTCACCGCGCCGATATGCCAAGGTCTTACCGTCGTCCTGGTACAGGGAGCCTTTGCAGTCACGGCCAGGATAGATTCGCAAGATAAGCGCGCCCTCAGGAATCTCATTGGTGCTTTGCGTCAAAGGCTGCATCGGAATGATAGCCCCTTCGCGCACATAAACCGGCAGGGTCTCCAGCATAGGGTGCAGCGAGACGGGTTTGGCGATGGGGAGCCCGCCTTCCTGTACCTGCCTTTCCATGCGCTCCCCGGTCCAGTAGTCGTACCAATCTAAAGGAGGAAATTGCACGCGATATGTGTCCAACTTTTCCGGAAATGGGGGTGGCGCGACGAGCAAGTCTGGCCCAAACAGGAATTCGTTCGTGGCGTCAAGATCGATTGGATGCTTGTCAGCCGCAGCCTCGGGAAACTCGAGAAACAGCGGACGGACAACTGGCAGTCCAGTGCGTGACATCTCCTCCACGGCGGTGTAGAGGTACGGCATCAACTTGTAGCGCTCTTCGATGTAGTGCCGACGAATGTCTTCCTGCTCGATGCCGTTTACCCAGGGTTCACGCTGGGCCGTGCCTTTTTCGCTGTGATTGCGATCGATTGGCTGGAACGTCGCCAGTTGGGTCCACTTGGTGAGTAGTTCAGGAGTTGGCGTGCCGATGAAGCCCCCAACGTCCGCGCCGCTCATGCCGAAACCGCTCAGTCCCAAGCTCTCCAGCATGGGAGTGGTCAACCGCAAATGATTCCAGGTGGCGCTGTTGTCTCCCGTCCACGTAGCAGCGTACCGTTGACCACCCGCATAGGTGGCACGGGTCAGCACAAAGGGACGCTTGTCAGGAGAAATTCTAATCAACCCTTCATAGGTAGCCCGCGAATTCTCCATCCCGTACACATTGTGGATCTCCCTGTGGCTGGCGACGCGTGACTGGAACCCGGTCTCCTCAATACGATGCTGAACGTCGTCTGGAATTGTCTTTCCCGGTGTGTTGAAAACCGATGGCTCATTCATGTCATTCCAGAAACCCGCCAGCCCCTCGGATACAAAGTTGCTGTAAAGCCCCCCCCACCATCGGCGTGCACCTTGATCGGTAAAGTCGGGAAACACTGACGGGCCAGGCCACACTTTGCCCACGTAAACCGACCCATCAGGATTTCTCACAAAGTGTTTGCCTGCCAGCCCAGTATCGTAGGGAGCATAGCCCTGGTTCGGTAGGGCGGCAATATGCAGGTCCGTAATCCCCACCACGTGAAAGTCCTCTTTCTGCAAGTCTGTAAGCATGGAAGCGAAGTTTGGAAATCGTTCGTGATCGACAGCGAACGGCTGGTTGTTTTTCTGATAGTCGATATCCAGATACAAAGCGTCGGCCGGAATCCGGTCTGCGCGCAATCTCTTCGCCACTTCGCGCAACTGGGTTTCCGTCTCATAACTGTAGCGCGACTGCTGGTAGCCGAGGGCCCACAACGGCGGCAGGGGTGGGGGCCCCGTGAGCCAAGAGTAGCTTTCCAGAACACGCTTGGGGTCTGGACCGTAGAGCAGATAGTAATCAATCGGCCCCGCCTCGGCCCCAAATGAATATATGCCGTCGACTTGCTTGCCAAAATCAAAGCTGCTGCACCAAGTGTTGTCCAGCAAGACTCCTAACGTACGCCCGGCACGCATGGTCAGAAAAAAAGGAATGCTTTTGTAGAGGGGATCGGTCGACTCTTGAAAGCTGTAGGCATCCGTGTTCCACATCGTGAATGCCTGGTTGCGGCGATCGAGGGGACCGACCTTGTCTCCCAATCCGAAATAGTGCTCGTCCGATGACATCTGCTTGTAGATGCGGAAGGCCTTGTCGTGAAACTCTACCGGCCAACCGACAGCATCCTCCTGCAGAACGGTTCCGGTGAGATCACTGAGGGAGAACCGAAGAGATGTGCGGTCGATCTCCACGCGCAGGGACTTCGTCCGGAACCCAACCGCCGTGGGGGTGCTCTCTGGGGTAACGCTCACACGCTCCCGACGTGGTGAGAGTAGAACCGCCCAGGATGCATCCTCCGGCAGGACTCCATCGCGGGCGATGCGAACTCGGACAACATCATCCCTTAGGGCTGAAACCTGGATCACCGACTTCCCGCTGTAGACCTCGATGCCGTTGGGCAGAGTCTTGTCGCCGGAAAATGTGTCGAGCGCCACCGGCCCAGGCCCGTAGGTCCTTACCGGGTTCCTAGGCGAGGCGGAGCTTTCTGTTTGAACTCCCCATGTGCACAAAAAAAGCAGAATGATGAAGACAAGGGCCCAACGGCTGCGGTTGATCATCGCTCCATCCTGACTGGTTTTGATTGCGGGGAGAGAGTGCCCCCGCAGGGCGCAGCAATCTAGTCGCCTTCCTGACCGATTCACTGCGCCCGCGGAGCCGGGTTCTAACGATTACCAATAGAATTTCAGTGCCGCTTGCACGTCACGCGCTGGGTAGGCTTGGAAAATGCGGCCAAATGATCCGTTACTTACATCGCCAAGATTCGTATCGGGCGCGAAGAAGTTCGGGTGATTGAATGCATTGAACATTTCAATCCGGAATTGCAACCGCTTGCTTTCACTGAAGTCCCACCATTTCTGGATTCCCATGTCCCAATCCACGTAACGAGGAGCGCGAAGGATCGCAAGATTTCGCGGCGAATCGCCGAAGGTGAAGGGGGCGGGCTGTGCAAAAGCTGCCGGGTTAATCCAGTTGTTGATGTTCTGATTCGCCGGGCGCGGATCTCCAACCAGGTTGGGGCGCTGATTGCCCCCAAACGAGTCAGTATTGTTTTGCGCCGGAGAAATCGACAGAGGGAAACCGCTCTTCGCGTACAGGATGCCCGTAAGCTGCCATCCGCCGAGAACGGCATTCACCGGCCTGTTCCAGCTGTTGCCCAGTTGTTTCCCATGACCCAGTGGCAGAGCATAAATGTAGTTGACCACTAGGCTGTGGGTGATATCGCTGGAATCCACAGACCGTTCCGCCGCCAGGTTGTAGGCGTCTCGGACCTGGCTGCCTGTGCCCGGGAACGCCCAGCCGGATGAGCCCTGCACGTTATCCATGAACTTGGAGTACGTATAGGAGACGTTCAGGTTCAGGCCAGAATGCCAGCGGTGTGTGTAGGTGGCCTGCAGTGCGTTGTAGTTGGAGGAGCCGGCCGCGGGCGGAGCTTCAGTGACGCTGCAGTATTCGGGGAATGGTCGCAAGAGCTGGCCACGAATCACCGTGGGCTGATCCAGACCGCAGCCGCTCGCCGCAATGTGGCCGAAGAAAGGATTCGGAACCTGATCGTTCAACGAATTTCCCGCCGCCAAGTCGGTCGTCGGCAACTGGTCCCACTCGAGATATTGCGCGAGCACGTGTACGCCGTGATTTCCAACATAGGAGAGATCCAACAGATCGTCATTCGTTAGGGAGTATTGGAACCCACCCATCCACTGCTGAACGTATGGTGAGTGGCGCACAGGATTGACGACCGGATTGAGACCGAACCCGACATCAGTCAGCCCACCCTGGGCGTTGCCTTGGGGCGGGATCTCTCCACTGGGGAAGGCATTGCTTAGCACATGGTTCGGGGTGAGTTGATTGTTCAGCGTCCCGACCCAAGGAGTTGCCTGCGAGTATCCAATCGTGGGTCCATTGCCATAGTAGTTTGGTGTGAAGAAGACTCCATACCCTGAGCGGAAAATCAGCTTCGGTAAGATCTGATACGCCAATCCAACCCGAGGAGCGAAATTGGTGTACGAGGTGTTGTAGAGACCCCGATTGCCGCTACTGTTAAAAACAAGCTGACCAGGGACTGCAAAACCCACGACGGAGCTGATCGGATTCGTGGCCTTGAAGTCAAAGTATTCCTGGTGGTTAAACCGCTCGGTGGGAGCGGTTTGAATTTCGTAGCGCAGCCCGAGGTTGAGCGTCAATTTCTGCGTGGCTTTCCAGTCGTCCTGCAGATACCAGCCCAGTTGCTTCTTTTCGGTGGCGGGAAAGGTGTTGAAGCCGGTCTGACCGTTCCCGACACCCAAAAGGAAGGAGGCAAATCCCGCGCCCGTTCCGGGACTCTCGTTTTGCGGATCCGGCCCACCGGTAAAGGACGTGGGGAATTGCAGGGTGGTGTTGAAGTAGTGCCCGCCATAAATCTGATTCAGCACTCCCATGAAACCGAATTGTAGGTCGTGCTTGTGGATGATCTTTGTTAAATCGACCGAGCCGGTCCAGAGCGTGCGCGGAACGATGTAGTCATCCTGATTCGGATTGGGCCCGAGGCCAGACACTCCTTGCGGTTGAACCTGCGGGAAGACCGGAGATATTCCATCAATAAAGGAAGGCAGACCGAGCGTCGAAGCCTTGAAGCCGAGACTCTGTACCTGCGACCCCTCCACCCACCGGTTCACGCCCAGGTTCGCACTCACCAGAAATGTTGGGTTGAACACGTGGCTGTAACCCAAATCGAAACTGTAGCGGTTGTTGGGATTGGTAGCGCCCGGACCGGCCGGATCTGCCGGGCCGTAGTACTCTGGCACATTGACTTTGCTCTCGAACTTTTGCGACCATCGGGCAAAAATTCGCGAATTCTCCGAAAGATTGTGATCGATGCGGATCGAATATTCGTTCGAGTGCGCCTCGGCAGCCGCCGACCGGCTAAAGTTATTGGAAAGCGCAGAGTTGTCGGCGTTTGGCCAATAGTTTCCGGTCAGAAAATTCTGCGCAATGCTGTCCCATCGTCCGCTCGAGATCATATTTCCCGCAAACGGATCGCGAATGTAACCACTCTGGGTCGCGGTCAGGCCAGTAACCGGGTCCACCTGGCCGGCCGTGATGGTGCGTGTACTGAAGGGATCATAAATCGCCCCACTGCGAATCGGTCTGCCGAGTGCATCGACGCCGATTTGAGATCCCAGCATGGCTGAAAAATCTCCCGATCGGAATGCAGCAATCGGCATGGTGCCGCCGAACGTGACAGGTGTTTGTTGCCGCAGACCTTCGTAATAGGCAAAGAAAAAGGTCTTGTTCTTGTAGATCGGGCCACCAATCGTGGCTCCAAATTGTTGCCGATGGAAAAGGGGCTGGGAGCCGTGGTTGAAGTAGTTTTTTGCGTCCAGAGCGCTGTTGCGGTAGAAGTCGTAAACGTCCCCGTGAATTTGATTCGTGCCCGATTTGGTTACCACGTTGATTACGTTCCCGCTGCTCCACCCGTACTGGGCGGTAAAGGCGTTCGTCTGAATCTTGAATTCCTGAACGTCATCAACCGCGGGAACGTAGGTCACCCCTCCCCAGTCGGCTCCGGTATCCCAGGTTCCGTCCAAAAGGTAGGCGGCGGTGTTGAAGAACGTGCCGCCGAAGTTGAAGAAGGAGATGTCCTGATCAGCACTGCCAGAGATGCCATTGCCTCCAACGATTTGAAATTCCGCGGTATTGCTGACGGACGAATTTAGGAAAGCCAAGCCGTAAACGTTGCGGAGGTTGAGGGGGAGCTCTACCACCTGCTGGGCGGAAATGTCTGACGAGATGTTGGCGTTATCGGCATTGACTAATGGAGCCTGCTCTCTTACTTCAACACTCTCAGACGTGGAGCCGACCGTCATTACGACGGGTTGCTCGGCGGTTTGCCCAGCAGCCAGTTCGATTCCATCCTGTTTGTACGTTTTGAAGCCCGACACTGTCACCTGGAGCGAGTAGACCGCCGGCGGCAGCAAAGAGATCACGTAACTGCCCGTCGCGTCGCTCACGTAGCTACGTGAAATAGAGCGCTCGTTGCTAGTTAAAGTGATCCTGGCTCCTGGCAGCAAGCCTCCCGTGGGATCCGAAACCGTGCCACTAAGGGTAGCCGTGAATGCCCGGGTTTGCGCATGCAGCCGAGCGGGCAGCAAAGAGATGGCGAGGATCGCGGAAGCAACCACCAGAGTCAACAGGGACACAGATCTACGCGCCATAAAATCCAGCCTCCAGATGATTTACACGCCCACCTTCAGACCTCAAAAGCACCCGAGCAAGCTATATCCTAAAGGGTAGAAGCCAAGCCCTACGCTACGCCCCTATACAAGATCCATGCTCGGTTCCATGTGATTGAACCGGGCGGAGTTATAGCGCCATCGCGCTCCGGGGAAAAGCTCCTTACGGTAAGCCCAGTGGGTTAACCGGGAAATAGTGCTTGAAAGAGCTGGCGTTGTTTGATTACAAAGACTATGGTGGGAAAATTGCATTGCCCCCTCTTTACATGTAAAGACCGCCGGCAGCAGCTGCGAGACGAGGCTTTTCCGGGTTGACTTCCGGGAACAGTCGTCACCCCCGTCATCCCCGTAGCGGGCGAGGAGTAGGACAATGTTGTCCGAGCAGGTGGACAGCTGGATTCCGTCGAGCGACGCAGACAAAGTCGCGGTCAGCGAGCAACTTGAACGCCTCCTTCAGAGCCCCCACTTCCACAAGAGCAAGCGCTTCCCGGTCTTCTTGAGGTTTGTGGTTGGCGAGGCGCTGGCAGGCCGAGCCGACGACCTCAAAGAACGCACTTTAGGGGTCGAAGTCTTCGGTAAGGATCCCCGTTATGACACGACCGACGACCCGATCGTTCGTGTGACCGCAGGCGAGATTCGTAAGCGGATTGCGCAATATTATCAAGAACCGGGCCACGAGCACGAAATCCGAGTGCTCTTACCGGCTGGTTCCTACGTCCCCCAATTTAGTTTTCCCGAAGAAGCCAGGGCTGCGACCAGACTCCAGGCGACTTCTCTTCGGGACGAAACACTGTTGCCAGAGCCCGTAGTCTCCCCAGTTCCCACGCGATCGTTTTCCTGGGGCAGATTCTCGGCTGCGGTACTGGCGTTGGGGGTGGCAGTCGGATTCCTTTTCGCGTGGCGAGCGCTGCATCCCTCCGCGATCGAACAATTTTGGGCGCCCTTTGTGCACTCTGCCGACCCGGTCCTCTTTTGTATCGCTGACCAAAGCCAATATTCCACTATTACATTGCGGGATGCTGCCGACCCCCAACACCAAACCACGCTCAGCGATCACATGATCACCGTGATCATCGATGACATCAGCCCGCTCGTCAACATTGCCGGCTTGCTCCAGACTTATGGAAGATCGTATCGTGTGCAGGGCGAAACGGCCACCACTCTCACTGACTTGCGGCGCAGCCCATCGATTTTTATTGGAGCGTACGATAACGGTTGGACCTTGCGCCTTACCGGACCGCTAAGATTTCACTTTGCCAATAACGCCGAGATGACACGCTTCTGGATCGAGGATCGAAACAATCCCGGCAAGCGGGACTGGCTGTTGGAACGATCTCATCAGGATACCGGCACATACAAAGACTACGCCATTGTTGCGCGGCTTCTCGATCCAAACACCGACCGGTTTGTGGTGGTAGCTGCGGGCATTGCGCGAGGCGGCACAGTGGCTGCGGGAGAATTTCTGGTGGACGCCGGCCATCTGGACGAACTTGCCCGGCGGGCTCCCAAGGAGTGGGCGCGCAAGAACCTGGAAATTGTCCTGGAAACGCAGGTTATTGATGGACGCTCTGGACCACCTCGAATCGACGAAGTCTATACTTGGTAACGCTTCAAAACCATGGCCCATGACCAGGGTGGCGCAAGCCGCGCTCAGTTACAACACGTAGTCGAGATGACGCTGCGAACCCTGCCGCTGTGAGGCAACAAGTCGTAAACGATGCGGGCTAGCCGAAGCGGGCTTACAGATTCAACCGCTCAGCCGTTTTCGAGTCTACCTCCTGCAAGGCTTTGATTCGAGCAGCTCCTTAACAAGGAATCGCGCGGTGAGCCGGACTGGACTGGAGCCGCGACTTGTAAGAACCGATGAGGCGGTTACGCGTTTTGCGGGGAGGCCACAGTCACAACATCCCGACCACGGGATTTGGAATCATAGAGGCACCGGTCCGCGATTTTGAGCAGCTCGTCGGAGGTTACGGCATGCTCCGGAAATGCGGCTATACCTGCCGAGAGCGTGAGCGGTCCAAGAATCTGCTTCTTATACTGCAACCGTAGACTCTTTACCTCGCCCAGCAGCGCGTCCGCGCGGATGGCCGCGTCCTGCGAAGATGACTCAGGCAGGATAATGGCGAACTCCTCGCCGCCGTAGCGGCAGCATATATCGGTGGAGCGGAAGAAAGCGCGAAACAGATCGGCAAGAGATTGGAGCACCCTGTCTCCTGCATCATGGCCGAAAGTATCATTAAATCTCTTGAAGTGGTCGAGGTCCAGGAAAAGAACGGCTATCGACTGTTTCTTGCGGCTGGCCAGTTCCAGTTCTCTTTCGAGCGATTCCTCTAGGAAGCGGCGGTTGAACAAGCGGGTCAAAGGATCACGAATCGACTGTTCACGAAGGGTTTCGCGCAACTGCAGGCTGGCCAGCGAGAGGGCGATCTGCGAGGCCGCACGGATGGCTAGTTGCTGATGAGCCTCTCGAAAACTCTCCGTGCCGGAGTCGTATGGGGACTCCGCGGTGCTCTTGAGCTCCAGATGCAAGACGCCAATCGTGTTGCCCTGAGCGATCATCGGCACACATAGACACTCGGTAGGTGAACTCTCGGTCACATGTTGGCAAGTGACGCCACTTCCCGGATGCCCACTCCAGTGAGGCTGGCCCCGGCGGAGTGACCAGCACGCGTCGGGAAGAAATGTTGGCTCCGAGACGCTTGCGTTCCCCCACCGAACTACTGCCTCGATGAGGTTTCGCGACGATCTGAACAAGTAGAGTGTTCCAGAAGGGGCCTCGGGGAAGAGTTTCTGCACCGACTTAGCAACGACGGCGCACGCTTCCTTAACAGTCCCACAGCACTCCAGCAGAGACCCCATCTCATTCAGTAACGTCATCTGTTTTGTGCGGAGTTCCAACTCCTTCACCACCTGATTCAACGATTCCGCATGTTGCCGCTGTGCTTCATTCACCCTGATCTGTTCCGAAACATCCTCGTAGATCAGGTATGCACCCTGCACTTCACCATCTAGCAGCAGCGGGACGCCGTGCAGCGCCAGGTCAAGAATCTGCCCGTCCTTGCGCCGCTGTCGCACCGTCCTGTGCAACGCGTTTCCGGCGAAAATCTGCGGAATCAGTTGCGCGGAGTCCGTAGCCTCATCGTCAAGTATCCCCATACTCCCGATATCAATCGAGGCGAGCTCGCGCCGGTCGTACTGGAAAAGCTTCCCGAAAGCGGAATTCGCCAGTTCGACGCGGCCTTGCATGTCTAGAACAACGATCCCTAACGGGCTGTTTTGTATCAACGAGTCCAAATAGGCAGTTTGTTCATTCAGATCAATGGCCAGGCGGTGTCGCTCGCTGACCTCGGATCCCACAATCAGCCCCACTGCGGACAGAACCAGCATGAGCAGGGCGACCTTAGCGAACAGGACTGCGGTGGGGGGGAACAAATGCATCGCGACTACGATTCCAAAGTTTACCGCCAGCAAGCCGGTGACAACCCGCCGGATTCCGTGACGCATCGCAATCCAGATGATCGGGATAAAACACAGATAAAAATGATCATAGCGTCCGCCCTTGGCTCCGAACATCACCCAGAGGACGGCTAATATCGTTACTCCCTGGCCACAGCCTTCTGCAAGCGCACCAAAGGTAAATGTCGCTTTCGGGGGATGCGTCCCGGTTGAGCGGGGCGCGGGGGGAATCGGCGCGAGCCAATTACGAATATGTGGAAACACATGAACGAGAAGAAACGGTGCAAAACCCACCAAGCCAATGGCGTCACCCAAGAACCACCCTAGCGCGGACGACTTGTATTCGCCCCAATTGATGCTGTGATCCGCAAGTAGGCATGCAACACCAATGATTGTCGCTCCAGCAGCCGCGGTCGCACTCACCAAAACGTAGCGGACCACATCTCGGCGGCGGCGCAGTCCACCATCAATTCGGAGAGAACCGCGCAACACGTATGCTGCCACACCATAGCAAACAGCAATTCCCGCAGCATCAACCGTGTTGCTGAACGACATAGCTGGCTGCGCGTAAACAACCCCGCCCGCAAGGGCATCGGACAAACAGACCAGAAGCGCGTAACGGGGACTTAGGCCCAACAGGAGCGCCATAACCAGACCGACGGCGGGATACCATGTAACGAATCCGGTGCGGGAAAAGATAATGACTTCGGGCCGGTTCAGCACAAGGTATAGCAGCACGAACGAGAGGGAAACGAGCGCGTGGCGAATGATCAGGCGCGGCGTATACATGACCGAAAGCTCGGTGCCCGATTGGCTCCTTGTCGGTGATGCGGACGGTTGAGGTGGAGTACTCCCGATAGTCCGCCTCCCGGATGCCTGTACGCCGTGCTCAGGATACGATGACACACGCAAAATGATCTGCGTCAGAATTCGACCTTGTCGCAGTTACTTCAGTAATTGGATTCGTACTTCATATCAGAATGAGCGCACCGACTCGTCAGCAATACGGATTCACGCACTTAAGAACTACCCAGCACTGCTCCTCATCGCTGCGGACGGAGAGTGACATTGGCGCGGGACGTAGAATGGGCTGGTCAAAACCGGATCGCGGGATCGTTAGAAAAAGAGGATAAGTGCTGGCGTCGCTGAAACTCCCTGTTGTAGAAGATGACATCGCAAGCCTGGAATTGATGGCCGAGGTTTTCACGTATCTAAAGGCAGAAGTCTATCCGATCAGTGACAGCGAGAGAGTGGCCGATCTAGTCAACTGCGAGAAATTTGACGGAATTTCGTGGACTTAGAGATGCCTAACCCGAATGGCTTTGATCTTGCACGTCGGATCCGCAAGTCCTTCTGGAACAAATCGGCGCCGATTGTTATCGTGACGGGGCGCGATGACAGACGAACATGCAAGAGCCATTTGCCATTGGAGCAACATTCTTTCTCCAGAAGCGCGCGGACAAACAAAGGCTGACCTGAGTGGAGGCTTTCGAACGATGCATGGAGTTGCCTGGAACCTGAGATCGCGTGGAATGCAGGTCGAAATCGGTAACCTGCAGCCAGGGGAGGCGGTGAAACTATCTTTTCGATTGCCTCGATCAGGGATAGCGATCGACGACGTCGGTGTGGTTGCGTGGACAAAAGAGCGGCGCCAAGGAATCTAGTTCACGAAGACAAGTGCACAACATCAGCAGGTGATTCAGGAATTTATTGCCGAAGTCGGGAGATTAGATTGGCTCTCGCATAGCATAACAGCACGCCTAATACCTGCCGTTGCCGGTGGCGTTTGCTGCTTTCCGCTCTAATTCAGTCTCAGCTCGACTCGGGGCGGCATTCCGGTCATCTCGCTTACTCAAAAGACGTTCGAGTTCCCGGGCAAGCGACGTTGCATTGATCGGCTTCGACAGATAGCCATCGAAGCCTGATTCCAGGACGCGTTCCCGGTCACCCTGCATGGCATACGCCGTAACGGCGAGTACGGGGAGAGCGGCCAGGCGGGGATTCTCCCTGATTGCGCGCACCACTGCAAAGCCATCCAGTACCGGCATGCCGATATCGAGTAGCAGTATGTCGGGTAGGGCCTGTTCCATCATCTGGAGCGCCTCTGTACCATCGCACGCTTCGACCACTGTGTAACCACGTGCCTCCAGCAATTCGCGGAACAATTCGCGGTTGGTGGCATTGTCTTCAGCAATGAGGATTTTGGTCATGACTGCCCTGCGGACCTTGCCAGATTGTGGCCCCGAACAACTCTTCCAACTTCGACAATGAGCTGTTCCCGCCACGAGCCATTCTTGTGAAACAAGGCCTGGGTTTCGCGACCAAGAAGAGCGATCTCTTCTTCCGCCAAAGTCTTACCCGTCATGACAAAAATCGGCAGTTCTTGGAGAGTTGCCTCTTTCCGAACGTGGCGGATGACCTCAAAACCATCCATGCCCGGCATCAAGAGATCGAGCAAGACTGCACTCACAAGTTTTGAGGACAGCACTTCTAAAGCTCTGGCTCCGCTTTGCACGCTCTGTGTTTCGTATCCGGCTGATCGCAGCGTCTCCTCCAACAACTCCAGAGTTCCGCGGTCGTCATCGACCAGCAGAATCGTGGCATCATCGTCATAGTCTGCAGCCGGCACGTGCTTACGGATGGTCTCCAGCAGCACCGCTTTACGAATCGGCTTGATGAGGTACTCTGCTGCACCTAAAGCAAAACCCACCTGTCTTTGGTCCACAATAGAAACGATAATGATCGGAATGTTCGCCGTCTCAGGCGCTTTACGAAGCGCGACTAGCGTGTCGAAACCGTTGCCGCCGGGCATGAATACGTCCAACGTGATCGCATCCGGACGCAATTCCCAAGCTCGTTTGACAGCTTCGGATCCCGATTCAGCCGTGACGATCCGATATTCTGAATCCAGGTAACTGGCAAGAAGCTCTCGGGCGGGAATCTCGTCATCTACCACCAAGATAAGTGGCTTCGCCGGGCTGGCGGTCAACGCACCGGACGCGTTCGCCGACTCGCCAAGCGGGAGAGGACCGGGGGACGTTCTGAACCCGGCGGGAAGGGTAAAAGTAAAGCGGCTACCTTTCCCAAGCTCGCTTTCCACCGAAATTCTGCCTCCTTGTTGTTCCACGAGACGCTTCGTAATCGCCAGTCCCAAACCAGTACCCTCATGAGTCGCGTCAACTGCACCCTCGACCTGCCGGAATTCCTCGAAGATGATCGCCTGATCCTCGGCTCGGATACCGATGCCCGTATCCGTCACGGATATGTGAACCAAATTTCCATCGCCGCGACAATCGATGACTATGCGGCCTGCCTTGGGGGTGAACTTGACTGCGTTACTAATTAGGTTGTACAGGATCTGCTTGAAACGAACCCGGTCGGCGTAGACGGCCCAATTCGTGTCCAACCTAGGTTGCACCTGGATATTTTTTGCCATAGCCAGTGGACGGATCGTGGAGAGGACCTCTGGTAAGGCATTTTCAATCTGAAAATCCTCACATCGGAGTTCGAGTTGTCCGGCTTCGATCTTCGAGAGATCCAGGATGTCGTTGATCAGCTGCAACAAATGTGACGATCCCTGCTTAATATGATTCACAAAGCGCTTCTGCTTGTTATTGAGCTGGCCCGCAGTCTGTTCGGCCAGGAGGTCGGAAAAACCCACAATCGCGTTCAGCGGTGTTCGCAGCTCATGGCTCATGCTGGCGAGAAACTTGCTCTTGAGCCGGGTGGCGCGTTCGACTTCGCGGTTCTGCAACTCCAGTGCTTTATTAGCGGCGGCGAGTTCCGCAGTCCGTGCCTCGACCCGCTTCTCCAACTCGTCGTGCACTTTGCGTAAAGCCCCCTCGCGCTCCTGAATCTGTCCCAGCATCTCATTGAATGATCCAATCAGGATATCTGGCTCGTCATGGTTGCCGGTTGGAGTCGCTCTCATCGAATAGTTCTTGTCGCGGGACACGATCCGGGAAATCTCCGCTAAATGAACGATGGGTTCGGCGACGGCGCGCTGGAATACCGATGCGATGAGAAGCGCGGCAATCAGCGAAGCCAACAGGACGATGCCCGCAATTCCTGCGTACCGTTTAAGCCTTCGCGTCATCTCCTGCAGATCGGAGCGAATGTAAACGGCGCCGGTCCGCTTGCCCTGGAACACAATCATGTGCACCAGGACGAGTTGACCATCCTTGAACCAGTGGGCCTCTGCCTGCCCAGAGGGGATGAGGGGCAGTTTCAGATTTGCGTTGCCGCCATCGCGCAGATACGTGGCGAAGGGCCTGCCGTCCTGCGTGTAAATGCCGGCCGATACGATATTGGGGGCAACCTTCAATGCCGACAAAGTGTTCTCCGCTGAGTGCGGATCACTGAACAGAAGCGCAGAGACCGAATTGGATCCGGCGACCTGCGCCTGAATCGACAGGTTGTGTACCATATTTTCGCGAAAGCTGACCACGTCGTAAGTCATAAACGCGGCGCAGGCAAGCACCAGTGCGGCGCCACTGACCAGCATGTTCATCCGAGTCAGTTTTGTAGCGATCGAATAGTGACGAACTCTGAGCATAGTTTGTCAATCTCCCGGCGAGCGACTTCCTCTTACGGTGGTCGCCACTTTGAGAAGTTCAGAGCTCAGAGTCAGGCCAGCACGGTGCACAGCGGTGAGGTTGACCTCAAAGCGAACTTTCTTTCCTTCGAGGACAAACTGGATCATGCCGCCACGCTGCGAGAACTGCGGCATGTCACTGACGGTCAGAACGGCCTCTCTGTCGAGGGCTTCGATGATTTTGTTAAACCGGCTATCTTCGACAGAGCTGATGAAGACAATCTGGCAACGGACCGCTTCCGGTGGATTGGAAATTCGTTTGGCGGCGACGCTTTTGCCACCAATTGTTTCGCCCGCAAGCGTGGCATCTAGGGCGGGCCCAAAAGGATCCTGGCCGAGAACGCAGACATTGAACGAGTCACTCTTGGCTATGACACTGGCAGGCCAGTCGACGAAGCGGCCAAAATTGTAGAGATAGACGGCCTTCACGTCGTAGTCAGTCGGCTTCGGACTCTGCGCCCACAGGCCTTGGGCAGCAAGCAGCGCCCACATGAGTGCCAGAGCCGTGAGCCCCGGCCGTGGACCATGAGTAGGCCGAGCCCTAGGAGGAATGCATCGGAGGAATTCTGTGTCGTGCCCATAGTCCATGGAGATCAATCTGCGGAGCGTCGCCACGTTATCTGTGCATAGATGCTTCGCTTGATCCCGACCAGTGGGCTAGCGTCATGGCCGAACTCAGTATGCTGGGGCTGGAACAAGTTGTTTCCGACGACGGAAACTTCAAGCTGTCGGGTCGCCCGCCAAGCCAGATGCAAATCTGCCGTGCTGTAGCCGTTCACCTGTTGGGCGGGCAAGGCGCTCACATAGCGATAGGTTTGATCAAACTCAAATCCTTTGGGGAGATTGAATCGGGATTGCAGAGTCAGCTGATTATGCGGACTTGACCCCTCATCTTTACTCACATACTTAGCGCCGTCAACCACACCCGGCTTGCTCTCTAGATCCAGATTCAGGTACGAATATGTGGCCTTCATCTGCCACCAATGAACTGGCTTCCAATCCGGAGCGATTTCGAAGCCGTCGGTGCTGCCCCTGAGCCCGTTGGCCCACGGAAAGCGGATGGTGAGGTGGGAGGGCGGCGGCGTGGGGTCGACGGTCACCGACGGCGCTCCAAGGCTGATGAGATCGTCATAGTCATTATGGAAAACTGCAATATCCACGTAGAACTGAGGAGTGACCAGCGTTCGGTACCCAGCCTCATAACCGATCAAACGTTCGGACAACAGTTTGTGGTTGCCGTCGATCGCCACGTAGATCAGCGGGCTAGCAAGTCCGAAATCCGTAAGATGAAAGTCTTCCTCGATGCGGGACGGAGTACGGACGGCCCGCGTAACCGCCGCCCAAAACGTCTGCCGCGGGGTGATCGTCCACCGCACACGGATGCTGGGCTGCATTTCGAATCCAGTGTAATTGTTGTGTTCGAGCTTGGAACCGGCCGTCAGCGAGAACTTGTTGGGTACTATGGCGATCTCATCCTGTACAAATCCGCTGTACACATTGTTCGCGATATCATGAGGAATGAAATCGAGGGTGGGAACAGTCTGCACGAATTCGCTGGGACTTATGCGGGCGCCCAGTCCCCATATGAAGTTCTGGTGTCCGCGCAGGATCAGATGGTGAACAAAGTCCACGTCGAAAGTGTTGCGAGTTTCTTCATAGTGCGGGGCTCGGGCATAAGTGCGGTCGTAGTAGGCCTGAAGTTGGATGTCGGAGCCCTCGCGCAGGTCGTGCCGCCACCGCGCCAGCAGGTTGCTTCCCGATATCGCCACAGCTTGATCCGAGATAATTTGCTCGGGTGGTGTGAACGATCCGAAGCCCACCGCCTCCCCAACCCCACCTTTGTAGATATCGCCCTGTACTGTCAAATGGTCACTGCTTCTAACATCCCAATCTGTTCGGAACCCCAATTGGCCCAGTCGCCAGGTATCGAACCCTCTCGCATCGGAATGGAATCCCGCTCCCCGGCTGAAACCCTTCCCGTAAATACGGTAATTGAAGTTGCTGCCATTCCCAGTTCCGTAGCGGAACCCACCGATGCCTTGGTCAATGTTTCCGCCGCCGACGGAAGCGAGCGCCCCATGGGTGTCTTTTGCACTCTTCGTGATGATGTTGATTACTCCGGTGACCGCGTTCGCTCCCCAGATGGTGCCCCCGGGGCCGCGGATGACTTCGATGCGTTCAACATCTTCGAGCAGAATGCCGTCCTGGAGTGCCCAATAAACGCCGGCAAAAAGTGGGGTATAGAGACTCCGGCCGTCCACCAGCACCAGCATGGACTTTGAGAACTGGTCGGCAAATCCGCGGATACCCACCGCCCAATGGTCGTTATCAATTCGGCTTACCTGCACACCCGGAACCAGCCGCAGGACTTCAGGAATACTCATAGCTCCGGAGCGGCGGATGTCCTCGCTCGTAAGGACGTAGACCGCGGCCGGAGTCTTCCAAACCTCCTCTGGCTCTTTAGACGCGGTTGTCACTTCGACGTTGCCCAGTTGTGCTAGGCTCAATTGCTTCAGGGGTTCGCCGGTGGTTTGGTCCGGTTGCGGCTCAGCCAGACTCTCATTGATCAAACCCACGTGCAAGGCCAAGACGATTACCGCGATAGCGCGCCTATTCATGGGCTGTACTCCTCTCAACTCTGTGCACCTGCAGCGGCACCACGAGAGAGAAAATCTGCTGTACCACTTCTGATCAGTGTTTCGAACTGGTCGAAAATGTGTGGATCCCACCAACCTCTGGCGACCTCTTGTTTCATGGTTTGCAAGGCGTCGGTGATGGAAAAGGCCTTCTTATACGGTCTCTCCGTGGTCAGTGCATCATAGACATCGACAATCTGCAGGACCCTGGCTGTCTCGGGGATCGCCTCTCCCCGCAGTCCGTCGGGATACCCGGAGCCGTCGAATTTCTCGTGATGGTGTCGAATGATCGGAAGCACGAAACGAAACGATTTCAACGGTGCGCAGATACGCTCGCCCACGACAGGGTGCTCTCGGATAAGTTTCCATTCTTCTGCAGTCAAGCTACCGGGCTTCAGTAAAATCGCATCCGGCACTGCAATTTTCCCAACATCGTGTACGACCCCCGCACGGCGCAAAGCGATAAGCTGGTCTTCTGCGAGACCGAGGTGCTCACCTAGTCGAGCGGAATACTCTGATAGGCGTTCACAATGACCATGCGTGTAAGTATCTTTACCTTCGATACTTCGCGCGAGCGAAAACAGGACGGACTCTGCCCGCTCCAGTTCGTCTGTCCGCTGCTTAAGCTTCAGGAGCGATCTTACCCGAGCGAGCAATTCAGTTCGATCTACAGGGCGGCTCAAAAACTCATCGGCTCCAACCTTGATGCCTTCCAACCGATCGTGCTTGTCGGACAATGCCGTGATTAAAATCACAGGTATCAAGTACGTGTCTGGGTTAGCCTTGATTTTCTCGCACATTTCAAACCCGTTCATGCGAGGCATCATCACGTCCGAAAGTACCAAGTCGGCCTGTACTTTGGCTAACTCTTCAAGAGCAGCTGCGCCATCCGATGTGGCTATGACTTTGAATCCCTGTGCGGTGAGAAGTTCTTCCAACAATTCTCGGTTCGAGGGTTGATCATCGGCAACCAGGATGGTGCCGGTAATTGGTTGATTGAACAGCAACTGCTACCCCCTGCTCATCTTTAGCACAAGTAGTGAGCAATCGTCGCACGAACACAATGACGCGAGGTAGTTACCGAAGTTATGACTGCTAAATTGCCGTTGGCAATAGCCAAAGGCTAACAGGGACTCGGGGGAGGGGGCGAATATTCACGCTAGAAGATCTGACACCGCTCTGGTGGGCAGACTTGCGTCGACTCGCTTACCTTGCGCGCGGGCCCTTGGTCTTCGAAGGTGATTGCGGGTACGGGTTAGTAGCATTGAGGTTGCTTTGGCCGCAAGCAGTCGCGGGGATCTTGAGCGGTTGTACTCTTATGCCGGCAAGAATGCTTTTTGCTGAATGCGGAATTATGCCAGGCCCCCGTGATTCCGAGCTTCCATGGCGAACGGCCCTTCTTTCCGCAAGGAGTATTCTGCCGCGGTTGCACGGTCGGGTGCTGGTAACTTCAGGTGCGGACAGTTGGTCGGACACTGTCCCTTCTGCTCGGCGAATATCTGCCGTATGTCGCCGCTTCGCCGGTGATTGTGCTCCGTTTGGCACGGTGGATTCGGAGGCCATCAGTCTGACGGCTTCTCATACTGGTTGGTGCAGCGGCTTTAAAGCACGCCCCTGGCATGCGCGCCTGTGCTTAGTTTCTGCCGCAATCGTGGCAATGGGAGGGACAGACTGGCCTTTCAGAGCTATCGTTTAGCTTTCGCACGCAATGGACTGGCAGCCATGCGCCTGTTCGAAACCCATTCGAAGAGGAGTCGAGTGCTAGTTTGGAGGTTATAATGCCCGTCCTGAGTGGACAGGACGTCTATTCTCAGATGTGCGCCATCAGAGCAGATCTTTTGGTGAGCTTCGCAACCTGGGTATGCGGCGGAATTACCCCCTGAATCACACTCTCGAGGAAGGTGCGGTCTTCCTGCAGAAGCCATATTCTTCACAGACCCGCGATCGAGCCATTCGGAGCACGCTCGACAGCACCGTCATAGCAAGCTTGTGGCTGGTGAGCCTCGCGACTCTCCGCTCGCGATTAGGGTTCAGTGGCCGTTTCGCAAGAAGGCGCAAATGAAAAGCGAGGAAAAGAATGGACCTCTCTTCACCCGAGCTGAAGATCCTTGTGGCGGATGATTCCCCGGTATATCGCAAACTCGTCGAGCAGTCGCTCACGCAAGAGTATTGCGCCGTTCTAGTGGCGAAGAACGGCCGCCAGGCCCTGGACCTGTTTGCTGAACACCAGCCCGCTCTGGTAATCACCGACTGGACAATGCCCGACATCAGTGGCATTGAACTCTGCCAGCGCATACGGCGGGACTTCCAACCGTTCTATGCTTATGTCATCCTCCTTACCGGCAACACCGACAAGGAAGAAGTCATCGCAGGCCTGGCTGCCGGAGCCGATGATTACCTTACGAAGCCCTTCCATCCCGGAGAACTACAAGCCCGCGTAAGAGTGGGTCGCCGTATTTCCGACCTCCACCACCAGCTCCAAGCCAAGAACCGACAACTGGAAGAGATGGCCCTCACCGATCCGCTCACGGGCCTACCCAACCGCCGCGCGATTGATTCCTGGGCAATCCACCAACTGAGCGCAGCGGCGCGCCACAACTTCCCCATCTCGGTAGTCATGGCTGATCTGGATCATTTCAAGCGAATCAACGACACCCATGGACACGATGCCGGCGACATGGTACTGAAACGCTTCGCCGACGTTCTCAAGTCCAACACCCGCCAGTCGGACATTTGCGGGCGCTTGGGAGGTGAGGAATTTCTTGTGATCATCACCCACGCAGAGAGGGAAAATGTCAGGACTGCCGTCGAGCGTATCCGCAAACAGTTTGAGACCCAGGAGTTCACCGTTGCCGGTCACAGGTTCGGCGCCACCGCCAGCTTCGGAATCGCTCCCTTCCGCGGCACAGCCCCTCCCGGTTTCAGCGATCTTGTGAGCCGCGCAGACTCAGCTTTGTACTCGGCCAAGCACAAAGGACGTAACCGCGTTGAATTTGCAATGGAGTAGCGCAACTGAGATCTGTTCCGCATGCAACCTGAAACTAAAAACTCTGTTGCCATGAAAGCATGGGCCCCTACCGGAGCTCGGATCTTCGCCTTTGTGCGTGGGGCGGGGCCGGTCGACTCCGCGGAACTCGAGCTGGCTCATGTTGGAGGCGCACTTCGCTGAGGTTTCGGGAAGACAACCCGTGCGCTTCGAGGAGAGTCGGGGGGGCTGAGGTAGCTTTTAGATGGCGTCTGGAATTGCCCAGAAACACTGGATTTAGATACGTGCCTGGGTTGTTCTTGATTCTCCCACAGGTGCCTGAAAGCCGGTAAGGCGATGAATCATTACGTCCAGTAACACCAAATCGACTTGAGTTCTGATCAACTCCCGAATGACATCTGCGCCGCTAGAAGCGGGGATGACTTTGAATCCCTGCGTTGTGAGGAGCTCCTCTAATAGTTGGCGGTTCGCGGCTTGGCTGCCAGTGAATAGGATGGTGTCCGGCAACAGATTGGCGACTTATGCAAAATCGAACATCTAGCCCCTTCTACAGACCTGCTCTATGAGTGGCGAAGAGAGAGCAAGGTCTAATTACCGAAGTCACTCTTTCTCTGAGCGTGTTCGAGTTTCGTAACAGAAGTGGGGTTGTAACTAGAAAGATGAATCTTACTGGACACACTAATTGCGCAACTGGAAGTGTACGGCGAGGTCTGATCCGGAAACCTCGACGAAGGCATGCTCGCCCCGGCCTTGCACAGCGAAACCGTGACCAAGCCACGCTGCTTTTGGTGGGCCACGCGTGGATCGGTGACACCGGGAGCAGGATCTCCTGGACCTATTCTTCTCAGAACTTGGTTCGCGATAGCGCAAGAGAACTAAGATTCGCCCTTACTTCGCATTGACACTTCAACGCCACGAAGTTTCCATCGACCTTTATCTTCTTGACGCGACATCTATGACTTATCTGCGTGGGCTGAACGGGACGGCCGAAGTCAAGCCGTGAGCACTACGACCTTGGTGACTTGAGGTGCTCATACCGAGAAGGTAAGCTGCAGCAAGAGCAAGGAGTACACTCTGGACACTTCAGCTAAGGTTCCCGTTCCCAGCACTGTCTCCAAGACCTCGATTCCGGCCGCAACCTTACTCTTGGCAATGCTGCGCGCATCAACCCGCGTGAGCGACTTGATTTTCTCACCCGGCAGCCTGCCGCATATCGAAGTGAGCGGCCAGTTGGTACCAGTCAAAATCACGGGACTGCCGGCGCTGGGCGCTGAAGACACCCGCCGTATCGCGGAGGAACTCATTGGCGGCAACCAGCAGGCGTTGACGGCGCTGCGAGAACAAGGGTCGTGCGACGTTTCCTACAGCCTGCCGGGAGAATGCCGGTTTCGTGTCAACATATTTGTGCAGCGGGGAAGCCACGCCATCGTAATGCGGGTCATCCCCAAAAGCATTCCCACTTTCGCGGAACTGAAGTTGCCTGAGCAACTGGCTGACATCGCCAATTTGAAGAACGGTATTGTGCTGATCACCGGTCCGACCGGTTCGGGGAAGTCTTCCACCATGGCAGCGGTTCTCGACAGAATCAACGAAACCAAGGCGTATCACATCATCACCATCGAAGATCCGGTGGAATTCATGCATCGACACAAGCGATCGATCATTCACCAGCGGGAACTTCACAGTGACACGCCCAGCTTCGCACTCGCGCTAAGGGCCGCGCTGCGCCAGGCGCCAAAAGTGATCCTGGTGGGCGAAATGCGCGATAAAGAGACCATTGAGATCGCACTCGAAGCGGCCGAAACTGGCCATCTTGTTCTCTCCACGCTCCATACCATCGACGCCTCAAAGACCGTCGAGCGCGTCGTGGGAGTGTTCCCCATGACAGAGCAGCATGTCATTCGTAACCGGCTGGCCAAAAGCTTCCGTTACATCGTTTCGCAGCGTCTGCTCCCGGCGAAAGACTGCAAAAGCCGCGTGGCAGTATTGGAAATCCTCAAGGCAACGGTGCGCACTCGGGAATACCTGGAAAGAGGCGAACAAGAAGGCAAGACCTTGCTGGACGCAATGCGGGATGGCGACACTGAGGGCATGCAGCACTTCGATGGGAACATCGAGCAGTTGATTCGCGCTGGGACCGTCGAACTGGATACCGGACTGGCCTATGCCACGAACCCCAGTAATTTACGGCTGCAACTCGCGGACATCGCCGGAGAACCGCCGCCCGAGGTAACAAACACAGCGCCTCCGCAGAGTTCGAATCGCGAGGCCGAATTGGTAATTGAATAGAACGTCACCCCGGCGTTGTGGCACGGAGGCACCATGCCACAAAACAACAATACACAAGTTCGAATCTGAGTTCCGCTGCATTCGGTCGACCCCGGCTGAGATGCAGTCGATGAGCGAAAACGACTTTGAGTGTTTGGCGAGCGCGGGAGTGAGCCCGCCTGTAACATTGTGACAAAGTCTCTGAATTCTGTATGTGATGGGCTTCAACTTCCTCGACTAGGACTTGTGGCTCGTTTGGGTCCGAAATCACCTTCTACAACCTGATTTCTGGCAGACGGCAATTCCGAACTGCATCAGAAATGCGAGCCGAGATTGCTATTTCGACGCGGTGGCCGTCCGCTGCCCTTGAACGTTGCCGCCACCCAGCAGAGTTCTAGCCAGTCAAAGAGGAATCATGGCTTTCTGGTTCAGTAAATGGTTTCTCTGTCTCCACTTTGCGAGAGCAGACCGTTTGCACGGCTACCGAGGTTGGAGCGATGTAGCAGGTGTCTCCATTCGAGAAGCGAGAGTTGTTTGCCTCATGCCCAGCTTCGCAGCACTCATACCGACCGCAGACTGCCCACTTGGACTCACGTCTCGAATGGAGAAAACGGTTCGCTCAAGGTTCGCCGCAATTCACCCTTTCTAGATGGCGCATGAGGCCCCGAACTGGCTTGGCATCGCCCGCAGAGAACCAGGCTTGCGGGATCGCAAAGTATCCCAGATTGCGTGTCATCGGCACGAGGCGCGGATGACTCCTGCAAAACGCCGTAGGCATCCGCAAAATCGTGCCATCCTCGTCGCCCTACTACCCGTTGCGTAAAGGAACGCTTGCGGGGGCGGCAACGACCCACGAACGCGAACGTCAAATAGCGCCGAGGAAAGCCCGTCATTTTTCTCTGAAGATCACAGTACCAATCTTGCCGGACCCGATAACGGCGTGCTTGATAGAAATTCTCCTGTCGCTCGGCGGGTGCCGAGCATTGGTGAGGGTTAGCAATTCGAGATCAAGCGGTACGTATCGCTGCGATTACTGCGACGCAATTCGTGGCTGCGTCGCAGGCTTCGCGCTGAAGATGCCCTTGAAGCTCTCGCGGTACTGAAGGAAGACGAGTACCCACAATACAGAGGCCACCAGAGCCGGAGCAATGCTCGCCAGCGCAAGCGTCAGGTGAAACGCAAGGATGTTGTAGAGCTCCGCCGCCAACACTGTCAGAGCAAGTGGCACGAAGTAGCCCGAAAGCAACAGCAGCCCACCGAGCAATTGAATCGCGAAAAAGAATGCGGCAAAATGCGACTCGCTGACGGAGACAAGAAACTGAATCGCGAGCGGATTCGCCGGGGGCGGCTGGTGGATGAAGTTGAGAAATCCGTTCAACCCAAAGACCGTAAACATCAGGCCCAGTAGATAGCGAGCGACGGTCGAAGTGATTTTCATAAGAGTCCTCCCTGGGACGCCTGCGCGTGCGACTGCACGACTTGAAGATGCGGAGCAAGAAACGCGTTCCGGTCTTTCCCCTGGTTAAGCGCGCTGGTTCCGCTTGCGGTGAGGAAGGTCGCGTCCGTCACGCCGAGGAAGCCAAATACGGACCGCAGATACGGCTCCACGAAATTGAACGAGGCCATCTGCGTCTGGGCGTCGTACATCCCGCCCGTCGCGATGATGAAGGTCGCCTTCTTGCCCATAATCAGGCCCTTCG
>Ga0210408_10000870_pt1 | contig 33881 bp, 21 predicted proteins | sample IncBWH4MmetaG_FD_155471 | JGI IMG/M metagenome (GOLD analysis project Ga0210408, IMG submission 155471) | Forest soil microbial communities from Barre Woods Harvard Forest LTER site, Petersham, Massachusetts, United States - Inc-BW-H-4-M | ecosystem: Environmental > Terrestrial > Soil >... | reverse complement strand
CACAACTTTGGGCGCCGGGCGAATCCGCGTCGTCCGCCAACTCCTCACCGAGAGTTTGCTGCTGGCATTGCTGGCCGGAAGCATCGGCTTGCTGCTGGCCACCTGGGGCAGCGACCTGCTCGTGCGGCTGGGGCCTGAAGATTTGCCGCGTGTGGGTGAAGTCCACCTGGACGGGCACGTGCTGTCGTTCACCGTGATTCTTTCATTGATGACCGGGATTTTGTTCGGACTGGTGCCGGCGCTGCAAGTCACGCGCACCAATCTGTTGGACACTCTCAAAGAGAGCGCGCTGAGCACCACCGCCGGCATTCACCGTCACCGCATGCGCAGTTCGCTGGTGATTGTGGAAACGGCGTTGGCATTGGTTCTGCTGGTGAGCGCCGGGCTGCTGATCCGCAGCCTGGTCAGGTTGCAAGGTGTGAATCCGGGATTTAATCCCAAAAATCTGATGACTTCGCGGATCGACTTGCCAGATGAAAAGATTCCCGACGCGAAGAAAGTGATTCTGGTTCGCGAACTGATCCCGCAACTGGCGGCGCTTCCCGGAGTAGTCTCCGCAGCAGCCATCGAGCCATTGCCCATGACCGGAATCGAATATCGCGTGACGACCGACATCGAAGGGCACCCCGTGCCTTTGAGCGATCAGAAGATCAGTTCCATCCGCGCGATCACCAGCAATTATTTTCAAACCATGCAAATTCCCCTGCTTCAGGGACGCGCATTCACGGAGCAGGACAGCTCGAAATCCACCCCCGTCGTGATCGTCAACCAGGCGCTCGCGGAACAATTTTTCCCCGGCGAAAATCCGATCGGTAAACACATCCAGCCGGGGATTTCCAATGGCGACGGGCGGCCCCCCATGCGCGAAATCGTGGGTGTCGTTGGCAACGTGAAATTCAGGGACTTGGCCACCGATTGGCATCCCGAGTCCTACATCCCCTACGCGCAATTGCCATTCGGCACCATGACCATCGTGGTCCGTTCTGCCGGCGACCCGTACGCCCTCGCGAGACCCATCGCAGAAGCAGTTCACGGTTTGGACAAAGATTTGCCGGCATTTGACTCCAAGACGGTGGAGGACTATCTGGACGGCACGATCACCATCCCGCGCTTCAACACCTTCCTGCTAGGAGTCTTTGCGGGCCTGGCGCTGTTGCTGACGGCTGTCGGCCTCTATGGAGTCATTTCCTACTCCGTCGCCCAGCGCACTCACGAAATCGGAATCCGCATGGCTTTGGGCGCACAGCCGCGCGACGTTCAGCGCATCGTCGTCGGGCAGGGGTTGCGGCTCGCTCTCATAGGTGTTGGAACCGGTCTGGTCGCGGCTTTCGTGTTCACCCGATTCCTTTCCAGCATGCTCTTCGGCATCGAGGCTACGGACCCCCTGTCATTTGGTGTAGTCGTCTTCCTATTACTCGGGGTGTTTGTACTGGCCTGCTATGTTCCAGCCCGCCGCGCGATGGCCGTGGACCCAATGGTGGCGCTGCGATACGAATAGCGGCCCGTTCTGGCAAAATAGGGCACTGTCCGAATCCGAAACGGGTATTCCCGCAACTGGGCAGGGGGGCGCCGTCAACCCCCACAGTTTCTTTCTAAGTCGCTCAAAATGTTAGTGTTATAATCGCACACGGCTGGAATCCCACCTGCCCATAAATGGGAGGTTCCCACTGCATCCCAAATCGCAAGACGGACGTGACGAACCAGACTCCATGGCCACAGTGGTATTCGAAATCACGAAAGACCCGGGCGAGATTGCGGGACAAATCCTGATCGCCGACGACCAGCCGGATGTGCTGGAAGCGCTAAGGCTGCTCCTGAAGGGGCACGGATACATAACCGAAGCGGTGGCCTCGCCGGGCGCGCTTCTCGAAGCCGTCGCGCGGCGCGAATTCGATCTTATCTTGATGGATTTGAACTATGCCCGCGACACAACCTCAGGGCGTGAGGGGCTCGATCTACTGGCCCATTTGAAAGCGCAGAAAACTGCGCCCCCGATTGTTGTGATGACCGGCTGGGCCAGCGTCGGCCTGGCCGTCGAAGCCATGCAGCACGGCGTGGGCGACTTCGTCGAGAAGCCCTGGGTCAACACCCGCCTGCTCGAAATCCTGCAGAAACAAATAGCGCTCGGCCGCGAGCGGCGTGAAGCGCGCCGGCAGGCGGCTGCGCAGAGCCAGGCGCAATTTGAAATCGCCGAGCAACTCCACGAGCAGGAACGAGACCTCGGAGAGGCCCGCGCCATCCAGGAAGGCTTCCTTCCCAAGCAGATTCCCCAGCTCCCGGGATACGAAATCTGCGGCACCTGGCAGCCGGCACGCACTGTCGGCGGCGATTACTTCGATTTTTTGCTCTTCGATGACCGCGCCCTCGGCTTCTGCATCGCCGACGTCGCGGGCAAGGGTATGGCGGCGGCCATGCTGATGTCGAATCTGCAAGCGGGAGTGCGCGGAATGGCTTCCCCTTCGCTCTCGCCGGAAATTCTCTGCCAGCGGCTGGACGCTCTTATCTGCCGCAATATCGCCAGCGACCGGTTTATCACCTTTTTCTATGCCCAACTCGACGGCGACGGGCGCCAATTGCGTTACGTGAATGCTGGCCACAACGCGCCGATCGTTCTCCATCGCGACGGCTCACACGACCGTCTTCAAGAGGGTGGCGGCGTTCTGGGCGTATTCCAGCTGCAGAAATTCGCACTGGGGACGGAAACACTGGCGCCAGGTGACCGCGTGATTCTGTTCACCGACGGTGTGACGGAAGCGAGCGACTCGGACGATGCAGAGTACGGTGAGGCGCGGCTGCTCGAGCTGCTAAAGGAAAATGTGGCCGCCAGCGCCATTGAATTACAGCGAAAGATTTTGACCTCCGCGGCCGAATTCTGCCGCGGCCACTGGCGCGACGACGCAACCTTGATCGTGATTGCCGTCGATTAGAAATTTCCGCGCGAGAAAAATTTGGAGACATAAATACGTGATCAAAATGACCGATGTTGAAAAGTCTTATGAATCCGGCGCCGGCAAGACCTGGGTGCTGCGCCGGATCAACCTGGAAATCCGCGAGGGCGAATTCGTCACCATCATGGGACCTTCGGGTGCCGGAAAATCCACGTTGATGGGCATCATCGGAATGCTCGACGGCGCGTGGAAAGGCGATTACCACTTACTCGAACATGCCATCCACAAACTCGACAATCGCCGCCGCGTGGAGCTGCACAAGAAATATATCGGCTTCGTTTTTCAGCAATACCACCTGCTCGACAATCTCACCGTGGCGGAGAATCTCGACCTGCCGCTTTCCTATCGCGACATCAAGAAAGCCGAGCGTGAAGGAATGGTGGCGGACGTTCTGGACCGCTTCCAGATTGTGGGCAAAAAAGCACTCTATCCAAATCAGCTTTCCGGCGGACAGCAGCAACTCGTCGCCGTCGCCCGCGCCGTCATCGGCAAGCCCAAGTTGATCCTAGCGGACGAGCCCACTGGCAGCCTGCACTCCAGCCAGGGAAAAATGATCATGGACATGCTGAAAAAACTGAATGACGACGGCACCACCATCCTGCAGGTGACGCACAACGATGCCTGGGCGGCTTACGGCCATCGCATCATCCAGTTGGCCGACGGCTGGATTGTGGACGGACAAACGCAGGCGGGTGCCGCGTAGCAACAGACGTCAAGTCTTGTGGAGAACGTTTAGAGCATCACGCAGTTCGGGCGTTGCGCATCGGGAAGGTCACCGAAGGCACGGAGAGAGCCATGGAGACGTTGCTCCAGGACGTTCGGTATAGTCTGCGCGCGCTCGCGAAAAGTCCCGGCTTCACTCTCGTTGCGGTGCTTACTCTGGCACTCGGCATCGGCGCAAACACCGCCATCTTCAGCGTGGTCCACGCCGTTCTGCTCCGTCCGCTTCCCTACGCGAATCCCGACGGCCTGGCCGTGATCTGGAACGATTACGGCAGCGAAGGCCAGTCACTTCCTGCCGTTTCGCCTCCCGATTTTCTCGACTACACGCGTATCGCGCAGCAAAATGGCGATTTTGCCGCCGCTTCCGCCGGGCGCTTTGCCGTCCGATATTCAAGCAGCGGGAGCGATGAGCCTCCCCAGCTGGAAGATGTGGCATTTGTGACCGCAGACTTTTTCTCACTGCTCGGTGTTCACCCCCAACTTGGCCGCGATTTTCAGCCGGATGAAGCCGTGCTGAAGGGTCCCCGTGTGGTGATCCTGACTGACACCATCTGGAAGCGTGAGTTTTCCGCTGACTCGGCCATCATCGGCCGGTCCATCCAAATGAACGGCAATGCCTTCACCGTGGTTGGCGTGCTGCCCGCTGATTTTCATCTACTTCTCCCGCCGGAAGCGCTCTCCCTCAAGGATTCCGGTCTCTGGTCGCCCATGCAGATTGATTATTCCTCGTTCGAGCGGAATCTGACCTTCCTCACCGTCTTCGCGCGGTTGAAAGATGGACATACATTTCCGCAGATGCAAATGGAAATGGATGGAGTAGCCGATCGCCTGCGCCGCGAAATTGCAGTTCACCAGCAGTCCGGATTGCGCATCCGCGTGGTCCCATTTCAGCAGGATATTGTGAAGAACGTGCGCTCCATGCTTTGGATATTGCTCGGCGCCGTGGGATTCGTATTGCTCATTGCCTGCGCTAATATCGCCAACCTCCTGCTGGCCCGCGCCGCGGCACGTGAACGCGAAATCGCTATCCGCGCAGCGCTCGGAGCCGGAAGATGGCGTTTGGCGCGACAAGTCCTTACCGAATCACTGCTCTTATCCCTGCTCGGTGGCGCGGGAGGAATCTTCCTTGCTTCGCAAGGGCTCAGTCTCCTCGTAGCTCTGCACCCCGCAAATCTCCCCCGACTTGGTGAAATTCAACTGGATGGAACAGTCCTGGCATTCACACTCGCTGCCTGTTTGCTCACCAGCATTTTCTTCGGCATCGTCCCTGCGCTCCAAGCCGCCCGGCTGGATTTGAATGAAACTTTGAAGGAAACCGGGCGAACCACCGGATCGGTTGAACGCAGCGCCTTCAGCAATATTCTCGTGATTTCCGAAATTGCACTTTCGTTGATGCTGCTTCTCGGCGCTGGCCTGCTGGTGCGCAGCTTCGCGCAACTTCTGCGCGTGCGTCCCGGTTTTGAGGCGGCAAATGTCCTGACGGCAGGTGTGGCCATCACTCCCGCGAAATATCCTCAATATGCGGACCAGGCGCGTTTCTTCAAGACGCTGCAGGAAAAAATCTCTTCGCACCCGGGCGTCGAATCGGCTGGCGCCATCAGCCAAATCCCACTGACCGGGAGCGGCCCGCAAATGCCATACGCCTACGATGCCGCCACTTCCGCCAAATGGGAAAGCATCTCTTCGGATTGGCGCGCGGTATCGCCCGGTTATTTCAAGACCATGGGCATTCGTCTGCTTGCCGGGCGCGACTTCACCGACCTCGATGATGCGCAGCATCCACTGGTTTCCATTGTGGATGAGGAGTTGGCCAGGCGTGCCTGGCCGGGAGTGACCGCCATCGGCAAGAAATTGGAAATTGAGGTTGCGCTTATCTCCGGCCAGCCTCTGAACACGCGAGTGTGGACCGAAGTAATCGGCGTAGTGGAGCACACCCGAATCCACGATCTTACGCGCGATGTGCGAGAGCAAATCTTCAACTCCGAGGGGCAGCAGCCGTTTTTGAATATGACCTTGGTCATCCGCTCGCGCGGAAACCTGGCCGAGTTGGAACAAGCGGTGATCAGCGACGTGCGCTCCTTGGATAGAGACGCCCCCGTATCGAAAATTCGTCCGATGTACGCATACGTCGCGGACGCCCGCGCAGGAATGGAAGTCAGCCTGGTATTGCTCAGTGTGTTTGCCGGCGTCGCCTTGGTGCTCGCTTCTGTCGGACTCTACGGAGTGATCGCTTACTCGGTGGCTCAGCGAACACATGAAATCGGCATTCGCGCGGCGCTGGGCGCAACGCGCCGCGACATCTTCGCTCTAGTGATGCGCCAGGGTGCCCGGCTCGCCTTCATCGGCATTCTGGCCGGCTTTGCCGGAGCTCTGGCACTGCAAAGCGTTCTGGCCACACTCGTGTACGGAGTCCGCCCGACGGATCTTCCGACGTACATTGTCGTCGGTGGATTGCTCGCGTTCATCACCCTGGCGGCAAGTTATATTCCGGCGCGACGGGCCATGCGCGTGGATCCCATGGTAGCGCTGCGGTACCAATAGCAGTTTGGCGGGGAGAAAAATGAGAGCACTGCTTCAGGACGTTCGCTACGGGTTACGCATGCTCGCGAAAAGGCCGGCATTCACGGCCATTGCCGTGCTCACACTCGCGCTCGGCATCGGCGCTAACACCGCCGTTTTTTCTGTGGTGAATGCCGTTCTGTTGCGCCCGCTGCCGCTTCCCGATTCCCGCCGCTTGATGGTGCTTTACAACAAGGACGATCCCTCCGGTCAGTCCTGGGCCGTATCGTACCCGGACTTCCTTGACTGGCAGCGCGAGACAAAATCATTTCAAGTCCTCAGCACGTTTGTTCCACTGAGCGTCAACCTTTCCGGCCGGGAACAGCCCGTTCGCGTGCGTGGCGGATTCGTTTCCGCAAATTTTTTCAGTCTCGCTGGCGTGCAGCCGTCGCTCGGGCGAAGCTTCCGCGAAGCTGAAGATGCACCGGGAGCACCACGCGTGGCGGTGATCAACTACAGCATGTGGCAGGGATTGCTGGGTGGCGATCCTCAAATTTTGGGAAAGTCCCTCACTCTGAACGGTGAAGTTTTTTCGATCGTCGGGGTAATGCCGAAAAGTTTCCGGTTTCCCGTGGATTCCTGCGAAGTGTGGCTCCCGGCTATCTACAACCCGTATTTCTCGAACGACCGGCGCAGGGAATCCGTCGCCGTCATCGGGCGGCTGAAAGCTGGCGTAGACCATGTGCAGGCGCAGGCGGAGATGGACACCATCACGAAACAGCTCGCGCAGCAATATCCGGACACGAACCGTGATCGCGGAGCCAAACTCGTGTCGGTGCAAGCCGTTGTTACTCGGGAGATCCGTCCGGGAGTGATTGTGCTGATGGTTGCGGTTGGTTTCGTGCTGCTCATCTCGTGCGCCAATGTCGCCAGCCTGCTGCTCGCGCGGGCTTCCGCACGCCAGCGTGAAATGGCTTTGCGCGCGACGCTGGGCGCAGGAAGAGTGCGTCTGGTGCGCCAGATAGTCACAGAAACTTTGCTGCTCTGGCTGCTCGGCGCGCCTCTTGGAGTTGTCCTGGGACATTGGGGGGTGCAGGGATTGGGAAGAGTGCGCCCGGAGGACAGCACCTCCTGGATCGCGCTCAGTCTGGATTTACGCGTGCTTCAGTTCACACTTGGCGTCACCATTCTGACTGGTCTCGTCTTCGGCCTGATCCCCGCGATTCGATTCTCAAATCCGAATCCGATGGCAGCGCTCAAAGAAGGCAGCCGGGCGGCCGGCCGTGGAGCCGCACACAGCCGTGCTGGCCGAGTGCTGGTGGTCTTGCAGGTGGCGCTGGCGCTCGTCTTGCTTGTCGGCGCAGGCCTCACCATGCGCAGCCTCGCCAAAATCATGGGCGTCAATCCGGGTTACAACCCCGACAATCTCCTGACTCTGGAATATCGCCTTCCGCGCAACAAGTATCTAGAGAAGTCGCAGCAGTGGAATTTTCATATGCGGGTCGTCGAACACGCGCAGGCGCTGCCCGGAGTACGCTCGGCAGCAGAGGTCGAGGTGCTGCCAATGAGCGGGAATTCCGGCGACACCGAGATTGTGTTGCTGGATCGCCCCGAGCCGCCGCCCGGCGTGGAACTGCGCGCGCAAGCGAACATTTGCGACACGCACTTTTTCACCACCATGGGCATCCCCCTTCTCCGCGGCCGGGCCTTCACGAATCTGGACACGATGAATTCTCCCCGCGTGGTGGTGATCAATCAGACCATGGCGGAAACTTATTGGAAAGGCGGAGAGCCTATCGGGAAAGCAATTCGATTGCCGGACGAAGAAAACGTAACCGTGACCGTGGTTGGCGTCGTCGGCGACGTCAAACAAATCAACCTCGACGACGTCAACGGAGCGCAGGTGTACGAGGCGCAGGCCCAGCAACCAACCATCTTCGCTACTTTGGTGGCGCGCACGGAAGGCGATCCCATGAGCCTGGCCACCGCCCTGCGCAGCGCTGTCTGGGCTGTCGACCGCGATCAGTCAGTCTGGAAGATCCGCACGGAACAATCCTTGCTCGATCTTTCCGTCGGGCCGCGCCGCTTCCTCAAACTTTTGCTCCAGGTTTTTTCTGCACTCGCTTTGCTCCTGGCAACCATCGGGATCTACGGCGTAATTTCCTATTCCACCAGCCAGCGCATTCGGGAGATCGGCGTGCGCATGGCGCTCGGCGCGCAGCGACGCGACGTGTTGAGGCTCGTGCTCGGCGAGGGCATGTGGATTGCCGCTATCGGTGTGGCAGCAGGTGTGGCCGCGGCGCTTGCGCTCACGCGCTTCCTCTCGAGCCAGCTTTTTGGCGTGAGCCCCACGGATCCGCTCACGTATTCGGGCGTCGCCCTGCTGCTTGCAGCTGTGGCTCTTCTCGCGTGCTACGTGCCGGCGCGGCGCGCCATGAGCGTGGATCCGCTGGTCGCGCTGCGATACGAATGAGAGCTGATTTCAGAAACCGGAGGTTGCACAAAGCCGCGAGCACACAGACGAAACCGGCGAGTCACCAGAGAACCGCAACGAATGACGAAAGAGTCTTCTCGCTCGCGACGGGGATCGAACAACAACTTTCGACGATGTGCGGTTCGACCACTTCGGATCTGCGCGCCATGCGCCGCGAATTTTCGCGACGGCTGCGCGCGGCCGAAGCAGGCACCGTCCTCGGCGTGGCTGAGCAATTGCTGAAAACGCCGGGAACAGGCTTCCGCTTCGTAGTCTATGAGCTGATTCATCATCACCCTGCGGCTTTGGCAAGCCTGGACGTAAAGTTGCTCGCGCGCCTCGGAGAAGGAATGGCCAGTTGGGGGGATGTGGATTGTTTTGGCGTGTTCTTGTCGGGACCGGCGTGGCGAGCGCGGCTCATGGAAGACAGTGTGGTTCATGGCTGGGCGAGGTCCGAGGACCGCTGGTGGCGTCGTGCGGCCCTGGTCAGCACCGTGCCGCTGAACAGCAAATCGCGAGGCGGCGTTGGGGATGCGCGCCGAACTCTCGGCATCTGCCGGTTGCTGGAACGCGACCGCGATCCCATGGTCGTGAAGGCGCTTTCTTGGGCGTTGCGGGAATTGGCGAAACGCGATCCGGGTGCGGTACGCAAATATGTTGCTGCCCGCAAGGACGTGCTACCGGCTCTCGTCCTGCGTGAAGTGCAGAACAAATTGACCACGGGACTGAAGAATCCGAAGAAGCGCTGATTGCATGGCCAGGCTGCCGGATCCGTCACATCGGGGCCACTAAAGCATACTCGGGGTTGATCATGGGAGCATTGCTGCGAGACACGCGCTACGCACTTCGCATGCTGGCGAAGAGCCCCGGCTTCGCCGCGGTGGCCATCCTCACACTCGCCCTGGGCATCGGCGCGAACACGGTCATCTTCGAAATGGTCCACAACATTCTGCTCCGCCAATTGCCTTACCAGCAGCCGGAAACTCTCGTCCAGGTCTGGAATACTTATCCCGCCTGGGGCCAGCTCCCGCTTTCTCCCGGTGACTTCCGCGATTTCCAGCAAAACGCCCGCGATTTCTCGGGAATGGCGGCTTACGTAGACGTCGCGGTTGGGTTCAACATGACCGGTGACGGTAATCCCGAACGCCTGCAAGCGGCATTCGCTTCCTCCGAATTGTTTCCCATGCTCGGAATTCGTCCCGTCGCCGGACGCACGTTTATGCCGGAGGAGGATAAGGCGGGCAGCGCGCCCGCAGTCATGATCAGCCGAAAATTGTGGGAATCTCATTTTGGTTCGGACCCTGCGGCCATCGGACGCACGCTCACTCTCGATGGCCGAGGCTACACGCTCGCGGGAGTAGTCCCCGCAGGATTTCAGCTCGTGCCCTGGGCCGATCTCTGGCTGCCCATAGGCCAATACCAGGATGATTTGACCGGCCGTGTCCACCATCCATTCAATGTTCTCGCGCGCCTGAAACCGGGCATTCCCATTTCTAATGCCGAGGCTGAACTATCGGCGCTGAATCGCCAAGCCGAGCTGACTTTTCCGGATACGCACAAAGGCTGGAGCGTAATCGTGCGCCCGATGGTGGATCCCGCTGCCGCACGCCTTCACCTGGCGCTGGTAGTCTTGTTTGCAGCCGTGGGACTGGTGCTTCTGATTGCCTGCGCCAATATTGTCAACCTGCTGCTGGCGCGCAACGCGGCGCGGCAGAAAGAAATTGCCCTGCGGATCGCGCTGGGCGCCAGCCGCGCACGGCTGGTTCGACAACTTCTCACCGAGAGTGTCTTGCTTTCTTTCCTCGGCGGCGCCCTCGGAATTCTTCTGGCGGCTACCGGCCTCAAACTTCTCGGCACTCTCATTCCACCGGATCTCGCGCGCGTGAAAGAGGCCGGCCTCAACGGCTGGGTACTGGGCTTCACCGTGGCAGTATGTTTTCTTACCGGAACGATCTGCGGCCTGCTCCCCGCGCTCCAGAGTTTGCGGCACAACCTGCACGATGTGTTGAAAGAAGGCGGCCGCACGTCTGCCGCTGCCGGCGGACAGAGAACCCGCAACATCCTGGTAATTTCGGAAATGGCGCTGGCACTGATCCCGCTGGTGGGAGCGGGCCTGCTGATTCGCAGCTTCCATCGCCTGCTTCAAGAGGATCCCGGATTCCGCACCGAGCACATCCTGACCATGGAGGTCAATCAGCCGGCCATCACGCTCGCGGATTACAACAAACTCACAAATGACCGGCAGACGGAGCTGGCTCGAAAGCAGTCCATTCAATTTGAAGACATCGCCGGACGCATCGAAGCCTTGCCCGGAGTGAAAGCCGTGGGCTCGGTCAACGTGCTTCCTCTCGGCTCCGCCGTCCGCTCGGCTTCGCGTTTCGTCATCGAAGGGCAGCCCGAAGCTCCCGTCGGTGCGCGGCCTGTGGCGGAAGTCCGCAACGCCAGCTTGCGATTTTTCTCTGCCCTCGGCATCCCGATTCGGCAAGGACGGCAGTTCGCCGAAGCGGACTACGGCGGCACAAACATCGTTATCAATGAAGCCATGGCGCGCCGGTTTTGGCCTGCGGGTGACGCCATCGGCAAGCGCGTGAATCTGTGCTCGCTGGCTCCGCAGCCGTGCTGGTCCGAAATTGTCGGCGTGGTCGGCAACGTTCACCAGTACGGCCTCGAATCCGCGCCCACCCTCGACGTCTATTTCACCGGCGGCTGGAACGACTACTTCGTGATTCGCACGGCGAGCGAGCCGGCCGCCGTCGCGCACGCTGTCATCGAGGATTTGCACAAATCCGCTTCCAGCCTTCCGGTCTCGCACGTGACCACCATGGACGGCCTGCTCTCGGGTTCGCTCGCTTCGCGCCGTTTCTCCGCCGTCCTGCTCGGAATTTTCGCCGCTCTCGCATTGCTTCTCGCGGCCGTGGGCATCTACGGGGTGATGAGCTACGTCGTCCATTTGCGCAAAAATGAAATCGGCGTTCGTCTGGCCCTGGGTGCCCAACCGACCGATATTCTGAGCCTGATCGTCGGCCGCGGCGCGCGGCTGGCGACGGCAGGCATCGCGCTGGGCCTCACAGGCGCGTTTGCGCTTTCGCGATTGCTTTCGAGTTTGCTCTATGGAGTGCGTGCGACCGATCCGGCCACATTTGCCGGCGTCGCGCTGTTGCTCGCTGCGGTTGCCTTGCTCGCCTGCTATTTGCCGGCGCGCCGGGCCATGCGCGTGGATCCGATGGTTGCTTTGCGTTACGAATAAAAGGGCCCTGTGGGATGGACAGCGAGTGATTAACACGTAATATAGGCAGTCACTCTCTCTCCTCTCTGGGCGGTCGACATGGAAGCTCTCTGGCAGGATTTGCGATATGGCTGGCGCATGCTGCGTCGCAGCCCCGGCTTCACCGCCGTGGCCGTGCTGACGCTCGCGGTCGGAATCGGCGCGAACGCCGCCATTTTCAGCATCATCAACACGGTGCTGCTCCGTCCGTTGCCGTTCCCGGATTCCAATCGCATCGTCCTCATTTGGGATACGGACCCCAACCGCAAGATTTCGCGCGGCACAGTTTCCGTCGCCGAATTTCTCGATTGGCGCGAGCAGAATCACGCCTTCGAAGAGCTCTCCGCCTGGCGCACCTGGTTTTACAACCTCACCGGCACCGGCGAGCCGGAACAGGTCTGGGGCGTGCACGCCTCCGGCAATTTCTTCCGCCTGCTCGGCGTCACGCCCGTCCTTGGCCGCGATTTTCTCCCCGAAGAAGAGCAGCCCGGCCACGAGCAAGCCGCCATCATCAGCTACGGATTGTGGCAGCGCCGCTATGCCGGCGACCGCGCGGTCGTCGGCAAAAGCATTCTGGTGGACGACAAGCCCTACACCGTCGTCGGCGTTCTTCCCCAGGGCTTCTCGCTCTTCGGCACCAGCCGCCAGCTCGACCTCTGGATGCCGTTCGCATTCACTCGCGCGCAACTCGACCGCGAAAGCCACTCCGTCGTGGCCTTTGGCCGGCTGCGCAAAGACGTCACCCTTCCTCAGGCCCAAGCCGAGATGGAAACCATCATCGCCCGCTTGAAAAAGGCCTACACCACGGTCGATCCGGACAATGGCGTGCGCGTGGTTCGCTTTCGCGACGACCAGTCCCGTGCGCTCAAGCCTGCCCTGCTTGTCCTTCTCGGCGCGGTGGGATTTGTTCTCCTGATTGCCTGTGCCAATGTCTCTAACCTGATGCTGGCGCGGGCCGCCTCTCGCGAACGTGAAATCGCCGTCCGCGCCACTCTCGGCGCAGGCCGGCGGCGAATCCTGCGCCAACTCCTCACCGAAAGCGTCCTCCTCGCGCTGATCGGCGGCGCGCTGGGCGTTCTCATAGCCTTCGGCGGAATCCATCTTCTGCGCGTGGCCTTCCCACCGGAAGGAGGGTACGGCGAAATCCCCCGCGCCGATTGGATCGGTGTGGACGCCGCCGTGCTTGGCTTCTCGCTCCTCGTCTCGGTCCTCACCGGAATAATTTTCGGCTTTGCACCCGCGATTCAAATCTCCCGCTCCGAATTGTTCGAATCGCTCAAGGAAGGCAGCCGAGGTTCCACTGGTGGACGCCGCAGCCAGTTCGTCCGCTCCACCCTCGTGGTGGCGGAGATCACCCTTTCGCTGATTCTCCTCGTCGGTGCCGGCCTGTTGATGCGCAGCTTCTACCTGTTGATGTCGGAGGATCTCGGTTTTGATCCCTCGAACACATTGACCATGCAGATCTGGCTCCCTGAATCGCACTACGCTCCCGGAGCCCCGGTTATCAACTTCTACCAGCAGACCATCGATCGCGTGGCCGCCCAACCGGGAGTGAAATCCGCGAGCGCCGTGAACTTCCTGCCTTTGAGCGGCTGGGGCGACTTCTGCAACTTCGACATCGCCGGAAAAGCACCAGCGCGCGCGAACGAGCCTTTCACTGGCCAATATCGCGTCACCGATTGGCGTTACCTGCACACCATGGGCATCCCCTTGAAGGAAGGGCGCGACTTCTCCGCTTCCGACGGACCTGACGCCCAGGGCGTGGTCCTGATCAATGAAGCGCTCGCTCGCCGCTATTGGGAGCACGAAAGCCCCGTCGGCCAGCAGATTCGCCTTCATTTTCCTGAGACCAGAAGCCCCTGGCAGCCCGTGGCACGGGACACGTGGCTGACCGTTGTGGGCGTCGTGCAGGACGTCCGCGAGTGGGAATGGGGAGAAGAAAAAGTGGCGCAGTTGTACTTGCCCTACACGCAAAATCCTTCGCGCATCATGCGCCTGGTCGTCCGCTCGAGCGGCGATCCGTCGGCTCTCACGTCGGCCGTTCGCCACGCTATCGAATCCGTGGATCCCAATCAGCCGGCCACTGAAATACGCACCATGAACGAATTCCTTACCGCCGCAGTCGCTCAGCGGCGCCTCAGCATGCTTCTGCTGGGCGGGTTCGCCGCCATCGCCACGATCCTCGCGGCCATCGGCATTTATGGCGTGATGGCCTACGCGGTCACGCAGCGCTCCCACGAAATCGGCATCCGCATGGCGCTGGGCGCCGAACCTGCCGACGTTTTGCGCATGGTCGTTCTGGATGGAATGCGCCTCGCCGTCATCGGGCTGTTCCTCGGCATTGTCGGCTCCACGTTGGCGGTGCGTTATCTTGAAAGCCAGTTGTACGGAGTGAAGGCCACCGACCCGGCTACATTCGTGGGCGTGGTCCTGCTGCTGGCCGCGGTGGCCGTGGCGGCCTGCTATTTTCCCGCGCGCCGCGCGACGAAAGTGGATCCTTTGACGGCTTTGCGTTACGAATGATTTTAGGACCAAGAAGAGTGAAACCCGATGATCAACAACGCGCCCGAAGCTGCACCCAGTGGCAACAGCGGTAAAATACACGGAGAACTTCAAAGCCTCATGATGCCAACACACACCAACCGAACAAGAATCCTGGTGGCCGACGACCAGCCGGACGTCCGTGAAGCCCTGCGCCTCCTGCTGAAGGGAGAAGGCTTCGAAACGGAAACGGTGGCCTCGCCCGCCGCGGTGTTGTCCGCGCTCGAGGCCCGCGAATTCGACGGGCTGTTGATGGACCTCAACTATGCTCGCGACACCACTTCCGGGCAGGAGGGCCTCGACCTGCTCTCCAACATCCGCGCGAAGGACAGCACGCTCCCCATCATCGTCATGACCGCGTGGGGCAGTCTCGAGCTGGCCGTCGAAGCGATGCGCCGTGGCGCCAAGGATTTCATTCAGAAGCCCTGGGAAAACGCGCGGCTCCTGGCCATTCTGAAAACGCAGATCGAATTGTCGCAAGCGTTGCGCAAAAGCCAGCGCCTGGAAGCAGAAAATCGCCTGCTGCGCGCCGACGGCCGCCCCACGCTGATCGCCGAATCCGCCGCCATGCGCCCGGTGCTCGACCTCATAGCGCGCGTCGGTCCTTCCGATGCCAACGTACTGATCACTGGCGAGCACGGCACCGGCAAGGAAGTGGTCGCGCGCACGCTCTACGCCCTTTCGCCGCGCGCCGGCCGGCCGCTGGTTACCGTCAACGCCGGCGGATTGCCCGAAGGAGTCTTCGAAAGCGAGCTCTTCGGCCACGTGAAGGGTGCGTTTACGGACGCAAAATCCGATCGCGTGGGCCGCTTTGAGCTGGCCGACGGCGGCACGCTGTTTCTCGATGAAATTGCTAACGTGCCGATTAACTTGCAGGCCAAGCTTCTTCGTGCACTCGAAACAGGAGAACTCGAACGCGTCGGTTCCTCCACCACCCGCCGCGTGGATGTGCGCATAATTTCGGCCACCAACGCCGACGTGCAGGCCGAAGTGGCCGGAGGCCGCTTCCGCGAAGATTTGCTGTTCCGTCTGAACACCATCGAGATTCACCTGCCGCCCCTGCGCGAGCGCAAGGAAGACAATTCGCTCCTTGCGCATCATTTCCTGCGGCAATCGGCGCAACGCTACCGCAAGCAGCTCGAAGGCTTCGAGCCGGTGGCGCTGCAACTGCTCCTCGATCATCCCTGGCCCGGCAACGTGCGCGAACTCGATCATTCCGTCGAGCGCGCCGTGCTGATGGCGGAAGGGCCGCAAATCCGTGCCAGCGATCTTGGCTTGCGGGCCGGTCGCGAGCCCTCCATGCGCATGGAGGAAATGAGCATCGAAGACGTCGAACGCGTGCTCATCCAAAAAGCGCTCGCGCGGTTTGGCGGCAATGTAAGTCATGCGAGCAAGGCCCTCGGCCTCAGCCGCAGCGCGCTGTACCGCCGCCTGCAAAAATACAGCCTTTGAAACCACTCCTCTACGAGCGGCGCATTCTCCTGCTGGCCCTGGCGGCCGGGCTGGCGAGCACGCTCGTGGCCATGATCCTTCTGTGGATCGGGCCCTATTCCACCAAATTGCAGTGGACCCTGACGGTGGTCATAGTCGTCGCCTGGCTCAGCTTCGCGTTTACCGCTCAGAGCCGCGTTGTTTTCCCGTTGCGCACTCTCTCGAACTTGCTGGCGGCGCTCCGCGAAGGCGACTTCTCCATTCGCGCGCGCGGCGCCAATATTGAAGACGCGCTCGGCGAAGTGCTGCGCGAAGTGAATGCCCTCGGCGAAACGCTGCTGAAACAGAGGCTGGGCGCACTGGAAGCCACCGCGCTGCTTCGCAAAGTGATGGAAGAAGTTGACGTCGCGGTTTTCGCCTTCGATGGCGCCGGCACGTTGCGTCTGGTGAATCGCGCCGGTGAACGCACCCTGGCGCAACCCGAAGAGCAGCTTCGCGGGCGCACCGCCGAGGAATTGGGATTGCAGGAATGCCTGGAAGGCGAAACGCCGCGCATTGCGCAGATCGCATTTCCCGGAAAATCCGGGCGTTGGGAAATTCACCGCGGAAGTTTTCGTGAAGGCGGCTTGCCGCACCAGCTCCTGGTGATCACCGATTTGAGCCGCGCCCTGCGCGAAGAAGAGCGGCAGGCCTGGCAGCGCCTGATCCGCGTGCTGGGACACGAGCTGAATAATTCGCTCGCGCCCATGAAATCCATCGCCGAAAACCTGATCAGCATTCTCGGCCGCAGGGACCGCGACCGCGCCTCCGACTGGCAGGAAGACATGCGCAGCGGGCTCGGCGTCATCGCCGCGCGCACCGACGGCCTGGCGCGCTTCATGAACGCCTATGCGCGCCTGGCCAAGTTGCCGCCGCCGATTTTCCAGCCCGTGAATGTCGGTCAGTGGATCCAGCGCGTCGCCGGCCTGGAACCGCGCCTGCCGGTGCAATTGAAGCCCGGCCCGGATATCAGAATCCAGGCCGACCAAGCCCAGCTCGATCAACTCTTGATCAACCTCCTCCACAATGCCGTGGACGCTGCGCTGGAAACCGGCGGCGGCGTGCGTGTCGGCTGGTCGCGCGTGGACGGTTTCATCGAGGTCTGGGTTCAGGATGACGGCCCGGGCATCCCCAATCCCACAAACCTGTTTGTGCCTTTCTTCACCACCAAGCAGAGCGGCTCCGGCATCGGGCTGGTCCTCAGCCGGCAGATTGCGGAAGCTCACGGCGGTTCGCTCACGCTCGAAAACCGCGAATCGCAACGCGGCTGCGAAGCGCGCCTGCGTCTTCCCGTCAATAACTGAACTCTCGCGGCCGCGGCTACGGGTTTTCTTTCAAATTTTCACCGAGTGCCGCCACCCGCCGCTGGAGTTCGCCCGCAATTTTCTCCGGAGCATCCGCCTCGGAGAATTCAACCGGCTCGCCAATCGTGACGCGAATGTGCCCCCCACTGGTCCAGTGTTTGTTCGCAATGCGCAAATCGTAGAGGCCTTCAAGGCGCACGGGAATGACCGGAAGGCGCAGGCGCGTCGCCAGCAGGCCGATTCCGGCGCGGAACGGCGCGATGGCTCCATCCGGCGTCAATTCGCCTTCCGGAAAAATCAGCACGCTCCACCCACGATCCACCAGTTCCCCGGCAAATGCGAACGATTTCCGAAATCCCGAGTACATCGGCAGAGGAAACACGTGGAACAGCGCGACGACCAGCGGATATTGCACGCGGCCGAGCAGTGCCCGGAAGAATCCCGTTCCGGGAGGAGGATTCCGCAAAGCTTCCAGGCGCTCTCCTCCCATGGCTACCGCGACGCGCCACCGCAGTCGCGCCGGCAGAGCCGTCAGCACGAACCCCGGGTCGATGTAAGTCACATGGTTGGCCACAATCAGCACCGGCCCTTTGACTCCGCGAAGATTTTCCCGGCCGCGCACGCGCGGCCACCCCAGTAGCAACATGGCCGGTTGCACCTGCAGGTAAAACATCGCTGCTCGGATCGAGCGCACCGGCCACGCCCGCGCCCAGCGCGGGTAGTGAAAATCTCGGACACGCGCGGCGGGCTGTTCGATGAGCTTCTCAATCGCCGCCACCGATTGAGCGCTCGAAAAATCCGCCTCGCTCAAATCCACCTGGTAGCGGTCTTCGAGCGCGCTTATCAATTCCACTCGCTCGATGGAACTCAGGTCCAGCGGCGCCGCGCCGCCCTCAACTGCCGTCCCCCTCGAAATTCGCGCAATCATTTGCCTGAGCGGATCGGCGGAAGGCTCACCCTGTGTCGCCGCAGCGGAACCGCCCAATTTTGCTTCCGCAAATTCGCGAATTCGCCCGAGCATCGGCTTTTGCGTCGGGGTGCGCGGGAAATCGCTGTCCGGCCAAACGAGCCAGCGCCGCATGCGCTGGAAATCCGCCAAGCTCGTATTGGCCCGTCGCACAATGGCTGCGGCATCGCTCGCGGGATCCCGCAGCAGCAGGACGCCCGCGGGCTCGGCATTGCCGTCGCGATTCAACCCCACCACGACGCAATCGCGCACCTCCGGCTCTTTCCGCAGTTCGGTTTCGAGGTCTTCGGGGTAAATATTCAATCCCGCCGGCGTGACGATCACATTTTTCCGCCGGCCTTTGAAATACAAATTCCCATTTTCGTCGCGTTCGCCCAGGTCGCCGGTATGAAACCATCCCTCGCTGTCAAATACCGGTGCGACGCCCGACTCGCTCCAGTATCCGGCGGCGACATTTTCACCGCGGACCAGAATTTCTCCTTCGTCAGACAGCTTCAATTCCAGACCCGGCAGACTTTTGCCGATCGAGCCGCGCCCCATGCGGAACGGGTGGTTCACGCTGACGAGCGAAGTGGTTTCCGTCAGTCCGTAGCCCTGGATCACGGCGTAGCCAATGCGGTCCCAGAATTTTTCCGTTTCCGCCGGCAGCGCCGCTCCTCCTGAAATTACCGCCCAGAATTTCCAGCCCAGCCGCCCGCGAATCCGGCGGAACCGCCACCAGCGCCGCAGAAAATGTTGCCCCTCGGCGGCCTGGAAATCCCGCCGGAACCGCTCCGTTTCGCCCTGCGCGGCCAGATCGCGCTCGACCTGATCGCGCAGCGACTCAATCAGCCGCGGGACGCTGATCAGCAGCGACACGCGCTCCTGCCGGATGGTGCGCATCACTTCCGCAGGGTTCAGCGTGTCGAGGAAAATGGACGTCGCGCCCAGAATTTGTGGCAGGAAAATTCCCAGCAATTGGCCGAACACGTGGCTCAGCGGCAGCAGGTCGAGAAATCTCAGCGGATGGAAAATCCGTTCGTAGCGGCGGTACTTCGCGATTTCCTTCTCAAGCGGTTCCAGGTTCGCCAGCAGGTTTCCGTGGGTGAGGACGACTCCACGCGGCTCTGCCGTGGTCCCCGAAGTGAAAACGATCTCGACAGCATCATCACGGCCGGCTGCGGGCGGCTTAAATCCCGTCGCGGAATACGTCGCCACTTTGGCCGCCAAATCTTCCAGGCAAATCGTGGGGACGGAAGGCACGAGCGCAGGCAGATCCCGTCCAACCACCGCCAGCCGCACCCCGGCCTGCTGCGCCACACGGCTTGCGAACGACTTGTCCGCAGCCTCGTCCATGGGCACGGCCACGGCGCCGGCGAGCATACAGCCGAGAAACGCCGCCATCCATTCCCCGGAATTGTCGCCCCACAGCAGGACGCGATCGCCTTTTGCAATTTCCCGCGCACGCAGTTCCAGCGCAAATTGCTGCGCCGTGCGCAGCAGGTCCGCGTACGGCCAGCGCTCCATGCGATATCCGTGCCGCCAGGCGACGGCAATTTCCTTCGCCGGACGCGCGTCCGCCTGAAAATATTCCAGCAGGGATTGCCGAGGCATGACACCACGAGTTTCGCACACCCGGCGGCCATTGGCTGCGCGGCCGGGGTAAAGGAGGAGCTTCAGGGGCTGAAGCCCTTTGTTTTTTGCAACGTTTATGTCGCGGTTAAAACCGCGAACCACAATGAACTGATTCGCTTGGTGCTCGGAGGGTCCGAGGCCGGACCCCAACGGCTGAAGCCGCACTCACTCGCATCGGCTTTCCGCACGGCTCAAGCCGTGCCCTGACGAGAGAGGTCGCGGGAAAAGTCGTCTCCGTTAGGGGGTCGGAGCTTTAGCTCCGACATAGCCGCTTTGCTTGCATCGGGCTTCAGCCCCTGAGGAAGGGTTTTCTGCATTGTTCCGCGGCCTCGAGAGTCTGCCGCGCGACGCCCTCTGAATATGCCGGCTATTTCAGTGAGTCGGCGCCGGCCTTGGCGCACACGGCGTCCTCGCTGCTTTTGGCGCCGGAAACGCCGATGCCGCCGACAATTTTTCCATCCATGATGATCGGGAAGCCGCCTTCGAGCGGCACGGCGCCGTCGAGGCCGAGAGTGCGCAGGCCGTCACCGCCGGCGGCGAGAGCGTCCTCGAACGCTTTGGTGGGGCGCTTGAAGATCGCAGAAGACTTCGCCTTTTCAATGGCTACTTTGGCGCTGCCGATTTGCGTGTTGTCCAGCTTCTCGTAATAAATCAGGGTGCCGTTAGGGTCCACGACAGCAACAGCAATCGTCCACTTGTTCTTTTGCGCCTCGGCGATCGCGGCGGCAGCGGCTTTCTTGGCGTCCGCAAGGCTGACCGGCGCGCCATAGGGATTGGGCAACTGCTGGGCGCTCGCCGTTGCGGGAACGAGCGCCAGAATCACAACAGCAAGGACCTCTAGTACGGACTTGATTTGCATCGCAGTTTCTCCTGTTTGAATTTGAAAGAATTCTCAGATTACGTCAAATCATTCGAGCTATTTCAGGACGGCTGCTCCTGGTTGTGTGCGGGATTGAGTTCGACAAATGCACACAGGCAGGAGTGCCTGTGCCACTCAAACCAGATCGAATTTCAATTCGCCGAGTTTCTCCAGGCTGCAGGCAATCTTGTCTCCGGGCTTCAGCCACACCTGCTTTTCCTTGGGCATACCCTGGATGACGCCCTGGGGCGTGCCGGTAAAAATAATGTCGCCGGGCTTGAGCGTGATGACGCGCGTAATGTAGCTGATGATCTGGCGCGTGTTGAAAATCATGTCGTTGGTGTTCCATGACTGGCGCGTTTCACCGTTGGCGCGGCATTCGAGCTTCAAATTGTCCGGATCGATCTGATCGGCAGTGACAAGATAGGGCCCCAGCGGCGCGAATTGGTCGGGGGTCTTGCCCACCATCCATTGGCCGCCGGTGTCGAGCTGGAGGTCGCGGGCGGTGAAGTCGTTCCCCGTGCAGTAGCCGGCGACGTAGTTGAGTGCATCAACTTCGGTCACATTTCTTGCTTCCTTGCCCATCACCATCACGAGTTCAACTTCGTAGTCGAATTTCTTCGCGGCGTCCACGGGTAGCTTGATCGTGCCGCCGTGATAATTGAGGGCGTTATTGTATTTGTTGAAGAGCACCGGCTGTTTGGGGGCTTCCTTGCCGATTTCCTTCGCGTGCTGGCGGTAGTTCAAGCCGACGCAGACGATTTTTTCCGGGCGCGTCACCGCAGGCCCGTACTGGATGCTTTCTTCCTTGAGGAATGCTTTTTGCGCGGACTTGGATTTGGTAGCCGCGTCCACCAGGGCCTGCAGCGCCGGCCCGTCTTCCTGTTGCAGCAATTCGTCCGTGGTTGCGGGAGCGCGCATGTGCAGAAGTTTGGCAGCCTCGGAAACGTCCAAAATGCCTTTGTCGGTTTTCACCCCGAGGCGGCAGCTGCCCTCATGCCGAATATTCAGCAGCGTAAGCCCGCGAGCCATGCCGCGTTCTTGCTCCTTGGCGACAACGGGGTCCGGCAATCCAGTGGTGATTCCTCCTACCGCCGCTACGGTGCAGGCCACGCCCGCGCTCTTCAGAAAGTCTCGCCGATCTTGTGCCATGGCTGTCCTCCTTATTTGCAGGGGTTCCGATCCGGGCTAAGAGGGTCGCTGGCGCGGGATTATACATCAATCTTCCGGAAGGCAATACTTGGGCTGTGAATCGGAGCGACCGGGCCGCCGGTTAGGGGCGCTGGGCCTGAATGCGCGCGATCAGTTTCGGGTCGTCCGGAAACAGCCCGGCCGCGGGCAGCCGGCCGACCAGTTCGGCCCACACCGGCTCACGGGCAAACACGCGCTTGAAGAGCGGCATGGAATCTTCCACGCGGCCGCCGCTCACCAGCGTCACCGCATGCCAGAACACGATCTCCACATGCTCGGGCAGAATTTTTTCCGCTTCGCCGTATTCGCGCACCGCGCAATCCCAATCCTTTTTCGTCGAGCACGCGTCGCCGTTCTCCATGTGGTCGTAGGCGCGGTGATAGCGCACCAGGCGCTTCAGCTCGGCGATGGGCTCGTCGGAATCATCCACGCGCAAATCCACAATCTTGTCCGCCCATGGCCGCCCGGTGGATTTTGCGCGCACCACCAGAATCGCCGCCGACTGCTTCCCACGAATGTCCCCGCCTTCGCGCTGGCCGGCTTCCAGAGCAGCCATCAGCCGGTCAATCAGATCTCCGTGCGCGGATTCAAACGCCTGGCCCATGGCCGGCCACACCGTGGCCTTGCCCATGATGTTCGCCTGCGTGGAATAATCTTTCCCCACCTGATTTCCGGCTGCGGCGATGCAATTCTTCCCCGTATGCGACGCCACGTGGCCCTGGCCATCGAGCATGGCCACCTGCCGCGCGTCGGCATAGGGATCCGCCGCCAGCAATCCGCGCAGCGCCTCCGGAGCTGTTTTGCCCGCGCGCATCAGGTCCAGACCAAGTGGGCCATACGCCGGATCGATGAACGATTGCGTCGCCACTACGCCCACTCCGGCCTCGCCGTAAATCACCTCCGCGCCCACGGCGAACCAGTGCGATTGCACCGCCACGCCCATATCGCCTGTCACCGGGTCTCGCGCCACAATCGAAAACGTGTGCACCGGCCGCAGCGCCGGCGTCTTAGTGGCCGGCGATTGCGCGAAAACCGAGACAGACATGACCAAAACCAGAAATGCTACCAGCGTCAAACGATGCATTTTTCCCCCCGGCAGTCAAAATGAGTGCGCGAAATTATAGGCTGCGCGTGTTAGACGCACCAGAACGAAACGGGGTGGTCCGAATTCCGGCGAAGACTCTTCAGACCCGACGGATTGCAAAATCAATCCTGTTTGATGAAACCTGATTACTAATTAGCCCGTCAGTAAATGTGGATGGTTTAGCTGAAGGAGGGTTCCCATGAATCACTCCGGCCCGCTCCTTACGCTCCTCCTCACTGCTGGATTTGTTCTAGCACCCGCGCGCAGCACCGCAGCAACAACCGACAATCCCGACGAAAAGAAACCGCCGCTCGCCATGGTCACTCTTGCCGAAGGCGACGTGCGCTATTCCCCCAACAACAGACGGCTTGATGCATCGAAGCCCGGGGAACAAATCGAAGAAGGAATGGACCTCCGCGAAGGCGGCGTTCTGGCCACCGGAGACGGGCGGGCGGAAGTGGATTTACAAAACGAAGTGAAGTTGTTTTTGGCGGAAGATTCCGAACTCCTGATCTGGCGGCTGCGGACGCATGGTCACCACCTGCAGTCAGAATTGGCGCTAGTGATCGGCACAGCGACGCTTTATGGCCGCGTGCCCGAGGCAGATTCATTGATCTTCGGGACGGCTGCGCATCACCTCCAAGTGCAAGACGAGACCTCCGTGCGATTCGACAGCTACGTGGACGGCACGGCCATCACGCCGCTGAATGCCGAAAGCTACCCCGATGGTCTGAAGTTGCCAGCGCCCTTCGAACCAAATCACAGCCTCTTCTACGAGGTCGGCGAGACAACTCCCAACTATTCCGTGCAGCTTCCCGCTCGAGCAGATTGGGATCACTGGGTAGCGTGGCAGGCGCGAGGCACCGGAGCAAATCCACTGGATTGCACCAGCCCGCTCAGAAAATTCAATTCTGCATGTCTGCAGGCGGCGAGCAGCCGGCAGCTTACCGGATGCTCGTCCTTCGAAATACCACAAAATAATGGCTGTTGGTGCCCGGGCAGTCTGGCCTGCCCAGGGAGATTTAACCCGCCAATCTTCGACATCAAGATGAGAAATCACCACAAGCCTTGCACCTGGGTACGTGTCGGGAAAACGGTCGGATATGTACCCAAGGATCCGAAGGACCGCAAGGGCCAGCCGCCCGCTAACTTGAAATATGGGCTGCTGGTTCCTTCCAAGCAACCGGGAAAGCCTCCAGAGAGGATTCCGATCCCCCCTTCAGAAAAAGTGACCGTGTTTAGCAAACCGCCGCGAGAGTTTCGCGACGGGGTACTTCCCGAAGCGACGCGCGTCGGCGCACCGAATATTTTCGCTCGCACGCACGAGGAATTCATCACCCGCGCCCTCAACGCAGATGGGACCCATGCCAATGTGGGGGCCGGCGCAAATGCAGGCAAAGGAGGAGGTGGGGAAACCTGGGCTCGATCCCACGGGGACGGTGGGAAATCGTCAGGAGGAGACCGCGGATCGTCTTCCGGGGCGAACGGACGCGGCTCGCCAGGATCTTCCAGCAAGGGCAGCGGCGGCGGCCATAACGGAGGAAGCGGGGGCCATAGCGGCGGTGGCGGCTACAGCGGAGGCGGCAGTTCCGGCGGTGGCCATAGTGGTGGTGGATCCAGCGGAGGAGGAGGGGGAGGTGGCGGCCACAGCGGCGGTGGGGGCGGAGGGAGCCACGGGTCGCGCTAATTCTGTGAATTCGCACTACGCTTCAGGTACGTGTCAGAAAAACAAAAACCCGGCGGGGAGGAGCGAACTCACCGCCGGGCCTACTTCACGGAGAACGAAATTTACTGCGGATGCTGTTGCTGTGCCGGTTGCGAATCCCTCTTTGCCAGGTCCGCCTTGGTTGCCGCTGTCGAAATTCCGGAACCCGGCTTCTGGTAGCGCGTCAAGTAAGGCATGAAGGGTGTGACTTCAAACGGCATTTTCTCGCGCGCCGAAAGCAGCGGCACGGGCTTGGCCCTCACCAGTTCGACGTGATCGTTCCAGGGATCCAGTTTGATGCGCGCGCCGATGGGAAGTGCTGAGATCTGGTCGAGCTTGTCGGCCTTCAGTTCCGGCGCCGTGGACATCAACTGCGTCTCCAGGAAGGGCTTGTTGCCCAGCCGCGGATTGATCAAAGCCGGCAGGTTTTTCGATTGAGAGTCGAGTTGCCGCAAAAACAGACCGGCGGTCCCGAGCTTGTCCTTGTACGGCGAGTTCTTCAGCAACTCCATCGCTTTCTGGCTGGCCAGCTGCACTTGCTCCGGGGTGTCCTTGAAAGTGAAATGGCTGAGCGCCTCAACGGTGGAGACGTTGGTCATGTCGTTGAAGCCCCACTGATCCGTGGAGGGCTTGGTCACGATGATGTCGGCCAGCTCCTGCGCCAGCATGGTCGCCAGGCTGGCTTCGTCCGGCAGGACGTCCAGCAAGCCGCGGCTCAGCACGATGGTGTGGCCCATCGAAAACATTTCCAGTGTTCCGGTGGTCAGCACGCGGCAATGAACTTCCGGCTGGATGTCCAGGTTGTTGGTCACTTCCAGGTTGTTCACCACCGTCTCGAGAACTTTATCCACCTCACCCGTGGGTGCCAGCAAGCCGGTGCGCTGCAAACGGTCGAGCACGTTGACTTCTGCCACGTGCTGCCATTCGCGCTCGGCTTCAATCGGTGAACGATCCGTCTGCGCCGCGGCCTGGTCCTGAATAGCGTTGGGCGACTCGATGGTCAGCTCGCTGAATTCTTCCTGGCGGCCGACGTTTCGCAGGTTGTAACCCCACAGCCGCGATTGCGCCTTGAAGCGGATGGTCCCGCCCATGAACTCTTTCAGGTTCGATTCCTGGCTGAAAACGTATGAAGGCAGCCACAGGCCCGGCTGCACGTTCAAGCGCCAGCTGTCGAAGTGCAGGTTAAATCCGTTGATGCCCGCGACCGGCGTGTACACGCCGTTGAATCGCACGATCGTGTAGTTCTGATCTTCCGCCCACACGCGCCCCTTGAACCGCCCGCGCCCCGACTTCGGCAGCGGCGTGATATCGAACACCAGGCAGCGCACTTCTCCCAGGAATTCGCGGCGCACATAGTCGAATTGATAGTGCTGCCGGTCAAATCCGTTGGTATCCAGATAAATCATCTGCAGGAAACCCTCGGGAACATACGAGGAAGTGAAAACTCCGCTCAGGTGCGAAACCGGATTGAAGGCATCCAACTTGCCCTTTTTCTTCGTGAGCATGGAATTGTCCACCACGCCCTTGGCCAGTTCCGCCTGGCCCAGGTAGTAGTGGTCCTTCACCGGCACGGCGCCCATGTCCTTGTCCGGCTTCATATCCTGAATGTAGGTCTCGATGATCGGGGTGTAGCGGCGAATGGTCGCGATTTCGTCGTGCTCGCGAGCGATTACGCGATCAATCGCCTGATCCACCGTCGTCACCGGCCCGGCGATGGCAACACCCGCCTGCGGCTGGGTCTGGTCCGCCGTCGGCGTGGCGGATTGCGCTGCGGCTGTGCCGGCCAGCGCGCTCACGAGCAAAATCGAAAATAGAAAATTCTTCGACGTGCGCATTGCCTTTCCCCCTTCAATTCCCGATTCGAACGGGTTCAGTACGCCAATTGGAACACGATGTGAACGATGGCCGAGAAGTCAACTGGTTCGCCACCCTGCTGCGCCGGCTTAAAGCGAATCTGGCGCGCCGCGGATTGAGCAGATTCATCCAATCCGTAGCCGAGTCCCTGCACCACACGCTGCACTTTTACGTCGCCTCCGGCGGTAAAAACCACCTGCAAAAGGACATCTCCTTCGATTTTTTTGGTCCGGGCCTCATCGGTATATTGCGGCTTGGGCTTGAACAGGATTTCCACCGGCTTGGTATTCGAGCTTGTGCTTGCCGCCGGCTTCACTTTCGGCGCCGCCGCCACGGGCTGCTCGTCGCCAAACAATCCCTGTTTAACAGCGCCGCGATTTCCGCCGCTGTTGGTCCCCGTTGCAACGCCATTGCCAAATCCCGTGCTGGCCACCACTCCCCGCTCGCCCTTGGCTCCGCCGGTCCCGTTTCCATAGCCCGGTCCGGTCGGCATATCGTACGCGCCTTTGGCGTTGATATTTGGTGAGTGGTTTGCGGCCTGTGCGTTCGCCGGTACCCCATTGGGGTCGCCGAATCCGCCGGTCTGCACATTTTCTCTCGGCTTCCTCAGCGTCACCGCCGCGGAACTCCCCAGCGAGGGAGCCTGCGATGGAAACACCTTGGCCACATCCGGCAGATCCGGATTCGGAACGCTGTTCTTCTTCTTCACCACCGGCTTGGCCACCGGCGACGAGAACACCGGTGAAATGATCTTCGGCTTCGGCGGCTCGATGGCCAGCGGTTGCGGTTTCGGTTCAATCTTGGGTGGCGCTTCGCGCTTTACAATCTTGGGCTTCGCCGGTGGAGGAGGAGGCTGCGGTTTCCACGGTTCGATTACCGGAGCCTCAATCGGAGTGGTCCAATAGCGATGCACCATCTCGAGCTTCTGAGGCATCAGCATCGGGATGATCACGATGGCGCTGACAAACAAAAATTGAATTCCCATACCGGCGCTGAACGAACCCCACCGCGCCTGTCCCTCGGGAAGGAGTGAACCGCGAAAGACGTACTGACTGCCAGTCCTTGCCATGGCTGTCTCCGGATGCCTTCGTGAACCTGGGATGCGTCGAGACACAACTGCCCCGACAGTATTTAAGTACTAGAACACCCGGCTGGGGTTAATAGGACTGAAGTACCATTCTAGCCCCAGTCGTGCTGAAAGCGATAACCCATTCACATGCCTGGGGAGGGCTCGATTTCCCTGTGGCACATATCCGCGCATCACTTTCTCCACCATACTTCACACTCTGAAATTTAACCCATCGGCTGGGGATCCGTTGCAGAAAACTTCGTCGCTCGTAGTGAAGATGCAAAGGCACGGCCTGGGGATGGCCGTGCCTTCGCGGTTTGAAATCCCAACTTGCCGCCTACTGCGGCTCAACCACTACGTAGCTGGTCACGCCGCCGTGATTCACCAGCAGCAGGACGGGCTGTTTTTCACTGCCGGCCAGCGCGCGGCGGAACTCCTCCACATTTGCAACCGCCCGGTGGTTCACTTCCTGGATCACGTCGCCCTGCCGCAACCCTTGCGAAGCCGCCGGGCTTGACGGATCAATGGAGCTAACCACCACGCCCTTCGTCCCGGCGCGTAGATTCAGTTGCTGCGCAATCTCCGACGTCAGGTTCTCCACCTCCACGCCTTCCAGTGCGCCGCCACTTTCCTCTCCCGGTCCGGCCTTGGCGGCCTTCTCCGGCAATTCGCCCAGGGTCACTTTCATGTCCTGGGTTTTTCCTTCGCGCCAGACCTTCAGATTCACCGCCGTGCCCGGCGCCATTTGCGAGATCTTCACCTGCAACTGGTTGCGTGAATCCACCGGCGCGCCGTTCAATTGCAGCACCACGTCGCCCTTCTTCAATCCGGCGCGATATGCCGGCGTGTCCGCGGATACGTCGCCGATCAGCACGCCGCCACCCTGGTTCAAGCCGAACGCCTTGGCGATTTCCGGCGTCACGTCCTGGATAAACACACCCAGGTAGCCGCGCACCACTTTGCCGTGCTCGCGGATTTGTTCCACCACGTTGCGCGCCATGTTGATGGGAATGGCGAAACCGACGCCTTGATTGCCGCCGGACCCGCCCGTCAGAATAGCCGTGTTGATCCCCACCAGGTTGCCGTGCAGATCAATCATCGCCCCGCCAGAATTTCCCGGGTTGATGGCCGCATCGGTCTGGATGAAGTCCTCATACTGTTCGAGTTGACCGTTCAGCCCACGCCCCGTGGCGCTCACGATGCCCATCGTCGCCGTCTCGCCGATGCCGAATGGATCGCCGATGGCAAAAATCAGGTCGCCCACTTGTAGCGCCGAGGAATTTCCCAGCGGCAGTGTCGGCAAATCCTTGGCCTCGATTTTCAGCACCGCGACGTCCGTTTTGGGATCCGTGCCCACCAGCGTGGCCTTGAATTCCCGCTTGTCGCTCAAATACACCTTGATGTCCGTGGCGCCGTCAATCACGTGGTTGTTGGTCAGCACCGTCCCATCCGTGGTGATGATTACGCCGGATCCCAGGCTCTGCTCGCGCTCCGATTGCGGGCCGCGCGGCCCGAACTGGTCTCCGAAAAATTGGCGGAACATCGGATCATTGAACAGCGGCGATCCGCCGCGCGCCTGCGACTTCACCACTTTCGATGAGCGGATATTTACCACCGCCGGCAGCGCCGGCTTCAATACGCTCGAAAATCCGTTGGCAAAACTCCCCAGGCTTATGGCCGGCGCTTCACTCGCAATCGTCGGCTGGTTCTTCGATGCGCCAAAGACCGAATGGCCCGTCCAGTCCTTCAGTCCCTGTGACAGGACCGCACCCGCCGCAAGCGCCGCCAACACCGCCACCGTGGCCACCCAGCGGCGGATTTTCAGTACCCCTTCCTTCATGGCTGTCTCTCCTTTTGTCTCATGATTGCTTCGACCTGCGGCCGGGGAGCACCCGGTCCGGGTCGCGATTCATAATTTATTCGACGCAGCGCTAACGAATTTGTATGTTGGCTCCGTCCGTTCAAATGGATTGCATGCGTGGAACGATTCTAATTTCCGAGTGGAAATGCTGACGGCTGCAGGCTCATCCTTCGTGATTGTCTAGCGCTTGCAGAACGTCGAGCCCGTCCCGTCCCGTCCCGCCCCTGCCGGGTCCTATCCCCCCACCTTTATTAGGATGCAACAACGCGGATATTTGTCAACCGGGCTGGATTCGCCGGCTTAAGTCCGGCTGCGGTCTGTTGACACCAGCTCCGCGCCGCTGACTTTTAGCGATTTTGCGCGGTAGATTTTCTTGAGGCGGGTAATAAAATCCGGGCGGCCCCTTTGCTTCGCTGGTTTGGCAGGCGAGAGTTGGGTAATTGTCCGCTCGCGCCACAGAGCACGGATGGCTTTTTCAACCGTCTCCTGCGTCAGTGGTTCGCCCGTGCGAGATGCCCAGACACCTCGCTTTTTCCGCAGGCTTCGTTGACCGCGAAGTGGCGTCAGCCGGATCTCCTCCCCAGTGCACTCCACCTCCACAATGTCCCCGGCCCCCAACGCCAAATCGTCACGCAGCCGCTTGGGAAGATTGATGCGCCCGGCCTTGTCGAGCATTAGTTTGGGAATCATATTGACTCTCTATCATGGCAATTTCCATCGCAAGATGGCAATCATGGGTTTCTGTTTTCCAGGATAGACCAGCACTACCCCATTTGTGACCCGGTTTCACTCGACTCCGCCACTGCGATTCCGCAGACAACTATTCCTGTTCTAATTCGTCCAAGAATGGGCGATGTGAGAGACTGATTCCGTCTTGATCCCTGCATCTGCTTCCAGAACTCAGGAGAGGAGCTTTTCCCCGATGACTCGAACAGTTTTTGCGCCGGCATGCCTCGCCGCCGTCGTGCTGCTGGCCACACCTGCCAGGTCCGGCACTAATAATGGCTCGAATCCGCCTTCCCCCGCCGAGGACGGCACGCTCCCGGCCCTTGCCGCCGTGGCCGGCGCCGGCACCATGGAGACGCATACCTACGAGTTCCTCGAGCAATTGAGCGACGATATCGGCGCGCGCGTCACCGGTTCGCCCGCCGACGCTCAGGCCTGCGAGTGGAGTCTCCGCACCATGAAATCCATGGGCCTCGAAAACGTTCACAAAGAGGTTTATCAAATCGCCCACGGCTGGACGCGTGGCACTTCCGACCTCGAACTGGTGGCCCCCATTCACCGCCGCCTGTTTTCCGATTCCCTCGGCTGGGTCGGCTCCACGCCCGTGGGCGGTCTCGAAGCCGAGCTCGTCCCTGTAAATCGCTACACTCTCGAGGACGAGCTCCAGTACAACCGCTCCAAGTGGCGCGGCAAAATCCTCATCATCGTCGCGCGCGGCCCGCACATTCCGCACCCCGGCAGTGAATTCGCGAAATTCGGTCCTTTCCTGAAAGAAGCGCAGAAAGCGGGAGCCGTCGCCGTCATCGCCGGCCAGGCGGGGACAAAATCCGCGGGCATGCGCCTGACTCACACCGGTGCACTCGGCTTCGACGAATATTTCGATATTCCCGTCGTCAGCATCCCCGCCGAAGATCAAGGCCAGCTGGAGCGCTTTCTCGACCGCGGCTTGCCCGTCCGTTTGAAACTGGACGTCCAGAACCACATCACCACGAAGCCTGTGGACACCGCCAATATCGTCGGAGAAATCCGCGGTTCTGAACACCCCGAGCAAATCATCGTCGTCGGCGGCCATCTCGATTCCTGGGATCTGGCCACCGGCGCCACCGACAATGGTGTCGGCTCGACCGCCGCACTTGGCGCCGCCGAAGCCATCCTGAAATCCGGCTTCAAGCCTCGCCGCACCATCCGCTTCGTTTTGTTCACCGGCGAAGAACAGGGCCTGCTCGGCTCGCTCGCCTACACCAAGCTTCATAAGGCGGAGATGGCCAATCACGTCGCCGCTGTCATTCTCGATTCCGGACAGGGCCCTGTGGTCAGCCTGCAACTTGGCGGCCGCAAGGATCTCGTTCCCGCGGTTGAAAAATTCGCCGGAGCTCTTCGCGCCTTCGGCAATCTTCGCGTGGACGACGAAGTCGAATTCGGCACCGATACCGGCCCGTTCATTCTCGAAGGACTTCCGGGCATCAATCTCGACCAGGATTCGCCCGAATACAAATTCACACATCATTCCGCCGCCGATACCTTCGACAAAGTGCGTGCCGATATCCTCGACCGCAATGCCACCGTCGTCGCGCTCACCGCTTTCTGGATCGCGGATCGGCCCGACCGCTTGGCCACGCCGTGGCCCGCCGAAAGAACGGCCCGCATGCTCGTCGAAAAGCATGAAGACGTGGACCTGAAGATTTTTAATGTCTGGCCCTTCGGCAATCTAGGCAGCGACGGGGACCAACACTAGGCTTCCGCAGCACAGGCTTCAGCCAGTCTGATTTTGATTGGCGTTGGCACAGGCACTCTTGCCTGTGCGGATCCTGCTGCGCTTATCTGCCGCATCCAGCCAGGTGCGCGCCGAGTCATTTTTCCATTTGACCCGCGGTTGCGGCAGGCTCTAATTTTCTTGGGGGCCACAGAATTCCGCGAATAAAATCAGCAAACCCCAGCAGCCCGAGAGCTTCCCACGCTGTTCCTGAACGGTGAATTCCTTTCCAGCGCAAGGTGAACCAGACAATCACGCAGGAGGCGAGCAGTATCGAGAACATTTGCGACCAATTATTCTGCCGAAAGATCAGCCATTTTCGGCAGTGCGGACAGGGAAAGCTCACGCCCCGGTCGATGTCCTTCTCCTCAATCTCCCGGTTGCACAGCGGGCACTTCAAATTTTTGTTGAACGTCCAGGGCATCGTTCCTCAACTAATCAGCCGCGCGATAAAAAACGCCGCAGCCGCGGCCAATCCTCCCACCAGCACGGTCTGAAATCCGCCGCGCACCGGCTTCACGCCCGTGAAGTGCCCTTTGATCGAGCCGAATACAAACAGAGCCAGCAGCGTCACTCCCACAGAAACCCACAGCGCCGACATCAGATGCTTCATCAAAATATACGGTGCCAGCGGCACCAGCCCGCCCACGATGTACGATCCCGCAATCGTTCCCGCGCTGCGCCCCGCCCTGGCCGGGTCCGGCGTTTCCAGCCCCAATTCAAAACGCATCATGAAGTCCACCCACTTCTTCTGATTCCCGGTGATGGCTTTGACGATCGGCGCCATCTGCTCCTGCGACAGCCCGTAATCGCGAAACACTTTGGCCACTTCTTCCGTCTCCACTTCCGGCAATTCCACCGTCTCGCGGTATTCGCGGTCCAGCTCCGACGCGTAGTGCTCCATGTCCGTCTTCGCCGCCAGGTAGCCGCCCAGCCCCATGGCGATCGAGCCGGCCGCAATTTCCGCGAAGCCCGCCGTCACCACGATGGCCGTCGAGGCCGCCGCGCCGGTCAACCCCGCCGCCAGCGCGAATGGGACGGTCAGCCCGTCGGCCATGCCGATTACGATGTCGCGCACCGCCGCCGTAGCCGTGAAATGCTTTTCGACGTGTTCGACGCTAGGCATCCCTCGCTCCTTTGATTTTCAAGTATTTTTCGGGGCTGATCTTACGGCTCGCTGGCGGCTGCGGCCGCGTCCACGGGAATTTTCCACATCGTTGCCGCTCCCGCTGCTCAAGCGCGTATAATTATGGGGCAGGAAAGGAAATTCAGGAGGTACATTATGACCGCCACTTCTGGACAAGGAGCAGCCCCCCAGATGACTCATACGTTGCCGCCGTTGCCGTATGCATTCGACGCACTCGAACCATACATCGACGCCAAGACCATGGAGATTCATCACGACAAGCATCACAACGCTTACGTCACCAATCTCAACAAGGCTCTCGAATCCGCCCCCGAGCTGCAAAACCTCCCCGTCGAGCAGCTTCTCTCCCAGCTCAATAAAGTGCCCGATGCCATCCGCACCACCGTGCGCAATAACGGCGGCGGCCACATGAATCATTCCATGTTCTGGAAGATCATGAAAAAGGGAGGCGGCGGTGAGCCTACCGGCGAACTCGCCAGCGCCATCAAGTCCGCTTTCGGCAGCTTTGCCGACTTCAAAACCAAACTCAATCAGGCGGGCGCCACGCGCTTCGGTTCCGGCTGGGCCTGGTTGCTTTTCCGCGACGGCAAGCTGGTCATCGAATCCAGCGCCAACCAGGACAATCCCATCATTGACGGCGGCAAAGCTTTCTTCGGTGTGGACGTGTGGGAGCACGCCTACTACCTGAAGTATCAGAATCGCCGCCCGGATTATCTCGAAGCCTGGTGGAACACCATCAACTGGGCGCAAGTGGCGGAAAATTTCGCCGCCGCAAAGAAGTAGCCCGCAAAAGTTTTTTGTGCATCCGCAGGGGCGCTCGTCACCGCG
>Ga0210408_10000869_pt1 | contig 33995 bp, 29 predicted proteins | sample IncBWH4MmetaG_FD_155471 | JGI IMG/M metagenome (GOLD analysis project Ga0210408, IMG submission 155471) | Forest soil microbial communities from Barre Woods Harvard Forest LTER site, Petersham, Massachusetts, United States - Inc-BW-H-4-M | ecosystem: Environmental > Terrestrial > Soil >... | reverse complement strand
CCACGGTGCGGATCGCTTCGAGCCGGCGCAGGCGCTGGGCGAGCGCGGTCGCCATCTCCTCGGCGCTCAGCCCGTCGGGCTCCGGCGGTTCCGGCAGCAGGAGGCGGGATTTCAGGTAGGCGAGCCAGGCCGCCATCACCAGATAGTCGGCGGCGAGTTCCAGGCGCAGTTTGCGCGCTTCTTCGACGAAGGCGAGGTATTGGTCGGCGAGCGCCAGGATCGAAATTTTCGCGAGGTCCACTTTCTGCTGGCGCGCGAGCGTCAGCAGCAGATCGAGCGGGCCCTCAAAACCCTCGACATCGATCATGAGCGCCGGCTCGTCAGCCGTGCGCTCGGGCAGCTCGGTCGTGAACTGGAGATCCTCGGCGATCATGCGAGCCCCTGCGCCGGCTGCCAAACGCCGGCCATCAGGCTGATGAATTCGGTGCGGCTGGCGGCGACGTCGATCGGCTGCGGTGGCGTCTTCGCCGCCAAGGCCGCCTCGGCTCGCCGCGCGGCCTCACCGGCGAGTTGCGGCGCTTCCGCCGCGACCGCACGCATTTCCGGCATCACGCCATTGCAGTGCAGCACCACGTCCAACCCGGCCGCGAAAGCGGCGCGCGCACGCTCGCCGACCGAGCCCGCCAGCGCGTTCATGGAAATGTCGTCGCTCATCAAAAGACCTTTGAAGCCGATCGAATCGCGAATCACGTCGCGCACTATAGTGGCCGAAATCGTGGCCGGCGCGATGGGGTCGATCGCGCTAAACACAACATGCGCGGTCATCCCCAGCGGGAGCTTCGCGAGCGGCCGGAAGGCGGCGAAATCCGTGGCGTCTAGCGTCGCCCGGTCGGTATCGACCACCGGGAGCTTATGATGGCTGTCGACATTCGCCCGTCCATGGCCGGGCATATGCTTGAGGACCGGCAAGAGGCCTCCTTCGGCCAGGCCTGATGCGACCGCGGCGCCAATGGCGGCGACCGTGCCGGGCTCCGTGCTGTAGGCACGGTTTCCGATCGCCGGATTGGCGCCGCCGGCCAGGACGTCGGCAATGGGCAGGCAATCGACATCGATGCCCAGCGGTGCGAGATCGGCCGCGATCAACCGCGCCCCGAGCCGCGCCGCCGCAAGGCCGGTATCGCGATTGCGCTCGAATAGCGCGCCGTAGGCGGCGCCAGGCGGATAGGCCGGCCAAAACGGCGGCCCAAGCCGCTGCACGCGGCCGCCCTCCTGGTCGATCAATACCGGCGCCTCGCGCGCGACGGCTGCCCGCGCGTCATCAATCAGGCGGCGCAGTGCCGCGGCATCGGTGACATTGCGCTTGAAAAGAATGAAACCCCACGGCTGCGCGTCGCGCAGGAAGCCCCGTTCCTCGTCGGCGAGCACGGGTCCGGCCAAGCCGGTAATGAAGGCGCGCATCGCGGCCGCTTAGCCCGCGCGACGCGCGCGGGTCAAGCGTGCAACTTCTCACTTTCTCTGGACGAGGCAGGTGCCCCCGGCAGCCTTCAGGTTGCTGCACATTCCGGCGGCCTCTTCCATCGATGCGAAGGGGCCGACCATGGCGCGGTAGTAGATACCCTTGGCGCCGAGATCGGCACGGCGCACGATCGGCTCGCGCCCGCCGAGCTGGTTGGGAAATTTGGCGCGCAGTGCGCGGAAGGCTGATTGTGCATCGGCCTCGCTGCGCTGGGAGCTTACCTGCACCGCGTAGCCGCCGCTGGCGGTAGTCTCTCCCGTCGTTCCGCCGGCGGGGGTTGTGGTGGCGACGGCGGCGTGCGCGCGAGAACGAGACGGCGCCGGCACCAGCGCCGGCGGCGTGGCGGCGACATCGCCCTGCGAGTCCGGCGCGAGCGAGAGTGGCTGGCTGCCGGTCGAGGCTGACGCGGCCGCGCTGGGCTTCGCCGCCGACATCTTGGCGGAGCGTGCCGAGTTGTGCTGGGGCGCCGAGGCGGCAGCGCCCGCGTCGGTTCCTCCCGACTGATCGGAGCGGATCGTGACGGTGTGAATTTTCTTCGGCTCGGCGGAAGCGGGCGCCGGGGCTGGCGGCGGAGCGGCGGGGACCGTCGCGATGACAGGCGGAGCGGCGGCGGACGCGGCGCCAGCCGGTGCCGGCACGAGCGGCGCGGCTCCGATGCTCGAAGCGCCGGCCGGAAGGCTGTTCGGATTGGGTGCAATCGGTATCGTCGAAATGACGCGCGGTGCCGTTTTCGACGGCTCCTGAATTTCCACCGGTTGCTCCTCACGCGAGACGAGCTTTTCGCTCGAGCCCGTGTTCGCGACCGTCGTCTGCGCCGAATTGCTGGCGCGGGCATCGCCGTAACCGGGCACGATCTTGTTGGGCCCGTTGCCGGCCTTGATGATGGGTGGCAGCGTCGGCAGCATTGAGCCGCCGAACATGGCGCGGTAAGCGAAGGCGCCCGCCGTCCCAAGCACCGCCAAGCCGAGCACTGCGATCACGAGGACCAGACCGCCGCGCCGGCGGGGTGTTGGGGCGTCATCGTAGTAGTCGTCGGCGCCATAGGCTTCGCCAACCTCGGCCGCTTGGATCTCCCCGGCCGCGCGCTCTCCGGGCGCCGGCGGCGGGAAGGCCGGGGCTTGGCGAGGAGGCAGAACCGGCGGCCGATCGTCCGGCGTCGGCAAAGCCGGCTGCGCTTCATCTTGGTAACCGGCGGTGTCGGCAACCGCCGGAAAGTCCCGCGCGTCGTCTTCGCTGAAGCCGTTGAACCGCGGCGCGAGCCCGGAAAAAAATCGACCGCCGGACGGCGGCTCATTCTCGTAGGCGCGCTCTTGCGGCGCCTGACCAAGGGACGGCAACGGCTCGTTGCGCGGGGGCGTGACGTAGCGCTCTTCCGCCGGGCGCTGCTGTTCGGGATCGTTGTCGTCCGCGCCCCATTCGAGGCCGGAGGACCGTGCGTCGTCAGCCCGCTCGGCACCGTCGGTCTCGTGCCGGCCGCTGTCGGCGAACGGATCGCTCTTGCCGATGAGCCGCGCCAATTCTGCGAGCGGATCGCCAGCGCTCCGGCGAGCGGTCTGGTCGGCCCCCTCCCGCGCGACGGGATCGCGGCTCCGGTAAGAGCGGAAATTGTTGTCAGCCATCGTACTCGCCTCGAACCAGGCGTTGAAACGCACCGATCGGCCTATCCCCCTCGACCGCAGCTCCCGGTTTCGGTTTCCCGGGCGGCACGAACGGTGATTATCGCATCTCGTTCGGCGCCCCGACACCCAGTAACGCCAGCCCCGAGGCAAGCACGGATACGACGCCCTGTACAAGTGCAAGGCGAGCCACGGTCATTTGTCGATCATTCTGGATAATGAAGCGTAAATGTGGCGAGGTATTGCCGAGCGTCCATAGCGTATGAAATTCACTGGCCAAGTCGAAAAGATAAAAGGCGATCCGGTGCGGCTCATGCGCGGCCGACGCCGCCTCCACGATCCGAGGATAGAGCGCAATTTGCCGCATCAGGGCGAGTTCCGCCGGGTCGGAGAGCCGTTCCAGCGCCGCAGCATCGACGACTGCCGGATCGGCAAAATCCGCGGGCAGATCGGAAAAGACAGCACGGGCATTACGGAAGACGGATTGCCCGCGGGCGTGTCCATACTGGACGTAGAAGACGGGATTGTCGCGCGATTGTTCGATCACCTTGGCAAGGTCGAAGTCGAGCACGGCGTCGTTCTTGCGGTAGAGCATCATGAAGCGGACGGCATCGCGCCCGACCTCATCCACGACCTCACGAAGCGTCACGAAGTCACCTGCCCGCTTGGACATTTTGACCGGCTCGCCGGCGCGCAGGAGCTTCACGAGTTGGATGAGCTTGACGTCGAGTTCGGCGCTCTGTCCGCTCAGTGCCGCCACCGCCGCCTGCATGCGTTTGACGTAGCCGCCGTGGTCGGCGCCCCAGACATCGATCAACGTCTTGAAGCCGCGGTCGAGCTTCGTGCGGTGGTAGGCGATGTCCGAGGCGAAGTAGGTATAGGAGCCGTCGGATTTCTTGAGCGGACGGTCCACATCGTCGCCGAATGCGGTCGAGCGGAACAGGGTCTGATCGCGGTCCTCCCAGTCCTCGACCGGCGCGCCCTTCGGCGGCGGCAGTCGCCCTTCATAGACGTAGCCGCGCGCGCGCAGCCACTCGATCGTCTCGGCCACCTGGTCGGCATTCTCTCCCGCCAGTGAGCGCTCGGAATAGAAGACGTCATGGTTAACGCCGAGTGACGCGAGGTCGGCGCGGACCGCCGCCAGCATCATCTCGATCGCCCTTACGCGCACCGGCGGCAGCCATGCGGTCTCGGGGGTGGCCATAAGGGCAGGCCCATATTGCACGGCGAGCGCTTCGCCCACTGGTTTGAGGTACTCGCCGGGATAGAGACCCTCCGGGATCGGCCCAATGGCCTCCCCCAGCGCTTCGCGGTAACGCAGATAGGCGGAGCGCGCGAGCTGATCGACCTGCGCGCCGGCGTCGTTGACATAGTATTCGCGCGTCACCTCGAAGCCGGTGAAGACGAGCAGGTTGGCCAGCGCATCGCCGAACACGGCGCCCCGGCAATGGCCGATGTGCATCGGCCCGGTCGGATTGGCCGAGACGTATTCGACGTTGACCGGGGTGCCGCCGCCCACTTCGCTCCTGCCGTAGCGCGGTCCAAGCCGCACCGCGATTCGCAGCGTCTCGATCCAGGCTGCCGGCTTGAGCGTGATGTTGATGAAGCCTGGGCCGGCGACCTCAACACTGCCGATCAGCGGGTCGCTGCGAAGTTTTTCCGCGATGGCTTGCGCGAGGTCGCGCGGTTTCTTGCCCGCATCCTTGGCGAGCACCATGGCCGCGTTGGTCGCCATGTCGCCATGGGTCGGATCGCGCGGCGGCTCAACGGTGATGCGCGACCGGTCGATCCCGGCCGGCAACACGCCGGCCGCAATCAGCGCATCATGCGCGCGACGAACGCGGTCGAGCATGTCGACGTAAATGTTCTGGGCGGCCATGATTTTCGCACTACGGCGTCCGCGCCGGAGGCGCGCGCCTAACGCAATTCCGGGGTCGAGTCAAAAAGCCGCGCGTGCTCGGCGAGCGCATAGCGGTCGGTCATGCCGGCGATGAAATCGGCGATGCGGCGCGCGCGGCCCCCCTCATCGGTATCGGCTAGGCCCTCGCTCCATTCCGCCGGCAGCGCGCCTGCGCGCTGGCTGTAGCGCGCAAAAAGCTCGCGGACGACCTGGGCCGCGTCATCCATGACCCGCATCACGCGCGCATGGCGATACATGCGCGTCTCCAGAAAATCCTTGATGGCGCCGTCGGCCTCGGCAACGGCCGGCGAGAAGCCCGACATTCCGGAAGGTGCGTGCCGCACGTCATCGGCCGAATGCGGAGCGAGCGCGGCGAGCCGCCGCCCGGTCTCGGCGACGACATCCTCGATCAGCAGGCCGATCAGCCGGCGCACGAATTCGTGCACCAGCCGCGCGGCATCGAGCGCCGGATAGGCAGCGCGGATGTCGCGGATGATCCTGCCCGGCAGCGCGACGGCGGCGAGCTCGTCGAGGCGGAACAGGTCGGCACGTAAACCGTCGTCGATGTCGTGGGCGTCGTAGGCGATATCGTCGGCCAAAGCGGCGACCTGCGCTTCCGCACCGGGGAAGCTCCAGAGCTGCAGGTCCTGCATCTGGATGTAGCGGAGGATCGTCTCGGGAATACCATGGGCGCGATAGCGGCCGAGCGGCGCCCCGTCGCGATCGGTGAGCGGACCGTTGTGCTTGACCAGGCCTTCCAGGGTCTCCCAGGTGAGGTTGAGGCCGTCGAAGGCGGGATAACGGCGTTCCAGCGCGGTCACGACGCGCAGCGTCTGTGCGTTGTGATCGAAGCCGCCAAAGGCGGCGAGACATTCATCGAGCGCGCGCTCGCCGGCATGACCGAACGGCGGATGGCCGAGATCGTGCGCAAGCGCCAGCGCTTCGGCGAGGTCTTCGTCGAGTCCCAGGGCGCGGGCGAGCGCACGCGCGATCTGCGCCACTTCAAGCGTGTGGGTGAGCCGGGTGCGGTAGTGGTCGCCCTCGTCGAATACGAACACCTGAGTCTTGTGCTTGAGGCGGCGAAAGGCCGTCGAATGGATGATGCGATCGCAGTCGCGGCGAAAGGCGCTGCGGCCTTTGCTCGCGGGCTCCGGATAGAGCCGGCCGCGGCTCTGCCCCGGATCGCATGCACAGCGCGCGCGCGGCGTTGCGGCTTCGATCGCCATCGGCCTCCGGGGCCCCTGCAATTGACCTTGGCTTTGGCCGCACTTAACTATCATGTGGATATGGTTGCAATCGCCGTGCGTTGCGGCTGGAGATGACGATGACGGTCCCTATCACCGTGACCGAGCGGGCGGCGCAGAAGATCGGCGAGATCCTTGGCCAGGAACCGGTCGGCACGATGCTGCGCGTGAGCGTCGCCGGCGGAGGCTGTTCCGGTTTCCAGTACAAGTTCGATACCGAGCGCAGCAGAGCCGACGATGACGTCGTGATCGAGCGCAGCGGCGCCACGGTGCTGATCGATCCGGTCTCGCTCAACTACATGGCCGGCGCCGAGATCGATTTCGTCGACGATCTGATCGGTTCGGCCTTCAAGATAAACAATCCGCAGGCCACCGCGTCCTGCGGCTGCGGCACGAGCTTCGCCCTCTAGTACCGTGCGCATCGCCACCTGGAACGTCAACTCGATCAAGCAGCGCCTTGATGCTGCGGTCGCCTGGCTCTCCGAGCGCCAGCCCGACATCGTCTGCCTGCAGGAAACGAAATGCGTCGACGACGCCTTCCCGCGCGAACCGTTCGAGGCGGCGGGATACAACGTCGCCGTCCACGGCCAAAAGGCGTTCAACGGCGTCGCGCTGCTGTCGAAATTTCCGTTTGACGAGGTGAGCAGCGGCCTGCCCGGCGACCACGCCGACAACCATGCGCGTTTCATCGAAGCGGTGGTCTCGACGGCGAGCGGGGCGCTACGCGTCGCGAGCATCTATCTTCCCAACGGGAATCCGCCGGAGACGGAAAAATACTCCTACAAGATGGCGTGGATGAAACGGCTCTCGGCGTACGCCCGGGACCGGCTGCCTCTGGAGGAGCCGCTCATTCTCGCCGGCGACTACAATGTGATTCCGGCCGGCGCCGATGCACGCAATCCGCAAATGTGGGTCGGCGATGCCCTGTTCTTGCCGCGCACGCGCAGCGAATTCCGTGCGCTCATCAATCTCGGTTTCACCGACGCGGTGCGCGCGGCAACCGACGAGCCGGGCCTTTATACGTTCTGGGACTATCAGGCCGGCGCCTGGCAGAAGAACAACGGCATCCGCATCGACCACATGCTGCTGTCGCCGGCGGCTGCCGATCGGCTGACCGATGTTGGCATCGACCGGCACGTGCGCACCTGGGAGAAGCCTTCCGATCACGTGCCGGTGTGGCTTGATCTCGCCATCGACGCAGCGGCACAGCGTTAGCCGCGAGGCGCTGCGTTCTTAGTTCGCATCAAAACCTCGCGCACCGCGGCATTTTTTTCATCTGGTCATGGAACTTTTGGCCGCGCTTGCCGGCGTGCGAAAGCCTCGTCGCCTTGACAGCCTCGGCGCGCGCCCGCTAAGTAACCAGTTGGATACATAGCAACCGGATCGATCGGCACAGTGCGGCCATCGCCGTTCCACGGCCTCTCCATGTCCGCGACCACGCAGCGGCTGCCGCGATTTGCCGCGGCGGCGGCGCAGATGGGCGCCGGCGTTCTTGCGCCGGGTGTCGAACTCGTGCGGCTCGGCCAGTTTGCGCAGCGCTCCGGCATCTACCTCGTCCTGATCGCGCTTCTGCTGGTTCCGGCCCTTTGGCTCCCCGAATATCGCAACGTGCTCAATCTCGGGCAGATCGTGCAGCAGTCCGCTGCGCTGGCGATCCTCGCGATCGGCCAGACTTTCGTGATTGCCTGCCGGATGATCGACTTGTCGGTCGGCCAGCTCATGGGGCTGATCGTGGTGGCGAGCTGCAGCCTCATGGAGGGCCGGCCGGAGGCGACGATCCCCGCAATCCTGCTTGCGCTCGCGATCGGCCTCGCCGTCGGCGCGATCAACGGCTTTCTCAACAATCGTCTGCGCATCCACAGCCTCATCCTGACGCTCGGCATGCTCAGCATCCTGCAGGGGGCGATCTTCGTCTATACCGACCGCAGCGTCGGCGCGGCCTCGCCCGCAGTGCTGCGCATCGGCAACGGCACGGTGATGGGTGTTCCGGTCACGGTGCCGCTCGTCCTCGTGGTCGCCGCGCTCGCGGCGCTGCTGCTGCACCGGACGCGCTTCGGCCTCCACGTCCGCGTGGTCGGCGCCAACGAAGAGGGCGCGCGGCGTGCCGGCATCGACGTCGCGCGGGTGAAGCTTCCGGTGTTCATTCTATCGGGAGTCAGCGCCGCTATCGCCGGCATCATCCTCGCGGGACGCTTGGGCACCGGCTATCCGAACGCGGGGACTGGCTTCGAACTCGATGCCATCGTCGCCGTGGTCCTTGGCGGCACGCCGCTGTCAGGAGGCCGCGGCACCATCCTCGGAACGCTGGCGGCGGTGATGGTGCTCGGCGTCACCGCCAACCTTCTCAACCTGCTCGGGATGTCGGCCTTCATCCAGATGGTGGTGAAGGGCGCGATCGTGATTGCCGCGGTTCTCATCAACCAGCCGCGGGTACTGGGGCGGGCATGATCTCGGTGTCACCGTCGCTCCGTCGCCATGCTGTCCGCGTGCTGCAGCGGCACGGCATTTGGCTCGTACTGCTGCTGCTGCTGCTGGTGTCGGCCACGCTTTCGGACGCGTTCCTGCGGCCGGCCTATCTCATGAACCTGGTGCTGCAGCAGACGCCGGTGGGCATTACCGCGATCGGCGTCACGCTGGTGATGATCGCGGGCGGCATCGATCTGTCGGTCGGCGCCATCATCTCCCTGACCGCGGTCATGTGCGCCATCCTGATGAACGGCGAGAGCGAGAATTTGCCGCGGGCGCTGATCCTGACCTGCCTCGCCGGGACATTGGTCGGCGCGTTCAACGGCCTATTGATCGCCTACAACCGGGTCTCGCCTTTCATCCTGACGCTCGGGACCGCAATCATCGTCTATGGCCTCACGCAGATCTATTCCGGCGGCACCGCGAGCGGCGTGGTCTCGCCGGGCTTTCGCGAAGCGCTGAACCACCGCATCGGCGGCATCGTGCCGACGATGGTCGTGATCCTGCTGCTGGCCGCGGCGTGCGGCATCTGGATCCAGCGGCGCACGCGCTTCGGCCGCGCCCTTTATCTCATCGGCACCAATCCAACGGCGGCGCGGCTCGCCGCGCTCAATCTGCCACGGGTGACGCTGATCGTCTATTCGCTGTCGGGCCTGTTCGCAGCGCTCGGCGGAATCGCGCTGCTCGCGCGCGCGGGTGTTTCCGGCACATATACCGGACGCGGCTCGGAGTTCGACGTTCTCGCCGCCGCAGTGCTCGGCGGCACGACCTTCGAAGGCGGCCATGGCGGCATCGGCGGCACCATCGGCGGCCTGCTCGTCCTCGGCTTGGCGCTCAATCTGGTCAATCTGGTCGGTTTGAGCTTCTACGCGCAGCTGATCGTCAAGGGCGCGATCATCGTCGCTGCATCGACCACCTACGAATTTGTCAGGCGTTCGTCGGCTTCGCTTGAGAAGCCGGCGACTTGAAGGAGGGAGAAATGAGAAAATTCACGCTTCTCATGGCGGCCGCGGTGGCCGCCATGGCCTCGCTGGGCTGGAGCGCCGCACGCGCGCAGCAATCCGACGAGGCGCTCAAGGCCACGTTCGAACGCGTGGCCAAGCTTGCGCAGGAGGCTGTGGACACCACGCGCTTCAAGAAGAAGCCGCCGTATCACATTGGTGTCTCCGCCGGCTATCTGTCCAATTCCTGGATTCTGTTCCTGAACCAGTACGTCAAGTACGAGGCTTCGCTGCATCCGGAGTTCGCCGACGTCGTGGTCACGGATGCGGCGTTCAATCCCGCCAAGCAGGCCTCCGATGTCGAGGACCTGTTGAGCAAAGGGATCGACGTCCTGCTGTTCTGGCCGGTCGACGAGAAGGCGATGATGCCGGCGCTGGAAAAGGTGGCCGCCAAAGGCATCCCGACGGTCAACATCGGCTACAACTTCATCGACAGTCCGGCGGTGACCAGCAATGCCTACGTCGATCAATGGAAGCAAAGCACCCAGGTGGCAACGCACCTCGCCGAAAGCCTGAAGGACAAAGGCACCATCTTCGCCATGCTGCCGATCGCCGGTTCCTCGGCGGCGGTGACGCAACTCGCGGCGCTCAATGATGTCGTCAAGAGCCACCCCGACATCAAGCTTGCCAGCGTCCAATTCGGCGACTGGAATCGCGCCAAGGCCAAGCAGCTCACAGAAAACATGCTGCAGCGCTTCCCGCACATCGACGGCGTGTTCTCGCCGGCGGGGCAGATGTCGGCAGGCGTGCTCGAAGCGTTCGACGAGGCCGGCCGCATGGGCGAGGTGACGATGTCGCCCGGCGACGAATACAACGGCTGGGTGAAGTGGATCGCCAAGACCGACAAGTGGGGCAGCGTGACCAGCGGCCTCGCGGTCGGCCGCGCCGCCGTGCTCCAGGCGCTGGCCATTCTTCAAGGCGAGAAGGTGACCAGGGCGCGCGTGGTGACGACGGAATATCTGACGCCCAAGGACGCCGCGAAGCTCTATGACCCCAAGCGGCCCGACGATTGGTGGCCGAACTCGCTTCCTGAGAAATTCCTGCCGAAGTGAGCTTGCGGCGGAGCGTCCTATGCCGCTCCTGGAGACGCGGGGACTGTCAAAGCGCTTCCCCGGCATCGTTGCTCTCGATGAGGTCGACTTCGAGGCCGACGCCGGGGAGGTCCGGGCGGTTGTCGGCGCCAACGGCGCCGGCAAATCCACGTTCATGAACATCCTGGCGGGCGTGTTTCCCCCAAGCTCGGGAGAGATACGCCTCGCCGGCCAACCGGTGGCGTTCGCGTCGCCGCGCGACGCACACGAACTTGGCATCAACATCGTGTTCCAGGAATTCAGTTCGACGCCCGAACTGACGGTGGCGGAAAATATCTTCCTCGGGCGCGAGCCGGTCTCACGCTACCGCCTGATCGACCGCAAGAGGCTGCGCCGCGACGCCGCCGAAATCCTCGACCGCTATCACCTCGACCTTTCACCCGACGCCATGGTCGGCTCGCTGAGCGTCGCACAGCGCCAGCAGGTCGAGCTTGCCCGCGCGCTCTCCACCTCGGCACGGATACTGATTCTTGATGAGCCGACCGCGGTGCTGTCGCCACGCGATTGGGAAAACCTGCGGCGCATCATCGGTCACATGATTCGCGAAGGCCATCTCATCCTCTATGTGTCGCACAGGCTGGACGAGGTGTTTGCGATCGCCGACCGCATCACCGTGCTTCGTAACGGGCGGGAGGTGGCGACCGGCGCCACGGCAGCGATGACGCAACGCGAGTTGGTCCAGTTGATGACCGGCCGCGAGGCCCGCAAGGTCGGCGCGTTGGCGCCGCCGCCGGCGGCCGCCGACCTGCCGTTGCTGAGCGTCGCGGTCCAGCGCGAGGACGGGGCGAGCAGTTTCCAGCTCAACCGCGGCGAGATCGTCGGCCTGGGCGGGCTGGTCGGATCGGGACGCACAGCATTGGCCCGCTCGTTGATCGGGCTGACCCCAGGCATGCACCCCACGATGGCGATCGACGGGAAGCCCGTTCACATCAAGACGCCGCGCCAGGCTTTCGCTCACGGCATCGCCTATCTGACCGAGGACCGCAAGCGCGACGGCCTGTTCTCGAACCTGTCGGTGACGGTCAACTGCTCCGCTGCGACTTTGCCCGCCTACTCGCCCTGGGGACTCCTGCGCGAGGACATTGAGCGCTCAGCGTGCGGGTCGATCCTGCAGCAGCTGGGACTGGTCGCACGCTCCCTCGACATGGCCGCGGAGGAGCTGAGCGGCGGCAATCAGCAGAAGGTGGTGATGGCGCGGGCGCTGCTGGCGCGGCCGCGCATTCTCATCTGCGACGAGCCGACCCGCGGGGTGGACGTGCAGGCCAAGATGGAAATCTACGAGCTCCTGCAGAAGCTCGCGGCGGAAGGAGTCGGCATCCTTCTCATTTCCTCGGAATTTTCCGAACTGCTGTCCCTTACCCACCGTATTCTCGTCGTTCGCCACGCCGCGATCTCGCGCGAGCTTGTCACTGGAGACACCAGCGAGGAGCTTCTCCTGTTGGCGGCCGCGGGCGGCGCCGAAGCGCTTGACCCAGGAGCGACGATCGGGCAAAGTAACTGAATGGTTACTTATCGGCGATCCGCGCCGGCGCGGCCGCCGAAGATCGGAGCAGTTGCGATGCAGGGAAATCCGAAGGTCAACATCGCGGTCGTGCAAATGGATTGCGCGGTTGGCGAGATCACGCCCAACCTCAACAAGATCCGGCATTTCGCCGGTCTCGCCGCCAACCTCGGCGCCGACATCGCGATCTTCCCGGAATGCTGCACGACCGGCTACTTCATCGGCGACAAGCTGAGCACGCTCGCCGAGCCCGACGACGGCGCCACGGCGAAGGAGCTCGGGGACATCGCCCGCAGCAGCAAGCTTCATCTCGCCGTCGGCATGTTCACCAAGGACGGCAACGCGGTCCGCAACTCTCAGCTTCTCTTTGCCCCCGACGGAAAGCGACTGGCGACCTACCACAAGGCCCATCTGTTCGCGAGCGAACGCGAATTCTGCCGGCCGGGCGATCAGCCTGTGGTTGCCGAAACGAGCCTCGGCAAGATCGGCATGACCATCTGCTATGATCTGATATTTCCCGAATATCTGCGGCGGCCGATCGAGATGGGGGCGGATTTCATCATCAACAGCACCGACTGGATTCACGACGGATATCAGCGCGACTTCTGGGGATTCAACGGCGAGCGCATCAGGGGGCTGGTGTCCACGCGGGCGCTCGAGAACGGCATCGTCTTCGCGATGGCTAATCGCGTCGGCCACGAGGTGGCAGCTCCGGGCGTCGAGTTCGACAGCATCGGTCACTCCTGCGTCGCCTCGCCCTCCGGCAAAATCCTGGCGTCTTTGGGGGCAGGTGAAGGCGTCGCGGTCGCCAAGCTCGACATCGCCGATACTGATCTAAACCGCTGGCTCAGCATTGCCACCTACCGGCGCGATCGCCGGCCCGAACTCTATCGCTGAAACGCTGATCGCCGCGGGGAGGAAACGGCCGATGCTGAAGAATGCCCGGACGGACCGACAAGCCAATGGCGGGCAGGCGGCGCCGCATGCGGCGAGCGTCCTGTCGGCGCAAAGCCTGCCCGATACATTCCCGAGCGTAGACGCGCTGGAAGATTTTATGACCACGCCGTCGCAGGCGCTGATCGACGATCTCGCTGCGATCGATGGCGACATTCTCGTCCTAGGCGTCGGCGGCAAGATGGGGCCGACGCTCGCGGGGCTCGCCAAGCGGGCGGCTCCCGGCAAGCGCGTGATCGGCGTCGCCCGCTTCAGCGAGACCGATGTGCAGCACAAGCTCGAAGCGTGGGGCGTCGAGACCTTGCGCTGCGACCTGCTCGACCGCGCCGCAGTCGCCAAGCTGCCGCGCACCCGCAACGTCGTGTTCATGGCCGGGCGGAAATTCGGCGAGAGCGGAACGCTCGACCTCACCTGGGCGATGAACGTCCTGGTGCCGGCGCATGTGGCCGAGATTTTCCCGGACTCGCGGATCGTCGCCCTCTCGACCGGCAACGTCTATCCGTTCGTCGAAATCCGGCATCAGGGCGCGACCGAGGCGGTCGCGCCGGCCCCCCCGGCCGGCGAATACGCCAACTCCTGCATCGGCCGCGAGCGGATGTTCGAATATTTCTCGCGCCTCCTCGGCACACCGGGAAGGATCATCCGGCTCAACTACGCGATCGACATGCGCTACGGGGTGCTGCACGACATCGCCCGCAAGGTGCGCGACGGCAAGCCCATCGACCTTGCCACCGGCCACGTCAACGTCATCTGGCAGGGCGACGCCAACGCGCAGATCCTGCGCGCGTTGCGTTACTGCACGTCGCCGACGTCGCCGCTCAATGTCAGCGGCCCCGAGACCATCAGCGTGCGCGCGGTGGCGGAGGCGTTCGCAGGGCGCTTCAACAAGCGGCCGGAATTCACCGGCGAGGAAGCATCCGCCGGCTGGCTGGCGAACACCGGCGAGGCCGCGAGGCTCTTCGGCTATCCGGTAGTGCCGCTCAATCGCATGATCGAATGGGTGACGGACTGGATCGCACGCGATCTGCCGACCTTGAACAAGCCGACGCAGTACGAAAGCCGGTCGGGCCGTTTCGCCGCCAATCGGCCGGCGGCGGACGCCCGGCCCTGACGCTGGAGCAGCGATGAGCATCCTCGAACGGCCGCGCGTGCGGCCGTCTGCTCCGGCGCAAAAAAAGAAAGTGCCTATTCGGCGCGATCCTGCGCGCACGCGCGAGCGCATCCTCCAGGCCGCGATCGGCGAGTTTTCGGAAAAGGGGCTCGATGGCGCGCGCGTCGATGAGATCGCGCGGCGTTCGCGCGCCAACAAACGTCTGATCTATCACTATTTCGGCAACAAGGAGGAGCTGTTCCTGGCGGTGCTCAAACACGCCTATGACGATATCCGCCGGGCCGAGGCCTCGCTCAATCTCGACGGGCTTGACCCGGAGACCGCGATGCGCCGGCTGACGGAATTCTCCTTCGACTATTCGGCGAGCAATCCGCATTTCATTCATCTGGTCAATTGCGAGAACCTCTACGGCGCGCGGCACCTGCAGCAGTCGAAGCGCATTCTGAAATTGAATTCCCCGGTCATCGAGATGCTGCGGCGGATTCTCGATCGCGGGCAGCGTGAAGGCGTATTTCGCAGCGACGTCGACCCGCTCCAGCTCTACGTCTCGATCGCCGCGCTGGGCTACTTCTACCTGTCGAACAACCCCACCCTCTCCGTCGTCTTCGGCCGCGATCTCGCCGGCGCGCGCGAGGTTCGCGCCCGCCGCGAGCACAACGTCGCGGTGGTCCTCGGCTTCCTGAAGCAGCGGAGCGGCTGATGGGCTTGCACTGGTCGCAACTCGACCCCGCGGTGCTGACGATCCTGCGCGAGGGCGCGGTCATTCCCGCGCACCCCCTGGCGCTCGATCGCGACCGCGCTCTCGACCGGCGGCGCCAGCAAGCGCTCAGCCGCTACTACATCGACGCCGGCGCCGGCGGGCTCGCGGTCGGCGTTCACGCCACCCAGTTCGCGATCCGCGAGGTGGGCCTCTATCGGCCGGTCCTGGAGCTCGCTGCGGCGACCGCGCGCGAATGGACGTCACGGCCGCTCGTTCTCGTCGCCGGCCTCGCCGGGCGCACCGACCAGGCGTTCAAGGAGGCGCGCCTTGCGGCGAGCCTCGGCTACCACGCCGGATTGCTCAGCTTGGGAGCCATGCAGGGCGTTGCCGAATCCGAGTTGATCGAGCATTGCGCGGCCGTTGCCCAAGAGATGCCGCTCGTCGGCTTCTATCTCCAGCCGGCGGTGGGCGGCCTCGTGCTGCCGGCTTCGTTCTGGCGCCGCTTCGCCGCGATCGACAATGTCGTCGCCATCAAGGTCGCTCCGTTCAACCGTTATCGGACGCTCGACGTCGTGCGCGGCGTCGTCGAGGCCGGAGCGGAGGATCGCATCACCCTCTACACAGGCAACGACGACCATATCGTGCTCGACCTCGCGGTCCCCTTCTCCATCCCCCGCGACGGCGCGCCGGTCGTGGTCAGGTTCAAGGGCGGACTGCTCGGCCATTGGAGCGTTTGGACGCAGAAGGCGGTTGCGTTGCTTGACGAAATCCGCGCGGCCGGCGTGTCAGGGCAAATCCCGACGGCGCTGCTGGCGCGCGACTCGCGTGTCACCGACTGCAACGGCGCCTTTTTCGATGTCGCCAACGATTTCCGCGGCTGCATCGCCGGCTGTCATGAGGTGCTGCGCCGGCAAGGCCTGTTGGAAGGCATTTGGTGCCTCGATCCGGCCGAGGGGCTCAGTCCGGGGCAAGCGGAGGAGATCGACCGCGTCTATCGGGGCTATCCCGAACTCAACGACGACGCCTTCGTGCGCGAGAATTTGTGCCGCTGGTTGTGATTGCGCCGTTTGCGCGCGGCCCGTGGCGGCGTCGCGCGTTCCGCGGGAAACCGTGCGGCTGCTACTCCCTGCGCCCCTTGAGCCAGTCTTCCAGATAGACCAGCGCCATGGCCCGCTCGTCCTCGCTCGCGCGGTGGAAAGCATTGTCGTAGAGCGGCTTGACCCAGGTCTCCTCGGGGCCGGCGCAATCCTTGCTCAACGTGAGCCACATCAGACCGCGGGCGGCCTGTCGCGGCACGCTTCGCCCCTGGAACAGCAAGTCGCCGAGCACCGCCTCGGCGCGGCAATCGCCCTTCGTCGCGGCAAGCTGGAACCAGCGTGCCGCCTGATGCGGGTCGCTCGGCGTGCCGTCGAGATACAACCGGCCGAGCCGGTACTGGGCGTCGGCGTCGCCGAAATAGGATGCCGCATAGGCGAACATTTCGCGCGCACGCGCTGCGTCCGGCTTTATCGTCGAGTCGGGAATGCCGGAAAGATAATAGCGGCCGAGCGCCACGAACGCGTTGGCGACAAGCCGCGCCTGGGGCGTGCCGGGGCTCTCGTCCGGGTGGGTATTGGCGATCTGGCTGAAATAGTTGAACGCCCGCATGTCGTCCTGAGGAACGCCGTCGCCGTCCGCATACATGCGGCCGACCTTCCACTGTGCCGCGAGGTGACCCTGGTCGGCTGCATATTGGAGCGCGGTCAGCGTCTTGGCGCGTTCGCCGCCTTCCGGCACGCGAGCCGCACTGCGCACGCTGTCGCCGGGCGCCAGCGCGGCCGTAGTCGGGCTGCTCGTTCCGTCGAAGGCCAGGGCCGCTTCGGGCGCGATGCCGATCCCGGTGCCGGGCCATGTTCCTACGCCGAGGCCCAGTCCACCCGCGAGCGCGACCAGCACGCCGCCGGCTGCGAGACGGGCTACTCTACTAGATGTCCGCATAACACGCCTTCTCGACCGCGCCGCCCGGATGGGTCACGGCGCCATAGCGCGCTGACCCAACCTGCTGGGCGTATTTCCACAAATAGCCTGAGGTATGTTCTTCCGCGCGCGGCTTCCATTCGCTCGTGCGCTTGTCGAGCTCGCTCTTCGTCAGTTTGACGTCGAGCGTCCCTTTATCGCCATCGATCTCGATGATGTCGCCGTCGCGCAGCAGGCCAATCGGTCCGCCCACCGCCGCCTCCGGCCCGATATGGCCGACGCAGAGCCCGCGGGTCGCGCCTGAGAAGCGGCCGTCGGTGATCAGCGCGACTTTCGTGCCCATGCCCTGTCCGTAGAGGGCGGCCGTCGTCGCCAGCATCTCACGCATGCCAGGCCCCCCTTTGGGGCCCTCGTAACGGATGACCAACACGTCGCCTTCCCTGTACTTCTTGTTCTTTACTGCGTCGAAGCAGGCCTCCTCGCCATCGAAGCAGCGCGCCGGTCCGGAGAAACGCAAGCTCTCCATACCGGCAACCTTAACAATTGCCCCATCGGGCGCGAGATTGCCTTTCAGACCGACGACGCCGCCGGTCGGCGACATGGGCTTGTCGGCCCGCCGAACGACGTCCTGGTCTTCGTTCCACTTCACCGATGTGAGGTTTTCCGCGATCGTGCGGCCGGTGACGGTAATGCAATCGCCGTGCAGAAAGCCGTTATCGAGCAGTGTCCTCATCAGCAGCGGAATGCCGCCAGCTTCGAACATGTCTTTGGCGACATAGCGGCCGGACGGCTTCAAATCCGCGATATACGGTGTCCTTTTGAAGACCTCAGCCACGTCGAAAAGATCGAACTTGATGCCGCATTCATGGGCGATGGCCGGGAGGTGGAGCGCGCCGTTGGTCGACCCGCCGGTGGCGGCGACCACGGTCGCCGCGTTCTCCAGCGCCTTGCGGGTGACGATGTCGCGCGGGCGGATGCCCTTGGCGATAAGCTCCATGACCATTTCGCCTGCAAGCATGCAGAACCTGTCGCGGATCTCGTAGGGCGCCGGCGCGCCCGCCGAATAGGGCAGCGCCAAGCCCATCGCCTCAGAGACGGTCGCCATGGTGTTAGCGGTGAATTGCGCCCCGCATGCTCCGGCCGACGGGCAGGCGTTCTGCTCGAGCGTGTCGAGATCGGCGTCCGACATGGAGCCGATCGAGTGCTGGCCGACGGCCTCGTAGACATCCTGGATGGTGACCGGCCGGCCTTTGAACGTGCCCGGCAGGATCGACCCGCCGTAGATGAAGATCGCGGGCACGTTGAGGCGGCACATGGCCATCATCATCCCGGGCTGCGACTTGTCGCAGCCCGCGACCCCGATCAGGGCATCATAGGAATGGCCGCGGACGGTGAGCTCGATCGAGTCGGCGATGACCTCGCGCGACGGCAGGGAGGCCCTCATACCGGCATGCCCCATAGCGATGCCGTCGGTGACGGTGATGGTGCAGAATTCGCGCGGCGTTCCGCCGGCGGCGGCGACGCCATGCTTGACCGCCTGCGCCTGCCGCATCAGCGCGATATTGCACGGCGCGGCCTCGTTCCAGCAGGTCGCTACGCCGACGAAGGGCTGATGAATTTGCTCCCGCGACAGCCCCATCGCGTAATAGAACGCGCGGTGAGGTGCCCGTTCGGGGCCCTCGGTGGCGTGACGGCTGGGCAGCCGCGATTTCAAATCTGTCTTGACGTCCATCGAACTCATGCGGGCTAAACGCGGCCCTTTTGCCTTTCCCTGCCGGCCGCGGCCGAGCCGCTCTGAAAACCGGAAGTGTCGCAATAGCTTGTCGGCGCTTGCGGGCCTCGATGTCGAAAAACCCTATGGCCAAAAAGCGGCGCTATTCAGTGGTGCGGTGCACAACGATCAAATGTTCCAGCGCTGTTGCGCTCAAGCCACAGATTCCGGCCAAACGACACCTGTTGTTAACCACGATTTACGGTCAACCGCCGAGGCTGCAAGAATGTTTCATGCCGCGGACGCTGGGCAGGTCCTTCTTTGGCCGAAGTGTGCACGAGGTCGCGCCCGAACTGGTCGGAGCCACATTGCTGTTCGCGGGTATCGGCGGGCGCGTGGTCGAGGTCGAGGCCTATCATCAGACCGACCCAGCGGCGCATAGCTTTCGCGGTCAGACCGCGCGCAACGCCGTGATGTTCGGCCCGCCGGGCTTCGCCTACGTCTATCGTTCCTACGGCATTCATTGGTGCCTCAATTTCGTCTGCGAGCCGAAGGGCTCGGCCAGCGCGGTGCTCATCCGCGCGTTGGAGCCGACGGCGGGCGTCGCCTTGATGCGCCGCCGCCGCGGCCTAGCCGAGGAGCGGCTCCTCTGCTCCGGTCCCGGCCGGCTTTGCGAAGCTCTGGGCATCACGGGTGCGCAGAACGGGCTTGCGCTCGACCAACCGCCATTCGCGATCCTGGCGCGAACTGAGCCCGCCGCGGTGATCGCCGGGCCGCGTATCGGCATCACCAAGGCGGTCGAGCGGCCCTGGCGATATGGTCTCAAAGGCTCGCGGTTTCTCAGCAAGCCGATGCGGTAGGCAAGCGGAGCCGCCTCCTTTAAGCTACCTTCATCCTCGGTTCTGGGGGAGAATTTCCCCGAAATGCATCAACCGCAGCGACGCTCGCAGGGAGGCCGCCATATGAAATTTCGCAATCTCGTCTGCATGTCCGCACTGGCGACGTGCGTCGCATTCTCGGCGCTTGCGCAAGGTCTGCCGCAGGCGAGCAAGCCGGAAGAAGTGGGCCTCTCGTCCGAGCGGCTCAAGCGCGTGACGGCAGCGTTCCAGGCCGACGTCGACAAGGGGGCGATCGCCGGCGCGGTCGTGCTGATCGCCCGCGATGGCAAGCTCGCCTACTCAGAAGCCGTCGGCTTTCAGGATCGCGAGAAAAAGATCCCGATGCACGCCGACGCGATCTTCCGGATCGCCTCGATGAGCAAGCCCATCACCTCCGTCGCCATTATGATGCTGGTCGAGGAAGGCAAGATCCAGCTCGAGGACCCGATCTGGGCTTATCTGCCGGAAATGAAGGGCCTCAAGGTGGGCGTCGAGAAGACCGACGCCGCCGGCGGAAACGCCGAACTATCGCTGGAGCCCGCGCAGCGCGAAATGACGATTCAAGACCTGCTGCGGCACACGTCTGGACTGACCTACGGCGTCTTCGGCAAATCGCTGGTCAAGCAGAAATATAACGACGCGAACCTTTTTGATGCCAATCAGACTCTCGCGGAATTCACCTCCAAGCTGGCGAAGCTTCCGCTCGCTCACCAGCCCGGGACCATGTGGGACTACAGCATGTCGACCGACGTGCTGGGACGAGTCGTCGAGGTCGTGTCCGGGATGCCCTTCGACCAGTTCGTCGCCGAGCGCATCACGAAGCCGCTCGGCATGTCCAGTACCGGTTTCTACGCTACAGGAGAGGACATCGGGCGCATCGCCGAACCGCAGATTGATCCGGAGACGCAGAAACGGCCGGCAGTGATCGATGTAACCAAGCGACCGAATTGGCTGTCCGGCGGCGGCGGCATGATCTCGACAGGGTCCGACTACTTGAGATTCACCCAGATGCTGCTGAACGGCGGGGTGCTGGACGGCACGCGTCTCTTGTCGCCGAAAACCGTCGCGTTCATGACATCGGATCATCTGCCCCCCGACATCACCTACAGCCGTGAGACACTGCAGCTTTTCGAGCCGACCGCCATGGCGCCTACCCCGCGAGACGGACAAGGCTTCGGACTTGGCTTCGCGGTCCGCACCCAACCCGGCCAGAACCCGCGCCCGGGTTCGGTCGGCGAATTCTATTGGGGCGGCATCTACGGCACCTATTTCTGGGTCGACCCGAAGGAGAAGCTGATCGCGGTCATGATGATGCAGGTCAGCGGCGCGCTGCGCTCGCATTACCGCGCGCTCATCCGCAATCTCGTCTATCAGGCGCTCGTCAATTGACAGGCGGCGTCGGGAGCCGGAACCCTGGATCGAAGCCGAGCTCTCGGCGCGCCTTCGCGATCGACACTGCGCCATCGTCCTCGGCGATGTTGTAGACACCGGGCGCGCCGCTCGTGGCCGCGAGCTGTGCCGCGCGCGCGGCGGCATCGACGTGCAGAGGGCCGCGGCCGGTCGGTGCGTCGTACCACGTCCACGGGCCGTAGAGCCGCCCATAGCGCAACACGAGGCTTTCGATTCCCCGCAAATGGAGCACGGCCTGCTCCAGCGCTCGCACCCCGCGCGCCGTCACCGCGCCCGCTCCACTTTCGCCGGACGCAAGCGGATCAGTCTCGGCATGAGGTTCCGGGCCCTCGGCGTAAGCGAAGGCGATGCTTTGGGCGATCAACCGGCGCGCACCCGCGGCTATGGCGGCGGCGACAAGATTGGCGGTGCCTTCAATGCGCAGGCGCGCGTTGCGCGTCAGCACCTCGTCGCGGCGGCCGGGTTCGAGGAGGCCGGCAAGGTCGGTCAGCTGATGGATGACGATTTCAGGCTTCGCCCGCACAACGGCGTCGCGCAGGGCTGTTGAACACATTCACGACGACGGGCGTCACGCCGTCTGATCGCAGTTGCGCCTCCTTCGCGCGCGAGCGCGTCGTGCCGGTCACGGCATGCCCATCGGCGCGCAGAAGAAGCGACAATCGCCGTCCGACCGCGCCGGTGGCGCCGGCGAGAAAAACGTTCACCGCGATCGCTCCTTTTCGCCGCCGATTGCCGCACGGTCGAATCTCATCGTCGGCACGAGCAGGATCGCGGGCAGCCCGGCCAGCGCGACCGGCAGGAAGGCGAAGCGTGCGTCGCCGGTAAGATCCCAGGCGGTGCCGCTCAGCACCGAGACGACCAGCGCGCTCGTATAGCTGAAGGTGAACATCGCCGCCGACACGCGCGCGACCTCGTCCGGCGCGCTCAAGAGCGGCGGCAGAGTAAGACCCAAGGCGAAGGCGGCGCCGGCGGCAAAGCCCAGAACGGCGGCGCTCGCCACGGTCACCGCGCCGGCCGTGGCGACGATGGCCCCCAGGCACGCCAGGCACAGCACGCCCGCGAACACGAACGGCCACGCCCTGCGCTCAAGATGGCGCGCAAAGACGATCAGCAGCAGCGAAGCGGGAAGCTGGCCGACATTGAGCGCGGTGAGCGCCGGACTGATGAGATCGGCGCGGCCGGTCTCGCTCAGATAGCCGGGAAGGAAAGCGTTGCTGCCGAAATAGATCGCGCTCGCCCCGGCGAACACAGAGCCGAGACGCAGGACCTCGCGCGCCGGCCAGTTGGGCCACCATCGTCGCGCGGCACCGATGGCGGCGGGTTTTTCGGGTGGCGCCAGTGCCAGCACCAGGAGCGCGATGGCGACGATTGGCAGCGCCCAGAAGACGAATGTCGCGCGCCAGCTCTGACCGAAGAGCGCGAAAAGGAATGGGAAAAGCGCGACCGGCAGGATTTCGCCAACGATCAATCCGTTGGTGTAGATGCCGGTGCCCAGGACGATGTGGTCGGGCAACCAGCGGCCGACGAGCGCCGCCAGCGCAGGCTGCGTCACCGCAATGCCCGCACCCATGACCGCCGTCGCGGCGAGGAGGGCGATCGCGTCGGGCGCTGCGGCCCGCAGCCCGCTCCCCACCGCGGTCAACGCCAACCCCGTGATGACGGCGCGTGTGACACCGAGTAGAGCGACCAGCCGCGAGCCGACCAATGCGGCCGCCGCGAACAGGATGATCGGCAGGCCGGTCAGTATGCCGATCTCGGTCCCCGAAAGATTGAATTCGCTGCGCAGTACCGGAATGACCGGCGGGACCGCGAGAAGCGGCATCCGCAGTGCGTTACCGACAAGCCAGAGAAGAGCAAGCGCCGTCAGGGGTAGTCGGGATTTCGCCAAGGAATTTCTCTGTTCGAGATTTTTTCTGGGCCGGTTCACCCGGCCTTTGTTCTGTCCGAAGTGGGCGCCGCCTGCGGCTCGGAGCGAATGAACATTACACCGCGGCTTCGAGCCGCTTGCGCGCCTCGGCGAGCTTCGCCTTACGCGTCTCGGCCTCTGCGCGCTTCTCGCGCTCGCCTTCGACCACCTCCTCGGGAGCGCGCTTGATGAAGTCGGCATTGCCGAGCTTTTGCTCGACGCGGGCGATGTCGGCGTCAGCTTTGGCCATTTCCTTTTCGAGCCGGGCGCGCTCGGCCACGAAGTCGATGACACCCTTGAGCGGCAAGGCCGCGACCTCGCCGCGTATGACAAGCTGCATCGACCCTGGCGGCGCCGCATCGGCGAACGAGATGTCGGCGACGCGGGCGAGGCGCTGCACGAATTCCGACCACCGGCGCGCCCGCTCGCGGGTCTCGGCCGCAGCGCCGGCGAGCACCAACGGCAGCAGCGTTGCGGGGGCGATATTCATTTCCGCCCGAACCGAGCGGATCGCGGTGATGAGGTCGATCACCCAGCCGATCTCGGCCTCGGCGGCGGAATCGTCCAATCCGTCGTGCAGCGGCCATGCCGCGAGCACGAGAAGCTCGTCACCGCCGGTGACGTTCCACAATTCTTCAGTGACGAACGGCATGAACGGATGCAGCAGCTTCAGAATCTCATCGAGCGTCCACGCCGCGGCCGCGCGCGTCTCGTTCTTCGCCGCGCCATCAGGGCCGGCGAGCACCGGTTTCGCCATTTCGAGATACCAGTCACAGAAGACATTCCAGACAAAGCGATAGACGGCGTTGGCGGCCTCGTTGAACTTGAACGCTTCGAGCGCTGCGGTGACCTCGCGTCCAGTCTGCGCCGTTTCGTGAATGATCCAGCGGTTGAGCACTTCTCCGGCGTGGCGCGGATCGAAATCGGGATTACGCGCACAGCCGTTCAGCTCCGTGAAACGCGCGGCATTCCAGAGCTTGGTCGCGAAATTGCGGTTGCCCTCGACCCTCTGCGCGGAGAGCTTTATGTCGCGGCCCTGCGCCGCCATTGCCGCCAAGGTGAAGCGCAACGCGTCCGCGCCGTATTCGTCGATGACCTCGAGGGGGTCGATGACGTTGCCTTTCGACTTCGACATCTTCTGCCCGCGCTCGTCGCGCACGAGCGCGTGGATGTACACGGTCGGGAACGGCACCTCCTTCATAAAGTGCCGCCCCATCATCATCATGCGCGCGACCCAGAAGAAGATGATGTCGAAGCCGGTGACGAGCACGCTGGTCGGGTAAAACCGCCTCAGTTCCGGGGTTTCGTCGGGCCAGCCCAACGTCGAGAACGGCCACAGCGCCGACGAGAACCAGGTGTCCAGCACGTCCTCGTCGCGGTGCAGATACTCGTTGGCAAACCATGCCTGCCGCTCAGGATCGGCGGCGATGTCGTGCCCCTCCTCGGCCGTGATCTCCTCGATTTCGGTGTAGTGCGCCAGCGCGTCGGCGACCGCATCGTCTTCGTTCTCGGCGACGAAGATTTTTCCGTCCGGCCCGTACCACGCGGGAATACGATGCCCCCACCAGATCTGGCGCGAGATGCACCAGGGCTGAATGTGCTCCATCCAGTCGAAGAACGTCGCCTGCCATTGCTCCGGGACGAAGATGGTGCGCCCGGCGCGCACCGCGTCGATCGCCGGCTGCGCCAGCGTCTTGGCGTCGACGTACCATTGATCGGTAAGATAGGGCTCGATCGCCGCGCCGGAGCGGTCGCCGTGCGGCACGCTGTGGGTGTTTGGCTCGATCTTATCCAGCAGTCCCAGCGCCTCTAGCCGCTCGACGATCTTCTTGCGCGCGGCAAAACGGTCGAGGCCGTGCAGCGCCAGCGTCTCGTCGAGCGCAGCCGACACCGGTACGCCATCAAGAAATGCGGCGTTGTCCGTGAGATCGAGTCGCCCTTCGACGTCGAGCACGTTGACGAGCGGCAGATCGTGACGGCGCCCGACCTCGAAATCGTTGAAATCGTGCGCCGGCGTGATCTTCACCGCGCCGGTGCCCTTCTCCGGATCGGCATACTCGTCGGCGACGATCGGAATGCGGCGGCCGACGAGCGGGAGGATCGCGGTCTCACCGATCAGATGCCGTAGGCGCTCGTTCTGCGGATGGATGGCGACGGCGGTGTCGCCCAGCATCGTCTCCGGCCGCGTCGTCGCGACCACGACGAATTCGTCGGTGCCCTCGAGCGGATACTTGAGGTGCCAGAGGCTGCCCCTCACCTCGACCTGCTGCACTTCGAGATCGGAGATCGCAGTTTTGAGCTTGGGGTCCCAATTGACGAGGCGCTTGTCCTTGTAGATGAGGCCGCCGCGATAGAGCTCGACGAACACCTTCATCACCGCGCGCGAAAGGCCTTCGTCCATGGTGAAGCGCTCGCGCGACCAGTCGCAGGAGGCGCCGAGCCGCTTGAGCTGGCCGATGATGGCGCCGCCCGATTCCGCCTTCCATTGCCACACGCGCTCGATGAAGGCCTCGCGGCCCATTTCGCGGCTGCCCGGCTGCTGGCGCTCCATCAACTGGCGTTCGACCACGGCCTGCGTGGCGATGCCGGCGTGGTCGGTGCCGGGCTGCCACAGCACGTCCTTGCCGCGCATGCGCTCGAAGCGGCACAGGATGTCCTGCAGGGTGTTGTTGAGCGCATGGCCCATGTGCAGCGAGCCGGTCACGTTGGGCGGCGGGATGACGATGCAGTAGGGAAGCGCCTTGGCGCGTTCGGGCCGGCCGGCGCGGAAGGCGCCTGCCGCTTCCCATGCGGCGTAGATGCGGCCCTCGACCGCGGCGGGCTGGTAGGTCTTGTCGATGGTCATTGCTGCGCTTCTGCCGGCATCGCGGGCTAAGAACCCCTCGGCGCATACAGTGTCAACGCTGGTGCCGGCTGAGGCTGGCGCAAAACCGAACGGCGGCCGCTCTACAGCGAAACGCCGAACGTTTCGCTCAGGCCGCGGCGGCCGGCCGGCGTGAGCGTCAACGCGCGGCTTTCCCGCATGCGCTTGAGCCAGTCGAGGTCGAAGCAGCGCTGCGCCAGCGCGGCGCCGACACTGCCGCCGAGGTGAGGCCGCCGCTCGGTCCAATCGATGCACGGGCGGCAGAAGATGCGGCTGCAGCCGCGCGCCGCCGCAAGGTCGACGCCGAATTTTTCGAAGAATGCGACTCCACTGTCGCTGACTTCGCCGCCCTCCTCGCTCAGCGCCACATACCCGTGCGCGCAAAGCGCGTCGGTCAGCCCGACGCCAAGTTTGCCGGCAAAATGATCGTAGCAGGTGCGCGCAGTGCGCATGGCCTCGTCGACTTTCGAAGCCGGCCGGTGGCGCGGCGGCGCATCGGCAACGACCGCCATGATGCCCTCCAGCATCTCGGCGACGCGGTGGGTCGCGATGCGGTAATAGCGATGGCGTCCCTGCTTGACGCAGGCGATCAACCGTCCGTCCGCGAGCTTGCCGAGATGGCCGCTCGTCGTCTGCGGTGACACGCCTGCCGCGCGCACAAGCTCGCTCGCAGTGAGCGCGCGGCCGCCCATCAGCGCTGCGAGAATATTGGCGCGCGCCGGATCGCCGACCAGCGCCGCGACTTCAGCCATGCGAACGTCCGCGGTCATCGTGACTTCCTTCACCCGAGGTCTTCACACCTGAATCTTCTTCCACCCCTGAATGTAATGCGCCGGGACCGCATGTCACCGGTGGACGCTTCGGCCACCGCCGTAGTGTCAGAACTTGGGGCTCTCTCGATCGTTTCCTCATTTGACCGCCGTAGAGGGCGACCGCGGAGGCCGGCATGGCAATGATACTTGCTCCAGCGCGTTTGCGCCTCGCGCACGGCTCGACGCTGATCTTGCTGACGATGCCGCTCGGCGTGCTGATCGCGCAGATCGACACGTCGGTCGTCAATCTTGCCGTCAAGGAGATCGGCACCAGGCTCGGCGCCGGCGTGACCGCACTGCAATGGGTGGTCGACGCCTGCAATCTCGTTAGTCGAAGCGGCGATGCTCGTGATCGGCTGCGGCCCCGGCCTCAACGCCGGTCCGGTGAACGCCGTCGCAGTCGCCAATGTCCCCGCGGCGCGCTCGGGCGCCGCGTCCGGTCTCGTCAACACCGCGCGCATGATCGGCGCCACGCTCGGGATCGCGGTTCTCGGCGCGGTGTTTGCGATGTTCGCCGGCGGCGTCGGCGAAGGGAGCCCCATCGTCGCCGGGCTTGCGCCCGCTTACGTCGGCGGCGGCATCGGCGAAATGATCGGCGCCGCGGCCACGTTTGCGCTCATTCGCCGCGACTCGCTGCATCCGGCCACGCGATAAGGGCGACGGGCTCGCCGATCTCAGCCGCAGAACGGTCGGCCCGCCCATCCGATCGCCGCCCCGGACAAATCGGAAGGGCGATGCGCGGGGACCGATCCGGACTACGATCGGCTGTCGCGACGCCGGACCAGGAGCTACACCTTGACGAGCGGCACCTTCGGCACCGAACCGCGGCGCGGCGGCGGGTTGCCGCCGGACCCCGGCGGCTTGCGCCGCGGCGAGGACCGGCGCTTCTTGGCGCGGCGCGGCTCGGGCAGCTTTTCAGGCCGCGGCATGATCGGGCCCTCGGGATATTCGAAGGCGAGCTTGCTGTTGCCGGCCTCGTCGGTGATGAGGATGACGCGCACGTGCCCGCCCGATTTGAGCCGGCCGAACAGCACCTCGTCGGCTAGCGGTTTCTTGATGTGTTCCTGGATCACCCGCGCCATCGGCCGCGCGCCCATGAGCTCGTCATAGCCGTTGGCGATCAGCCATTTCGCCGCCTCGTTGGTCAGCTCGATGGTCACGTCGCGGTCGGCAAGCTGCGCCTCGAGCTGAAGCACGAACTTCTCGACCACCATGGCGATGACCTCCGGCGAAAGGTGCGCGAAGGTGATGATCGCATCGAGCCGGTTGCGGAATTCCGGCGCGAACATCCGAGTGATCGCCTCCATGTCGTCGCCCTCGCGCTTGGTGCGCGTGAAGCCGAACGCAGCTTTCGCCATGTCGGCGGCGCCGGCATTGGTGGTCATGATCAGGATCACGTTGCGGAAGTCGACCTGCTTGCCGTTGTGGTCGGTGAGCTTGCCGTGATCCATGATCTGCAGCAGCACGTTGAACAGGTCCGGGTGCGCCTTCTCGATCTCGTCGAGCAGCAGCACGCAATGCGGATGCTGGTCGACGCCGTCGGTCAGCAACCCGCCCTGGTCAAAGCCGACGTAGCCGGGCGGAGCGCCGATGAGCCGCGACACGGTGTGGCGCTCCATGTACTCCGACATGTCGAAGCGGATGATCTCAACCCCAAGCGTCGCCGCCAGCTGCCGCGCCACCTCGGTCTTGCCGACGCCGGTCGGGCCGGAGAAGAGGTAGCAGCCGATCGGCTTTTCCGGTTCGCGCAGGCCGGCGCGGGCAAGCTTGATGGAGGCGGCAAGCGCCTCGATGGCCTTGTCCTGCCCATAGACCACGCGCTTGAGCGTCTCCTCCAGGTGCCGCAGCACCTCGGCGTCGTCCTTCGACACCGCCTTCGGCGGAATCCGCGCCATGGTGGCGATCGTAGTCTCGATCTCCCTGATGCCGATGGTGCGCCGGCGGCGGCTCTCCGGCAGCAGCATCTGCGCCGCGCCGGATTCGTCGATCACGTCGATCGCCTTGTCGGGGAGCTTGCGGTCATGGATGTAGCGTGACGACAGCTCGACCGCCGCCTTGATCGCCTCGTTGGTGTATTTGAGCTTGTGGTAGTCCTCGAAATAGGGCTTGAGCCCCTTGAGGATTTCGATTGCGTCGGGGACCGTCGGCTCGTTGACGTCGATCTTCTGGAACCGGCGCACCAGAGCGCGGTCCTTCTCGAAATATTGGCGGTATTCCTTGTAGGTGGTCGAACCGATGCAGCGCACGGTGCCCGACGCCAAGGCCGGCTTGAGCAGGTTCGATGCGTCCATGGCCCCGCCGGACGTGGCGCCGGCGCCGATCACGGTGTGGATCTCGTCGATGAACAGGATGGCACCGGGATAAGCCTCGAGCTCCTTGATGACCTGCTTGAGCCGCTCCTCGAAATCGCCGCGATAGCGCGTGCCGGCAAGGAGCGTGCCCATGTCGAGCGCGAACACGGTGGCGTCGCGCAGCACGTCCGGCACCTCGCCGTGGACGATGCGGCGCGCCAGCCCCTCCGCGATCGCGGTCTTGCCGACGCCGGCCTCGCCGACGAACAGCGGATTGTTCTTCTGCCGCCGGCACAGCACCTGGATGGTGCGGCTGATCTCGGCCTCGCGGCCGATCAGCGGGTCGATCTTCCCGTCGCGCGCCTTCTTGTTAAGATTGATGCAGTAGGCGTCGAGCGCGTCGCCCTTCTTTTTCGGCTCGTCGCCGCTCTTGGCGTCGGTATCCTCGTCGGCGCCGCGCACCGGGCGCGCTTCCGACAGGCCCGGCCGCTTGGCGATGCCGTGGCTGATGTAGTTGACCGCATCGTAGCGCGTCATGTCCTGCTCCTGCAGGAAGTACGCGGCATGGCTCTCGCGTTCGGCGAAGATCGCGACCAGCACGTTGGCGCCGGTCACCTCTTCCCGGCCGGATGACTGGACGTGGATCACCGCGCGCTGGATCACGCGCTGGAAGCCGGCGGTCGGCTTGGAATCCTCGGCGCCGTCGGTGACGAGGTTGTCGAGCTCGGATTCGAGGTAGGCGACGAGACTGCGGCGCAGCTTGTCGAGATCGACATTGCACGCCCGCATCACCGCGGCTGCGTCCTGGTCTTCGATCAGCGCCAGCAAGAGGTGCTCCAGCGTGGCGTATTCGTGGTGGCGCTCGTTGGCGAGCGCCAGCGCGCGGTGGAGCGACTGTTCGAGGCTGCGCGAGAACGTAGGCATTCAGGTTCTCTTCCTTTGTATTGGCCGTTCCCCCGGAACTACTTCTTTTCCATGATGCACTGCAGAGGATGCTGATGTTTGCGGGCAAAGTCCATGACCTGCGTCACTTTGGTTTCCGCAACCTCGTAGGTATAGACCCCGCACTCTCCGATTCCGTGCTGGTGAACGTGCATCATGATTCGTTGGGCGGTTTCGTGGTCCTTGTTGAAGAAGTGCTCGAGCACGTGGACCACAAACTCCATCGGCGTGTAGTCGTCGTTGAGCAGCAGCACACGATACAGGTTTGGCCGCTTCGTTTGCGGCCGCGTCTTGGTGATGACCGCGGTCCCCGGACCGCTCGGGTCGCCCTTGCGCTTGCGGTCGTCGTCCGCGAGCCGGGCTGGGAATTGGACGGTGGCATTCACGCTCGAAGGCATTGTTCGTTCTGTCGTCCAGAGGCGTTATTGCGCGGTCGATGGACCGCGGAGAAGCCCGGCAGGATTTCGCCCCCGGCACTCTCCCGCACCCTATTATAGTTTTGGAACGGCTTGCTTTCCAGTTCGACGGCGTGACGCCAAGCGTACAGCCGATCGCCTCCCTGCTGCGTTCGGATCTGCGCGGGCGCGGCATCCCTAGTGGGCCGCGGCTGCGTCGTGCGCCGCGCGCGTTCGGCGCGTCACGATCGCAAAGGGATTGCGGGTAAATCGCGGCAAGGCGGTCGAGACGTTCAGCACCAAGCACCATGCGATGCGCCCTAGTCGGGTCCCGGACCAATACCAACTTGCTCGCCACGGGATTGATCCAGCCACCCCTGGCTGTCATGCCAGCGGTGCCGCGTCGCCCCGAACGCCCGTTGGTAGTGCTTTGCCGACTCGGCTATTCATCGCATCTCTCATCGCACGGGCTGCGACAGGAGGTGATCATGGCCGACCCCGCACGCCGCGCAAAACTTGTCCGCGACCTGGAGCAGGACTTCGTCCCGGATTACGACGCCCAGAACATGCCCTCAGGCGACAAGCGGGCGGCCTATGCCCTCGAACACATCGCCTTCCGGGTCGGCCGGATCGAGCAGAGCCTGGCGCGCATTGCCGCCGCGATCGAGTCAGTGCTGTCGAAGGGCTGACCCGCCGCCCTCTCCATGGCGGCAGGCCTTCTCACTTCGTCATCGACGTTTTGGCCAACACGTCTTCGAACGGCTTGCAGGCATCCTTGGCAAGACCGGCGCAAAGCTCACTGACCTTAGCCGTTTGGGCCACAAAATCCTCGTACGAGGATTTCAGGTAGTCGCCTTGCACCTCCATGGCTTTTTCCAAACTCTTGGCGTCCATGAGTTTTTCCCAGGCGGCAGCGGTGCCCGCGAACGATTTCTGCGAATAGTCAGCGACCTCGAGGGCGATGGCTTGCGCGTTCTTCGTCCAGGAGCTCAAGGAGCTCATGGCCATCTCGACGCTGTGGTTGCCAAGCTTCTGCATCTCTTCTGCTGTCATTGTCATTCTTCCCGGCGCGATGTGCGGCCTGTGGTTAGCGTTGGCGTTGTCGGGTTACTGCCTTGAAAAGGCCTTCTGGAGCATCGTATGATATTATAGTGCGCTGCACAAAAACTGCAACGGGTGTCGATGCAGCGCACAATGATGCCGCGGCGACTTAACGCTTTCGCAACGGCGTTCGCCTAGCGTGGTTGGCCGTGTCGTCGGTGTGACGACGGTCCTTGGTTGGGGGGCAATGCCTCCTTCATCGGAGAGGCGCTCAATCGGGCGACCTCGCCGTGGAAGGAAAGCACCCTCCCAGTGAGTAGACAGGGGGTGGGCTCCGTGACGGGAGCTCAGCGCGCGTTCAGGGACGGGGTGCGTCGGAGAGGCGCTCAATCGGCGACCTCGCCGTGGAAGGAAAGCACCCTCCCAGTGAGTAGACAGGGGGTGGGCTCCGTGACGGAGCTCAGCGCGCGTTCAGGGACGGGGTGCGTAATGGGATGGGTGCGTTCGCAGGCCCGGTGCGGGCTTCGCTATTGCGTCTTCGGTCTTGCCGCCCTCGCGGCGGGTCTCTTCATCACCAGCGACGCAGCTGACGCGCGGCACCACCGCCGCTTCTACGTTCATTACGTGCGCCACGTCGCGCATGTCCACCACCGCAGCCGTCACGCCGAAGAATACGCGCCGCCCTTCTCCTCGCTGGTCATCGACGGCAACAGTGGCGAGGTGCTGCAGGCGTCGAACGCCGATGCGATGCGTCACCCCGCCTCGCTGACCAAGATCATGACGCTCTACCTCCTGTTCGAGGAGCTCGATGCCGGGAGGATCAGGCTCGACACGCCGCTGAAGATCTCCGCCCATGCTGCAGAGCAGGCCCCTTCCAAGCTCGGCCTCAAGCCGGGCCAGACCATCGCGGTCGAGGACGCCATCAAGGCGGTGGTTACCAAATCGGCAAATGACGTTGCCGTTGCCATCGCCGAAAACTTGGCGGGCAGCGAGGATGAGTTTGCCCGGGTAATGACCCAGAAAGCGCACGCTCTGGGCATGGCCCACACCACGTATGTCAACGCATCAGGTCTGCCGGACGACGAGCAGCTGACCACCGCGCGCGATCTGGCGCTGCTCGGGCGCACGATCGCGGATCGCTTTCCGCGCTACTACAGGTATTTCGCGACGCCCGCTTTCGTCTATCACGGCGCGGCGATGCGCAATCACAACCATCTCTTGGGCGCGGTTGCCGGCGTTGATGGCATCAAGACCGGATACACGCGCGATTCCGGCTTCAATCTCGTGACTTCGGTTCACCGCGACGGGCGATATCTCGTTGCCGTCGTCCTCGGCGGCCACTCGGCTTTCGCGCGCGACGCGCGCATGCGCGAGTTGATCAACAGCCATATCAGGCAGGCGGCGTTGCGGCACGCAGGGCCGCGTGTCGCGGAGGGGTCGGACGAGACAGACCGCCAGCCCGAGCCCTTACCTGCCGCCCCGGCCAAGGCGCGCGTTTCGTCGCGCCCCGACCCGACGCCGACGGCGAGCGTAAGTGCGCATGCGCCCGCTAGTTCCAGCGAGCCGATCCACCCGGTCATGGTGAAAACCATCTCCTACCGCACTGCTCCGATGCCGGCGGCAGCGCTCGCGCCGATGCCGGCGCTGGTGCCGGTCGCCGCGCGTGCCGCGGCACCGACGCCGCCCGCTGCAGCGCCGGCCACTTCGGCCTCCATCACGCAACCCGGCGACGGATCGCGTACCGTTGTCGTCGCATCGGCCGAGCCGGGCGAGATCGCGATCGCCGGCAAGGCTGACCCGCAAAGGACTGCCGCCAAGGCTGACATCGCCAAGGCCGACGTTGCCAAAGCCGACATCGCAAAGGCCGACATCGTTAAGGCCGACATTGCCAAGGCCGACATTGCCAAGCCTGAACCAGCGCCGCCGCAAGCGCACGGCCGCGGCGGATGGCTGATCCAGATCGGCGCTTACGACGCAGAAGCGGAGGCGCGGCAGCATCTAAGCGCGGCCCAGAGTCAGGCGCACGCGACGCTCGCGGCGGCCGAACCGTTTACCGAGCGCGTGCAGAAGGGTGACAAGGCGCTTTACCGCGCGCGTTTCGCCGGATTTGACAGGGGCGCCGCCGAGGCCGCCTGCCGGGAACTCAAGCGCAGCGACTTCGAGTGCATGGCGGTCAGGAACTAAGTCTCCGATCGAACGTAGCGCACGCCGCCGCCAGCGCAGGCAAGGCGGAAGGGAGCCGAAACGGACGGGAAGCCACGCGAGGATCCTCTTCAGGAATCTCAGCGATGGCGTCGAAGCAGAACCTCCTTGGCCTGATTGATCCGGGCCGCGAGATACGTCGACCCCCCTTGGTCGGGATGCAGTTTCTTCATGAGGGAGCGGTGAGCGCGGCCGATCTCCTGCGCGCTCGCCCCGGGCTGAAGGCCAAGGATTTGATAGGCCTCCTGTTCCGTCATTTTGCCGCCGAACGTCGCGCCGCCGCCGTTCCCCGCTGCCGCATCGTACTGCGCGTGTTCACGCCAGCCGGGCTCCCGGCGATCAAGATAAGCCATCAATAGATTGCGGCTGTCGCCGTCGATTTCGCCGATCAGACCGATCAGCGTGGCAAGATCGAGCGCGTCGAGCGCGGCGCCTTGATGCCGGCCGGCGAGAACGCGGCCATGCATCGCGCCGCTGTCGTGGTCGAGTTCCATTTCCAGAAACGCCGTGCGCACACGCGAGGCCTGGCCCGGACTATTCTGAGTGCG
>Ga0210408_10000868_pt1 | contig 34033 bp, 32 predicted proteins | sample IncBWH4MmetaG_FD_155471 | JGI IMG/M metagenome (GOLD analysis project Ga0210408, IMG submission 155471) | Forest soil microbial communities from Barre Woods Harvard Forest LTER site, Petersham, Massachusetts, United States - Inc-BW-H-4-M | ecosystem: Environmental > Terrestrial > Soil >... | reverse complement strand
CAAATTAGGGTGTAAAGGATTCTTTCGGCACCAGCAATGATATTAATTGCATTTCCATCAACAGGATAAAAAACGAACGCAACAAGCAATGTTCCTAATAAAATCAGAACGGGAACATTCTTAAAATGTTTCTCTTTAAAAAAATGTCCGACTAAAATACCACCAAAAAATAAACCAACTTGATTTAATGGGTTTTTGTATAGGTAATCCTGATTGGCAACGGGCTGCGTTTTATCGAATAAAACAAAAGCAAAATAACAATACATGCCAAATACAATTATAGAAATCAAAGCAAAAAGAATATTATTTTTTTTTATGCAATAAAAAAACAAAGGAAGCATTAAATAAAAACTCAACTCATTTCCGATAGACCAAATTCCAACCGGTACATTCGATGTCCAATCCACAATTCCAAACAAACCTGTAAATTGTAAAACCAGATCCATTGGCGTTGCTTTGGTTCCGTACATTATTATTGCTAATATCATTACAAACCACATGAGAGGATAAATTCTGAAAATACGTTTCACATAAAAGTTCTTAAAAAATGTTTTATCCAATGCAAAATTTTTAAAATACACTAAATACATTGTTAAACCACTTAATACGTAAAACATAGACACACCATAAACACCAAGTTTCGCAAGTGCTGTACTAATATCCAATCCTCTCATGGTCCAGCCAATATAATGGTAGGCCATGATCGACAAAGCGCAAAGTCCGCGTAAATAATCTAAATTTTCGTAACGGGTTTTTACGACTTCCACTTATTATTTTTTCGACTTAAGTATTTCATTTATTCCTTCTTCAAAACTTATTTTGGATTTCCATCCCAACTTTTCAAAAGCTAATTTAATATCAGCTACAGTATCCGGAATTTCATTTACTCTTTTTTCATTGCTTGACACAATATTTTTAGTGCTTCCGGAAATGGATTTGATTTTTTCAGTTATCTCAGCGACACTAAGTGAATATCCACTTCCAATATTTAAGATCAGAAATTCTTCACTTACTTTAAGAGTAAGAACAAGGGCTTCAACCAGATCACTTATGTAAACGTAATCGCGTTTTGGTTCCAGATCTTTTACCCGAACTTCTTTATCACTACCCTGAAACTTACCGATCAATTCAGGAATTAAAAAACGTTTATCTTGTGCAGGACCATAAATATTAAAAGGACGAATGATGCAAATTTTCATTTTATAATATTCCGAATAAAATCTACATAACTCTTCTGCCATGTGTTTTGAAAGGGCATAAGGATTTGGAGTTTGTAAAGGATGTTGTTCGTTAATTGGTAAGTATTTCGGACTACCATACAGATAACTGCTAATAAAAGTCAGAGGGATTGATTTTTGCCTGCAGAATTCCAAAACCTTTTCAGTACCATAAACATTCGTTTCAATAAAAGCATCGGGTGAGTTCCAGCTTTCCGGCACGAATGATTTTGCTGCCAAGTGAAAACAATGGGTGATATCTTCCTTATGTAACTTGCGGTAAGATTCCTCTTCCAAAATATCGCCGCTAAATTCTATTACAGAATAATTTAACTGTCTCAGTTTTTGGACAAGATTTTTTCCAATAAATCCGTTGGAACCGGTCATTAATACTTTACTCACTTAAGAAACAAATGTTTTTTCTGTTCAAATTCTTCAATGGCCTGTGCATAATCATCAGGGCGACCTATATCAAGCCAATATCCACTGTGCTCTTTTACAACGGCGTATTTTTTTTGTTTTATTAATTCAAGCATCAAATGATCGAAACCATAAATTGTATCAGCAGGGATCATATCGACAGCTTTTTTGCTTACCATATATATTCCCATGCTCACTAAAAAATTCTGCTTTGGTTTTTCCATGAAATCCACCAGTTGATTGGTTTCATTTTTAACCAACACGCCATATTCGCTTATTTGCTCACGTTTAGCAGCAGAAATCGTAAAAATATTTTGCGCTTTACAATGCGTATCATAAAATTCGGTAAAATTAATATCGGTAAGAATATCGCCATTCATTACTAAAAAATTATCCGGAAGATCTTTTATTAATTTTAACGGACCCATTGTACTTAAGGGTTTATCTTCCAAAGAATAATCTATTTTTACATTCCAGGCTTCTCCATTCCCGAAAAATGCTTTTATAATGTTAGCTTGATGGTTAACCGCCATGGTAACGTGTGTAAAACCATTTATGGCCAGTTGTCTTATGATAACTTCAAGGATTGGAAATTCTCCAACCGGCATTAAAGGTTTCGGTAATACAACTGTATATGGTCTTAAGCGCGTGCCTTTTCCACCTGCCAATATAACTGCTCGTTTAGACATTGTAAATGTTGGTTTTATATTTTTTTAAATTTTCTTTATCCAGGAACCATTTTATTGTCTCGGTTAACCCTTTATCCAGATCATAATTATTTTTATAACCGGTAAGTTCTTTTATTTTAGAATTATTGCAAACCAATCTGAATACTTCCGATTTCTCCGGACGTTTACGGTTTTTATCAACTATAAATTTCACATCGCTGTTCATCAGTTTTTTTATTTTTTCGAACAGATCTCCGATTGATATTTCTGTATTAGAACCGATGTTCACAGTTTCACCAACTGCTTTATTGCTTAATGCTAATTGAATAAAACCAGAACAAGTATCCTTTACATAATTAAAATCCCGTGTAGGAATTACATCTCCTATTTCAATTTCCTTTTTTCCGCTTGCAATTTGTGAAATAATAGTTGGAATAATTGCTCTTGCAGATTGTCGCGGCCCATAAGTATTAAATGGCCGGGCAATTATCATTGGTAAATTAAATGCATTATAAAAACTCATGGCCATTGCATCGGCACCGATCTTGCTTGCGCTATAAGGTGATTGCGGCTGTAATGGATGTTTTTCATCGATCGGAACGTATTGGGCTGTACCATACACCTCACTGGTTGAAGTATGAATTACTTTTTTACATTTATTACGTATGGCGGCCTGACAAATATTTAAAGTACCTTTGATATTAGTGTCAACATAACTATCAGGTGCAACATAAGAATACGGTATTGCAATTAAAGCTGCTAAATGAAAAATGATATCAATATCTTCTGTGATCTTTAAGCAGTAATTATTGTCGCGGATATCACCAGAAATAATTTCAAGATTCGGATTAGCTTTAATATCTTCGAGCCAGCCCCAATAATTAAACGAGTTATAATAGCTTAAAGCTCTAACTTTAGCGCCTTGTCCCAAAAGTGTTTCTACCAAATGCGAACCAATAAAACCATCGGCACCGGTAACTAAAATTCTTTGATTAGCTAAGTTCATAGTTTATTAAATTTAAATAAAAATTTTCGTAATTTTTAGTTGCAGAAAAACGGTTCTCCCAATCTGTTCTGACTTTTTTTCTGAAAGTAGGAGTGTTTTTTTCGCTTTGTAAAAATTGTGTTATTTTTTCTGCCACTTGATTTGGTTTGAAGTCGCATTCAATTAAAATCCCGTTATTTTCATTAATTACCTCTGAAACTCCACCAACATCCGTCGCCAAAAGTGGAATTCCAAAACTCATTGCTTCTATAAGCGAAACAGGCAAACCTTCAATGCTGCTCAATAATACAAAAAGATTAAAATGATTTTGCTTGAAAAATTGAAGCACATCACCATAATTTTCTTTTCGTTCATGTAAAATAAATTCAACATTGCTTGATAATTGTTTCAATTTCTCATAGAAGACTTTTTCATTGTCACCTTTATTCCCATGATGAATCCATTTTACAGGAAATTTTATGAAACTAAGAATGTCAACCATGGCATCCACCCTTTTTATTTTCCGGAGATCAGAACAAGTAAAAATGGTGAATTTTTCATTTGGATTGAAAACTGAAACGCCGAGATCGTTGGTACCGAAATAACTGTAAGTAATTTTTTCAGGGCAAACATTAAACGATTTCATGTAATCACTTCCCTTTTTTGCAACAGCAAACATTTTATCGGCTTGCTTAAAAATAAATGGCCTGAAAGGGATATACTGATATTTTGCCTGAACATCATACAGATCAAAACCATTAGCACGAAAAACAAAATGATCTATTTTCTTCCTATACTTTAAAACCGCTAAAGCCAAAGCGTTTTCATTCATCCAAAACGAATAGAAAATATCATTATTTACTGACATTGTGTTTATTTTATCAGCAATAACAATTCCTTTTAGCAAACGACTGTTAAATTCCCGCAAATGTTTTATGTAAGTAATTTTTTTGGACGAATGAATAAGTTCCTTAAAATGCACGTTGATGACCAAACCAATATTTTTCAGCATCACTTTCAATGCTGAAACCTTGATCTTATCTGAATCAAGATTCATAACAGTCACGTTAGACGGAATATTTCTTTGTACAGAATCGCCGGTAGAAGGATAAATATAAATTTTCTTGAATTTTAAAGCCAGGTAATTTACTTCGTTCTCCACAAAAGATTCGCTGTTTCCGTTAGGATACGACATGGTGAATAAATGTAAAGTATTTGGTTTTTCCATTAATTTTTTTGCTGATCCAATACTTTATCCCAATAGGAATCAATTTGTGTAATAAAATTATCTTCTGTATGTACTTCCTTCATTAATCTTACGCTTTCTGCTGCGAACTTTGCATGCAACGATTCATTTTCAATATAAAACTTAATTGCATTTGCTAAACCCCCGGGTGAATCTTTTTCGAGCACCAAACCATTTTTCATGTGTTTTACAAACAGATCAGTTTGACCAACATTTCTTGCAATGATAGCATTTCCAGCTGCCATAGCTTCAGCCATCGCAAGTGAAGGAAAATTATCATAATCCTGACAGGAAACATATGCTTTTGAATTATTAACTAATTTGGAAAGATCACCTTCAATAACAAATTCAATCAGATGATTTAATTTATTTTTATTTACAAAGTCAATCAGTGAATCACGCAAAGGGCCGTTACCGCTCAATAAAAATTTCCAATTATTTAATAATGATGCGTTTTGCTTATTTAAGATATGGATAGCTTCAACAAACCATTGAGGATGTTTTTGAAAATCGAGTCTTGATGCAAACACAATAGTGTTTTTCTTTTCCGCCGGATAAAATTTTTGAGTATCTGAAAAACGCGACTTAATTGCATATAGCAATGGTTGTTTTTCGGGCGGATAAATAGAAGAAGTATTTATGTAATCTACAAAATTTTGATTCCAGCAAAAGTATCCATCAACACTTACTTCTTTAAATAAAGGTTCATAAGTACCTTTTATCCCCTTATGAGAAACATGATTTTCATCATCCAATGCAAACGGCACATAACAGTTTACAATATTTATGACAATTTTTGGTTTCAAAAAAGAAGGTAGATTATTCAGTTTCTTAATTAAAGGAATATAACTTATGGAATAAAGGGGAATATGAATTAATTTGATCCGTTTGGTGACAATAAATTTCAATAAACCAAATAACTCAAGTGTATCTTTAAAACGATTCGAAAAAATCTTAAAATTAAGTATGTTCTTAGTCCCATTTAATTTTCCAACCTTATTAAGGTTTACAACCGATGTTTTATCAATGATATAATATAAATTGTGTTTTGTTTTTGACCGATTATATATTTCGAAAAAATCCGCAAAAAAACGTTCTGCTCCTCCCCCGCCCGTAAGTTCGCCAACACCAAAAATAAAAAGAGCAACGTTGGCCATCTTATTTTTTAATGGCCGCTACAACATTTAATAACGGCCCAACTAACCTTTTAAAAATATAATGTTTCCTGAACTCATGTTTATCCCATTGCGTACCATAAAATTCATGCGGTACCGGAGGTCTGCTCATTAATTCATCAAATTCCTCTTGAGTTAACCCAAATTTTTTAATTACATACTCAAGATCCTCTTTTTGCAATTTTTCATCGTAGGTTGGTTGTGCTAATTCATGAAGTGCTTCCTCCCTTGTAATTTGCCCTGAAGCGATCATTGTAGATAAATGTGCTTTCCGTTTATCCACACCAAATTTTTTAAGCAAAATATATCCCTGATAAAAACGGGTAAATACCGATTCGTAATGTTTCCCGCCGTAATCACGCCAGCCTAATTCATTAATTAAAGTTTCTTTAACCTCATTCTTATTATAATCAATAAGATTCAGAGGAGCAACAGAGTTCATTTTATAAAGAATACGGTTAACGTATTGCTTAGTCAAACCAAGTTTCGGAAAGTTTTTAAGCGGAATCGTACCAAATTTTTTATGGATGTTGGTAAGATTAACGATATCCAATTTATCCATGTAAACCCAACTCCTTGGTAAAATAGCTTCAGTAACAATATTAAGTCCGTTTACAACTGATTTAATTTTATATTTTTTTGCGATTTCAAATAACGAAGCAAAAATTAATTGATCAGTTGGAACCTCAATATCAATTACTGAAGCTTTCAAATATGCTAATTGCAGATCTTTAAATTCTTCCCAGCTTATGACGTGAGTGTATAAATCAAATCCAAGTTTTTGAATAATATTTTCAATGTTCTTTACAGCCAGCTCACTGTTCCATCCATTATCGAAGTGAACAATAAGTGGTCTTAGCCCGACTTTTTTTGCCCAGAGACAAATATAAGAGCTGTCAACTCCACCGCTTAAACCAATCAGACAATCGTATTTTTGTCCTTTGCCAAATTCCTTTATTTTTGAAACGGCTTCGTCTAATTCTTTAAGCCGTACTTCAAGCGGGCGTAAAACTGTTTTAACAGCAAGCACATCATAATCCCTACAAAAATTACATGTGCCTTTCTCATCAAACACAATTTCAGTGGCGGTTGTATCCATCACGCAGCGTGTGCACGTTCTATAATTCTTATTATCCATTTAAAATTATATCAGCATTTAAAAATGTCCAGGTTTTATTGCAAAAATTTTTATTCAAAGTATTTTCGGCGTAGGACTTATCTACCGAATCCCGGATGTCTTTACCATTCCAATAGGAAGAACCTGTAAATCTACCGGAATGAATGGTATCGAGTATGTACGTTTTCAATTCATTATTAAACCACTCTTTCATCGGTGCGCCAATCCCGATTTTTAAAGTTCGTGTTCTTATCTCCTCAGGCATTGTGTTTTTCATGGCGTCGCGTAAAATACGTTTTGTAAATCCACCGCCCAGTTTTGATTCCAAGGGAAGAGAGAAAACATATTGCACCAATCTGTAATCCATGAATGGCATTCGTATTTCTATACCGTGCTGCATGGATGCCCGGTCGAAATCACGTAAGTTAATTGGCAGACTTCTGTAATGAAAATCGTTGTACATTTTTTGTTCAGGAGAACTTAATTTAGCCGGGCTTGAAAAACCGGAAACGATTTCATCATAAGTTTGCTTATCAATTGCATTTGTCCATCTTGGAGAATCTGAAGATGAATTACCGGTTCGATTTGACTTATTAAATTTATTTTTTATGAACAAAATTCCTTTTTCAACAACAGACTTGTCAAACTGTTTTATTGTTTTCAGTAAATCCTCATATTTATAATCGGATGATAGTCCACAAACTATTTTAGCATATTCTTCCGCTTTCTCAAATTGTTTTTTCTTTATGCAATCGTAAAATGCTTCGAATACATAGCTATTATAACCATACATCATTTCATCAACACCATGTCCGTCGAGAGAAACTGTTATCCCATTTTGTTTCATAGATCTATAAACATCCGAAATAGAGGTTATTGGAGTTTGAATAATACCATCAAATAATTTTGTAGCGGTAATAACATCGTTAACTAAATTTTTATAATCCGGAGTTATGTAAACTGCATTTCCATTGACATATTTAACAACCTGCTCGGCATATTTTTTTTCATCCACTGTTGTTCCGGGAAATGTTGCTACGAAAGCCTTTTGCCAGTTTTGCGGCAAGCGTTCAATATTACTTCCCGAATTTTTTAATCTATGCAGCGTGCAATAAACCGAGCTTGAATCCAGTCCGCCGCTAAGTGCGGAAGCAATATTTACATCGCTTCTCATCCTTAACTTGCAGGCATTTTCAAATAGTTTAGTAAATTCTTCAACTTGATCGTTATAAGACACGGGAACTTTAACAAAATTTTCCGCTGTGTTCCACCAACGTTTTAATTTAGGTTCTTCTTTTTGCTTAATGGTTAGAAAATGTCCGGGCAGCAATTGGTAAACATTTTGAAATATAGTTTTATCCGAACCTTCAATAATATCGGGTGTAGATAACGCAATGTTTAATATTTTTGAGTTTATTTCTCTTGAATAACCATTCAGGTTTTTAAAGGCAATAGTTTCTGAAGCAAATGCTAATTTATCCCCCGGAAGAAATAAATAATAAAGCGGCTTCACACCGAAACGATCGCGGGCTAAAAATAATTCTTCATTTTTTAAATCCCAAATAGCAATGGCAAACATGCCATTAAATTTATTCAGACACTCTTTTCCCCATTTTTTATACGCACGCAAAACAACTTCGGTATCAGTTTGCGTAACAAATTTTTCACCGCTTAGTTCAAGTTCTTTTTTTATCTCAATAAAATTATATACTTCCCCGTTAAAACTTATAACCAGATCTTTCTCGGTGTTATACATTGGCTGCTTCCCCGCCTCGCTCAGATCTAATATCGACAAACGGCGATGTCCTAAACCCAATGTGTTATTGCAAAACAAATCGTATCCCGAGCCATCAGGACCACGATGCGAAATTGAATCCGTGAATTTTTTGAGAGTATTTGAATCCAAAGATTCTCCGTTAAGATTCCATATACCCGCTATGCCGCACATAATTGGTTAATCGCATTTAACATCGCTTCTTTCGCTTTCATGGAAGAAAGTTCTTTAGCATATTTATCAGCATTTAATTTAAAATTTTTGATTTTCTCAGGCGAAATTTCATCCAGCGTTTTTACCAAAGCTTCAGACGTAAAATCATTAACAACCCAACCAAGATCATACTTCTCAACTAAATTTTTCATATCAGGATTTGGACTAACAACAACGGCTAAACGCGCCTGAACAAATTCAAATAACTTATTCGGCAATGCGTGTAGCCAATTATAATTTACAGGCTCCAGATAAAAAAGGCCGACATCAAATTTATTTATAGTTTGGGCGATTTGTTTTACTTCAACCGGTTTTTCAAATGAAATTTCTTTTTTGTCTTTATATTTTTCGATCAAGTCTTGATAATAATCTTTTTCTGTCGGAACCAAGATCAAATGCAATTCACAGGGGGTTTTTGTTTTTAAAACTGCTTCTATCATTAATTCGATTTTCCTGTTCTTTAAAGCAACACCATGATGCACTATTTTTATTGGATTTTTTACTTCCACAGGTTTCAACGATACTTCATAATCCGTTGCATTTGTAATTTCAACAAAATCAATTTTAAATTCTTTTTTATAGCGCAGTCCGATTGTTTCATTCACAGCAAAGATCAGATCAATTTTCGGAGCGCACGAATTAAGTATTTTAATATATTTTTCACCGGTTTCTTTCCACTCAGGTTTATCTTCAAATTCAGAAGGGTAATATTCGTGAGCGTTTAAAATTAATTTAACAGGCTTTTTTTTCAACATTGCGCTTAGCTCAAGAAACCCTAATCCATGACAAATAATAACATCAAATTCCTTCTTGCTAATTTCATTCTTTGCTTTAATGTTATTGAAAAAAGGATTAAGAAGACCGAAATCCGTTTTAGATCGGGTCCTATAGTAAAATATATTAAGCAGAAGCGATATTGGCTTACGGATAATAGTGGGATATTTTAAATGAAATTTAATTTGCTGTTTTTTTTCAATGAATTCCCTTAAATCAATGAAATCGCAATTTTTGCACTGAACATAACTTCCAACAGTGAGATTATAATTATTTTGAAGAGCCTCAATAGTTCTGATCAAACGAGGTTCTTTGTTAGGGTCAGATTCACAAAAAATAAGAATTCTTTTCTTCAATTACTTAAACAAATAGGCGCACATTAAAACGGGCCATTTATGATGATCTTCCATAATGGCGTTTTTATCAAGAATATGTTTGCTCTTTAATAATTCAAAAGCATCATTCGTACTATCAACAACTTTTTTTGTTGCTAACCATTTTTTCTGAGGAGGCTCATAACCGATCTTATCAACGCGCCAGGTTATTTCTTCAGGTAATATATCTTTCATCGCTTCGCGCATTAAATATTTTGTCCAGCCATTATGAATTTTAAATTCCGGTGGCAAACTAAAAATAAATTCAACTAATTCGTGACTTAGAAAAGGAAGTCGTACTTCCCTGCTATGCGCCATTGAATTGCGATCACAAAACCTAAGCAGATCCTCGAGATTATTTGTTGTAACCGAATGTCTCAAATAACCATTCAGATCTGTTCCATGATAAACAAAATCATAGCCTATGTTTTTATTGAAGTTTGCAGTAAATTCTTTATCAAAAAATCCCGGCACCGGAACTTTTTCCATGATGCGTTTATATTTACCGGGATTAACTAATTTATAAGCCGGACGAATTACATCTTTAACTTTATCTGTTAATGTTTTTTCTTTAATCACGGGCTTTAAAACAGGAGGTGCCTCGGTTAAATCAATAAATTGCATGTGTTTATGCAAGTTTCTGAATTCGTGCAATTGTTTTTTGTATTCTGAAGGCTGCTCCAAATAAATGGAACTTAAATAAAAATCAAGATAATATTCATAACCGCCTAATATTTCGTCGGCACCCTGACCATCTAATAATACTGTTACATTTTCTTCTTTTGCTTTTTGCATCACACAATATTGCGCGTAAATGCTTGCTGAGGGAAATGGTTCTTCCTGATGGTACAATAATTTATCGAAGTTATCTAAAAATCCTTCCTCGTCAGGCCACGTAAAAAATGGCTGCACATTAGTTTTATCAATTACCTTCTGAATAAAATCACCTTCATCCCTGTGAAAATTAGCGAAACGCGCCGAAAAAGTATTTTGTTTTATTTTTCTTTCTTTATTCAGATCATTAATTACACAAACAATGCTAGAACTATCTAATCCTCCTGAAAGACTAGAACCAACAGGCACATCGCTTCTTAATCTTCGTTGCACCGAGCGGTAAAACAATTCTGTATATTTTTCTTTTGCTTCTTCAAAAGAAATATTTGTATCGATCTGAATATTATCAAGACTCCAATATTTTTTTATACTTAATTCAAGGCTTTCATTAAGGATCAGGAAATGTGCGGGCGGTAATTTTTTAATAGTGTTGTAAAATGTTTGACTCCGGTCGGTAGGACTTGTTATATAAAACGATGACTGAATAAAATTATAGAGCATCTCGTTATTAATTTCCTTTTTAACGCCGAGTGCAAAAATGGCTTTCATTTCAGAGGCAAACATAAATTGCTTACCTGGTTCATAATAGTAATAAAAAGGTTTTTCACCGAAACGATCTCGGGCGGAGAACAAAGTTTTTTCATTTTCATCCCAAATGGCGAAAGCAAACATGCCATCTAGTTTCTGAAGACAATTTTCTTTTTCAATTTCATACAATTTCAAAAGTACCTCAGTATCGGATTCGGTTTTAAATTTATGTCCTGATCTTAATAACTGTTCCTTTAATTCAATGTAATTATAAATTTCTCCATTAAACACCATCGTATAACGTCCGTCAGCACTGTGCATGGGCTGCGAAGCGTTATCACTCAGATCTATAATTGACAAACGGCGATGGCCAAGAGCAATATTGGCTGAAGGATTTAACCATTGTCCCTCACCATCGGGACCACGGTGTGCAATAGCATCCGTCATTTTTTTCAATGACTGAACGTTAGTTTTCTCTTTACTTAATATTCCTGCAACGCCACACATACTTAGCTCGCCAGTTTTTTAATTTCTTTTAATAAAATTGCTTTATTATTCTCAGCCGACAATTCTTTAGCAGCCCGGTCTGCATTCTTTTTGCATTCGAATAATTCTGTTCCGGAGAGTTTTTTGATAGAATTTGCTAAAGCTTCAGACGCATAACCTTCAGCCACTACTCCTAACTTATATTTATTTACTATATCAGCCATGGCAGGCATTGGTCCAATAGCCACTGCCAAACGTGCTTGTATAAATTCGAAAAATTTATTGGGTAAAGCATTTATATTATTAAAATTTAAAGGCGGTAAAATATAAATGCCAATGTCGTATTGGTTTATTTTCTGGCTTATTTCAGTTGTAGATACAGGATCAAGAAATTTTATTTTCTTTTCTGTTTTATATTTGTCTTTTAAATGATCGAGATATACAGGATCAGAAGATACCAGCATCAGATCCAATGTATAATTATCATCAAGATAACTTATAACATTAATAGTTTCTTCCAATAACCTTTCCTTTATGGCTCCACCGTGATGAATTAATTTTATTTTCCCTTCAATTTTTCGCGGCTCTAAATTAACAAATGAAGGCGCATTTGTAATTACCAAAGGTTTAATTCCATAATTTTTTTCGTACTCTCTTGCAATTGGTTCTGAAACTGTAAACATTAAATCAGCCTCCTTCAAATATTTTTTGCACTGATATTCTACTTTTGGTTTACTATTTTTACGCCATGTTTCAACTTCATCTAATTCGAGAGGATGATATTCGTGTGCATCAAACACAATTTTTGTATTACTTGTTTTTAATTTTATTGCCAGAGGCAAAGTATCTAAATCGTTTGCTATAATTAGGTCAGGGTTTACATTTTTTAATTTGACAAAATGTTTTTTCATTACAGCCCAATAATTTTTTTCATAATAATAGTTGGAAGCATTAAAAGGCGGACTTGTAAGAATTCGCTTAGACCATTTTCTACTAAAAGAGTTAACTCTCATGCAGATCATGGTAAGCAGAGCGAAGAATTTCCTGAATAGCCATGGATAATTAAAATAGAAGTCTATCATTTTATATTTATACTCTTCCAGTTTAATAAAATCTACTCCACAATTTGGATCCGAAAAACCGGCCGCAACAATATTAAAATCTTCTTTAAGCGCTTTTATCTGACGTAATACACGCGGATCGTTATGAAGTGTATTAAAGCAGATTATCAAAATAGTTTTCTTTTTCATCTAAAAAATTAAACCGTCTCTTTCCCCCGCTTCTATATTTTTTTTATACCAGGGTTCATCTTTTAATTTATAATTCCAATAATTCATTAATATTTCTTCCTGCTTACTTTTCGGTTTAAATTCATTTCTAAAAAAATCTGGGTGATAGTCAAATTCGGGAGGACTGCCTTCCATTATTTTTACAACTTTTTCAGTAAAATATCTCACATCCAAATATTTTTCAACGTAAGGCCTGCCTTTTAAAGCATGTTGTCTTCTGAATTCATGATCAGGAATAATTTTAAGTAACACATCATAAATGGTATCGGGATTCACATCAATTACGGGACAATCCTCCGGGTTCTTCTGAGGATATTTTTCGTAATTCATAAGCGACAAAACAATTGTACCACTTGCTAAAGCTTCTGTCGCAATTTTTCCTGTACCAGGACATAATACCTGGTCAATTAAAATATCTCCTTCTCCATATGCTTTTAAAGCTTCTTCACGAGGCATGTTTTGTATCAATTTAAATTCAAAATCAACTTTGCCTTTTAGCTTTTCAATAGCCTCTAAAATAAAACGGGTTCCCTTGAATTCAGATGAAGATGGAGCATGCACAATAACAGGCTTATTTTTTCTCTGTTCCGGTTTGTGTGAATAAAGAGAAGGCACTACCATCATATTCCATCTGTAAAATGGTTTTAATTGAATTTGTCCTTGATCTTGCCGGCTGAAAATGGCATCAGCATATTTCTCGGCCATGCGTATCCTGCACAAATTATCTTCCAGGTGAGCAAGTGAAGTATGATAGGAGTCCTTATATTCAATTGGCCGCATTTTATATATTTCAAACTCCTGCTTCATTGCATTATACCACCTCGCATCATCACCAACAAAAACCTGAATTATTTTTTTTCTTTTTTGTTTAAGGGTTTCGAATTCCTGATGATCTTTTTTAAACGAATCGACAATAAATATAAAAGTATGACATTCGCGTAATGCACGCTTCCAAATTTTTTCTTCTGCACGGTTATCCCACCATTCTTTAACCGGAAAACCTATACGCTGCGGATTAAATAACTTTAACTTTCTTTTTACCGCCGCAATATCATAATCAATGTCTTTGCTTGAAATGATAGAAGATCCGGAATCGTAAACAGCAGTTAAACATTCTATTTTGTGATTTATTTTAAAAGATTCTTTTATTTCAGGGATCTGAGAAGCAATATTATTAAAACCTATGAAAATTTTATTATTGCCCATACGTAAACTCGTCAACCAATAATAAACCATCCATACAGTTTATAACCAATTTGTTTTCGAAGCGTTCAACAATTTCACCACAACCGGCCCCGGTGTATTTTATTTTCGTATCGAACGGTCTTGCTTTCCAAATAATTATTTTTTTCTCTTCTATAAAAGTCCATGCGCCCGGATATGGCCTTGTAACTGCTCTTATCAAATTATAAATTTGTCTAACACTCATTGTTTCCCATTTTATTTCGCCATCTTTTTCAGTCCTCTTGGCGTAGTAAGTTGGCTCTCCTTCCTGAGGAATAATTTTGAATTGTTTTTTAATAAGAGAATCAATATTTCTTAAAACAAGTTTTTTATTTACAATTGCATATTTAAAATACAATGTTTCAATATCATCAAAATCATTGATCTCAAAAATTTCATAGTCAATCACGTCACCATCATCAGCTCCTTCTTTCATCAGAAATAAATGCATGATGAATTGTTTTTTGTCTTCAATAAGCGACCAGTTCATTGGTGAACGTCCGCGTCCTTTTGGAAGAAATTCGGAACTGCCGTGATAACCTAAGGCACCAATTGATAAAGTATTTAAAACTTCGCCTGGAAAAAGGCGTTGCCATCCGCCTTGTATTAAGAGATCAAATTTATTTTCATGAAAAAAATTAAGATCTTTTTCGCTTTTCAAAGTAAAGTTTTCAGGAATATAAACAGATATATTGTGTTCTTTTGCTAAAGGTGTGTAATCATAATATCCGGAAACATTATTCTCAATCGCTTGTTCGGGAGTTAGGCAAACAAAATACGCAAACTTATATCCTGCCGCTAAAAGTGCTTCAATAATTGGTTTTCCTCCAATATGATTGCCACACATTACAATTTTAACCATTACTCTTTATTAATTTTCACAGAACGTTTATTTCCAAAAGCCCTTTCGGTCTCCACAATTTGGTTCATGCTTCTTCCAATATTATCTAACAGAACTTTATCCCATAATTCTTCCGTACTATATTCTTTTTCTGTGATCCACCACATTGGATGAATAAGCAAGTGAATCTTTTTATGTTCGCCTTTTTCGAATATTTCCCAGGCATTATCTTTTTTCCAAACCTTATTTGAATCAGAAAAATATTGAATATCCTTTAAATCTTCTTTATCATAAGTATTAATATAATTCTTAATCCTTATTTCATTAGAGATGATCTTAGGTCCCGGTTGATGAAAAGAAACAGTTCTGATTTTCTGTCCAAACATGTTTTCAAGAATGTTTGCTTCAGCTTCTATATGTTCTTGCAAATTTCTATTGTTTGCGGGATAAAAACCTTCATCGTAGTGCAGAGCAATTGCATGGCCATTTTTTAGTATTCCCTCTGTAAATTTATGATTTTGTCGCCCGAATAAATTATAAACAGGTGAACGCAGCATTAAAAAATAAGTTGCCTTTATACCCAAACTCGCTTCAATTTCCGACATGGCAAAAGCTGCTTTAAGATCGGCATCAATGTCGTGACGTAATAAACAAAGTTTTTCGGTTTTATCTATTATACTTTTGTCAAAATCTATAAATGCATAATCATTATTAAGAGCAAGCTCTAATAAATGGTTATATCCTTCAATGGTAAAAAGCTTAAGCATACTTTTCGATCAGCTCGTTTATTCCCTCTGCAAATTTAATTTCAGGTTTAATTAATAGTTTTTGCATTTTAGCAATGTCTCCAAATAAATGTTTTGGTTCAGTGTCCTGCGCTTTAAAAATTGGTTTTTTGTCGATCTTAGTTCCTATTATTTCACAAATTTCGCGTAAGCTCAGCACATCCGGGCCGGCAATATTTATTTTATGACTTCCCTTAATATCTAAACATTTTATAATAGCTTTTGAAGCATCATCTACATGAACCGGATTTATTTTAATACCGTCGTTGCCTTGAATAACAATTTCCTTTTCCTGTAAAATGTTATTCAAAAGGCGCGGAATAAGCATTGAAGATTTTTGTTCTTTTCCGTAAACAAAAAAGAAGCGCAGAATAATAATATCGAAAAATGTGTTATAATTTTCAGCGATTATCTCAGAACAGAATTTTGAACCAAGGTAAAAGCCAAGATCTTTTTTATTTACTACCAGATCATCTTCATTAAATCCGACATTGCTATTTCCGTAAATACCGCCTGAAGAAGCATAAATAAACTTTGATGCACCGGCTTTACGGGCATAATCTAATAATTTTAGAGTACTAATAGTATTAACATTAAAAACTTCTAAAGATGACTCAGGAAATTCGCGGAACTTTTCAGACTGTGCCAGATGAATAATTATATCTATTTTTTGCGGCAATTGATTTTCAGACCAATTTGTATTAAGATCTAATACAATGGTGTTAATATGGCCTTTATCTGTTCGTCCAAGTCCGTAAAGATTTAAAGAAGAATTTTTATTTAACTCTTTCGATAAAGTTTCTCCAACTAAACCATTGCAACCGGTGATTAGTATATTCAATCCGTATGTTTTCTTTAAGGTTTGAGACGAGGCAGAATATATTGACTGATTTTTTCAACACATTCATCAAGACTTAATTTATTTGTTTCAATAACAACCTCCGCATTTTTTGGTTCTTCGTAAGGCGAATTAATTCCGGTAAAATTTTTAATTTCTCCGGCGCGTGCTTTTTTATAAAGGCCCTTTACGTCACGTTGCTCACAAGTTTCTACCGGACATTTTACAAAAACTTCAATGAACTCACTTTCTCCAAGAAGATTTCTGACAATTGCCCTATCTGCTTCATACGGTGATATAAATGCAGTTAAAACAACTACTCCTGCATCAATAAATAATTTAGATACTTCTCCAATCCGCCTGATATTTTCCACTCTGTCTTCATGTGAAAAATTTAAATCCTTATTTAATCCGGTGCGAATATTATCACCATCCAGAACGTAAGTTTTTATTCCGTCTTTAAAAAGAAATTCTTCCAATTTACCAGCCAGAGTAGATTTTCCTGATCCGGATAGTCCGGTAAACCATATTACTAACGATTTATGGTTATACGTTAACTGGCGGATTTTTTTTGTAACCGTATGCGAATGTGGAATTACGTTCTTTTCCATTATATAAAATTAAATTTTTTAAAATTCATTTCATTATTCTATTTCAATTTATTGAAGATCACTTTATTTTATTTTCGATCAATGGATGCTGAACTTTCGGGCTTTGGTTATTATAACTGTCGGGAAATAATGGGTGATATAAGTTAATAAGATCAACTTGCTTTCCATGCCAGATCTTTTCATAAACTTTAGTAAACATATATTGAGATGATCGATATGAATGATACTTTTCCGCATATTCTTTTCCGGCATCTCCCAGCTTTTGTCTTAATGCTGGATTTTTTATCAATAATCTAAGGGTTTCTTTAATGTCTTCAGGAGTTGCTGAAACCAAGGGACATTCATTAAAAAAAGAAAATCTCCTGAAAACATTTGCATACCCTTCCTCTTCAAGATTCGTGATCACCGGTAAACCACAAGCCATTCCTTCAATGGCATTTAATCCGTGTCCAATAATTATCTGCTCAAGCAAAATATCAGCTTCAGTTTGCAAAATTCTCTTAACCTCAGAGTTCTTCATCTTTTCTATTAAAATAAAATCGATAAGAATTCCCTCAGCTTTTAATTCCTTTATTGCTTCAACAATAAATTCCGTACCCTTTACACCCCTATGGTTTGGCGCGTGAACTATTTTAACACTCCCATTGACACCGTCTGTTTCAAATTTTCTTTTGCCCTGTGATTGCCATTCTTTTGTATTAATATTTAGAATACTAAATGTTAGAATATCCCATTTAGGGATACTGTCTATAGCTCTAGATACAATAATACAATCCGAATATTTATTCCAATGACTAACTCTTTCGTTAATTGAATCTTCCTGATCAGCTTTTTCAGGGTAACTCATTAAAAAAGTATGATGCCGAGAATGACTTCTTAACTTTGAATACACATAAAAATCTCCGCCATACGGGATAGTGACAATTTTACATCCATATTTTTTTAAGATTAGAGCTTCTTTTTTCCAAAAAATAGAGTTTGGTAAAAAAATTCCGTCATATGGAATATGAAAAATGTCAAAATTCTTTAGAGCATAATCCAGCAGTTTGTAGCCCTGCCATATTTTTAAATAATCTGCTACTTTCCTGTACTTCCAGTTACCCCATGGATCATAAATTTCATCGAAATACAGATCAAAATCTTCTTTATTATTTATAGAATAAACACCATTCATTACCGTTTTACTTGTATAACCTAATTCAATAAGAGAATGAGACCAATATTTGTTATTTATAATTGGAGTAGGGCCAAAAAACAATCTCGGTTTTGAATCATACTTCCTGCTATTAACTAATTTCTTTCTTATGAAAAACCAATAGATGGAAATACCATAAAAAATAATAGCTTCAAACAGCAAAAGGTGATATTTTCTTTTCATTATAATTTATAAAATTCAGAAATCATAAGTACCCCAGTTTTTTCATCATCACACCACAGTGCTTATTAAAAATATTATTTTGTTCAGCCGACCAATCCTTCCAGTGAGGAAAGACATGCTCTTTACCGGTTTTTTCTTCGAGAGAATTAACTTTAGAAGAGATCAAGTTTTCGATCTTCTCAGGATCAAAACCTTCTAATCCTAAAAAATCAAAAACCTCTTTGCATTTTTCTTTAGTAAGAGATGAAATATCTATTAGCATGTATCTTTCGGATTCTATTTTTTTAAGATTTTCCAATAGAACTTCATTGTATTCATTCCAAAACCAACAATACTTTTCAAAAATATCCATGCTCTGCCAAACTTCATGGTATTCTGTGCCAATATTAGGTCTTAGTCTGCTATAATCCCACCAATCTTCTTTAGCGGTAACAGTTGAATTAACATCATCCTCATTCATTGAAAAAATCCCTCCTCTTTTCATAAATTTACGATTGTCAATTCCGGATCGAATAATATCACGGCCATCCCGAATCATAAAAATATATTTTGGTTTCCATAATTTCTCGAGGTATGGAATAAAAGGTAAATAATTTTGATTCTTATCACCAAATATTAATCCCTTATTAATTGTTTCATCGATATGTTTTTCCTTTAAGTTCCTTAAGGTTTCAGTTGGATCAGAGAGCATACCTTTATAAGCATCCCGGGACTCAATACATAACTTTGGTTCTTGTTCAACAAAAACTTCGGCATTTGATGCAGTATTTAAAATTTTAGCCATTGCGGTTGTTCCGCTTCTACCGCAACCGGAAATAAAAAATTTATTATTTACTAAGCTATCTTTTTTTGTTTGTTGCATTTTATTCTTTTTAAACATTATTCGGTTAATTTTTCGGCAAGCTTATACGCCTGCATTTTAATTTCGGGTATCGCGACACATTCCCACAAAATTCCTTTCATTGGCGGACCAATGGTATAAATTTTTTGAGAAACCTCGTTTTCTTTATTGATAATCGCTCCGTTTTGATCTGTATTAATTCCGTATTTAATTTTATCGGTTTGAATTATCCCTTTTTGCAAAATGTTTTTTACCAATTCATTATCGATTTTTTCATAATCGGTTTGAGGACCGGTACAATTCAACAAACAATCTACGCTAAAAGTTTCTTCTATTTGCTTTTTTCCTATTTGCAAAGTAATATTCAGGTGCTTATTTTCTTCAACTATCTCCTTCACTTTTCCACTGAACAATTTTATTTTACCAAAGTTTATTAATTCGTAAATATAATTAGACGATTCGTATGGCATCCGATGCCTCGCCACTCCCCATATGTGACGTAAGTGACGGAGAAAAGCAAGTTTTTCTTCGTCGGGAAGATTATTCCATATTTCCTGAGTATAAGGTCGTATCGAATCAGTAACCGCTTTGTAATCTATTTGTTGGCTCGCAGCTATTTTAATATGCTTATTTACTGTTTTAAAAATTTCCAAAGTTGTTTTTACTCCTTTTAACTCATCATAAAATGAAGGGTAAGTTTGAGACAAATTATGTTGGACAGGCAAATACCCGTGGTTCGAAAAAGCAATGATATTCGATTTAGGATATTTTTGGCGAACTAAAATTATTGAATCAACGGCAGTTAAACCTGTCCCCAATACAAAAACATTTTTAATATCCGGACCTAATCCATCTAAAGAATTATTATTTAAAGGATTTGAAATATATAAAGGACTATTAATATAACCTAAAGATTTTGTTTTAGGATGATTTGGGGGGTAATTTCCAAGAGCAAGCACAACCTTATCTGACTTTATGTTCTTACCGGCTTTTGTTTCTACATAATAGGAATCATTTTCTAAAACTATATCCACTGCAAGATCCTTAATATGATCTACGCTTACTAGTTTATTTGATTTAACAAATTTGTTATATGTATCGGAAAGGTATTGACCATATATTTTTCTTGGCACAAAATCTTTTTCTCCATAAGATAATTGTTTCTCAGCTATCCAATTAATAAAATGTTTTGGTTCCGTAGAAATACAGCTCATTCTAATGGCAGGGACATTTAATAACAAATTCATACTATCTACATTAAAAGCCATTCCGAGTCCAATTGAATTAGGTTCGATAATATTAATAGTCGTTGGTTTTGTAGACATTTTAATAATATTCACTACAGTTAACATGCCGCTTGCGCCGCCGCCTATTATCGTCACTGTTTTCATATTAGTTCAATTTCTTCAGAGTAAAAACTATTCAATATCTTCCTTAATGTGATTATAATATTCCTTTAAAGTAGGCACGCGTGATCCGTCCTCTGCGAATTTCTTTAATAAAAACAAAAGTAAGTCTCTGGTTCCAGGAATGCTTTTATTCCTGTTTTTTAATAGCTCATCGGGCATCTGGTAAAATTGTTTTACATTATCGTACATGGCTTGGTCGTAGGTATTCAAATAAACATGAATGGGATGAAAACTAAAGATATTTAATTCGGCATCTAATTTTAAACCAATATCGCTAAATGATTTTCCTGAAACCCATTGTCCGTCATCTTCCCAATTATAAGGGATTCTCATCAATCCAAAATAATTAAAAGCCTTCAACTCTTTACCGAAAGGAATGTAAATATTAGAATCATATTTTATTCCTTTCTCTAAACAATAAAGTAATATAGGACATGAATGAGTTAATGAATGAGCTCGAAAACCAACAGCTGAAGGATAAATTTTCAATAAATCATCTATTTTTTTTTGATAATTTCCCCCCTGTCCCAACAGTAATGGATTAAAATTTGGGTGAATTCCCATTTCATGAATTCCTTCTTTCTCAATCTTTTTTAAAATTTCTGATTCATGCGTTGCAAAAAATGTTGCCTTTATATTGTATGTACTTAATAAATTTATTACATCCTCAATAACCTTTTCAGGGGCCCAATCAATGTCAAATGTCAAAATATTCATTCGTAAAAAATTAATTTATATTAAAGCATTCCTTTCCAGTTTTTAATATGGTCTTTTAAACGCGGACGTTCGCCAATTTTTTTTGCCGGACTTCCTACATTAATGCTCCATGGCTCAATATCTTTATTAACAAAACTCCCGCCGCCAATAACAGCTCCTTCTCCAATGGTTACGTTTGGCATTATGGTACAATTTACACCAACGTAAACATCATTTTCAATAACCAGTTTTCCAAATAAGGTATTGGTGTGATCTTCAGGTAAACCATCCACCATTCTATACCCTTTATAATCATAAGTTGCAGTAAGTAATTGTGAACCGCCTCCGATTGAAATATAATCTCCCATAATTAACTCGCCGCCGCCCCAAATATTTACAAAAGGTTGGATGTCGTTGTAGTTGCCAATTTTAATACCAAGGCCACCCCACATAAAAACAAAATCATGTACGCGTACCCAATCACCAATTTCTATTACATCCGGCTTGCATAATTTTGCAAGCGGAAATAATTTTGTATTCGGTCCACATTTTTTCAAAAGCGAGCGAACGTTATCCGCCATAAATTCGTTACCGGGGAAATCTTTTGGAATGTTGTGATTTATCATATACTCTATTTTTTAAATTTAATTTTCGTTTACCATTCTTTTTTTGCGTTTCAATAAAAATTCCCATTTACCACTTTCCATTTCTTTTTTATAATCCGCTAAAATATCAACAAAAGAATATTTTGGTTCCCAACCCAATTCACGTTTAGCTTTACTGATATCATAAACGCAAGGGTCTACAGAGTTTGGTTTTTCGGGCAAATAAACAATTTTACTAGGCTTATCTTTCGGCGAAAAAACTTTTATTACATCATCCACTTGCTGCTGAAGTGATAATTTTTTTCCGGAAGCAATATTATACATGCCTTTGGCTTGTTTACTTTTTAAAGCAAGAACAATAGCAGACACTACGTCTTTCACATAAACTACATCCCTGCCTTTATTTTTATCTCCCCAAATTTCAAATGTTTCACCGTTAATTGCATTATCAATAAAAACACCTAACCCGGTTTTTACAACTTTTCCGTCTTTAAAAAAACTTTCGTGATGTCCGTAGCCATAAACTGAAGGCAATCTGAAAATAATTCCATTCATGCCGTAATCCTGGTTAAAGTATTCAATAATATCCGCTGCCGCACTTTCCGAAATACTGAACATAGAATATTTTCCGGTAAACTTTATTGCTCGAGGAGATTCTTCATTGATAACTTCGCCTTTTTCCCATAAACCTTGCACATTACGATGAGAAATGGTATGAAGAACTTTCTTAATATTATTTTTTTGACAATATTTGAAAATATTGGTGACACCTAAAATATTTACGCTAACATATTTCGCAGGATCGTACACTTCATCGGGCATGTTGGCTGGCTGAACACAGGCCAGGTTAATAAAAGCATCCACTCCGGTTTTTGGAAGCTTTTCAAATTCACTTTCCTTTGTGATATCAAATTGAACAAAATCAATTCCGTTCTTTTTAAAATAATCGGCTTCTTCCTTTCCACCAATATCAACAGCAAGAATTTTGAAACCTTCTGATTTAAGTTGATTCACTAAATAGAATCCAACAAAGCCTGTGGCGCCTGTAACTATTATCATAAAAATTTAACTGGGTTTAAGTACATTAAACGGGGCAACAAAAAAATAAGGATACTCGCTCAGCAATTGTTCTTTTGTTTTATTTAAAATAGAATCGCTGAATATTTTGGTGTAATAATAATACATTTTATCCTGAGTTCCCCATCCGCTTTTAAATTGATAAACACCGCCTTGCGAAGCCCATGTTCCACCCCAATTCCACCAATTATAACCTGCAACAACCGCATTTTTCATCGCTTCAAAAATAAGCAAACTCATGGGCTGGGAGTTTCTGAATTCAGCTTTGATAACCGGAGTATAATATTCAACCGTTTTGTTATAATAGAAAACCAAAAGTGCTGCGATCAATTTCCCATCTTTTTTAGCATGATATATTTTGTAGTCGCTGCCGTAAATAAATATTTCAGGGATCAGCCGGAAAAAAATTTCCGGTTTTGAAATTCCTCCAATTGCAGCTAAATTCTCCTGATGGGTTTCAATCAAAAAGTCCAGATATCCTTTTCCGGATTCATCACTAAATGAAATTTCCATTTTTTGAGCTTTTCTGATCAGATTTCTGGTTTTATAATGTATGATCTTCATCACACTTCCATCCACATCATCCGAAAATTCAGGCAATCGAGTCAATTGACCTATGCGCGAATCCTTTAACGTATAATCTGTCGTTTTTTCAAAAAAATCTTCCATTGGATAAAGCGGTGAAGAAATAAGTGTTGTTGAAACGCAATTGTATTGTTTAGCCAATTTATAAAATTCCTCTATTAATAAATTCCTTACGCTTTCATTATTTTCAAATTCAACAACTCCTCCATTGCTTCCGTAAAATGGAATTGAATTCAAAACATTTCCAAACCCCCCATTTTTCTTTAGAAAGGCAGGTAAGACCCCTTTAACTTCATCCTTATCATCAATGGCCATTAAATAAATATCTTCTTCTTTCAAAAATTGTTTCAAAAGTAAACGGTATTTATTGGAAGTATATAATAAAGTTTCAGGATACTGTAATAAAAAATCACTGTATTGTTTTTCCAAAGAACTATTTAATATCTTAATTTTCACGATTTCTATGAGATTTTTTCTCCGTTTAAAAATAAACGACACCACCATTCAAAATTCATCAAGGACCAAATCAATAAGCGATGATTAACACGATGATTAACATGTTCATCAATAATTTTTTTGGTAAAATCTGGATTTATGAATTCCGATGAGATGGTTTTTTTATTTAACAAAAGTTCCTTTACATAGTCTGCATTCTCACCTCTATACCAGCTTTCGTCGGGTGCTGAAAAACCTTGCTTTTTTCTATTTACAATTGATTCAGGAATAAAGTCGAGCATAGCTTTTCTTAAAACATTTTTCCCATCATCAAACTCTTTATACTTATCGCGTTTAGATGACATATTTTCATCCAGTTTTTTCATGTTTTGTAAGTTTCCTAATTTATGACGAACAGGAATTTTCTGGGCAAAATTTACCAGATCATTATCCAAAAATGGAAACCTTTCTTCCAAACCATTTGCCATTGATAATTTATCACCTACTAAAAGTAAGCCGGGTAAAAAGGTTTTTATTTCGAAATACAAACTATTATTAATATGTTGTTCAGGTGTTTCATATTTCAATTTCTTATTAAAAGTAAATACACGTTCAAATACTTTACGCGGTTCATCAATGTCAATTCCCGAATATAAATCCTGGTTAAAAATATTTTTTTTATCGCTATCCGAAACCAATCTTTGCCAGAAACTATAATAATTATCGAAAAAAGACCTTTGATCTAAAGATTGAAAAATCCTATAATATCTCCATGGGTAACCACCGTATAATTCGTCTCCACCGGTTCCTTGTAAACAAACCTTCACAAATTTTGAAGCTAAACGACTTATATAATAATTCGGGTAACTCATTCCAACACGAAGATCTTCTAAATGCCAAACAACTCTTGGTAATGACCAAGCGAGATCGCCCGCATTTATTACTTGCTCATAATGTTCAGTTTTAAAATAATTAGCCATTAACTCAGCATCACGACGTTCATCGTAATTTGCTTCAACACCGGTTACTGAAGACATATCGAATCCTGCTGTAAATGTTGTTAAGCGGTTTACATGTTTACTTGCAATAGCAGTTAAAGAACCAGAATCCATTCCTCCTGATAAATAAGAACCAACAGGAACATCCGATATCATCTGCTTTTTAACTGCATTTTTTAATAAGCGCTCGGTTTCCATTTTGGCATCTTCGAAACTCATGCTTTCATCGGTTTCCGAAAAATCATAATTCCACCACGAACTATGTTTTATTGCTGTTACACTGCTTGTGTCTACCTTTACAGTATTAGCAGGCGGTAACATTATCACATCTTTAAAAAGTGTTTGGTAAGAAAAAAGATTTTGGAAAGTAAAATATTCGTTTAGAGCCGCTTTATTTACTTCAACTTTGAAATCAGGATGAGCCATAAAAGCTTTTATTTCCGAAGAGAATAAAACCGTTTTACCATTCAGCCAATAATATAAAGGTTTAATGCCATAACGGTCGCGGCTTAAATACAATGTTTTGCTTGGCTCATGCCACGCTGCAATTGCAAACATACCATCGAATCTTTCAAAAAAAGAAATTCCATAAGCTGCGAGGCCTTCCGTTATAACTTCTGTATCTGTTGTTGAAACAAATGAATGTCCTCTCGATTTTAATTCAGATTTTAATTCGGGATAATTATAAATACAACCATTAAAAATAACTGCCCATTCTCCATTTTTTGAAAACATTGGCTGACCGCCAAGACGTGAAGTATCTAAAATTGCCAGGCGACGATGACCGAGTCCAATATTTTCGTTAATAAAAATTCCTTCACTGTCAGGACCGCGATGAGCAATTTTATCAGTCATGTTTTTTAAAACTGAAGCTGATACTGCAGTACCGTTAATGTTAAATATGCCGGTTATTCCGCACATTGGAAAGTTGGGAGTTGGGAGTTGGGAGTAAACAGAACATTATTTATTTTATGGATTTTAATGCTGACACAATATATTCGAAATCTTCTTTTACCATTTTATTATGTAAAGGTATTGACATACTATATTCGTTTGCTGCAAAGGCATTCGGATAATCACCGGGTTTAATGCCAAATGTTTTTTTATAAAAACCTAACATATGAACGGCGTGCGTTCCGGGTCGTGTACTAATTCCTTTTTGTTGTAACAATTCCATCAGATCATTTCTTTTTATTGGTGATTTCGTTTCATCAATAAATAAAACGTATGATTGCCAGCCATGTTTATAGCCATTCGGAATAAATGGAGTTCTTAACCATGAAATAGCGGATAATTCTTTTGTAAAATAATCGGCCCATTGCTGGCGCTCATCAATAAACTTATCCAATTTTTTTATTTGCACAACGCCAACTGCACCTTGTATATCCGTCATTCTATAATTAAAACCAATCATGTCAAATTCCGGCAAAATATAAGGCTTCGGTCCTTTGTGTCTTTGTTCTTCTGAAACGGATGCTCCGTGATTGCGTAACATATTTAAGCGTTCAGCTAATTTATCATCATTTGTCGTTAGCATTCCGCCTTCACCGGTTGTAACTGATTTACGAGGATGAAATGAGAAACAACCAATGTCACCTAAACTTCCTGCGGGTCTGTCATTAATTCCGGCTCCCGCTGCGCAAGCTCCATCTTCAACAATTTTTAAATTGGGAGCAATTTTTTTTATCTCATCAATATTTGCGCACAAACCAAATAAGTGAACCGGTATGATCACTTTGGTTTTTGATGTGATTTTATTTTTTAATTGAGTAACATCAATATTAAATGTTTTGATATCAATATCAATAAAAACAGGCTTTGCGTTGCAATACATAATTGCATTTGCGGTTGATACCCATGTGAAGGCAGGAACAATAACTTCATCTCCCTCTTTAACATCCAATGCAGCTAAAGCTAAATGCAATGCAGTTGTACAATTTGAAACTGCAATAGCATGTTTTACTTTATGTCGTTGAGCAAATAATTTTTCGAACTCTGCAACTTTAGGGCCTTGTGTGATCCAGCCGCTAAAAATTGGTTCTTTTGTTGCTTCCCATTCTTCCTGTCCCATGGAAGGAAGTGAAATTGGTATATTTCGTTTTTCCATGATTAAGCTAATTGTGCTTTTTTATTTTTATCTCTCCATGCAATTAAACATAAGAGACCTTCTTCCAATGAATATTTATATTTGAAACCTAATTCTTTTTCTGCTTTTACTGCAGATCCAATTCTGTTTTGCACTAAGGCGCGTGCATCATCAGCGCTGTATGGAACATAGGTGACTTTTAAATTTGATTTTTTTAGTTTGAGGATCAGATCGCATAAAGATTTTATAGATGTCTGTACTTCTGTTCCCACATTATAAAAACCAAAATCAGCATTTGATTTCAATGCTTGCACATTACATTTTGCTACATCCTCAACATAAATAAAATCGTATGCCTGACTTCCATCGCCATTAATTAACGGCGCTTCGTTCGCATCAATTTTATTTAACATGATTGGAACCACTCCTGTATAAGCAGCAGTTTGATCCTGATGCGGGCCATATACATTCATGTAACGCAAGCCAATTACTTTTAATCCGTAACGGTCGTTAAACGCGGTCGCCATTGCTTCACCTGCAATTTTTGTAGCGCCATAAAAATTTTTATTATTAAATGGGTGAGATTCTGTCATTGGCAATTCAACAGCATCACCGTAAACTGACGCGGAAGATGACCAAATTAATTTTTTTATTTTATTATTTACGCAAGCCTCCAAAATATTAAATGTTCCTGCGATATTTACTTCAAAAGCAGTACGGGGAAAATCTTTGCAATGAAGAAGCCACATGGCTGCAAGACAAATAACATGATCCATGCCTTCCATTGCTTTATTTAAAATATCGGTTTCGCGTATGTCACCGCCAATTGGGTAAATCCGACAACGTTTATCTTTTAAAGATTCTTCAAGGTATTCTTTCTTACCGCGTGCGAAATTGTCGTACACCACAATTTCAGCTACATCTTCTTTTAACAATTCAGCTACGACAAAACTTCCAATGAAGCCTGCACCGCCGATAACTAAAATTTTTGAATTTTTTATTTCCATGATTAAATTTTTGTTACGTTCCACGTTGTTTTAGGTTTAATATATCCCCGTATTGTTGCCCAAGGGTATTCCATGTTTTTTGATTTAGATTCTTTACTTATCGTAAATGGATAAAAACTTTCTATAAGATCTATACTGCTTCCTGTATGAAAATGAGAGATTCCAACACCTAATGAATAATTACCTGGCATTAATTCTTCATTAAAATCTACATTTATTAAATATCTCCCTTTTTGAAAAGAAACAGGTTTATATTTTTCGTTTTCATTCGCCATTATCACTACTTCACCATATTGATTAACTATATTTACTTCTAGGGTAACACTATCTATATCCTTAAACACTTCCATTTCCAATTCAACAATTAATTTTTCAGTAAATTCAAGTTCTTTTACTTTATCGTTATTTTTATCAATGATATATATCTTCCTGAATTTAGCCTCTCCTGTATTATATAAACTTAATTTATCAGGTATTTCTCCCGACACTAAATTTTTTTCTTTAACATCCCCGGCAAGGTATTCAGCAATTATAGTATCTGTATCTCCCAAGCGTTTAACGCTTCCTTTTTCGAGGTAAAGACATTTATCACAAAGCAGTCGAATCGAAGGAATATTATGACTAACAAAAAGAATAGTTCTGCCGAGTCCGGAAACAGATTTCATTTTACCCATACATTTTTTTTGAAATTCTGCATCTCCCACCGACAACACTTCATCAACTATTAAAATTTCCGGCTCTAAATTCGCGGCCACTGCAAAAGCTAAACGCACATACATACCTGATGAATACCTTTTAACAGGTGTATCAATATATCGCTCAACACCGCTAAAGTCAACTATTTCATCAAACCTACTTTTAATTTCTGCTTTGGTCATCCCCAGAATTGCGCCGTTCAAAAAAACATTTTCCCTGCCAGTGAGATCAGGATGAAAGCCAGTCCCAACTTCAAGCAAACTGGCAATTCTCCCTTTAATTTTAATTTCTCCTTTATTAGGTAAAGTGGTTCTAGATAATATTTTCAATAATGTTGACTTACCTGCTCCATTTTTACCTACAATACCAAGGACTTGCCCCTGGTTAACCTCAAAATTAATATCTTTTAAAGCCCATACATAATCCGAATTTCCCTTAGCAGCTCTATCGTTTGTTTCTGCAATGGCTGCGAATGGATCTTCTTTACCTCTTACAGAAGCCCACCATTTTTTAAGATCATTACCAATAGAACCTGAACCTATATCACCTAACTGGTACAGTTTGCTAATATTTTCTACTTTAATTACGCTTTTCATTAAACAGTATCCATAAAAGATTTTTCAACCCGGTTAAAAACTAAAATACCACTAAACAACACTATTATCATAAAAGCAGTGCTATATAAGAGTAATGACATGTTTGGCATTGGAGCATTTATTATAATTGCCCTGAACCAATGAACTAAATGAATTAATGGATTTAAGTTTATAATCGATCCCCATTTAGGTCCCAATTTATCTAAAGGAAAAACAACAGATGAAAAGTACATTACGAACTGCAAAGCAAAACCTACTAAAAATCCTAAATCCCTATACTTAGTAGTAATGGAAGAAACAATTAGTCCGGCACCTAAACCAAAAAGACTGAAAATAATAAGCAATAATAGCAGCCCTAATAATCCGAAATAATTTATTTGCCAAACATAATTATTAAAAAATTTATAATAAAACAACAACAATAATAAAATGGCAAACTGAACAAGAAAGGTTATGAAGTTTGCTATAATCGCAGAAAAAGGAACTGTTAATCGCGGGAAATAAACTTTACCAAATATGGTAGCATTATTTACAAATACAGAGGAAGTTTTGTTAAGTGACATGGCAAAAAAATTCCAAATTGTTAAGCCTGATAAAGTAAAAATAGGAAATGGAATACCCCCTGTATCGAATTTTGCAAATTTTCCAAAAATAATTGTAAAAAAAACAGTAGTTAATATTGGTTGAATAATTAACCATAATGGGCCTAAAATAGTTTGTTTGTATTGTGAAACAATATCGCGTTTTACAAATAAAATTATGAGGTCGCGGTAAGCCCAAATTTCTTTAAAACCAAAATGAAATAATTTTGGTTTTGGTTTAATAATTATATCCCAATCTTTTTCTTCAGTCATTTATTTTATTGGTATTAAAATTTCCTCGGGCAATTTAACACGGATACTTTGGCCAATACTTTCTAATAAAACATCTATATATCTGCCTTCCTTATTCTCGACAACAAATCCTTCTACATTTTTTAACGCGCCTGAAGTTATTTTTACTTTATCGCCTTCTCTATAATTTCGTTTCACGCCATTCAATTCCATTTGATATCCTAAATCGATCAATTGTTTTAAGCGCTCAATCTCAATATCGCGTACTTTGGCAATTTTTCCTTCGGCACGGACAAAATTAACAACGCCGGGAGTTTGTATAGTCTTTTCATTTTCTAAATTTGTTATTCTCACAAAAATATAACCATTCAATAAAGGCAGCTCTACCATTTTTTTACGGTCGCTCCATTGTTTCATTGTTTTTAAAATTGGCAAATACGTTTCAATGTTTTTTTGTTCAAGACGTTTTAATACTTTTTTTTCTTGCCGCGAAGCAACATATAACGCGTGCCAATTTTTTTCTTTTTCTACCATCGCTTTTCACGGCTTCGCCTCCTCAGTCACATTACTAACCAAGCAAGCTTTATTTTTTCACATCGTATCGACTCCGCTCGACATAACAAGCGGGTACGAAAATTATTTGCTCCACAAAAGAAGCGGATGTGTACCGGGCTCCGTAATTTTACTAATATCAAATTCGTCAGCCCTAAAGTGCACATATCTTATTTTCTTATCAATCTTTTTCTCAGCCTTTTCTATCTGTTCTATCAAGAAGGTTTTGTTAATATCATTTCCCACTAAAACCAGATCGATAATATTTGAATCCTGACCGGTAGAAAGTTTACCAACTAAATAAACTTTTTCAAGATCACCAATACGCTGCAATATGTAATCAACCACATATTCAACACCAACCATTTTTAAAATAATTTTATGGATCTCTTTAAATAAAGGATGTTTGGTATTTGCGGTAAACATTTTTTTATTTCCTTTTGAAAAGGAATCGAGAAAACCTGCTTTTTCGAATTTATTTAATTCGATCCTGATGCCGTTTGTTGACTCACCGAATTCTTCTTCAAGGTTCCGTAAATAAGCGGTTGTGTTGCTGTTCAGAAAAAACTTAAGCAACAGTTTGATACGGGTTTTGGAGGATATTAGTGTATCAATCATTAATGAGTAACAAAGTTACTCGATTTAAGCTAAAAAACAATAAATAGGTGATTATTTTAAGTGCTTAATATTAATTTAATATATTGATTTTTAAATGGTTATAATATTACTCGATTATAACATTGCTTCGCTGTGGAAAGTTAATCAAAACACCCATTCCTTTTTTAGAATACACTGCCATACTGCCAATTGCGGCAGCATTTGCTCCCGAAGTATAAAGTATGTCTTTTAAATGTTGAATATTGCCGGCACCCCCGCAGGCAATTACCGGTAAGGAAGTTAGATCGGTAATTTGTTTTACGAACTCGTTATCAAAACCATTCCAGGTTCCTTCTGCATCCACATTTTGCAAAAACAATTCGCCAACACCTAATTCCTCTTCGAGATATTTAATAAAATCGGGCATGCTGTACTTAACTGAATGTCCGCTAAAAGAATAAACATTTTTTTTACCAAATAAATTCTTCTTAAAATCTACACAAGCTACAACAGCTTGGGAACCATATTTACTCACAGCTTCTATTATGACTGAAGGGTTTTCGAAAATTAAAGAATTAACAACTACTTTTTCAACACCATTTTTAAACAACTCATAAAACTCACTAACGGTTTTTACCCCACCGCCATAAGCAAAGGGCATAAAACATTCTCCTGCCAAATCAGCAATTTTTGAAATGTTTAGTTTCCTCCGCTCGCGCGTAGCGTTAATGTCGATTAGAATTAGTTCATCAACCTCTTTCTCATTAAATATTTTTATGGCATTTATAGGATCACCCACATAGGAAGGGTTTTTAAACTTAACCGTCTTTACTAAACCTTTACCGTCGTAAAGCAAGCATGGTATGATCCTTTTGAGTGCCATTTTGGAGGTTAGATTTAACGGTTAAAATTATAGCTTACTAAAATTATTAAGGAGTTCCATTCCGAATTTCAAACTTTTCTCGGGATGAAATTGTGCGCCAAAAATATTTCCGTGGTTTAAAATGCAAGTGAATTCAGTACCATAATTACAGGTGGCGATCACATCACTTTCATCATTGCATTTTACATAATACGAATGCACAAAATAAAAACGGTGTTTATCTTCTTTCCTGATCAATTCATTTTCTTTTTTTACATCAATATAACTCCAGCCCATATGCGGAATTTTCAAGACTCTATCCGTAAAATTAAATTTTATGGTTTGTGCATCTACCCAGCCTAATCCTTTTTCAATTCCCTCTTCGCTGCCTTTAGTTAGCAACTGCATCCCTAAACAAATTCCAAGAACAGGAATTTTTTCTATTGTAGCTTTTTGATTTAATACTCCCAATAAACCTTTTTGTTTAATAAGATTCATCCCGTTGTCAAAAGCGCCAACACCGGGTAAAATTATTTTTTGCGCTTTCTCAATTGCGTCTTTTTTATCAGTAATTGTTGATTCGATACCCAATTTCTTGAGCATGTTTTTTACTGAAACAAGGTTTCCTAAACCATAATCAACAATAACGATCATTTGGATTTATTTTTTTAGATAGCCTGATTTTCCGCTGCCTTTACTTCCGTATCCACCACCGTAACCTTTACCATATCCGTAACCGTATCCGTATCCATAACCGTATCCATAAGTATAACCATAACCTTTGTAATAATATTTTCCTGACATACTCTTAACACCATTTAGAATCAAGAACATGTTTTTAAGATTATTGTTTACAACCAGATTTTGTACGAAGGATACCACTTTTTTAGTAGCCGCTTTTGTATTCAATACAAATAAAGCTGCATCCACAAATTGCATTAAGTAAATTGCATCAGATAAAAGTCCTGCAGGAGGCGTATCAATAATTACATAATCGAAATTATTTTTAGTATAAATAATAAGGTCTTTCAATTTTTCAGAAAGCACTAATTCAGATGGATTAGGAGGAATAGGGCCTGCATAAATACAATACAAATTTTCAATTACTGTCTTTTCGGTTATTTCTTCAATTGTATTTTGCCCCGCTAAAAAAGTACTAATACCAATTTTTGGAATTACACCCATTACCCTGCTAACACGTGGCTTATGTAAATCCAATTCAAGTAAGACTACCTTTTTTCCGGTTTTAGCTAAAATTGTTGCAAGGTTAATTGATGTAAATGTTTTTCCTTCACCGGGAGAATAAGAGGTAACCAAAAATGAGCGTGATTGCGCATCAATGTTCGCATATTGCAAATTGGTCCGTAAATTCCGGAAGGCT
>Ga0210408_10000867_pt1 | contig 34040 bp, 22 predicted proteins | sample IncBWH4MmetaG_FD_155471 | JGI IMG/M metagenome (GOLD analysis project Ga0210408, IMG submission 155471) | Forest soil microbial communities from Barre Woods Harvard Forest LTER site, Petersham, Massachusetts, United States - Inc-BW-H-4-M | ecosystem: Environmental > Terrestrial > Soil >... | reverse complement strand
GTAGTCAGGTTGGTGATCGCGCTGCTTAAGTCGTGAGCCTGCTGGTCGAGTTGCTGGTTGTCGGTCTCTAATTCGTTGATTTTGGCGTTCTGCTTGACAATCTCCTTCTTGCTGTCTTCGAGCGCTGTCTGGGTCACCGCGAGGTGATTAGAGGTATCCACCAGGTTGGAGGAAAGGCCGTTGCTGATCTCATTGAAAGCTTTCTTTTGGGTTTCCATGTCCTTTTCGAGGATGGCGGCCACTTGTTTTTGCTCATCGAGTTTGCCGCTCGTGCTCATCAGGTTGTTGGATAAGCCGAGAATGGTTTCGGTGTCTTTCGCCTTTTGGTCGCCGGCCTGCTTCTTGATCATGATGGATGCAATCCCCAATCCCAGACAGACTACCACCAGCACAATTACTCCAATTCGGTTTTTCATAGTGGCTTTTAACATGCCGGGTGCGCCGCAATTTGGCAAGTGGGAAGAAGATAAAAAACAAAGCGGGAGGGATCATGTCGGGACAAATCACACATCCGATGCAGCCAAGGATCAGACCTCTACACGGCCCGGGACATAAGGTCTTTCGCAGGCCTCTAAATGATTCTGTCCTGCCATGCTTCTGTCATTTGGCTGTCCTTTCAGATTACCCCTTCCTTGACAATTACGTTAAAGCTTATGCCGTCACTCCCTCTCCCCGCTCCGTTCCCTGCCGTCTTGCTAAAAGCTCCGACGCACCTACATTGGAGGCATGAAGATACCGCGCGAAGTGCCGGTCATGACCCTGCCCAATGCGACGCTGTTCCCACAGGCGTTGCTGCCGCTCTATATTTTCGAGCCGCGCTACCGGCAGATGTTGGCTGATGCCCTGCACTCCAACCGCATGTTCTCAGTCGCGATGCAGAAGCCGGGAACTGGACGCGAGACCCCCTCGCCCGTCGCTGGTTTGGGCTTGATTCGGGTTTCCGTAGGCCACCGGGACGGGACTTCCCATTTGATTTTGCAAGGCCTTGCCCGCGTGGAACTTGAGGAGGCCATCCGCTATAAGCCGTATCGCATCCAGCGGATCCGTCCTTTGCATACGCCGCCTTGTGATAACGTTAAGGTCGATGCTCTGGTAGCCAAAGTCAGAGAACTGCTGGAAGAACGCATTCAGTTGGGCTTGCCTTTTCCTTTTCCGGTGATGTCACCCGGCCAAAATGAGAGCAGCCAAACCCCACCTTCCTTTTCGCCAAAAGAGATTCTAAACTACCTGGATTCCATCACCGATCCCGAGCAGGCGGCAGATTTGGTCTCCTGTGCGGTCTTGCCCGGCGCGGCGGAACGGCAGTCAATCCTCGAGACGGTGGATGTCGAGGCTCGCCTGCGCCGGCTGATCCACTTTTTGCTGGCGGAAATCCGAAATAAACGGAAACGTGAGCAGCCATGAGTGAAGCGCACCTTCCAGAACCTGCTCCGGGCGACCTGAGCCGCGAGGAAATAATGTCGGCCCTCTTCGCGCAATTGGTCATGCAGCAAGCGAATATGGCGATGATGCTCCTGGGCAAAGTCCCTCACCCCGAGACCGGCCAGGTTATCAAGGATATCGACGCGGCCCGGTTATTCATCGATCAACTCGAGATGCTGGAGGTCAAAACCAAGGGCAATCTCAGCAACGAGGAAGCCGGGTTGCTCAAGCAGAGCCTCATGAGCTCGCGCCTGGCCTTCGTCCAGGCGATGGACTCACCCCAACCCCAAGGCAGCCCCAAACCGGCCGAACCCGCTTCACCCCCGCCATCCGCACCCGCCGCTGACCCAGCCCAGGCAGCCGCGGCCGAGGACGATCACCGCAAGAAGTTCAGCAAGAAGTACTGAACTATTTTCCCTCCGGCTTGATTGCTGGATGGCCTGCGGGCAGCGCCGGAACATCCGGCATCTCTTTCGGTTTCAACTGTTCGTCGAGGATCTCCAAGCCGACCTCTTTCTTCAGCTTTGCGACATAAGCCGGAAGCTGCTTCTGAAGCTCCTGGGTGCGAAGATTCTCCTGGAGAATGGCGGAGAGTTTGCGGAAAGAGCCCGCGTTCTCCTGGGCCGCCTTGCTAAGGCTGTTCTTGATGAGCACGCCGGCGGGTGTGAACGTCACCTCGTCGTCCAGCGCGGCTTTCCTGGCGGGTATCTTTTCGCTCAGCTTGATGATGTGGTAACCGAACTGGGTCGTCACGATATCGCTGACTTCATTTGTCTTAAGCGCGAATGCCGTCGTCTCGAACTCATGCACCATTTGGTTGCGCCCGAAGAGGTATTCGCCGCCTTTATCTTTGGAGCCGGGGTCTTCGGAATATTCTTTGGCCAGCTTGGCGAAATCCTCGCCGCCGCGGGCCCGCTTCAGCAGGTCGTCGGCTAGCTTGCGTTTGGCCGCTTTCTTGTCCTCAGCCAGCTCTTTGTTGGTGTCCAGGTCGCGGGTGCTTAAGAGGATATGGCTTGCCCGCACCAATTCCGGTTGCTCGAACTTCGAGGGGTTCTCCTCGTAAAACTTTTTGATCTCCTCATCGGTTACATTGACCTTGAGCTCGCGCTCCAGCGTCGCTTCGGCCGTGCATTCCTGGTTCATTTTGACGATAAATTCCTGCTGGCTAGTGCCAACGGCGCTTAATTGCCGGTTCAGGGCTTCCTCACTGCCTGCTCGAGTTTTGATTTCATCCAGGCGTTTGGTGCTGACTTCTTTGCCTTTGGCTTTGTCGGCCTCGTTGGCCTTGGTTAGCAGCAACTGGATGCGGATCAGGTTCTCCAGCACTTGCTGCTCGAGCATCCCCATGTGCTCGGGCGGAATGTTCTGGCCCCGCGCCGCCGCGGTCGATTTGATGCTGATGAGTGTGTCATCCAATTGGCTCCTCTTGATTTCCACCCCTTTGCCTTTGGCGATAACGCTGTCGCCAAACAGGTCCGTCGGCTTGATGCTGGGCTTGGCTGCCGCTGCCCCATTGGTTGGGGCCGGGGTATCCGCCGTCGCGCTTCGGGCGGCGAGGGTTCCCGCCGCAAGCAGCAGGACAACTAATTTCGTCATTTTTTTCATAAACATGCCTGTCAATAGTAACAGAGGCTCAGAGTTTGACCACATTAACATTGCGGATAGCAGGATCTTTTTGCAGCTCCTCCAGCACCTCCGGGGGCGGCACGCTGTCCAGGTTCAGCACGGTCAACGCATGCCCGCCAGCCTCATCCCGGCTCAAATTCATATTAGCGATATTGACCTTGTGTCGGCCCAGCAGAGTCCCCAGGTAACCCACGATGCCGGGACGGTCTTTGTTTTCGAGGAGCAGCACCACCCCGGAGGGAACAATCTCGGTCGGCCGGCTGAACAACCGCACAATCCGCGGGTTGTCCGGCGAACCGAAAAAAGTGCCGCCGGCGGAAATCACTTTCTCCCCATCGGCGAAGACCTGCACGTGAAGCCACTCGTTGAACGTTACCGGCTCATTCGAACGCTTCTCCTCGACCGTCAAGCCCAGCGTCGAGGCAATGCTGCGCACATTGACGTTATTAAGGTCCTTGACCGACGCGCGCGACAAAAAGCCCAGCAGGATCGCTCGCGTGACCGGGTCCGTGTTGGGTAATTCCTGGGCCTTGCCGCCATACGTGATGTGCAGCCGGTCCGCCTGCGATGGCGCCAGTTGGGCCAGCAGTTTGCCCAGCTTCTCACCCAGCGTGAGATAGGGTTTCACCTCCTCGTAGGTCTTGGCATCGAGATAGGGCAGGTTGACGGCGTTGCGCACCTCGCCGGTGAGCAGGTAACCAGCGATGACTTCCGCCACCTCGATACCGCACTTCTCCTGCGCTTCCTGCGTGCTGGCTCCAAGGTGCGGCGTCAGCGTGATCGCCGGATGTTTCCGGAAGGGATGCTCGGCCGGCAGCGGCTCAGAGGCAAATACGTCCAAAGCGGCGGCGGCGACTTTGCCGGAGTCCAGCGCGGCCAGCAGGTCGTTCTCGACGATGATCTCCCCCCGCGCGCAATTCACCAGACACACTTTGGGCTTCATTTTGGCAAACGCCGCCGCGTTGAGCATCCCGCGCGTCTGCTCCGTGACGGGCATGTGCACGGTGATAAAATCCGCGACCCGATAGACCTCATCCAGGTCGCCGGCCAATTCAATCCCCAGTGCTCGTGCGCGGGCTTCCGTTAAAAAGGGATCATAAGCCACGACCCTCATTCCGAACGCGACCGCCCGTTTCGCCACCTCGCTGCCGATGCGGCCCAACCCCAATACGCCCAAAGTTTTCCCAAAAAGTTCGGCCCCTTGAAATTGTTTCCGGTCCCATTTGCCGGCCGTCATCGACGCATAGGCCTGCGGCACCTTGCGCGCGAGGCTCAAAATCATTGCGAACGACAACTCGGCCGTCGAAACGGTATTACCTCCGGGTGTGTTCATCACCACTACGCCGCGCTCGGTGGCTGCAGGAACATCGACATTATCTACGCCCACGCCCGCTCGCCCCACCACGCGCAGAAGCGGGGCCGCCTCGATGAGCTTCCGCGTCACCTTGGTCTCGGACCGCACCACCAGCGCCACGGCGTCCTTTACCACGGGCACCAATTCCGCCTCGGTCAACCGCTTGGGCAGAACCAGCACGTCGAATTCGGGCCGCTGCTGCAAAAAAGCAATGCCTTTTGGCGAGACAGGGTCACACACCACGATCTTCATAAAAAGAGGCCGGAGTCTAGGGAAAGGGTGGGCATGGGTCAAATCAGTAATCGGTGAGCAGGGGGAGTAATCAGTAATCAGCAGGCAATAATCACTGGACTTCCTACCTCACGACTTCGTATTTGCCGTTGATGCAAATTCCCCAGGAGCGAAAGTGAGTGGCAATGGGAGCGCTAATTAACCTAGCGCCTCTTCCACCGCCGGCGGAAAAACTTCCCCAACGTCGCCTTCGATTCTCAGGGTGACTTCGCTCAAATCATCGTGTTCCGTCGGACCGCGATTGATGATGACATAAGGAGCACCCCGGTTGGCCGCGATCAGGGGAATATTCGCCGCGGGATAAACCGAAAGGGTCGAGCCTAGCGCCACGACCAAATCCGCCTGGCCGGCAGCTTCCTGCGCCTGCTCCAAATCCGCGTTGCGCAGGTTCTGGCCGAAACTGATGGTTGCCAGTTTGAGAAATCCGCCGCATTCGCACACCGGCGGGCGGCGGGTTTTGCGGAAATGCTCAAAATGCGGCTCCGGATCCGAGAGCTGGCCGCAGGCCTGACATTCGACCAGGGAATTGGTGCCGTGCAATTCAACCAAACGCTCCGCCGGAGTGCCGGCGCGCGCGTGGAGGCCGTCGATATTTTGGGTCACCACGGCCAGCACTTTGCCGGCCTGTTCCAGGCGCACAATCGACTCGTGGGTCGTGTTTGGGCGCGCGGCCCGGAAGACCGGCCAACCTTCCAGCTTGTAATCCCAGTGCTCGACCCGTGCCGCCTCCGACCTCATGAAATCGTGATAATAAACAGGCTGGCGCCGTTTCCAGACTCCGTCCGGCCCGCGAAAATCCGAGATGCCGCTGCCGGTGGAAATTCCCGCGCCGGTGAAGAGGAGCATTTTTTGTCCGGCGTTGAGCAACTCGACCAATTTCTCTTGTTCGCGCATAGCTGATTTTCGGTCCAAATCAGGCGGTAACCAACAAAAATCCCGCCTCGCTCTGAGTGCGAGACGGGAACCCACAACCAACGTAATCAGACGCGATGGAGCGACCGGAGGTTTCAAGGATTTCCAGCGCCCCTTCTACCACCCTTCGGTTGTGAGTTGTCCGTCCACAAGCCGCCAAATCCCGCGCCCGTTCCGATTTTGCAATTCAACCGGCAGCGTCGCGTCCGGGAAATTCTGGAAACAGAGCGGCCGCGCGAAGCGCTTAATGGCGGCTGTCCCTACGGAGGTGAAATGCGCGTCAGTGGTGGCCGGATACGGTCCGCCATGATGCATCGAGGGGCAAACCTCGACGCCGGTAGGAAACGCGTTGAAGATGAGCCGGCCGACTTTCTGCTCAAGAATCCGGACCAAAATGTGGTGACGCGCGAGATCCTCTTCGGTGCCGTGAATCGTGGCGGTGAGCTGGCCGGGAAGATTACGTGCCAGGCGCTCCAATTCTTCCGGCGAGCCGCAGCTTACCAGGAGCGTTGAGGGCCCGAACATTTCTTCGCGCAGCAGCTCGTGGCCGAGGAAGGTTGCGGCATCGGTTCCCAGAACCACCGCCGGGGCCTGGCCCGCTGCTGGTTCCGCACTGGACTTGCCCAGGAGGCGAACATTCGAAATCTTTTCGGCGTCCGCAACGCTCTCGCGGAAGCGATCGCAGAGCGCGGGGTAAAGCATTGTGCCCGGGGCCGAATTGACCGCCAGCTTGCCGGCGGTTTCGGCCAGCGCGTCGAGAGCGGAGCCGCGCAACCCAAAGACCAAGCCGGGGTTAGTGCAGAATTGGCCAACGCCCAGCGTAACTGATTGGATGAGATTCTGTGCGAGCGTTCCGATATCGCGCTGCAAGGCGCCCGGCAAAATGAACACAGGGTTGGTGCTGCCCATCTCGGCATAGACCGGGATAGGGTCCGGACGGGCTGCGGCCGCGTCGAACAACGCACGCCCGGCTCGCTGGGATCCAGTAAATCCCACTGCCCTGGTCGCCGGATGACGCACCAGGCGCTGGCCGATTTCGTGTCCCCGGCCTTGCACGAGCGAAAACACGCCGGCGGGGAGTTCGAGCGCCTCGGCCGCAATTTGAAGAGCGCGCGCCACCAATTCGGAAGTACCTGGGTGACCCGGGTGGGCTTTCACTACAACCGGATTGCCGGCTGCCAGCGCCGAGGCGGTATCGCCGCCCGCCACCGAGAAGGCCAAAGGAAAATTACTCGCGCTGAAAACGACGACCGGGCCGATTGGAATCAGCAGGCGCCGCAGGTCGGGCTTGGGAATGGGCTGGCGGCTGGGGATTGCCCGATCAATGCGGGCTTCCAGCCATGAGCCCTCGCGGACGAGTTCAGCGAACATTTTGAGCTGGTTAACGGTGCGTGCGCGCTCACCCGCCAACCGGGGCTGGGGAAGGGCCGTCTCTGCATTGGCGCGGCGGAACAACTCGTCGCCGAGGCCGACAATTTCTTCGGCGATGCGTTCCAGGAAGGCTGCGATGCGCTCCGGGGCCAGGAGGCGATAGGCCTCAAACGCGCCAGCGGCGGCGGCGAGCGTCTGGTCAATTTCGGTTTCGGTGGCCTTGTAGAAGGGTGGCGGGAGTTCCTGGCCACTCCCAGCCGCAATGATGGAAAACGAGTCCGTTCCGCGCGATGCGATTTTCCCGGCAATGATACTGCGGCCATGCAAGTGCATACGTCTATTCGAAAGCGGGAGCAAGCTGCACGCACTCGCCAGGCTTCGCGCGGTTCGACAGGCGACCGTGAAGTCCGGAAGCCCGGCCGAGGGGATTACTTCTTGGTCGTTGGCGGCGGTGCGCTCGTCGGTGCCGCGGCAGCCGCTCCCGGTTTCACGCCGTACTTGGCGAGAACAGGGACGAAGTCGGGATGCGAACGACTGTATTCGACGAGCCGTCCCACAAAATTATCCATGGATGGGCCGGTGACTTTGTCGTACTGGGCAATGATATTGGTGGCTTGCGGGCGAATAGATTCCAACTCGGCCTTGGTGGCATTGACCTGCCGTCGCAAGTAAATCCAGAGCGTGCCGCTGACCACGATCAACAGGACCAAAATCGAGATGACCAGGTGATGCAGCGAGTCAAATTGTTCCTGCAAATCGGCGACGTCCGCCGGGGCCTGGGTTTGATTGGGGATGTCATCCATAAGCATTATTTGGAGGCGGGTTTATTCGTCGGGACGGAAGCCGATTTGTTCTGTTTAAGTCCCATCGATTCGAGAATGGGATCGATCTCGTGGTGTTCCCTGCTATAGGCCACCGCATCACCGGCCAGAGCGTTGATGCCCGCCTGCCGATAATTGATAAAATTCAACTTCGTCTGGAGCAGGCGCAACTCGCGGGATTTGGAAATAAAGCTCCAGCACTGGAGCACCGACCAAAGCGAAATGATGGCCAGCACGGTCAATAAGATGGTCGCTAATGGACTTTTCTTCATATCAAGGGCCGAAATCTACTGATTTCGAGAGGCAGTTGTCCAATCCCTTTTTTAGATTGATCTCGACCAGGCCGGATGGCATCAAATCCTCATTGACGATTTGATTCGAGTGGCAAAGGAAGAGCCAATTGAATTGAGCGGCTCGGTGACGCAGGTCCTACCGGGCACGATGTTTCGCGTGGCGCTGCCCAACGGCCACGAGGTGCTCGCGCATATTTCCGGCAAGATGCGCAAAAACTTCATCCGCATCAGCGTTGGAGATAAGGTCAACGTGGAGATGTCACCTTACGACCTGGGAAAGGCCCGGATTACGTTCCGGCAAAGTTGAAACGTGAGACGTAAAACGCAAAACGTGAATTTTCCAATTCGGGTTCACGTTTCACGCAACACGTTTCAAGCCTCAGATCTTCGTCGCAATTCTGAAACGGGCTAGACTTTCTTCGCAGGCTGCCCATTCTCCCCCCACATGCGCATCCATTTCTTAGGCGCGACTCGCACGACCACGGGCTCGATGTACCTGTTCGAGATCAACCGCCAGCGTCTGCTGCTGGAGTGCGGTCTTTTCCAGGGCCGGCGCGGGGAGTCTATCGAGCGCAACCGCAAGTTCCCTTTCGAGCCCGCTCAAATCGGCGCCGTGGTGTTAAGCCACGCTCATATCGATCACTGCGGCAACCTGCCCAACCTTTGCCGCCAGGGATTCGGGGGGAACATCTTCTGTACCTTTGCGACCCGCGACCTGGCCAGTATCATGCTGGAGGACTCGGCGGAAATCCAGCGTGATGATGCCGCATTCGTCTCCAAAAAGCGCGCCAAACAGGGCCTGCCCCCGGTCGAACCGCTTTACACTGCCGCCGACGCCGATAAAGCGGTGCGCCAGTTCGTCAGTGTCAATTACGACCGGACGTTCCCGGTTTTGGACGGCGTGACCGTCACCTTCCGCGACGCGGGCCACATTCTTGGCTCAGCCCAGGTGGTGTTGGATTTCCGCGAGAACGGCCGGAAGTTCCGTTACCTTTTCAGTGGGGATGTCGGACGCGGCAGCGACGATATTTTGCGGGATCCACAGCCGGTCGAGAGGGTGGATTACCTGCAGATAGAGAGCACTTATGGAGGGCGCGAGCACACGCCCAAGCTCCACGCCAATGAACAGGTGGGCGAACTGGTGCGCCAGACGCTCGTAAGGAACGGGAAGATCATCATCCCTTCCTTTTCGGTGGGCCGCACCCAGCAGATTGTTTATACGCTGCACCAGTTGACGCTGGCGGGGCAATTGCCTCGGGTGCCGATTTTTGTCGATAGCCCCTTGAGCGTAAACGCCACTGAAATCTATCGCCTGCATCCGGAGTGTTTTAATGAGACGATCTATAAGTTCCTTCGCGAAAAGGAGAACCCTTTCGGCATGGAGAACCTAACTTATATCCGCGAAGTGGCGCATTCGATGAAGCTCAATGACCTCCGTGACCCGGCCATCATCATCAGCGCCTCGGGCATGGCCGAAGCGGGACGAATTCGCCATCATTTGGCTAACCATATCGGCAACGCGGCCAACCTCATTCTATTCATTGGATATTGTGCGGAGCATACCCTTGGCGCCCAGATCCTTTCCGGCAGGAACCCGGTCAATATCTTTGGCGAGCCGCACGAGGTCCGCGCCCGGATTGCGAGGCTGGACTCCTTCTCCGGCCATGCGGACAAGAACGAACTCCGCCGGTATGCCGAAGCGATTGCCGGCGACGTAAAGAAGATAGCGGTCATTCACGGGGAGGAAGCGCAGGCGCTGGCCTTCGCCGAAACGCTGCGGGCGCTCAGGCCCAAAGCCGAGGTGCTTGTGCCGAAGTACCAGGAGACGCTGGAAATCTGAAGTTTTCAGGGTTGGTCTGTCTCGATTCGAGTCACGTCACCCCGCCTGCACCGAAACGGAACAAGACCTGGGCCTTCAGGTGGCTTTTGATGTTGGCCCGCGATGTGCTTTCAGGGTGAGGCAGAGTTTGTCGTATGAAAACGATGTCGAACGCAAAAGGAAAACGGGGTTTTACTCTCGTGGAAATGATGATCGTCGTGGCGATCGTCGCGCTGCTGGCTTCCTTGGCTATCCCACGGATGGCCCGGGCGCGTGATTCAGCGAGGCTGAACGTGATTTACAGCAACTTGAGGCAGCTTGAAGCCGCCAAAGAACAATGGGCCTTCGCCAACAACAAAACCACCGGGGACGCGGTGGACAGCCTGGCGGTGCTCAATATTTATTTCCGGGACGGGGGTCTCCACGATGTCGTGAGCGAGACCTACGTTCCCAATCCCGTAGGGACACCCTCTGCGGCCAACCTCCCGAACGGCGTAACACTGGGACCGTATGGCCCCGGTGCCTCCATCCCGGCCCAGTAACTGCCGACCGGGGTCTTGACCTCGTAACTGATCGGCCAGTCCGGCGTCGGAATTGGCACAGCTTGACATTCCACCGTAGCCCTCTCGGCTGCGAGTTTAGGCACCGTCCCGGCGCCCATTGCCCTCAAAGCCACTGTTCTCCAGCGCGGCGAGACGCCGGTTCGACTCGCAGCCGAGACGACTACGCTACAAGCCAGCAGCAGCGTCAAGATGCGCCGGGATTGAGTGGTGACAGGGTTTTTTCTCGTGCATTCGGCGAGGGCTTTATAGCCTCACCGCAATGCTCAATTACATCTGGCTCGGCTTGATCGTGCTGGCGGTCGTCATCGGCGGCTGCACTGGCCATCTTAAGGACGTAGCAGACGCGAGCTTTAAGAGCGCGGAGGACGGGGTGATGAAGACGGCCTTGCCTCTGGTGGGGATTATGGCGCTATGGCTTGGCATCATGCGGCTGGCCGAGCGGGCCGGCTTAGTCGCATTATTGGCGCGCGCGTTGCGGCCGCTCATGGTTTGGCTTTTTCCCGACGTGCCGGCCAATCATCCCGCCATGGGCTCCATGCTGCTGAACATGGCTGCCAGTATTCTCGGTCTCAACAACGCAGCCACCCCGCTTGGTCTTCGGGCGATGAAAGACTTGCAGACCCTGAATCCCCGTCCCGACACCGCGACCAACGCGATGTGCACCTATCTCGCGATCAATACCAGTTCCATTCAGCTTATCCCGGCCACGGCCATCGCGGTGCTCGCCGCCAACCACTCCAACAACCCCACGGCCATTGTTGGCACCTCGATCATGGCCACCACCTGCGGCGCTGTTTCGGCTGTCGCCGCCGCAAAATTCCTGCAACGCCTGCCCTTCTTCCGCCTGCCGCTCGCGACAGCCCCGGCGCCGAAAGCGTCGGAACCGGGGCAGAATGAAGCAACCAATGCCCGAGCGGCAGCCGACCGTTCGCCGGTGACTGAGGCTGCCACACTCCAACCGTTGCCGTCCTGGGGTTTGCCGGTTCTGGGCACCTTCGGTTTGTTTTTTGTCTATTTGTTTATCCGTTTTGCTTTCCCGTCATTTCTGGGTTTTCAACCTTCGACGGAGGCAGCCGGTCAGACTACCTTTGTCCGTGTAGTCGATGCGGTTTCCAAGCTCTCCATTCCGATGCTGCTGTCGGTGTTTCCACTTTACGCGGCGCTGCGGCGCGTCAAGGTCTATGAGGAATTTGTGGACGGCGCCAAAGAGGGATTCGAAGTCGGCATCCGGATCATTCCCTATCTGGTCGCGATTTTGGTGGCGATCGGGATGTTCCGCGCCGCCGGAGGCATCGACATGGTCAGCAATGCTTTACGACCGATAATGGTGACGGTGGGATTTCCGCCCGACCTGCTGCCACTGGTCCTGATGCGACCGTTGACCGGCAGCGGCACGCTGGGCATCTTCGCTGAACTGGTCAAACAGTGCGGGCCCGACAGCCTGGTCGCGCGCATGGGCGGCACGATCTTCGGCAGCACCGAAACCACCTTCTATGTGCTGGCGGTGTATTTCGGTTCGGTGGGAGTGACCAAAGCCCGCTACGCAGTGCTGGCGGGACTTACGGCTGATTTTATCGCGGTGGTCGCCTCGGTGTTTATCTGCCGGCTGGTCTTCGCCTGAGGTGGCATCGGCGCACAAAGGACTTGACGATGGCCCAACCCGGCCCTCCAATGAAATCCTGAATGAAAACCTCCAGGCTGGATCGGGCCAGGTGGGAGGTGGGTTAGCCCAATACGCGAACCGCCTGGAGCGCGTATGCTCGGCGCCGCTATTTCATCTCGTTGCTCTAAGGTGGCGGGACTGCCTTGCCCCGTTGCCGGGATTCACGGAACTATTCCTGGTAACGAAGGAGCATTTGACACGCCCCAACCTTTGTAGTCTTATGCGCCGAGGTCCTGCGTAAAGGAACATACTATGGAAAATTTCAATTCGGAAATGAACGGAAATGAATTCGGGTTTGGCCGGAAAACGAGGTTTCTTCTGCCGTTGCTGGTGTGCGTCTTTATTCTGCCCCTGGCGCTTTTTGCCGCTACACAGTCGCCAAAGGAACCGGTAGTTCCCAAATGGGAGCGGTTCGAGCATGAGTTCCGCAGCTCGGTTGTTTACTCCAATGCGCTCCAGGATGCGACGCTGGTCGCCGTGTTCACATCGCCGCTGGGTGAAACCCGCCAGGTCTTTGGGTTCTGGGACGCGGGCAGAACCTGGCGGGTGCGCTTCTCGCCTGACCAACCCGGCCGTTGGACCTTCCGCACGTCGTGCTCCGACCCGAAAAACACGGGTCTGCAGCAGCAGGGCGAGTTCCTCTGCAGCGCGGTGGTCGGCACAAACCTCTTTCACCAGCACGGCCCGGTGCGCGTCGCGCGCGACCACCGACACCTCGAGCACGCCGACGGCACACCCTTCTTCTGGCTGGCGGACACCACGTGGAACGGCGCCCGCGCTTCCGATCCCAAAAACTGGGATCTATATGCGCAAGTTCGCCTGTCGCAAAAGTTTAGTGTTGTCCAATGGGCGGTTGCGCCAGGCGAAGATGTGAAACGGCAGAGTGCCCTCACCGGCTTTGCCGAGCGCATCGGCATCAATCCGGATTTTTTCAAGCGGCTCGATGAGAAAATTGACCGGCTGAGCCAAGCGGGCCTTCTGAACGCGATCGTGCCGTTGGCCGAGCTGGCATCCCAAAAGGAGCCGGGCCTCGCCCTGGCGGATGACCAGGCGATTTTGCTGACGCGTTACGTGGTCGCCCGGTGGGGTGCCGACCCGGTGGTATGGCTGCTGGCCTTTGACGGCGATAGCAACGGCAAAAAGGCCAGCCGCTGGAAAGCCATCGGCCAGGCGGTTTTTGGCATGGCGCCACACGCGCCCGTTGTTCTCTATACGGGTGAAACACAATGGTTGTTGGACAACTTCCGCGATCAGTCCTGGGTGGATATTTTCGGCTACCAGACCGTCACCGATGTCACCGACGACGCCTGGAAATGGACTTTGGCCGGGCCCTTCGTCAAGGAATGGACCAAAGAGCCGACGCGTCCGCTGATTCCTTTCGTACCGTGCGAGAACAGCGTCGCTCCCCAATCCCAAAAGCGCTTCAGCGCGAATGACGTCCGCCACGCAGCCTACGCCAGCCTGCTGATGACGGTGCCGGCGGGCGTAAGCTACGCCGGCCAGGGGGTAATCAATTGGGACAGCGCGACCGGAGCCAGGAACGACACGAGTCCCGGGGCCGACCTGCCCCTCTGGCTCAAGGCCATGTTCATGCCCGCCGCCAAACAGATGGGCCACCTGGGAAAGCTCCTTACTTCAGTTGATTTTTGGCGGCTGCATCCCGAACCGAAGCTGGTCCCCACGCAGCCCGGCGACCTCTCGCCACGCCGCTACATTGTTTCGGCTGCAACCGAGGGCAAGGATCACGCGCTGATTTATGTGCCCGAAGACCGGACGGTCGAGCTTTCGTTGGAAGAGCTTCCCACCTCTCCTACCGTCTCCTGGTTCAACCCGCGTACCGGGGACAACAGCCCAGCCGTCGCAGTGGTCGGCGGGCGGACCTGCCAGTTCCCCACGCCTGACCCGGGGGATTGGGTGCTGGTCATCCGTGCGGGCAAATGACGGCATTCGAAAAAACCTTGGCTCGCGTAACCGGTCAGTGGTGGGCTTGGCTTGCGCCCACCCCCAGCGCACTCTGGGCCTGTTTTCACTGAGGACTACTGCCTCACCTCGTTTAACTCATTTAACTTTTACACCATCAACGCTGCACCCTGGCACTGCCACCTTTGACGAGTGCCTCCACTTCCTTGACCAAGGCCATTGAGGTATCTCCGGGTGTTGTCATCGCCAAAGCGCCGTGGGCGGCGCCGTACTCAACCGCCTTTTGCGGGTCGTTGAACTGGAGGAAACCGTAGATTAACCCACTGGCAAAGCTGTCGCCCCCACCGACGCGGTCGAGAATTTCCAGGTCAGTGCGATTCGGCGCTTCGTAAAACTTTCCGTCGGCCCAGCAGATAGCACCCCAATCGTTGCGCGTCGCCGATTTGACCGCGCGAAGGGTGGTGGCCGCGACTTTGAAATTCGGATAAGCGCGGACAGCTTTCTCGATCATCTTCTCGAAGGCGGTCACTTCGATTTTGGAAAGGTGCTCGTCCAAGCCTTCGACCTCAAACCCAAGGCAGGCGGTGAAGTCTTCTTCGTTGCCAAGCATGACGTCAACATATCTGGCGATTTCCTGGTTGACCGCTTGCGCCCGTTTTGGCCCGCCGATGCTCTTCCACAGGGAGGGACGATAATTGAGATCGTATGAGACAATCGTCCCATGTTTGCGCGCGGCCTGGACCGCTTCCACAACGAGCTGGGGCGTGGTCTCGCTCAGCGCAGCGAAGATGCCGCCGGTATGCAGCCAGCGGACGCCGAGCTTACCGAAGATGTGGTCCCAATCGAAATCGCCGGGCTTGAGCTGGCTGGCGGCCGTCTGGCCACGGTCCGGAATACCCACCGCACCGCGTACGCCGAAGCCGCGTTCGGTGAAATTCAGCCCGTTGCGCACGGTGCGGCCCACGCCATCGTAGGGCGCCCATTTGATAAAGTCGGTGGCAACACCGCCCTGGAGAATGAAATCCTCGAGCAGGTGGCCCACGTCATTATCGGCAAAGGCCGTGCAGACCGCCGTCTTGAGGCCAAAGCAGCGACGCAATCCCCGAGCGACATTGTATTCGCCGCCCCCTTCCCAAACCTTGAAGGCGCGAGCGGTGCGCACGCGTCCCTCGCCAGGATCAAAGCGGAGCATGATTTCCCCAAGCGCGAGCAGGTCGTAGGCGCACGAGCCGGCGGGTTTAATGTTCAGGATTGCCATAGGATTCTCTTTATGATTCTTGCGTCCACGTCACGCACGGCGAAATGTTGGGGATAAACTGACACGGGCACAACGATTTTTAGGCCTATGGAACGCTGACACCTACCCTAGCTAGAACGAATGTTCGATAGCAGCACCGCGCGCGTTCTGTCATAAATTCCCCCATGAATCGGTCGGTCCGGAAGGATCTCGTAGGGATAGGCCTGACCACCAATTGGGTCGAGGTCGCCGGCGCCACGGCCACCAACCAGGTCTTCATGCCAATCAATCCTGCCAACGGCAGCGTTTTTTACCGGATGTATTATCCCACCAATACTCCGTAACCGGACTTCCGCGCGCCCGATTGGGGTTGGGCACATGGAGAGTTGAGGCAGGCCGCCGGGCTGGTTTTCCAGTCCGGCGGCCCTGTTTTCAGGCAGGAAACTACCTTTTGCATTTCCCACGGTGCCTGCTACTTTTGCTTTCGATGGTCATCACCCAAAAAGAACTGCAATCCCTGGTCGAGTTAAAAAGCCGCGCACCCCACGAACTGCTGGGCATGCACGAGTTACCAAACGGCGCCGGGTTGGTCGCCCGCGCGCTGGTGCCCAACGCCGAGAAGGTCGAGTTGCAGCCCGTCCACGAAGAAGATAAACCGACCGTCCTCCTCGAACGCATCCCTAAAACGGATGTCTTCGAAGGCGTCACTAAGGATGCCAATCGCGTTTATGCCTATGACTTGGTCATTACGGACCGGGCGGGCCAAGTCCGCGGCACGCGCGACCCCTATTCATTCCTGCCTACACTCGGCGAGAAGGACCTCTACCTCTTTGGCAAGGGCGATGAACGCCGCATTTATGAAAAGCTCGGCGCGCAATTGCGGACCATTGACGGTGTGGCTGGCACGAGCTTCGCTGTCTGGGCGCCCAACGCCCAGCGCATCAGTGTTGTCGGCGATTTCAACAACTGGGACGGGCACGTTCACCAGATGCGCTCGCTGGGCTCCTCTGGCGTTTGGGAAATTTTCATTCCGGGCGTCGGCGAAGGCGCCCACTACAAATATGAAGTGCGCAACCAGCAGGGCAAAATCATGTTGAAGACCGACCCGTACGGCTTCTTCTTCGAGGTCCCGCCCAAGAACGCCTCCATCGTGTGGAACAATTGCAAGTTCAAGTGGTCGGACCAGGCTTGGCTCGAACAGCGGAAGCAGCACAACGCATTGCGCTCGCCGATGAGCGTCTATGAGGTCCACATCGGTTCATGGCGGAAGAAGTCGATGGGCCAATCGCTGAGCTATCGCGAGCTGGCCGGGCCATTGGTCGAGTATGTGAAACAAATGGGCTTCACCCACGTCGAGTTTATGCCGGTGGCCGAACATGCGTTTTACCCCTCCTGGGGCTACCAGGTGACGGGTTTTTACGCGCCGACGAGCCGCTATGGCTCCCCCGAGGATTTTCAGTTCCTGGTCAATGCGCTCCATGAAGCGGGCATCGGCGTCATCGTGGATTGGGTTCCGGCCCATTTCCCGCGCGATGACTGGGCGCTGGCGCAGTTCGACGGCACCGCTCTTTACGAGCACGCCGACCCGCGCAAGGGAGCCCACCAGGATTGGGGCACTTTGATTTTCAATTATGGCCGCCACGAGGTCGTCAATTTTCTACTGGCCAACGCGCTCTTCTGGTGCGACCGCTTTCACATCGACGGCCTGCGCGTCGATGCCGTCGCCTCCATGCTTTACCTCGATTATTCGCGCAAGCCGGGGCAGTGGATTCCCAACCAATACGGCGGCCGCGAAAATCTCGAAGCCATCGAGTTCCTGCGCCGGTTCAATCACGTGACCCTGACCGAGTTCCCTGGAGTGATGACCATCGCAGAAGAATCCACCGCCTGGCCGCAAGTGACGCGCCCCCCCTATCTGGGCGGACTGGGCTTCTCGTTCAAGTGGAACATGGGCTGGATGCATGACACGCTGAATTACTTCAGCCGCGATCCCATCTACCGGAAACACCACCAGAACGATCTCACCTTTGCGATGATTTATCATCACCACGAGAATTTCATCCTGCCGCTCTCGCACGATGAAGTGGTGCACGGCAAAGGCTCGTTGCTGGCCAGGATGCCGGGTGACGATTGGAGGAAATTTGCCAACCTGCGCACCCTGCTGGGTTACCAATGGTTTTTCCCCGGCAAGATGCTGCTGTTTATGGGCGGCGAATTCGGCCAGAGCGGCGAGTGGAATGCCAATGACCAGCTCAATTGGTCACTGCTCGAGGCCGGCCCTTACCATCGTGGTCTCCAGCGTTTTGTGCAGGATTTGAATCAGCTTTATGTGCGGGAACCTGCTCTCTGGCAAGGCGACTACGACCCAAAAGGCTTCAATTGGATTGATTGCTCCGACCACAACAGCAGTGTGCTCTCCTTTGCACGGCACGACCCGGCGGGTCTCAACTCCGTGGTGGTCATCCTTAACCTGACGCCGGTGGCGCGGTATGGTTACCGGATCGGCCTGCCTCGCCCGGGCAAATGGCTTGAGCTGGTCAACAGTGACGCGGCTACCTATGGTGGCAGCAATGTAGGCAACCTTGGCGGCGTGATGGCCGAAGCGCAGAAATGCCATGGCCAGCCTTTCTCGGCTCAATTCACCTTGCCACCGTTGAGCCTGATCGCCTTCAAGCCGGAAAAACCGGCGCCCAAAGAGTTAAATGGGTTAACTGAGTTAAATGAGGGCAAAGACCTCGCGCCGAGGCAAACATCGCAAATCGCCACCTCTTAAAGTGCGCGTCTTTTCCGAGCAAGGCGTTCGAAAAAACCGCGGATTAATCGGGGTCGGTGCAGTCGCCTTTTTGACTCAATTAACCCAATTGACCCAGTTAACTCCCTTAACCCAGTCAACAACTTCCCCCGGCTATGGCTGAGGTCTATCATGCTCTGGGCCTGCACATGCATCAGCCATTGGGCAATTTGATTGCCCTCCACAATTCCGGCCAGAGCTGGGAAGCCAAACAGATCCTCTGGTGCTACGACCGCCCCACCCGCATGCTCGAAGGCTACCAGGATGTCGCCCGCCTCCACATGAGCTTCTCCGGCACGCTGCTCAAACAACTCGAAGACTTTGGCGTCCGCCAGACCTTCGGCGACGTGGTCGATATCCCCGACTTCCTCAACCGCTACAAGCGCGCGGGCATCGAGTTTGTGGGCAGCGGCCTTTTTCATCCTGTCTATCCCCTCTGCCCCGAGGCCGATTGGGACGCGCAGACCGAATGGTGGCAGGGACTGGGCCGCTCGCTTCTCGGCCAGCAAAGCTTTCCCGGATTTTGGCCGCCTGAGATGGGCTTTTGCATGGAAATGATTCCCATGCTCCAGCGCCACGGCTACAAATACGTGCTGGTCGATTCCATCTTCATCAAACCCAAACACGAAATGCGCTGGGAAGAACTTCGTTACCGCCCATACCTTGCCCGTTATGGCGGCGCAGAAATCGTCGTGGTCCCGCGCGACCGCGAGCTCTCGAATGCTCAATTATCAGGCGCCGACCCCGGCTGGTTCCAGCACGAGGTCCTCGAGCGGACCAAGTGGTGCGATTTTCCCGCGCTGGTCACCACCTGGACCGATGGCGAGAATGGCGGCTGGTTTCGCACCGCGAAGGTCGAAAGCGGTTTCTGGGGCTTTTTCTACCGGCCCCTGCTTGAGCGCGCCCGGGCTGGGACGCTTGGCTTTTCGCCTATCCACATCAGCGATTATCTGCGCCGGTTTCCCCCAACCGAAGAGGTCGAGGTGCATCGTGGCGCGTGGAACACCGACCACCATTGGGGCGGCGACTTTACCCAATGGACCGGTTCCCTCTTGCAGAAGAAAGGGTGGGACGAAATGCGCCGCGCCAGCGATTACTATTGGGAGGTAAAGAAATCTATCGACCAGGGCGAGTCGGCTCTGCCCAATGCCGAGGAGGTTCGCCACCTGGTAGCGCGTGCTTACGACCACCTCTTGTGCGCCGAGACGAGTTGCAACTTTTACTGGGGCAGCCGCTGGGTCCATCGCTCCTTTGACGACCTCGAGCAGACCTATTTCCTGCTGGACACCGCCAAAGGGAAGATGAACATCTGAACCGAAACCACAGATGGATACCCATAGACACCAATGGACTTTGTCATGGCACGCTGAAACAACCCTCCAGGCATCTGTGTCCATCTGTGGTTAAGAGGATAAGGCACCGCCAATGTACATAGTCATGATCGCATCGGAATGCGCCCCCGTGGCCAAGGTCGGGGGCCTCGGCGATGTCGTCTTTGGCCTCAGCCGGGAACTGGAGGTCCGCGGCAACTCCGTCGAAATCATCCTGCCCAAATACGATTGCCTCCGCTACAATCATATCTACGGCCTGCAACTGGCCTACCGCGACCTCTGGGTGCCGTGGTACAACCAGGCCATCCAGTGCAGTGTCTATTTCGGCTTCGTCCACGGCCGCAAATGCTTCTTCATCGAACCCCATTCCGACCATCGGTTTTTCCATCGCGGGACCTTTTACGGCCAGACCGACGACGACCAGCGCTTTGCCTTCTTCTGCCGCGCAGCCCTCGAGTTCATGCTCAAGAGCAATAAGCACCCGGACGTGATTCATTGCCACGACTGGCAAACCGGTCTGGTCCCCGTGCTCCTTTACGAAATCTACAAATTCATCGGCATGGGCCATCCGCGCGTCTGCTACACCCTCCACAATCTCCAGCACCAGGGCGTCACTGGCGAACACATCCTCCGCGCCACCGGCCTCAACCGGCACGATTACTATTTCCATCAGGACCGTCTCCAGGACAATTTTAATCGCTCCGCCATCAACCTCATGAAGGGCGGCATCGTGTATTCCAACTTCGTCACCACCGTTTCGCCGCACTATGCCTGGGAAATCATGCAGACCAGCTCCAGCTTCGGCCTGGGCCACACCCTGCACACTCATCGTAATAAGCTCGGCGGAATTCTAAACGGCGTTGATTACGACGTCTGGAACCCCGAGATCGATTCCCACATCCCGCGCCGCTACGGCCCCGCTTCGCTCGATGATAAATACCAGAATAAAGCCTCCCTGCGTCAGCGGTTTTGGTTGCAAGACGCCCTCAAACCCATCGTTTGCTACGTCGGCCGGCTGGACCACCAGAAGGGCGTCCCGCTCATCACTCACGCCATTCACTATTGCCTGCACAACGGCTGCCAATTCGTGCTGCTGGGCTCCAGTCCGGACGCCCGCATCGGCCAGCATTTCTGGGGCCTCAAACAGCAATACAATGACAACCCCGATTGCCACCTTGAACTCGGTTTCAACGAGGAACTCTCCCATCTCATTTATGCCGGCGCGGACCTGATCCTCGTGCCGAGCCTGTTCGAACCCTGCGGCCTGACCCAGATGATCGGCCTCAAATACGGCACCGTCCCCATCGTGCGCAACACCGGCGGCCTGGCCGACACCGTCTTCGATGCGAACTTTGCCGAGCGGCCCTACCACGAACGCAACGGCTATGTCTTCAATGATTTCAACCCGCCGGGCATCGAGTCGGCCCTCCACCGCGCCATTGGCATGTGGTATTCCTATCCGAAGTACTTCCGCGAGCTGATGCACAACGGCATGCGCTACGACTTTTCCTGGAACTACCCCGGCCAGCATTACCTGAATGTCTACGAGCACATCCGGGATAAGTGAGCCTCCAGGTCCATTAATTAACGCGCCAGACCAGCGAATTCTCCGATGAAAACTCGATTCCTGTTCATGGTGTTTCTTCCCCTCTGGGTTGGCGCAACCAGCGCGGCTGATTCCACTCCGGCCGTCCACCCGGATAAAGCAGACTATCTGCGCCTTGCCAGTGAGATGGAGACCAATCTCCAAACGGAGATTCTGAGCCGTTGGTTTCCTGCCGCTGTTGACGAACAGAATGGCGGCTTTTTTGAAAACTTTAGCCTGGACTGGGTCCGACAGCCCGGCCACAACAAGAGCATCGTTTTCCAGAGCCGGCTGACCTGGACGGCCGCCCAGGCAGCCAAGCGCTTCCCGGAAAGCTCGGCCTTTTACCTGGCGATGACCCGAAGGGGGGTGGCGTGCCTGACCTCTAAGCTCTGGGACAAAGAACACGGCGGTTTCTACTGGTCCACTGATGCGACCGGACAACCGAACAAAACCCCGAAACACATCTATGGGGTTTCCTTCGGGCTTTACGCCTTGGCGGGCAGCTACCCGGTTACCAAAGACCAGGGCAGCCTGGAGTTAGCCAGGGAATGCTTTCGCTGGCTCGAGGCCCACGCGCACGACCAGCAGAACAAAGGCTATTTTGAATCCGTCGCCCTCGATGGCAGCCCGGCAACCGGTGGGGACAACCCGATTGGCGCCAAGGCCGGTCAGAAGTCCATGAATACCCATATCCACTTGCTGGAATCGCTGACGACGCTTTACCGAGTCTGGCCCGACCCTGTCGTCCGCGCCCGAGTTCAAGAGGTCTTTGAGCTGTGCCGCGACAAAATCTATTCCGAACCCGGTCTGCTGACCCAATTCTTGACCGCCGACTGGCGCCGGGTTCCGGGCCCGGATTCCTTCGGCCACGATGTCGAGGCTGGTTTCCTGATGGTCGAAGCGGCGGAGGCGCTCGGAAGGCCGGAAGATGCGCGGGCCTGGAGCGCGGCCCGACACCTCGTTGACCATGCCCTCGAATATGGGTGGGACGACCAGCGAGGCGGGCTTTATGACGCGGCCGCGGTGGATGCGCAGGGCATGGTCACGGGCGGCTTACGCAAAGAGAAAATCTGGTGGGTGGAAGCGGAGCAACTGAATGCCCTGCTGCTGCTGCACGGGCGCTTTGGCCCCCAGACCGACAAATACTGGGAGGCATTTCTCAAACAGTGGAACTTCATCTCGCAGTACCAGGTCGATCATGAGCGAGGCGGTTGGTATCCCACTGTCCAGGCTGACGGCCAGCCAGCCAGTAAGGTCAAGAGCGATAGCTGGACGGAATGCTATCACCAGGGACGGGCCATGCTGGTGGTATCGGAGCGGTTAAGGAGTCTAGCGCGGGACGGCTTGAAGAACTGACCGGTCAATACTTGGGCCGCTGAACGTTAATTTCCACCCCTTCTGGTATGCGGTGCTGAGGCCCAAATTGGCGGAAGGGAGTGTTTATGCTCCCATTTTGCCAACTCATGTTCCGGGCCATAAGGGTCGATTCGCCACCTTATGCCGTCATGGGCAGACCACTCGGTCAACTCCTGGTGGAGCAACGCGCCGTATCAGGCCTTACCCAAGCAGATTTGGCAGAAAAACTCGGCGTGAGCAGGAAAACGCTTCAAAACTGGCAGCAGGGTCGAACGAGACCAACGAGACACCTTTGGCCAGTGGTCCGGGAACTCCTCAGTGATATGCTCGCTTAAAGGTAGCACTGCCCGGGCCAAAAAAGGGGTTCCCCGTCAAAATGTGAAGTCGGCAACCTCCCGAGCTCACTACGCCGCCATTACGCAGTCCTCAGCGCGCCCTGAAATGAGTTAACCGGAGTCGTTGCCAAGAATCTCAAAATCGTTCTTGAATCGTGAACGGCACGCTGTTACCGACCACGCACTTGCGGCGACGGATTTCGCCCGTTAGTTTCTTGTAGTTGCGCCCGTAGGGCTCAGTTGGATAGAGCATCTGCCTTCTAAGCCGAGAGTCGTTTCTGCCCCCCCCATTTGGACACGCGAGGAATCATACGGACCCACCGATAGATCCTTCACTTCTCGGCTCTCGAAATCGGGACCGACAAGGACCCAAAAAGACCCAAAAATCGACGAGTAGTATCAGATCGCAGTATCAGATTTGAGGTGCCGGTCTTGCCTTTCCCAAAAAGGGCCGCCTTTGCCGCTCGTGGCCTTTCGCAAGCCTTCTCTTTAGCGAGCAGACCCGTTTCGAGCAACTCGGTTCGCAGATCGGCCGGGTCGGTTTCTGGTCGCGTTTGGCCTGGCCGGACCTTGGGGCGATTCGGTACAGCCGCCAAAACATGCCTCATTTCTTCGGAAGAAAAAATGTTGCCCGACGGATGCCGCGTGAAAAGAACGAAGGCCACCGCCGGGAGAAACCGGCCTTGCGATCCGTGTCCTCTTGCACCATCATGATCCCGTCGATCCCCAGCGCTAATGACCTATGAGAAGCGATGCGCCTCGCACAGGATTTCTGAGCGACGACTCCGCTCAAGGTGCCGGCTTCAGCCAAACGCACTGGAGTACGGTTTTGGCAGCTCAAGGGTCTTCACCTACCTCGACCGAAGCGCTCAATCGACTCTGCCGGAGATACTGGCGGCCTGTCTATGCGTTCATCCGGCGCAAGTGGACACAACACTCGCCGCACAAAGCAGAAGACCTGACCCAGGGGTTTTTCGCCGAGTTTACTCGAAAGCTCCCCGAGCTCGCGCTCAGCCCCGAGAAGGGGAAATTTCGCACGTACCTGCTGGCCTGCTTGACACGGTTTCTCTGCAAAGACTGGGACCGCTCAGCAACTAAAGAACTGCTGATTCCGCCCGAGGAACTTGAGCAAGCCGCGGGCGTCGGTGCGTGGATTCCTCTTGGAGACTGTACGGCGGAATATGGCTTCGACGTAGTCTGGGCCAACACGTTGGCCGAAAACGCCCTGTCGTCGCTGCGAGAGGAATATGGCAGCGCAGGCAAGGCGGTCTTGTACGACCGGCTCAGCCCATGGCTGACCGGGCGGGCGGCTGAGGGAGTCTATGCGACCCTGGCGACCGAACTCCAGATGAGTGAAGGAGCGTTGCGGGTCGCCACGCACCAGTTGCGCCGCCGATTTGGGCAACTTCTGCGGGCCGAGGTCGCGAACACGATTGCTCGTCAAGAGGATACGGAGGAGGAACTGCGCTATTTATTGTCGCTCTGGGGCGCGAACCGTGCCACTTCCGGCGAAGGTCGCTAACAATCGCCGCCGGTCTGGTTTGATCCGTGTGAACAGCTAACCGTTCACGATATGGCCAGCACGAAAATTTGTCCGACCTGTGGTGCCGAACTACCGACTGGAGCCATGCACTGCACGCGGTGCCTTATTGAACTCGCGGTGGAAGTCGCCCGCGACGACGTTCACGACCCGGCAACCGCCCCGCTTCGATTTGGCGACTATGAGGCTTTGGAAAGGATTGGTGTCGGCGGCATGGGCGTGGTCTATAAAGCCAGGCAATTGAGCCTCGACCGTTTGGTCGCCCTTAAAGTCATTAAGCCGGGCATGGATTCGGTGCGGGTGCTGGCTCGCTTTGAGGCGGAGCGCCAGGCGTTGGCGCTGATGGAGCATCCGAACATCGCGCGCGTTTTCGATGCGGGCACCACCCCCGCCGGCCATCCTTATTTTGCCATGGAATTGGTCGAAGGAGTCCCCCTCACACGCTTTTGTGACGAGCAGCGACTTTCGATTGAAGAGCGGCTGGAATTATTCATGCTCGTTTGCCAGGCGGTCCAGCACGCGCACCAAAAAGGAATCATCCATCGCGACCTCAAGCCCGCCAATGTGCTGGTGACGGTGCAAGACGGCAAGGCCATCCCGAAGGTCATTGATTTTGGAGTGGCCAAGGCCATCGGTCCCCGGCTCACCCGGGAGACGGTGGCGACAGAAATCGGCGCTCTGGTTGGCACCCTTGAATATATGTCTCCCGAGCAAGCGGACCTGAACCAGGTGGACATTGACACCCGGTCGGATATCTACGCGCTGGGAATCCTGCTCTACGAACTTTTGACCGGCACTACGCCCCTGACGCGCCGGACGCTAAGGCAAGCCGCCTTTGATGAAGTCCTCCGCCGCATCCGCCAGGAAGAGCCTCCGCGGCCCAGCACCCGCTTGAGTGAGACCCGTGAAGAACTGGCGAGCATCTCGGCGCGACGCAGGGTCGAGCCGGCCCGTCTAACCCGTGTTTTGCGGGGGGATCTGGATTGGATAGTGATGAAGGCGCTGGAAAAGGAGCGAAACCGTCGCTACGAGACTGCCAACGGCCTCGCACAGGACATTCACAGGCACCTGAACGACGAGCCGGTTGTGGCCGGGCCACCCAGCAAAGCCTATCGCTTCCAGAAGCTTGTCCGGCGGAACAAGTTGGTTTTCGCTTCTGTAACGGTGGTAGCCACGGCCTTGTTAATCGGTTTAGGAGCAACCACCTACTCGTGGCTCTTCGCCAAGTCGGCGTCTTCTCGGGAAAAGGCAGCTCGGGAACAAGCCCAGGCGAACCAAAGTAACGCCGAAACTGCCGCATTAGAGGCAAAGACGACTTTGTCCAGATCAGATTTTTTCGAAGCAGTCCACCTTGTTTCAGAAGACCGAGCGAGCGAGGCGTTGGCTTATCTCCAACGCAGCTTGTCGGCAAATCCTGAAAATTACGCGGCTGCAACTCGTCTGGCGACCCTGTTGACCTATCACGCCTGGATGCAACCGACGCGTATGTTCAAACACAACGGCCCGGCTCAGTTGCTTCAGTTTAGTCCTGACTGCGAACGGCTCCTCACCGTTTCCGATGACAATAGCGTTCACGTCTGGGACACAAAGACCGACCAGCCGCTGATACCGCCATTAACCCACGCAAGCAAAGTCCGGGTCGCGCAATTCAGCTCGGATGGAAATTCGATCCTCACGATTTCGGAGGACAATACCGCGAGAGTGTGGGAGGTACCGTCTGGGCGACTCCAGATCGAGTTTTTTTCGATCGGCAGCAGCCCGGTATTGTTAGCACGGTTTAGTCCTGACGGGAAGCGTATGGTTACAGTGGCAGAGGACCGAACCGCTCGTGCATGGGATATTGAGACTGGGCAGCCACTTACAGAACCGATATTTGCGGACGTGGCCACTGGACGGCCATTGGCTGAGGCAGTCGAGTTCAGTCCGGATGGGGGGCAGATCGTGACGATTTCTGGTAATGAAGAGCCAAACAGGAGCGTGGGTGCAGTTTCGCTGGGATATACTAATGCTAATGGCACGAACGGGTTAAAATTGGTGTTCTCTGCAGCTGTGCTGGGATTTAGTAATAGCGCGAATGGGTTGGAACTCAAGGGACCATCGTACACTGTCGCGCGCGTGTGGGATGTCGCCACCGGACTGCAACTTGCCGGGCCATTGGAGCATGGCGCCATCGTCACGTCGGCGCGGTTCAGTCCGGATGGCAAATGGCTCGTCACTACCGCGGGCGGTGGGAATGATGATTATGAGGCACACCTGTGGGACTTGCGCGGCGGCCAACTTCCAAACGACCCTCCCCACCATTACGGGGCGGCGCAGCCACTACCGTCCAGTACCAACGGAATGGCAGTCGGAAATGAACCAAAGCCCCCTCTTAGCTTGAGGTTAATAGGAGAATCCAGAGAGGCACCAGCACCGGCAGGGATTGCGTTTTTGAGACACAGCGGCCCTGTCTTATTGGCGCGGTTCAGTCCTGATGGGAAATGGATTGTTACGGTTTCCGAAGATAAGACCGCGCGGGTTTGGGAGGTGCGCACAGGCAGACCGCTTACAGACCCGCTGAGGCACCACGACGCGGTGTATCTGGCAGAGTTCAGTCCGGATAGCCGGAGATTGGTCACGGTCTGCAGAGATAAAGTAGTGCGTGTATGGGATCCCGCGAGCGGCCACCCAGTAACGGAGCCCCTCAGGACGACCGACAACGTTGCGGCAGTGCGATTTATGCCGAACAGGAGGCAAATCGCCACAATCTCAGCAGACAATGTTCTGCGCGTCTGGCGCGACCGACTGCCACAAACGGAGCTTGTGGGAGGTTTTTTGCAGGCCGTTAAGTTAAGCCGGGAGACCAGATGGATCACTACGAGCTGGTCGAACAACATTCCGCGCGGACCGATCCCCTCGACGCAATTTAGTCCTGACGAGAGACGTGTGGTCGTCTTTTCCAATAATATCGCACGGGTGTGGAATGCTGGGACTGGCCAGCCGCTCACCAGTCCTTTGATACACGGTGGAGCGGTGACCTCGGCGCAGTTCAGCCCTGATGGGACGAAGATCCTAACGGCCTCAGCGGATAATGCCGTGCGGCTGTGGGATGCCCAGACGGGCCGACTGATTAAAGGACCTTTATGGTGCGGTGGAACTATCGGCTCAGCGGAATTCAGCCCTGAGGGAAGGTGGTTCCTGACGGCTTCCGAGGGCGCTGGTGCACGCGTTTGGGATACGGAAAGCGGCCAGTTGCTTGCTGACTCGTTCGAATACTATCCGGATCAAAACTACGCAGAGTTTAGACCCGAGGGAAACCGCATCCTCACGTACTCTCAAGAAGGCCCCGCCCGTCTCTACGATATCGCTCCAGCCAAGGGCATGTGCCCTTCGTGGCTTCCTCAACTTTCCGAAGTGATTTGCGGCCAGAAGCTCAACGACCAGGGTATCTTGGAACCGACGCAACTCAATACCACTGAAACCATCGAGCAGATTCGAGAGCGGCTAAGCCACGCATCAGACAGCCACGATTGGACCATTTGGGGCGGCTGGTATTTGGCCGACCCTTCCAAGAGAACCGTCTCCCCCTTCTCTAAAATTACGGTTTCCGAATACATTGAAAACCTGATTGAGCAGAACACGGTCGAATCTCTTGCTGAAGCGAAGCAGTTGGCCGCCGGGAACCGTGAGCAGGAAGCACGGATAGAACAGGCGCGCAAAACTCTCCTCCCGCAGAATAAGGCCTCGCCTTAGCCCTTGTTGACAGCGATTCCTGCGTTGGGTCCCCCTTGGAATCGGTGTCCCTGTCCTGACACCCTTCGCGCCCAATCGCACCACAAAGGCGCCTATACCCAGCGCTGCACTTCAGACCAAGCCCGCATCCGAGAGATTCGTTTCAATCACGGACACAAGTGACGCGCTAACATGTACCTACGATTTTATCCTAACATTTCCCGGCTGCTTGGTTTGAAAGGAGTGAACAAACACAACTAAACGAAATTATGAAATCTTCTATCGCAACCATCAAGATCAGCTGCCTCATCCAACTTTTGGTCCTGGCATTTGGGTTGAGGAACACCCCCTCCCACGCGCAATTGCCGCCGCCGTCAATCACCGCGCTTCAGTTTGACGGAACGAACATCGTGGTAACAGCGCAAATCCCGGTGGGCGCCAGATGCGCCACACTCGAGGGCCGACCCGGCCTCAAATATGGGCCTTGGGCACCCCGGGCGGTGGAGCGGCTCGACGGTTCGGGCAGTTCCGTGACCTTCCATATGTTGCCGTCAAGGCAAATGGAAATGCTGCGTGTGCGCGCCGCCATTGGGGCGGTTGAGACTCCCAGGATGATCGTTTTTGGGGACAGCTTATCTGACACCGGCAGGCACCTCGCCTGGTATGGAACCCCGGCCCCGCCGTACTTCAACGGTCGCTATTCTGACGGACCGGTTTGGGTCGAGTATCTGGCCACTGATTTGGGCTTTTCCCCAAACCAATATGTGAACTACGCAGTGGGAGGCGCTGCCTCCGGGCACGACAACTCGGGCCGGGACGGTGCCCCAGGGTTGCTCGATGAAGTAGACAGCTACCGCTCCGACATCACCTGCCAGGACAATGTGGATACCAACGCCCTATATGTGCTGTGGATCGGAGCTAACGATTTCGAGATCTGGAGCGAGACTCATGCCTACACCAACCACAGCCCGGATATTCTCGTGGCCGGCGCCATAGAAAACGTCCAACAGGCGATCGAAAGCCTGGCAGACCTTGGGGCGCAGAGGTTCCTGGTAGCGAACCTCCCGGATTTGGGAAAAATTCCACATGTGGAGATCTCCAACGATCCCAAGGTCGCGGAGATCGCCACCCTCGGAACGATTGGTTTCAATGAGAATCTGGCATGGCTGCTGGGGGATTTGGCTTCCCGCCGGCATCTCAACATCGTTCTTTACGACGTGTTCTCACTCTACGAAGCCGTCAGGAACAACCCGGCGAGCTTCGGCCTGACCAACGGCACCATGGCTTGCTGGCTCAATGACACCAACCCACCCTGCCCGGCGCCTGCCAATTACCTTTTTTGGGATGACCGCCATCCGACCACCGCAGCGCACCGGCTTCTGGCGCAAGGCGCGTTGGCGGCCTTGCAAACCGGAGGCTTGCCGCTTCCTTCAGCCTGCGCTTTGAACCCCACAAATCTCCCTGGCGTCAAAATAACCACGTCCAATGGCGAATTCACTACTAACTCCACGATTCAAATCAGCGGCACTTGCAGTGGGTTACCCCCCGGCGCCATCGTGCATGTGAATGGCACGAGCGTCACCACAGCAAGCGATGGTAGTTTCACATTCATCGTCAACCTTAATTCTGGAGATGTGGCGAACCCGATTGTCGCTGAGTTGGTCGCCGGTAATCGGGTCCTCGCTCGTGATCGCATCGTGGTGTTCCAAGGCGCGTCGCTGCAGCAGGGTGACATCGTGCCCGACGCAGTCGTCGCCTCGCTAAACACCAACGGCGTCTCGGCCATTCGCGATGTGATCACGGCAGACCTAACGGAATCCGGCGCCATTAACCTGGCTCCGTTCATTCCCAACCCGCTCAAGTTCATTGATGCAGACCCGGCTTATGCTGTCGTCCAACCCAGTTCCATAAGTTATTCCTGTTTCACTGTGGATGCCGAGCCTCACGCCGGTTATGTCCGACTGCGTTTCTCACTTCACGATATTCTGGTGAACTACCACCTCCATGCCTGGCTCGACGACCTGCCGGACCCTGGGTTCGATTGCGATGGTGGTTTGTATGTCGGAAACTTTCACGCTTACCTCGATGTTGCGCTCCAGCCATCCACTTCGGGCAGCCCCGGCGAAGTCGTCGTCACGCCTCTTTCCGAGATCCAATTTGAACTGGTGAACTTCCAACATCTGGTGTACCAATGCGACCTCGACGATTTCCTCTCCTTTTTCGGTTTCGACCTGGACAGTGCCATCAACGACATGGCCGGAAATGTTGAGCAGGACGTCCGCAACGCCATTAGCAACCACCTGGGCTCCGGTACCAACCAAAGGCTGGCCAAGGAGTTGCAGCGGATCCTCGCCTCGGTTTCCATCAGCGGCGCCCTTGGAAACTCTCTTGGCGTTTCCGTCGGCGGAAATATCCAGACCATCTCGATGCGGCAAGGCCAAGTTGACCTCGGCTTCGAGGTCGGGCTGGCGGGCACGAACACACCCGCCACCCAGACCTATGCCTTTCCGACGCAACCGATGCAGTTTACGTCCTTTGACCCGGCCCAAGGCAGACCGTACGATTTCGCCGTGGGAGTATCGCTCGAAACGCTCAATCAGTTCCTGGTGGCGCGCTCTGATCTCATTCCGTTGCAGAAGGACCTCACCGAGCTTGACTTCGGAACCCAGAGACTGCCGTTGACGGCTGGATTGCTGTCGCTTTTTTTTCCGTCGCTTCGGGGCGAAGACCCACAGAGCCCTTTCCTGTTGCGCCTGAAGCCGACATTGCCGCCCATGTTCGTCAATGACCAGACAAGCTCCTGTGGCGAGCAAACCGTTGAGATGGACCAACTGATGGTCGAGCTTGTGGACCTTGCCGGAGGGCAGGAAAAGACTGCCCTTGCCTTTGTTTTGGACCTTGGCGCTTGCGTGAATTTCGGTTTCGATTCCTCAAAAAGCGCTCTGACCTTCGACCTTGGATTTGCCACCAACAGCCTCCGAAACCTCGTAGTGACCGAGAACCACGTTTGCGCCCACGAAACAGTGGTGACGCGGCTCATGAGCACCGTCTTGCAAGGCATGATGACCCAGCTTGCCGGCTTTAGTCGCGAGTTCAATTTGCCGCATCTCGGCGGTGTGACCCTCTCGCTCGTCCGAGCTTCGTGGCAAAACGGGTACGTCACTTTTTATCTCTCCCTGACGCCTCCGTTCGGCCGGCCCGACCTGACAGTGGCCAGCATCCAGGTCCCGGATGCCGTAGATGTCAATTTCCCGTTCGACGCGCGAGTGCTCGTGAAGAACATTGGCCATGCGCCCGCCCTCGGCGGTGTCTGGGTCGGTGTCTCACTGTCTGCCGACGGGGTGTATACAAGCGCGAATAATGTGGGAATTGGACTGCCACAGTTCTTCAGCTTTGCGGGCGGCTCGATCGGCGTGGGTGAGGCACAGTGGTTCACCCTCAGCAATCTCGGCCCCGCACCGGGCGCTTTGGAGGGCCAACAGACCCTGTTCGTGACGGTGGACGTGCCCCCCAGCCTGGGCGGCGCCGGTCTGATTTGCGAATCCAGCGAAATGAACAATTTCGCCGGCGTCCCAATCCGCACCACCAGGGCGGATGCCTACGTGGTGTGGGTTCAGCCGCCCGCAGGGCTGGTTGGCGCCGGGGTGGCAGGCGCCTACCAGGTTCGTGTTGGACGCAACAATGTTGGAATTGACATGATGCAGATCCCGTTTCGAGTCAGCGTCGGCAATCCGGCGTTAACGTGGCAGGACGGAATCGTAAGCGTTCCGAGAGGGGGTGAAGCAACAGGGACCGTATACGTGCCAACGCCGCCATCAGTCGGGCCGATTTGCGTGAACGCCACTAACTACTTTCCGGTGACGGCCTGTGCCAACCTTCCCTTCGACCCGAATCCGAGCAACAACTGTCAGGCTGCCATTGTGGCAATCGCGGTTCCATATTTCGATCTTCGTTACGATATCACCGGGCCGATCAACGCTCACGTTGGCGACACAGTAGGCTGGACCGTGACGGTGCGCAACGCGGGCAATATGGCTTCTCCGGTCGTCTGTTCGCGAACCGGCATTGGGTTGAACGAGGGCGATGATTACCTCAATCTGGTCAGCGGAAGTCTGCAGCTCTTCAACTCACCGCCGTTGGCACCGGGCGACTCAGTAACGCTCCCGTTTAGCGCCGTGATCCCACCCGGAGCCGCGACCAACCAGTTCATCAAGGCTGGGGTTGATACCTTCAACGGCTGCCTGGACGTGTGCCCGGCGGGCAACCAGATCGATAAGCCGATCAGCATCTGCGGCGCGGACCTCGACATCACCGGTATTGAAGTCCCCGCAGACCTTGTTGGCGGAGTCGGACCCCGTACGTATTATGTCACGGTGCACAACGACGGTTGCGACCCCGCGTCGAACGTCTGGGTTCGAACTTGTCTGGCAACAGCTTGCCGGGACACCGGCCCCCTAAACATGGCCAGTGGAGCGACGATCACGCTTGCCGTCAGTCTCCCAACGCCGGCATCCACCGGCATCGGTGGCCAAACGAACTATTTCGCGGTGACCGCTTGTTTGAACGGTTGGGTTGACGCCACGCCAACGAACAACTGCCGGACCGAGCAAGCCGGGATCGCCGTGCCTTACTGGGACTTGCATTTCTCGATCGAGACCGCACCCTCTGCGGTTCACCCGTGCACCACGACGGACTGGGTAGTGCGAGCGACCAATGCAGGCAACACCCTATCGGATAACGTCTGCTTTATCAGTGGCATCGGCCTCTACTCGGGTGCCGGAAACTGGGCAGCCAATCTGGGCCTGTCTAACGGTTGGACCGGTCAGATTCCGCCCGGGCAGTACCACGAGATACCTGTGAACAACTACCAGGTTGGGTGCGGCGCTTTCCCAGGAACGCAATACATTAAGGCCGAGATCAACTACGCTGCGGGATGCAACGATATCTATTCAGCCGGTAACTACGCAGAGCAAAGCGTCCAGGTCGGTGGCTACCTCCAGCGCTAGACTCGGTTGTCGAGCGGCGTTTTCTGACGCGATTATTTCTCTTCGTATGAAGAGACGCGGGCTTTGGCGATTAACCACCGTGTGCACGCCAAAGTCCGCGGGGGTGTAGCGATTCAGGACCAGGATAGTTTGGGCGCTCTGTATCGGATTGGACGTCCAACGTCTGTTCGTTTTCCCTTGTACGGCACCAGTTTTGCGTTAGAGTCAGGAGCGTTGGTCGGGGCCGTAGCTCAGTTGGTAGAGCGTCTCGTTCGCAAAAAGACCCAGCTTCCGGGACCCATTTTCCCCCTCAGGGACTAACGCGGACAAACCCCCGTAAAATCAGGCTCTTCCTGCATTCTTGCCTACGCAATCAGCCTTTTCCTTGCTCCATAGCTTCGCTCTCACCAGCCACGATGGCCAAAACCCAATTTCCGACCGATTTCGGGTTTATGCGATCGCATATCCTATTCACGAAACCTCTCGCAACCCGTAGATCATCACGAGTGGAATTCTCCAACCAACCGCAACCCCTTGGGGTCGGTTGCGTCAATAGGATAGCCATGGTGGGGAAATTACTTTGGTCCTTGCCATCATTTCAAAATGGGGACGAGGCTCTCCTTGGGCCGTCACTGGATTAACCGGTAATACTTCTGTGTGCCGGAGATGCCGTTGGTCACTACCTGGTTCGTGTTGACAACCACCGGTGCCGGCAAATTGCTGCTCCAGACCGCCGAGGCCAGGTTGGTTGAAAATTCCAGGGTAAATCCTGTCGCATTGGTCGGCCACTCCACCAGGACATTGGTTCCGGAATGACTGATGTTTAACAACAGCCGCGCCACGGTCGCCTTCGTGATGATGGTGAACAGGGTCGCGCTGCCAACAAAGGCCTCGCTGATGACTCCATTGTTGGTCGAGAGAACGATGTGATAGAAAGCGAGGAAGGGGATGGTTGGTTGAGTTTGCCGGCAGGGTGCCTGCGGGAATCGTGACGGACGTTGCGGTGCCGTTCAAAGCGTTGGGTTGATAAACATTAAGGGCGGTTGAGACGAAGGTCTCCCCACGGTAAAACGTTGTTCGTGAGTTAGCAGTCAGCAAACAACGCAAAAAA
>Ga0210408_10000866_pt1 | contig 34042 bp, 28 predicted proteins | sample IncBWH4MmetaG_FD_155471 | JGI IMG/M metagenome (GOLD analysis project Ga0210408, IMG submission 155471) | Forest soil microbial communities from Barre Woods Harvard Forest LTER site, Petersham, Massachusetts, United States - Inc-BW-H-4-M | ecosystem: Environmental > Terrestrial > Soil >... | reverse complement strand
GGGGGGCGGCTGGAGGGCGTGGTGCTAAAGCGAACCAATGGCGGGGCGCAAATCCAGCAGTCCTTTTCGGTGGCGCTTTCGCTGGACCCGCTGACGAACGACCCGCAGTTGGTGGGGCGCGAGATCCGCAATCACCTTGAGGCAGCGGGCGTGCGCGAGCGCCGTTGCGTGGTGGGTCTGCCGCTCAAATGGGCGCTCACGGCACACATCAAACTGCCCGAGCTCCCGGAAGCCGATGTGGAGAGCTTTTTACAGCTCGAAGCGGAGCGTGGTTTTCCATGCGATGTCGCGACACTGTTGGTGTCCACCTCGCGGTATGCGCCGCGGGATGACGAACATTACGCCACGTTAGTGGGCCTGCCCCGGAGCCAGGTCGAGTTGCTGGAGCGGGGCCTGCGGGCGGCGCAACTCAAGCCGGTGAGTTTCTCGCTGGGCCTGACGGCGTTGCAAAATCCTGCGGTTGAGGCTCCCGGCGGCGTTTTGGCCCTGGCGATTGGCGAAACCCACGTTGGACTGCAGGTCACTTGTGGCGGCGGCATCGCCGCCTTGCGGGCGCTGGAAGGCGCGCTGGAGACGGAGGGCGGGCATCGCCAATTGCGCGCGGACATCGTGGCGCGGGAGACGCGCATTACCCTGGCGCAACTGCCGGCCTCGATTCGCGAAACTGTGCGCCGGGTACGGATCTTCGGCGCGCGCGACCTGGCGCAGCAGCTCGCCGATGAAATCGAGCTGCGGCTCGAGCCGTTAGGGTTGCGAGTCGAATTGGTGACCGGATACACCGACGGGGATTTCAAAGTGCACCTGCCGCGGGAAGCACTCGTCGCGCCGGCACTGAGCCTTGCGGCCAGGCAACTGACCGGCCCCGCCTCCGGATTGGAGTTCCTCCCACCCAAGGTCAGCGCCTGGCAACAATTTGCCGCCCGCTACTCGTCCGGCAAGCTGCAGCAGGCCGGCGTGGCGGCGGCGGCGGTGGTGTTGTTGGTCGGGGGCGCCTTCCTGGTGCAGCAGGCGCAACTGTGGCACTGGCAATCGCAATGGGACAAAATGAAGAACACGGTGCAGGAAGTGGAAGCTACGCAGGGTACCATTCGCCAGTTCCGGGCGTGGTACGACCCCTCGGTGCGGGGCTTAACGATCCTGCGCAAATTGACCGAGGCTTTTCCGGAGGACAACAGCGTAACCGCCAAGACGGTGGAGATTCGCGACTTGTCAACCGTCACCTGCAGCGGGACGGCCAGGAATTATCAGGCGCTGCTTAGAACCGTCGAACGGCTGAGGGCAGTGCCGCAGTTTCGCGAGGTGAATTTGGGCTCGACGCGCGGCCAGGCGCCGGCCATGCAATTCACGTTTAACCTGGTCTGGAATGAGGGAGGCGGCAATGCCAATTAAGAATCGCCAACAAGTGCTGGTCATCGCGGCGATTGCCGTGCTGGGCCTGTTTGCCGGGGACAAGCTGGTGTTCGACCCATTGCTGGGCCTTTGGAACGCGCGCGCCGAGCGGCTGACCAAATTGCGGCAACAGGTGGGGGATGGACAGCGTTTGCTGAGGCGTGAGGAAAGTGTTCGGACCCAGTGGGCCCAGATGCAGCGGAACACGCTGACCAATAATACGTCGGCCGCTGAACAAAAGGTGTTTCAGGCCATCGACCGTTGGGCCAACGACAGCCGGGTGACGATCTCGGCCATCACCCCACAGTGGAAGCACGATGCCGATGATTACATGACGCTCCAATGCCGGCTCGATGCCGCCGGCGAACTCGGGACGCTGACCCGCTTCCTGTATGCGGTCGAGAAGGATCCGATGGCGTTGAAACTGGAATCAGTGGAGCTCAATGCGCATGATAAGGCGGGCCAGCAGCTCACACTGGCCCTCCAGTTCAGCGCCCTGGTGCTGACGCCACAAACCACCTCAACTCGATGAAGAACGGAATTTGCCACAAAAGAACGCAAAGAGCACAAAGAAGCCGCTTTGCGGTGATTCTGAGTATCGCGCTGCTGAGTTGTTTGGGGGCGCGCGGGCAGCAGACTAATGTCGTTCCGACGCAGAGCAACGTGCCGAACAACGGGCCGAGCGAGGCGGAGGTAGTGATGAGCAATCTGTTGGTCCAGGCCGGAGAATTGGTTCAAACCAATGAGATGTCAGGGACGAACGAGTTGGGCCAAGGCGACGAGGCCGCGGTCCAGACTAATGAGCTCACGCAGAGCAACAGTCCCAGCCAAACCGCAGTTCGGCGACAAGCTGAAAACGGAGTGCCAGGCCAACCGGCAGCGCAATCTGACGACCGCCGCTCCCGCCGCCGGAACCGCGACCGAGGCGAGCAAAGTGGGTCGGGCAGTGGCAGCGAGACGGTCTCGAGTAGCGATAACGGGGGGACCTCTTCCCGCGCGGACAGCGGCCCCACCCGGGCTGACTATTCCAATTTCAGAATTATTGCCGAGCGGAATATCTTCGATCCGAACCGGTACCCGCATCAACCAGGGCGAGCCAATCCTATAGCGCGGCGCAATCCGGTGGTGGAATCCTTTGCGTTGGTTGGCGTGATGAGCTACGAAAAGGGCACATTCGCCTTTTTTAACGGCACGAGTTCGGAATACCAGAAGGCGCTCAAGCAGGATGACACGATCGCCGGCTACAAGGTGGCCAATATTGATCCGGACACTGTCAAACTGGAGGCGGGCACCAACCACGTGGAATTGCATGTGGGCATGCAGTTGCGGCGCGAGGACCAGGGCGAATGGCAGGCGTCGACACAACCCGAAGCCTATGCGGCGGCCAGTTCGGGAGGCTCAGCTTCCGCGACTTCCACCTCAAACATTTCATCGACGGCCCAGGCCCCGACCACGGGCCAAACCGAAACCACCAGCAGCGGTACTGAAAGCGATGTGCTCAAACGTTTGATGCAGCGCCGCGAACAAGAGTAATCACAATGAAAACAATCCAAAGTTTCCTACTCGTCGCCGGTCTTTGCACCGGTCTTGCCATGCGGGCGGCAGAAGCGCCCAACGACGCCCAAGCCCAGCCGCCGACTGACCAAAGCCCAGTCAAAACCGCCGGCAGCGAACCGCCGGCCGGTCCACCGGCAGCCGCCGCTGCTCCGTCCGAGTCCGGCTCGCAAGCGGCTACCCCGGCGGTCGCGACGACAGCAGTGACCGCCGCGGTGAATCCTGCTCCGAGCGCAACGGAGGCGCAGACCCCCGCTTCCCCTACGGCAGCCAACGCTAACGGCGGTTTGCACATGAATTTCCACAATGCGCCGCTCAACCTGGTCCTGGATTACTTGAGCGAAGCAGCCGGCTTCATTATCAACAAGGAAGCAGCCGATGTCCGCGGGACCGTGGATGTATGGAGCAAGGACCCGATGACGAAGGATGAAGCGGTAAGGGTGCTCAACTCACAGCTTCGGAAGAACGGTTACGGGGTGCTGCTCGACGGGCGCATCCTGACCATCATCGCGGTGGATGGAGACAAGAGTAATCCGAATGTGCCCGTCGTCAGCGGCAGCGACCCTGATGCCATGGAACCCACCGATGAATTGGTCACCCAAATCATCCCGGTCCGCTACGCCAATGCCAGCCAGTTGATGAACAACCTGCAGGTATTGCTGCCGACCAGCGCCAGTCTCTCGGTCAACGAGAGCGCCAACTCCCTCATCCTGGTCTCGACCAAGCGGGACATCAAACGCATGCTCAAAATCGTCCGGGCGCTGGACACCTCGATTGCGAGCGTTTCGACGATCAAAGTTTTTCAACTTCACTACGCTGATGCCAAACAGATGGCCACCGAAATTCAGGCGCTTTTTGCGCCCCAGGGAAATCAGGGCGGCGGCGGGGGTGGCGGGTTGCGAGGGCAGTTATTCAACATGTTCCGCGGCGGCGGCGGCGGCTTTGGTGGTCCGGGCGGGTTTGGCGGCGGGGGTGGTGGAGGCGGCGGCGGCGGCGGCAGCAGTGCCGGGGCCCAGACGGCGAAGGTCTCCGCGACCTCAGACGATTACTCCAATTCGCTGATCGTCAGCGCGCCTTCGGATTTGATGGCGACCATTTCGGATATGGTCCAGCAAATCGACGTGGCGACCACGGATGTCACCGAGTTGCGCGTTTTCAAACTGCAACATGCCGACCCGGTGGAACTGGCGGACCAGTTTGCCCAGCTTTTTCCCGACACCTCCAAGAGCAGCTCGGATACCACCGGCGGGGGCGGCTTCGGCTTCCGCTTCGGTGGCGGACGCTTCGGCGCCAACACCGCGGCCACCAGCAACGATCGAAGTAAGAAGAAGAGCCAGGTGCTGGCCGTGGCCGACCCGCGCACCTCATCCTTGCTGGTAAGCGCCGCCAGTGAGTTGATGCCTCACATCGCCGAAATGATTGCCCAACTGGACTCGGTCGATGCCCGGCACGAAGTGGTGAAGGTTTTTGATCTGAAGAATGCAGATCCGCAGGACGTCAACCAGGTCCTGGCCGACCTGTTCCAACGAAGCGGTCAAATTCGGTCGAGCAGCAGCAGTGGACGCACGATGCTGAGCACGGGCAATCCGCTGGTTCAGCGCGAGACCGCAACCATCACCAGCCCCAGCACCACGACGAGTACCTCCGGCCGCGGCGCCGGGGGCATCAATACCGGGTTCTAATCGAACAAAAACGCGACACCAACCATCGGCTAAACCACGAATCAGCTATGACCAACCTATCATCGATTAGACACGTTTTTGCGCGGATGCGGAGTGCGCCCGTCCTCGGGCGCAGCGGCATCCGCCCACAGCCAGGCTCACCGTTGTTCCAACCCGCCAAGCTGCCCGAAGTCTGCTGCGCCCGAGGACGGGCGCACTCCGGCATGTCGTTCCTCACTTGGAACCGTGGCTTGACTGCCACACTAGGGGTGTTGCTATCCCTGACGCTGCAGGTCAGCGCTCAACAGCGATCCGGGGGCGGGGCCGGGGGCGGCGGTGGGGGCGGGGGTGGGGGCGCCGGTGGACTCGGCGGAGCCCGCAGCAGCGGCGGCAGCACCAAGACCTATCCCAATGCCGGCTCAATCGGTGATGCCTATTTCTCCATCGATCCTGAAACCCGCCGGGTGGTGACGATCGCCGATGAGGAGACCAGCAAATACATTTCACAGGTCCTCTCTAATCTGGACCGGCCCAAACCCCAGGTGCTGATCAAGGTCGTTTTTCTCGAAGTGACGCACAATAACGCTTCCGACATTGGCCTGGAAGGCGGCTGGGGCAAGCAGGGGATGGATGGCACCGTCAGCGGGGCCAACGCCGCCAACGTCTTCGGCCTGGGCAATCTCGCTACGGCGGTGGGAACCAACAGCCCTTCCCTGCTCAATAACTCGCTCGGGCAGCCGGTCTCGAGTTTCGCCAATAGTTCGCCATTCACGGCGAACGGGGCCGGTTTGTATCAAATCCTCGGCCAGGACTACCAGGTGACCTTGCGCGCCATTGCCCAGGCCGGCAAAGCGCGGGTCCTGTCGCGCCCGTCCATTCTCGCGCGCAACAATCAGCCCGCCTCCATCCACGTCGGCCAGTCCGTCCCACTAGTCACCAGCACTTCCTTTAACGGCCTGAACGGCACCCCCATCAACACTTACTCGTATCAAAGTGTCGGCGTCATTCTGAACGTCACCCCGTTCATCACCCCGGACGGACTGGTCGAGATGATTGTCACGCCCCAGGTCTCCTCCATTGACCCCACCCTTGCCATCACCGTCGCCGCCGGCGTCACCGCCCCGGTTATTGACGTGCGGTCCGCCGACACCGTCGTCGTCACGGCCGATGGCCAAACCGTCGTCATCGGCGGGCTCATGGAAAGCGCCAAGTCGCAAACCGACACGAAAATACCGATCCTGGGGGATATTCCGCTGCTCGGGAACTTGTTCAAGCGGCGGCAGAAGAGCGATACCCAGGACGAGTTGATCATCCTGCTGACGCCCCACATCGTTCAGGCGCCGTCCCAATTGGCCGCCTTGTCGGCGGCCGAACAGCAGAAGTTCGACGACACCAAGGCCTTCAGCGAGCAGGAGTTGAACAAGATTCTCGACCGGTTGCCTACCAAGGACCCGGTGAGCGGCAGCGTCAAGCCTGGCAAGAAGAATTCCGGCTCGCCGCGCGGCAGCAATTAGGTGTAGAGTCCAGATTAGACCATCATGGAACTGAAACGGCGCAGTGTTTTGATCTATGCCCTGCTGGCGGCCCTCTGGGTGCTGGTGGTCGTGTGGCAGGTGGAAGAACATGTCCGCGTACAGGAATACGCGCGGAACGGTTTGAGGAACCGTTCCAAAGACATCGCCAATACGCTGGGCTCCTATATTCGGGGTCTGCAGGTTCAGCGGGCGGTGTTTAGTGACCGGTTGCAACCCGTCCTGGATGACCTGGTCAACGGACGGACCAATGAATTAGTGAAATCGGGAGAGGTTTTGGCCGTTGCAGTGCTCAACACCGCCGGCGACCAGATAGCCTCGGCCGGCATCCCGATTGATACCGAACAAAAGGAGATTCAGCAGGAGGGGGAACGCTGGGGCCAGAGGCGAGCCACTTTTCTGTACCCGATTGAAGGAGCCCGTTTGGCTCAAGAAGGCATGACCAATCCGCCGGCGCCGGTGCTCGTGCCCCCTTTCACCAATAGCGTGCGCGACGGGAGCAGACCCTTTGGGCGCCGGGAACCCAGGCCCGGCGACGGGGGCTCGTCGAATGTGGTGGAGGGGGTGACGAACGAGCTGGCCTCCGCCAGTGGCACGAATTCCACCGTGGCGCAGGGGCGTCCGGCACCGAGCGAGGGCCGGCCGCGGCTTCCCCGCTGGGCCAGGGCGCGCGGCTGGACCGAAGCGCAATACCTGGAGGCGATCCAAACCCATGAGCTGCACGGCATGCTGTTAACCATGTCCATCGACGCTTTTCAGGCAGTTTGCTTGCACGACCTGTGGCTACGGTGCGTCATTGCGTTTTTTGCGACGGTCTCGGTGGTCAGTTCGGGGCTGGCATGGGGAAACCTGGTCAAATCCTCCGGCCTGCAGATTCGGCTGGTGCGCGCCAGCGAGTTGAACACGCACCTTAAAGAGATGAATTTGGCGGCGGCGGGGCTGGCCCATGAGACCCGCAACCCGCTCAACATCATCCGCGGCCTGGCGCAGATGATCTCGAAACGGCCCGAAACGGCGCCGGAGATTCAGCAAAAGTCACGCGACATTATTGATGAGGCCGACAAAGTGGCCGCGCAGTTGAACGAGTTCATCAATTACTCGCGGCCGCGCGAGGTCCGCCGGACCAGGCTGGCGCTGGGCTCGGTGGTCAATGAGGTCATCCGCGCCCTCAATTACGATTTGGAAGAGAAGAAGATTGCTTTGCAAGTCGAAGGGGAGCAACTCAACGTGGAAGCGGATGAACAATTGCTCCGGCAGGCGCTCTTTAACCTGATTCTCAATGCCATCCAGGCGGCCGACGGGAATGGCGAGATTAGGGTCCGCGCCGAAAAGCGCACGGCGACAGAAGCCTTGCTGGAGGTGCGGGACAATGGGCCGGGGGTTCCAGCCGAGCGCCGCACGGAGATTTTCAAGCCATATTTTACTACGCAAAAGCGAGGGACCGGGCTGGGATTGGCGGTGGTGCAGCAGATCGTGCTGGCCCACGGCTGGGAAATCGAATGCCTGCCCAATGAGCCCAAAGGAGCCGTTTTCCGGATCACGCACCTGAAGGTGACGTGACGAGTGACGGGTGACAAGTGGCGAACCTATAGGCGTTTACGTTTCACGTTTCACGCACCTGTCGCCACATCCCCCGCTTTCTCTGGCGTTTTGGCTTAAACCATGCTGCACTGAGAGTCATTCGCAGGCATGACACACAAGATCTTGCAATCCGATATCGACTTGGCCAGAAAGCAACTGGAATCCAAGCGTCCCGAGACGGAGATCGTCACGGCCTTGACCCGCCGCGGCATTGAGCCGGCCAAAGCCATACTATTGGTGCACGAGCTTCGTTGCGGGCGGCGGGTTGTCCCTGAAATCGACCGCCTGCCGCGCATTGTTCCGGGGCCGAGCAGCGAAGCGCCCCAGGCTCTTTCCGCCAGTGGCGTGGCACCCCTTACGGAGCCTGCAAAGACATCCCGCGCCCCAGACGCAGTTGCTCAGCCGAAGCGAGGGCGGAAGAGCGCCGGACGGCCTTGGATCTGGGCTTTAGTGTTTTTAACTACGGTTGGCGGGCTGGCGATCGCTTACTCGTTTTATGGGTCACGGTCGAGAACTCGTGCGCAGGCTTCGGGGTTAACTCAAATTGCGGAAGCTTCCTCTCAGCCGGACAAAATGCGATTGGCGGCGCCGGGGCCGGAACTGGAGCTTCGGCGTGACGGTCTGTATTTGGGCGGGGACCTGGTGGGGCGGACCAACGCCAGGAGCGTGCTTGGCACCGTGCTTGGCCCGGCGACTCGAACCAACCAAGTCGAGCGGCCCAGCAAAATCATTTACGCCTATGACCGCGAAGGGTTGCTGGTTTATTCAAAACCCGGAGGCGGGGATGAGAACATCGTGTTCGATTTTGACGCGCTGGGAGGCACTCATGGCACGGAGCGGCCTTTCACCGGCTCGCTCAGAGTGGAGGAGGCAATGATCCGCGGCGACACGGATGCAGGACGGTTGAGGGCCATTAAGCCCTTAGGGCTGAGCCCTTCCGAGCCGGACGGCTGCATCTTCGCCAGCCATTACAGCACGGTTGAACTTGTTTTTACCTACCGCAAAGGGCTGCAACGTCTCAGCAGCATCGAGATCGATCTGAAATAAGCCGTGAGACCAAGAGCGCACAATTCCAGGCCTGAACTCCGACCCGCGGCTCGATGAGGGATCAGGCGCTGCTTAGGCTCCTTCACGAAGCAGTCCGATGAATTGCTTGATGGCGGGCGAGAGGACTTTGTTCTTTTTGTAAATCACGCCCAGTTGCCGGTGATATTCGCCATCTTCCAGTTTGACCGAAGCGAGCGTCTGGTTGCTCACCTCCTGCCGGATGGTTTCCTGCGGAACAATCGCAATGCCGGAGTCGATTTCCACGGCCCGCTTCACGGTCTCAATGTTATCAAATTCCATGACATGGTCGGCGGATACGCCATGGTCCTTGAGGAGTTTGTCCAGGGCGCGGCGGGTGGGGATGTCCTTTTCGAAGCTGACGAACTTTTGGCCATTAAGGCTCTTGAACTTGATACTCTTCTGCTTGGCCAAAGGGTGCTGGGGATGACAGATAACCACCAGCGGGTCTTTGCGCAGGGCCACGATTTCCAATTTGGGGTCGCGGGTCGGGTAGGCCACCAGGCCGAGGTCCACGACGTTGCCCAAAACATCTTCATAGACCTGATTGGGGCGGCGATACTCGACATGGACGTTGACGGTGGGATAGCTTTTGAGGAACTTTTTAATATAAGGCGGAAGCACGTGCAGGCCGATGCTATAAATCGTGGCCACTCGGATGTTACCGGAAATAATCTCCTTGATCTCCTGCAGTTTGCTGTGCAAGGAGTCGTAGGTTTGGAGAATCTGCTTGCTGTAATCGTACAGCACCTCCCCTTCGGCGGTCAGCCGAAAGTTCTTTTTGCTCCGTTCGATGAGCAACGATTTGAACTGCCGCTCCAACGAACTGATGGTCTGGCTCACCGCCGATTGGGTTACCCCGTTAATCTGGGCGGCTTTGGTGAAGCTTTCGGTCTCAGTGAGATCGCAAAATACTTTTAGACTTTCGATTTGCATAAGCGAAGGGAATAGAAATCCGCGAACCAAGTCAATAGCTATTCTTAAGAAAAAAGCAGGCAGGAGTAATGCCCGATGGGTGTGCGCGAAAACGGTCTCTGCCGCGGCCTTATCCTCTGGCCGCCAGGACGACGTAATTCTTTTTGCCTTTGCGCAGCAGGAGATACTTGCCGAAGAGCAAATCATTGACGGTGACCGGTCTTTGGAAATCCCCCTCCCGCACGTTGTTCAGGTTCACCCCGCCGCCTTCGATGTCCTTGCGCGCCTGGCCTTTAGAGGGGGAAAGCCCGCTGTGGACCAGGACTTCCACCAGCAGTTTGCCGCCCCCGTCGAGCTGGCTTTTGTCAATGTCCCTGGTGGGCACTTCACCGACGATCTCATTGAACGTGGATTCACTGATGCCGTCCAGCGCGCCGCCAAAAAGAATCTCGCTGGCGCGGATCGCCTCGGCGGTCGCGCCCGAACCGTGGACTAAATCGGTCACCGCTTTCGCCAGCGCCTGATGGGCGGCCCGGCCTCCAGGATTCCCGGCATGTTGCTTTTCCAGCGCGCCGATTTCCTCCTGGTTGAGGAAAGTGAAGTATTTGAGGTAACGAATTACATCCCGGTCGTCAGCGCGAATCCAGTACTGGTAAAACTTATAGACGCTGGTCCTGGCCCGATCGAGCCACACGGCCCCAGCGACCGTTTTGCCGAATTTCGAGCCATCGGCATTGGTGATGAGCGGCAAAGTCAGGCCGGAGGCGGCGCGGCCGAGCTTCTTGCGAATGAGGTCGATCCCGGCGGTGATATTGCCCCACTGATCGCTGCCTCCAATTTGGAGTCCGCAATTGCAATCGCGGCAGAGCACATAAAAATCAAAGGCCTGAAGCAGCATGTAGCTGAATTCGGTGTAGCTGATGCCGGACTCCCGGTCTTCCATCCTGGCGCGCACGCTTTCCTTGGCGATCATCTGGTTCACTGAGAAATGCTTGCCGATGTCGCGCAGGAATTCCAGACAACTGACTGGCGCCGTCCAGGTGGCGTTGTCGAGCAGTCTGGCGGGATTGGATTTCGCTTCAAAGTCCAATAACCGCCCGAGTTGCTCCTTTATCTTGCCGATATTGTGTTCGAGGGTTTCTTTGGTAAGCAATTGGCGCTCCTCCGCCTTCCCGCTGGGGTCGCCGATTGAACCAGTGGCGCCTCCGGCCAGCGCGATGGGATGATGGCCGAGCAATTGAAACCGGCGCAGGCCCAGCAACGGCACCAGGCTGCCGATGTGGAGGCTGTCAGCCGTCGGGTCGAAACCTGCGTACAGCGTGATAGTACCGGGGCTGATGAGTTTAGCCAATTTCTGCGGGTCGGTGCAATCGGCCACCAGGCCCCGCCAGCGGAGTTCTTCCAGGATGTTCATCAGAGGGCGAGGATAGATTGCCCATCGGCAATTTCCAATGGCCAATCGTTGCCAAGTCTCATCGGCTAAAGAACAGGCGGGCTGTTGCCAGCCCGCCCGTCGCAAACTTTCGCCCCTTCCAACTCGGGGGCTCGGAGCTTACTTGGTTTCTTTGTCGTCTTGTTTCGCTTCGTCGGCGGCGTCGAAGGCGTGCTGGAGCGCGACCAGGTCTTCGCCCGGTTTGAGGGCGTCCAGGGCGGCTTGTTCGGCCTTGAGTTGCTCGGTTGAGTAATTGGCGGCCTTGATCGAAAGGCCGATGCGCCGGTCGCCCTTATCGATCTTGATCACGCGAGCGGTTACTTCCTGGCCGACCTTGAGCACGTTCTTGATCTTATCGACGCGCTCCTCGCTGATCTGCGAGATGTGGACCAGGCCGTCGATTTCATGCTGCAGACCAATGAAGGCGCCGAAGCTTGCCAGCTTGGTGACTTTGCCCGTGACCAGGTCACCGACCTTGTAGAGCTGATCGATGGATGCCCAGGGGTCCAGGGCGAGCTGTTTGAGGCCGACGGCGATACGCTGGTTGGCCTTATCGACTTCCAGCACGACCGCTTCGACTTCGTCGCCCTTCTTCAGCACCTCGGACGGATGGTTGATCTTTCGCGTCCAGGAGATGTCCGAAACGTGAATCATGCCATCAAGGCCTTCTTCCAACTCGATGAAGGCGCCATAGCTGGTCAGGTTGCGAATCTTGCCTTTGACTTTCGTGCCAGGCGGGTATTTCTCCTGAGCCTTGTCCCACGGATTGGCTTCGAGCTGGCGGAGGCCCAGGGAAATCTTCTGTTCCTCCCGGTTGATGCCCAGTACCACGGCTTCAATTTCCTGCTCCGGTTTGAGGATGTCGGAAGGTTTGGCGACGCGCTTGGTCCAGGATAACTCAGTCACATGGACCAGGCCCTCGACGCCGGGTTCCAATTCCACGAAGGCGCCATAAGGCACGAGATTGACGACTTTGCCTTTGACCTTGGCGCCCACGGGATATTTCTGCTCGATGCTGTCCCACGGGTTGGCAAGTTTCTGCTTGAGACCGAGGCTGACGCGCTCTTTCTCGCGGTTAATATCCAAAACGACGACGTCAATGTCCTGGCCCACCTTGAGCAGTTCGGAGGGATGGCCGATGCGGCCCCAGCTCATGTCAGTGATGTGCAGCAGGCCGTCGATGCCGTTCAGATCGATAAAGGCGCCGAAATCGGTGATGTTCTTGACCGTGCCCTTGCGAATGTCGCCCGGGGTCATTTCGCCGAGGAGTTTCTGGCGGCGTTCCAGGCGTTCCTGTTCGATGAGTTCGCGGCGCGAAAGCACGATGTTCTGCCGCTCCTGATTGATTTTGACGACTTTGAAATCGTAGGTGTTGCCGACGTACTGGGCGAGGTTCTTGGGGGTCATGACGTCGATTTGAGACGCGGGGAGGAAGGCCTCGACGCCGATGTTGACGAGCAAGCCGCCCTTGACGATAGCCTTGACCTTGCCGGCGATGGTGCCGCCTTCGTTGCAAATGGTCAGGATGCGCTCCCAGTTTTTCTTGAATTCAGCCTTCTCTTTGGAGAGGACAACCATGCCCTCTTTGTCTTCGAGCTTTTCGATGAGCACATCGATTTCATCGCTGACCTTGACGGCTTTGATGTCTTCGAATTCGTTGGCGGAGATGACGCCTTCGCTTTTGTAGCCGATGTCCACCAGGACTTCTTTGGGGCGGACTTCGATGATGGTGCCTTTGACGATATTACCGGCCGCAAAGGGCAGGGCGCCCGTTTGCTTCATGGCCTCTTCCATTGTGAGCATAATGATCTAACTATACTGACTTCCGACGAACCTATTGGGGGGCTGGGTCAGCGTGGGGCTTACCGAGCTCCATTGCCTAACGGACCAGGCGTTGCAGTGGCAACGGAGGTTGAGGATTAGGTTCTGGGTTAACTTTTCTTTTCTCAGCCTCAATGAACGTCCGCACACACGGCGTTCAGGCGGGGCTTAACATAGCTATATCCCGAACGGGCGCAAGAGGAAACTTTGTCGAATTGACTTGCCTGGCTTTTGGCCCGTGTTTAGGTTGATTTTGCGAGGCGGCTCCCAGCTTCGCCAGACCCTTATGCAAACACGCGCGGAAGTCGGTTATAACTCAAAAGTGGAAGGCGACCTACTGGTTGTCACACGGCGGGATACGGCGATTGAAGCTCTCACCAGGGTGTTGGACAAACCGCTGGCCATAGCGCGTAAGAACTCCCTTTGGCCGATGCCGATGGGCCTGGCGTGCTGCGCCATCGAGTTAATGGCGGCGGGCGCCAGCCGGTTCGATATCTCGCGCTTTGGCGCTGAGGTGATGCGTTTTTCCCCTCGGCAGTCCGATGTGATGATTGTCTCGGGCACGGTTACTTACAAAATGGCGCTGGCGGTAAAGCGTATTTACGACCAGATGACCGAGCCCAAGTGGGTTATTGCCATGGGCGCCTGCGCCTCGACCGGCGGCATGTACCGCAGTTACGCGGTTTTGCAAGGTGTGGACCATATCTTGCCGGTGGATGTTTACGTGGCCGGCTGTCCCCCCCGCCCCGAATCCCTTTTGGACGCTTTAATCAAGCTGCAAGACAAAATTGCCAACGAACCGGTCTTGTCCACCTTGAAAAAGGTCGCCTGAGCCCGTTTGCGACCTGCAACCTTCAACGCTCAACCCGCAGTGCACGCCCTCGAACTCGCGCAACAAATCAAAGCCAGATTCGGCCCGTTGGTTTCCGAACCGGTGGAGTTTCGTGGCGAAATCACGCTGAAATTGGACGACGCCGAGCGAATTCCGGAGGTTTGCGAGTTTGCCAAGAAGGAGTTGAGATTCGATTATCTGGTCGATATTACCAGCATCGATAACTACGGCGACGACCCCCGGTTCACGCTGGTCTATCACCTTTACGGCTATGGGCATCTTTGTTCCCTGCGTCTCAAAGCGGAGCTGAGTGAGGAGAAAGGCGAGGTTCCGACTCTCACTAGCGTCTGGCGCACCGCCGATTGGCATGAGCGCGAAATTTACGACATGATGGGCGTCCGTTTCCGCGGCCATCCCGACCTGCGCCGGATTCTGATGTGGGACGGCTACCCTTATTACCCGCTGCGCAAGGATTTTCCGCTGTCCGGCCGGCTGACCGACCTGCCGGAAGTCGCCTTTACCCAGCCGGCACCCCTGGCCGGCGGACCGTTCGTCACAATTGCGGGAGGCAAGGACGCTCTTTCCCGTGAGCCGCGCGTTCGGATACCGGAGACGGACGCTTTGGAAACCAACGCGCGCCTCGAGCGGCGTCAGGACATAAAAGCGGCACACGGTAGATCGCACGGCCCCGGGCCGGTCGGGCCAAGACCCTTGGGAGGCGATCATGGCTGAAGACCGGGAAGTTCTGCTGCCCGATGTCGCCGGACGCGCCACAGAAGCGGCGGAATTGCAGGAGTTGCAGGGCGAAAAAATGGTCCTGAACATGGGGCCTTCTCACCCGGCGACTCATGGCGTGCTGCGGATTGTTCTGGAACTCGATGGTGAAATCATCACCAAGGCGACGCCGGACATTGGTTATCTGCATCGCGGCGACGAGAAGATCGCTGAGAACATGACTTACACCCAGTTCATCCCTTACACGGATCGGCTGGATTACCTGGCCCCGCTGGCGAACAATGTCGCTTATGTGCTGGCGGTTGAGAAATTGCTCGGGATAACCCAGCAACTGCCGCCTCGCTGCCAGTTCATCCGGGTGATTTGCTGCGAACTGGCCCGTATTTCCTCGCACCTGCTGGGCATGGGTTCCTACGCGATGGATGTGGGCGCGCTGACGGTGTTCCTCCACACCTTCACCGAACGTGAGAAAATTTATAACCTGTGCGAATCGTTGACGGGCGCGCGCTTTACCACCAGCTATACGCGAATAGGCGGGCTGGCACGGGACCTGCCCCCGGGTTGGGTGGAGCAATGCCGGCAATTTTGCAAAGAAGTTGTCGTCAACATTGACGAGACCGAAACCCTATTGACCCGGAACAGGATTTTTGTCGATCGCACCCAGGGGGTCGGAGTGATTTCCAGAGAGGACGCGATTGATTACGGGTTGACGGGTCCGAATCTGCGCGGCAGCGGGGTCGAGCACGATTTGCGCAAGACCCAGCCTTACCTGGTCTATGACCAATTGCAGTTTGAGGTGCCGGTCGGCTCGGCGGGCGATTGCTATGACCGCTACCTGCTGCGCATCGAGGAAATGCGCCAGAGCGTGCGCATCCTGAATCAATGCCTGGACAAGTTACCGGGCGGACCGGTGAATGTCCCGGACGGCAAAATTGCCATGCCGCCCAAGGACCGGGTGCTGACCCGGATGGAAGAGCTGATTCACCACTTCATCAATGTGACTCAAGGGGTCAATGCGCCACCGGGTGAGGTCTATTTCGGCCATGAGAATCCAAAAGGCGAACTGGGCTTTTACATCCACAGCAAAGGTGGGGGCACGCCCCACCGATTGAAAATCCGCTCGCCTTCGTTTGTTAACTTGAGCATTTTGCCGAAGCTCCTGCCGGGCCACATGGTCAGTGATGTCACGGCGATTCTCGGTTCTTTTGATTTCGTGATGGGGGAGTGTGACCGATGAACGAGATTCATCCTGTCGAACCCATTCCCAACCAACTCGAGGAGCAACCCGATTTCGCGGTGCCGGCGGCGCTGGCAGCGGGGCTGGACGAACTCATCACCCACTATCCAAAAAAGCGCAGCGCCTCGTTGATGCTGCTACATTCCCTGCAGGAGCACTTCGGCTATATCTCGCGCCAGGCGGTCGAGTGGATAGCCAGCAAGCTGGAGTTGCAGCCGATCAACATCTACGAGCTGGTGACGTTTTATCCGATGTTTCACCAACAGCGCATCGGCAAGTACCATTTGCGCGTTTGCCGGACGTTGAGCTGCGCTTTGGGCGGCTCGGACGAACTGCACGAGCACTTTTGCCGGAAGCTTGGCCTGGATGCGCAGGCGCATGGGCCGCAAACGACCAAGGACGGAAAGTTCACGGTCGAGTTCGTCGAATGCCTGGCAAGCTGCGGCACCGCCCCGGTGATGATGTGCAACGATGCGTTTTATGAAGGAGTGTCCGAGAAAAAGGCGGATGAGATTTTGGGAGGGTGCAAGTGAGCCTGGCTGGATCGATGAAACCCGGACCCCAAAAATCTAAAATCGCAAATGGCGGATGGCTGCCCGACATGGATTTGAACCATGACAAACAGATCCAGAGTCTGCTGTGCTACCGTTACACCATCGGGCAAACGCGCGCCTCCAAGGTAGAGTGTCCACCGCCGGAGTCAAGGGTTCTCAAAATGGATAGATGGATTAGTGGATCAAGGTATTCATGCCCCGAGGCCAGGCGGCATTCGGTGACTTCATGCGTTCATCCATTAATCCATCAATCCATCAATCCATCCGCTTTGTAGATATGCCCGAGGAATACCGCCTCATTCTCAAATACGCTGACCAGCCGGGTTACACCCCCGACTTGGAATGCTATTTGCGCAATGGCGGCTATGAGGCTCTCAAAAAAGCTCTCACCCTTCCTCTCAAAACTCTGCCCGATGGCAAAACCCTCAACGCCCAGGAACGAATCCGGGAGAAGGTCAGAATCTCCGGTCTGCGGGGCCGCGGCGGTGCGGGCTTTTCCTGCGGTTTGAAATGGTCGTTCGTGGACAGAAAGAGCGGCAAGCCCATTTACCTCATCTGCAATGCGGATGAGTCCGAGCCGGGCACCTTCAAAGATAAGCAAATCCTCTACAAGGACCCGCACCAGATGCTCGAGGGCATGATCATTGCCTGTTTTGCCAACGATGTTCACCTCGCCTACATTTACATCCGCGGGGAGTTCGTCGAAGGCGCCAAAATCCTGGATCGAGCTCTTAAAGAGGCCCGGGTGAAGAACTTTTTGGGCAAAAACATCCTCGGGAGCGGTTACGACCTGGAAATCCATCTCCACCGCGGTGCTGGCGCGTATATTTGTGGAGAGGAAACCGGCCTGATCGAGTCGCTTGAAGGCAAGCGGGCCTACCCGCGCATCAAGCCACCCTATTTCCCGGCTGTCCTGGGTCTCTATATGTGCCCGACGATCGTCAACAACGTGGAGACGCTATGCGCGGTCAAGCACATCGTTGCGATGGGAGGCGCCGAGTACGCAAAACTCGGCACGCCGAATAACACCGGCACGCGCATCGTTAGCATTAGCGGCCACGTCAAAAAGCCGGGCTATTATGAGGTCGAGGTCGGCAAAGTTACAATTGGCCAACTCATCAACGACCCGGCGTTCGGCGGTGGGTTGCGCGATGGGCGGAAGCTGAAAGCGGTCATCCCTGGCGGGTCTTCAGCGAAAGTTTTCAAAGCCGGCGAGAAGTTTAAGCTAAAGCGCAAAGGTCCGGACGGCAAAGATACCGAGCAGGAGTTGGACATGCTCGACTTGCCTTATGATTTCGATTCGCTCATCGCTGCGGGCAGCATGTCCGGGTCCGGGGCGATCATTGTGATGGATGATTCGACCGATATCGTCAAGGCGCTCGCGAACATTGCGGAGTTTTACGCCCACGAGAGTTGCGGCCAGTGCACTCCCTGCCGCGAAGGCTCGCTTTGGATGGCCAAGGCACTCCACCGGCTCTCCCACGGCGAAGGGCGCAAAATCGATGCGGATTACCTGGTCAAGATCGCCGACAACATTCCTGGGGGACGGACCATCTGCGCTTTCGGCGAGGCCTGCTCCTGGCCGGTGCAGAGTTTTGTGGGTAAGTTTAAAGACGAATTCGTAGCCAAGGGAACGGCTGACGAGCAACGAAGAGCCGCTGCTGCCAAATCCGCCGAACAATGTCTTGAGATCGCGCTGGCGACGAGTCCGCAAAGCTGATTTGAAACCATGTCCACCGCAGCTATAAACGAACCCAGGCTAGCCCCACCACCGGTCGATAAGATCAAGGTCAAGGTGGATGGCAAGGAGGTGGAAGTGCCGAAGACGATGGCGGATGCGATTTCCGGCAAGCCGCTGCCTACGACGATGATCCAGGCCTGCGCCGCTGCTCAGGTCGATGTGCCTCATTACTGCTACCATCCCAAGCTGCCCGTGGCGGGCAACTGCCGCATGTGCCTGGTCGAGTTCGGCACCCCGGCGATGGGACCGGATCGCAAGCCGATTTTAAGCCCGGACGGCAAGCCCAAGATCGCCAAAGCGCCTCGCCCGGCCATCGCCTGCGCTACCCCGATTTCCCCGGGCATGGAGATTTACACCAACACGCCCGCAGTGAAGCAGATGCGCGAGGGCGTGCTCGAATTCCTGCTCATCAATCATCCGCTGGATTGCCCCATCTGCGACCAGGCGGGCGAGTGCAAACTGCAGGAATATTCGGTCGATTACGGGCAGTCCCAAAGCCGGTTTGCCGAGACGAAGGCGCACAAGCCCAAGCGCGTCGATCTCGGCCCGCGCATCGTCCTGGATGACGAGCGTTGCATTCTTTGCACCCGCTGCATCCGTTTTACCAAGGACGTTGTCGGCGATGATGCGCTGGGCATCGTCAATCGCGGCAGCTACAACACCCTGACCGCCTACCCAGGTAGGAAGTTCGACAATAACTACACTCTCAACACCGTCGATATCTGCCCGGTGGGCGCGCTCACTTCCAAGGATTTCCGCTTCCAAATGCGCGTCTGGTTTCTAAAGGAAACCAAGAGCATCTGCACCAGTTGCGCGACGGGCTGCAACATCGTGATTGGCTCGCGCGAGGATAAGGTGTATCGCTACGAACCTCGCGAGAACGACGCCGTCAACGCTTGCTGGATGTGCGACTACGGGCGCTTGAATTACAAGTGGATTTGGCGCGAAGACCGCTTGGCGGAAGTCCGAGGTCCGAAGTCCGAAGTCCGAAGCTGGAGTGCGGTGCTCAAGGAAGTCTCTGAGCGCCTGAACAAGTCGGCGCAAGGCTCGGTGGCCATCATCGCTTCGGCGCGGCAGACGAATGAGGAACTCTACTTGCTGGCGAAGTTGGCCAGGAAAGTTGGGGCGCTGACTGATTCGGTCCCGCGCACCGGCGAGGGTGACAAATTGCTGCTCAACGCGGACCGAAACCCGAACAGTGCCGGCGCGCGCGCGCTCGGGATTGCGGCAGAACCGATGGGGGCGAACCTGCCAAAGATAGCGGCGGGAATTCGCGAGGGCCGAATTAAGACGCTGGTTGTGTTCGGCGAAGACGTCACAAAACACGGTATCGATACGGACCTGCTCGGCAAACTCGAGACGCTGGTCGTGAGCGATATTTTGCCCAACGAGACAACCAGGCGCGCTCATTACCTTTTGCCCGGCTGTGCCCATGCCGAGAAGCGCGGCACGTTCACCAACACCAAGGGCCGGGTGCAGAAGTTTATGAAGGCGGTCGAACCGCGGGGCGAGGCCCGGCCGGAATGGGAGTTTTTGCACGAACTGGTCTTCAACGTCACTGGTCAGGATGGCTACGTGAGCCTCGAAGGGCTGTTCAACCAAATGGCCAAGGAAGTGGCCACGTTCAGCGGACTCACCTGGAGAGGCTTGGGCGATATGGGATTGACGGTGGCGATATGAGTTCCCACCTAGCCATGACCGGGCAATTCGTGCTCTTCAGCGCCGTGAAGATTATCGTCGTCTTTTCTGTGCTGATGTTCATTGTCGCTTACGCCGTCTGGGTCGAGCGCAAAGTCGCGGCGGCCATCCAGGACCGGCACGGCCCCAACCGCGTCGGCATTTTTGGGCTGCTGCAACCAGCGGCTGATGGAATCAAAGCCTTCCTGAAGGAGGATTTTACACCGGCGCACGTGCGCAAAGCGTATTTCTGGCTGGCGCCGGCGATCGTAATGATCCCGAGCCTGCTGACGGTGGCCATCATCCCGTTCGGTTCCCAATTGGGGAAGGAAAAGATGGTCATTGCCGACCTTAACGTGGGGATCCTTTACACCTTCGGGATTGTGTCCCTGGGGGTGTACGGCATCGTGCTGGCAGGCTATGCGGCGAACTCGAAGTATCCCTTTCTGGGCGGCATCCGTTCGAGTGCACAGATGATTTCTTATGAAATCGCCATGGGCATGTCGGTCATCCCGATTTTCCTCATCGTGGGCGGCTTGAATCTCAGCCAGGTTATTGGCTACCAGGCGCGGCATGGTTGGCTAATCCTGTATGCACCGCTTTCGTTCGCCATCTTCCTGGCCGCGATGTTCGCCGAGACCAACCGGCTGCCGTTTGATTTGCCGGAATCGGAACAGGAGTTGGCCGGCGGCTACAATGTCGAATACAGCTCGATCAAATTCGCGCTCTTCTTCATGGGGGAGTATGCGGCCATGACCGCCGCCTGCGCCATGATGGTGACGCTGTTCCTGGGCGGTTGGACCCTGCCCATCGCTGGCCTGGACCAACCGGCCAGAACGCTCGGCGTGGGAGTCCTGCAAATCTTCATCTTTCTTGCGAAGATGTTGGTGGTGGAGTTTATGGTGATTTGGGTGCGCTGGATGTGGCCGCGCTTCCGCTATGACCAGCTAATGAATTTGGGGTGGCGGACCTTCATTCCGTTGGCGCTGGCAAATATCGTCGGAACGGCAGTGGTGCTTTGGGCGATTGGAAAATGATAGTCAAACGTAAAAAACTCAATCTCCGGGAGCGGCTCTACCTGCCGGCGGTTATCGGCGGGTTCAAAGTTACGATCCGTCATTTTTTCAAAAAGAAAGTGACGATGCAGTATCCCGAGGAAAAATGGGTTGTGCCCGACGGTTACCGTGGCGCGCCTTACCTGGTGAAGGACCAGGAGGGGCGCACCAAATGCGTCTCCTGCCAGTTGTGCGAGTTTGTTTGTCCGCCCAAGGCTATCCGCATCATCCCGCCCGGCCCGGGCGGTGCGCCCGAAGTCGGCAACGTCGAGAAGGCGCCCAAGGAATTCGAGATTAACATGCTGCGCTGCATCTTCTGCGGCTTTTGCCAGGAAGTCTGCCCGGAGGAAGCCATCTTTCTGATGAAAGATTATTCACTCACCGGCACCAGCCGCGAGGAGCTGATTTACGATAAAGAAAAACTGCTCGCTCTCGGCGGTGTCCACCAGGACAAAATCCGCAAGTGGAAGAAAAAGGCGCAGGAGGCCCAAGCGCAAGGGGTGCAACCATGAAGGCCTTCGGATTTTCGAACTCGGGTTGAAACATGCAGGAAACCCTCTTCTACATTTTCTCTCTCCTGACTCTGGGGTTCGGCTTCCTCGTGGTGGCCAATCCGTTTAGCCGGAACCCCGTCACCAGCGCGATGTTCCTGGTGCTGACCATCGGCTCGCTCGCCGGTCTGTTTGTGCTGCTGCATGCCTTCTTTCTAGCCGCAGTCCAGGTGCTGGTCTATGCCGGCGCCGTTATGGTGCTATTCCTGTTCGTGATCATGCTGCTGGATTTGCGCGCTGAGGAGCGCCGGAAGCTTTGGTCGCTCTTTATCCCGTTCGGCCTCGTTTCGGTTGGGGCCATCCTCTTCCTTTTTATCCGGAGCCTCCTAAACTCCCCGCTGGGCGTAGGGAAAGCCCTGACCCAGGACGGCGACACGATGGCGCTCGGACACCTGCTCTTCAGCCAGTACGTACTCCCATTTGAAATCGTCTCCGTGCTGCTCTTGGTCGCGATGGTAGGAGTGGTATTGCTCAGCAAGAAAGACCTGAAATGAATTATCAGTTAACTGAGTTAATTAGGTTAACAGAGTTAAATGGGAGGCGCCCCGCGCGCCCATTTGCCCGTTTTAAACAATTAACTTTTTTAACCCGGTTAACCCGGATTTCCCGATGACTATCGGCCTCGAAGATTACCTGGTGGTGAGCATGCTACTTTTCTGCCTGGGGTTGCTGGGCGTCATTTTGCGGCGCAACATCCTAATTATCTACATGGGCCTGGAGTTAATGCTGAACGCCGCGAATCTTGCCCTGGTGGCCTGCTCGCGGTTCAACAATAACCTCGACGGCCAGGTCTTTGTTTTTTTTATCATCACCGTGGCGGCCGCAGAAGTGGCGGTCGGCCTGGCCCTGATCGTCGCCCTCTACCGCAAGCGCCAGACGGCACATGTCGAGGACCTGACCAGCCTCAAGAACTAAGCGATGAAACTCGAAGCCTTGCCCTGGCTCATCCTGTTTCTGCCTTTATTGGCGGCGGCGGTCATCACGCTTTTCACCCGGCACAAGCGCAACCTCAGCGCCGGGATTTCCATCGGGGCGGTCGTGACGGGATTTGGGCTGAGCCTCATTTTTGTTAAATTGAGCTCGTGGCAGCCCAACCCTCCCGAAACAGCCGTGACCTGGCTGGCCCTGGGAGATTTCAAGGTGGACCTCGGCTTGCGGTTCGACCCGCTTAGCCTGCTGATGTTGCTCATTGTCACCGGCGTGGCCAGCGCGATTCATATTTATTCATGGGGCTACATGCGCGACGATCGTGGCTTCTCTCGTTACTTCGCCTGCTTGAGCCTGTTCACCTTTTCGATGCTCGGAATCGTGCTGGCCAACAATTTTATCGAGCTGTTCATCTTCTGGGAACTGGTCGGCGTCTCCAGCTACTTGCTGATTGGCTTCTGGTTCGAACGCCCGGCTGCGGCTGACGCCGGCAAGAAAGCTTTCCTTACCAATCGACTCGGCGATTTTGGGTTCTTGCTCGGCATTCTGACGGTCTGGTCGACGCTCCGCTCACTGAATTTCGCAGATCTGCGCGAAACTCTCGCAGCCCATCCGCAGGCGCTCGGACCGTTGGCCACTGTCGCGGGCCTGCTGATCTTTTGCGGCGCGATGGGCAAGAGCGCGCAATTTCCCCTTCACGTCTGGCTGCCCGATGCCATGGAAGGCCCGACGCCGGTCAGCGCGCTGATCCACGCCGCGACCATGGTCGCCGCCGGCGTGTATATGCTCTGCCGGGTCTTTTTTCTGTTGGATATTCCAGGCTCTCACGCGTTGGAGGTTATCTCCTGGGTAGGCGGCATCACGGCGATGTTGTCCGCAGTCATTGCCGTCCAACAGAACGACATCAAACGCATCCTGGCTTACTCAACCCTTTCTCAACTCGGCTATATGGTGATGGGCGTGGGCCTGGGCGGGCCGACCCAAGCGATGTTCCACCTGACCACGCACGCCTTTTTTAAAGCGCTGCTGTTCCTCGGTGCCGGTTCCATCATCCTCGCGTTGCACCATGAGCAGGACATCTGGAAAATGGGCGGGCTGCGCCAAAAGATGCCGACCACGTTCTGGACCTTCCTGGTTGGGACGCTGGCCCTGGCAGGCATCCCACCTCTGAGCGGGTTCTATAGCAAGGATGTAATCCTGGCGCTGGCGGCCGAGCAACATGCCTACGGCCGATTTGTCCTTGGCGCCGCAGTCGCTGTCCTCACCGCCTTTTACATGTTTCGCCTGGTGTTCGTGGTGTTCTTCAGCGCGCCCAGATCCGAAAGTCCAGGGCACGCTCGCGAATCCCCGGCGGTGATAACCTGGCCGCTCAAAGCGCTTGCGGTTTTTAGCATCGTCGCTGGCTTCATCGGTGTGGAGAACCTTTACCGATCACAGTTCGGCGCCGTGGGAACCGAACGCGCGGTCACGACCACGCAACAGATTGCCGCGCCATTCGTGGAGGCGCCGTTGGCGGCAGGGTTCGGCATCTTGGCTGCCGCTATTGGCATGCTGGCTGCCTATTCGATTTACGCCAAAGCGGCTGCCGACCCGCTGCCGGAAAAACTTGGCGCGCTTTCCCGAGCCATGCGGAACCGGTTTTATTTCGATGAGTTTTACGAAGCCACCTTCATCCGGTTCCACGATCTGCTGGCGGCAGTTGCCGCCTGGATTGACCGCTGGATCATTGGCGGCCTGGTGACGTTCACCCACGGCACCACCGAGTTGACCGGCCGCGCGCTCCGGCTGCTGCAAACAGGGAACCTGCAGGCGTACGCCTTCTTGTTCGCGTTCGGGGTGGCGCTGGTGCTGTTTTTGGTTTTGAGATGAGATGTCCATTTTAACGTACATTCTTTCGATCCCGCTCCTGGCTGCGCTGGTGCTTGTGTTCATCCCCCCCACCTTCCGGCCGGTGCTGCGCGTCGTGGCTATCCTGGCCACTTTCCTGCCCGCCCTGCTCGCTCTCAAAATGTTTGTCCAGTTCCATGCGGGCGCCACCGGGTACCAATTCGAGCAGCAAATCCCGTGGGTCGAGACCCTGGGCATCAGCTATCACGTCGGTGTGGATGGTATCAACGTGGGGCTGCTATTGATGGGGGCCATCGTTGCCTTTGCGGCCGCCTGCGCTTCATGGGAGATCGAGGAACGGGAAAAGGAATTCTATATTCTGCTCCTGGTAATGACGGGGGGTATCCTGGGCGCGTTTGCTTCGCTCGATTTGTTTCTGTTCTATTTTTTCCATGAGCTTGCCCTGGTGCCGACCTTCATCATGATTGGCGTTTGGGGCCGCGGGGAACAGAAGAACTATGCCACGTTCCAGATCACGCTCTATCTCAGTATCGGGGCGCTTATCGCGCTGGTCGGATTGATTGCGCTTTATCTACGATCAGGGGCCAACACCTTCGATATTCCCAAGCTGACTGAACACCTCCGGCATAACCCCCTCTCGCTTAATGCGCAAAACTTCATCTTCCCTCTCTTGCTGTTCGGCTTTGGCATTCTGGTGTCGCTCTGGCCGTTTCACTCCTGGGCGCCCCTGGGTTACGGCTCAGCGCCCAGCCCGACAGCCATGCTTCACGCCGGCGTGCTAAAGAAGTTCGGTCTTTATGGCTTAATTCGTATCGCCTTGCCAATGATGCCGCAGGCCGCCCAAACCTGGATGCAACTCGTCGCCTGGCTCTGCCTCGGTAACCTAGTTTATTGCGGCTGGGTGGCGATGCGCCAGAAGGATTTAAATTGGCTGGTCGGTTACTCCAGCGTCGCGCACATGGGTTTCGTATTCCTGGGCATCGCCACTCTCAGCCTCGTCGGCGTCACCGGAGCGGTGCTGGTAATGATCGCGCACGGGTTTCTGGCGGCTCTCACCTTTGGTCTTAGCGGCTACATCTACCAGCAAACCGGCACGCTGCAAATGGACCAACTCGGCGGTCTGCTCCGCCGGCTGCCGTTCATTGGCGGGGCGTTAATCATGGCGGCGTTCGCGGGTTGTGGTTTGCCAGGGTTCGCGAATTTTGCCGGTGAGGTAACGGTTTTCTTCGGCGCCTGGAAAACGTTCCGGCTCGTGACAATTTTTGCCTGTTGGGGCGCGACGATCATTGGCGCCGTGTATCTTTTGCGCGCCGTTCGGGCCGTTCTGCACGGGCAGTTGCCCGAGAAGTGGTCAAACGTGGCGGATGCGCCGCATCTATGGCGAAAGGCGCCATTCCTCGCACTGCTGACCGCGCTATTAGTCTTTGGTTTTTGGCCGCGTCTGCTGACGGACAAAATCCAGCCCAGCGTCAAAGAAAGCGTTTTGCCGGGAGAATCCGCGCAGCCGACCGCAGCCATTGCTTCGAACGTGATCATTCCCCTCTCCCCAGGGGAGAGAGAGAACGGTCGCAAGCCTTTTGATATTTCCAGTCGTGCCACCTTCGCGGACGCCCTGCCCGCGATTCTCCCTCTCCCCAGGGGAGAGGGCAGGCGTGAGGGGAACGCGGCCTATCCTGCACCCGGGACCTTCCCCTCCGCAACCCACGAGCGCGAATCTCCGCTGCAAACCCGATGAACGCTGGTCTCTTAATTCACGAATGGCTGGTCATCCTCCTGGGGTTGGGACTGCTCCTGGCCGATCTGTGGCTTCCGTTCTCCGCGAAACGCAAGCTCGGATATGTGGCCGCCATCGGCGTAGGCGCGATTTTGCTTTATAGCCTGGTGGCGGTGCGAGTTCCTGCGGAAAATGCGCGGCATGCCTTCAACAACATGTACGTGCTGGATGGACTGGCATTGTTTTTCAAACGCTTTTTCCTGGTAGCCGCCCTCCTGGTACTGCTCATGTCCGTCGAGTTTGCCGACCGCATCGAAACCGGTATCACCGAATATTACGCCCTGATTCTGTTCGCGCTGGCAGGGATGTTGTTTGCCTCTTCCGCGAATCATTTCGCGATGCTGTTTGTCTCCCTGGAGTTGATTACCGTCACGTTCTATGTGCTGACCAGTTTCCAGCGGGGGCGCCTGGCTTCGTTGGAAGCGGGCATCAAATACTTGATCATCGGCGCCCTCTCGACCGCGTTTACTGTGTACGGTATCGCACTCGTTTACGGTATGTCCGGCAAGCTGAATTTCGTCGAGGTAGCGTCGGCTGCGGGGCAGCTCAACGCCAACAAGCTCTTCCTGTTCGGTTTGCTTCTCGTCCTGGTCGGTTTGGGATTTAAACTCGCCGCTTTTCCGTTCCAAATCTGGGCGCCGGATGTCTATCAAGGGGCGCCCGCCCCCACCACCGCGTTTCTGGCGGTGGGTTCGAAGGCCGCGGGTTTCGTCTTGCTGCTGCGGGTCCTCTTCATCGCGGTGCCCGAAATCACCGCGCAATGGACCAACTTGCTGATCATTATCTCCGGCATAACAATTCTTTACGGCAACCTGTGCGCCATCCCCCAAAGGAACCTGAAGCGGTTGCTCGGTTATTCCAGCATCGCCCACGCCGGTTATATGCTGTTGGGCATCGCCGCCCTGAGCCCCGTCGGTCAATCCGCTATTCTTTATTATCTCAGCGGCTATCTGTTCACTGTGCTGGGCGCTTTTACGGTGATTTGCTTGGTAATGCGTCATGTGAACGGCGAAGATATCACCTCCCTGGCCGGACTGAACCAGCGTTCGCCCTTGCTCGCGGCAACCATGACCCTCGCGATGGTCTCGCTGGCCGGCATTCCGCCACTCGCTGGTTTCTTTGGCAAATTCCTCCTGCTCAAGTCCGTCATTGCTCAGGCCCCTGCTCATCCCGGTTATTATTGTCTGGCGTTTACGGCGCTGGCCGGCGTGGTCATCTCGCTTTACTACTATTTTGGTGTCGTGCGGGCAATTTACTGGTCCAGGGACGTGCCGGACCTGTCACCCATCCGGCCTTCCCGGCCCATTCAGCTCTCACTTTACGCCTGCATGCTGGGAATGCTCCTGCTGGGCATTTACCCTGCGCCGCTCGTCACCTGGGCTGCCGACGCGGTCATGGCCTTGGCCGTGCCCACTCAGCCGTCCTCCATGGCCTTGGCCGCCCGAATAAACGCCTTCACTTTCCCGAGGTCTTTCCGCCCGGGTTCTGCCTCGACGCCGCTCGACACATCCACCCCATAGGGCCGCACCCGCTGGACTGCCTCGCCGATATTCTCCGGTGTCAAACCGCCCGCGAGAAAAATTGGGCGCCGCTTTCCCTGGGCCTGCGCCTGTACCGCCAGGTCCCAATTGAACTTCTCGCCGGTGCCTCCCAATTTACCGGGAGCGCAGGCGTCCAGCAGCCAGGCGTCCGTAGCGTAGGCGTTCATGGCCTGGAGAGATGCGGCATCGCGGATGCGAAAAGCTTTCATGCTCATCAGGCCGAATTGCAGGCAGTAGCCCGGCGATTCGTCGCCATGAAACTGCAAAAGATTCAGTCCGCATTCGGCAATGGCGCGCAACACGAAGGCCTCCGGAGCATTGACGAACACACCAACCTTGACGACGGTCGAAGGGAGTTGGCGGATAATTGCAGCGGCGGCTTCGATTGAGACGCGCCGCGGGCTTTCATCGCAAAAGACGAACCCCAGCGCGTCGGCCCCGGCTTGGGCCGCGGCCATTCCGTCGGTCGGGTTGGTGATCCCGCAGATCTTGACGATAACTGCCATTGCTGCGCCAGCATTCCATGGAATCGGCTTTTGGACAACTCGCTTCGACGTCCGCCCCGGCTTGCCCTTCTCTCCGCGGCTTGGCAAACTTGAGGTCAGATGCGTGAGAAATTTCGGGCTTGGACCGAAACGGTTGAGACCTTTGTCTTGGAGGTCATCCTGGAAGAGCGGCGCGGCCCTCGCGCGGCGCTGGTCCGGGCCTTGCTCTACACCTGCTCCGGTGTTTTCAAGGTCGCCATTAAAGCCCGTCAATTCCTTTACAGCGTTCGCATTCTGCGCGACTCCACCCTGGGCGTCCAGGTCATCGCCATCGGTAACCTGACGGTCGGCGGGACCGGCAAGACACCCGTGGTCGAAAAATTCGCGCGTGAACTTCGCGACCAGGGCCGCAACGTCGCCATCCTCTCGCGCGGTTACCGTTCCAAACCGACGCCCGTCCACGTCTGGCTCTTGAATAAAATCTTCCTGCGCGACGACACCACGCCCCCGCGCGTGGTCTCGGACGGCAAATCCCTGCTGCTGGATTCCGAAATGGCAGGCGACGAGCCCTACATGCTGGCTTCGAACCTTAAAGATGTGGTGGTGCTGGTCGATAAAGACCGCGTCAAGAGCGGACGTTTTGCCATCGAAAAGTACGGCTGCGACACGCTGTTGCTGGACGACGGGTTTCAGTATTGGAAACTGCGCGGCCGGCGACAGGACATCGTTCTGGTGGACCGGCAGCAGCCTTTCGGCAACGAGCGTCTGCTGCCGCGCGGGACTTTGCGGGAGCCCCCGTCGCATTTGGCGCGGGCCAGCGTCATTTTTATCACCAAAAGCGACGGCAACACCGCCGAATTGCGTCGGCGCCTCAGCGAGTTCAATCCCTCCGCCGGCATTATCGAGTGCATCCATCATCCGCTTTACTTCGAAGATGTCTTCACCGGCCAGCGCCTCGGGTTGGACCTGGTGAAAGGCCGCAAGGTGGCCTCATTGAGCGGTATCGCTCAACCCGAAAGCTTCGAAAAAAGCCTGGTCAACCTCGGAGCTGAACTGGTCTATTCCAAACGCTTTGCCGACCACCACCGCTTCACCCAACAAGAAATCCTGAATGTGATCAACCGCGGCAAGAAAAGACAGGCCGAAGCCATCATCACGACCCAGAAAGACGCGGTGCGCTTCCCCAAGATTGACCGCCGCGACCTGTCGATCTATTTCATGCGCGTGGAAATCAAGATTCTCTCCGGGGCCGATGGCTTTGAAGATTGCGTCCGCAAGATTTGCTTCCGTTAGAGTGGTTAAACTATGGACCGACTCCTCTTCTATACCGTCCGCGCGCTGGTGGCCTTGCTTCAAGCGCTGCCGTTGACCTGGGTCGCCCGAGTCGGCCGGGCCGGCGGCGCCCTGGCTTACTGGCTTGACGGGCGGCACCGCCGGGTCGCACAACGGAATCTGGCCCTGGTCTTCGGCGAGAAAAAACGGCTCGCCGAAATCCGCGCCCTCACGCGCGAGAACTTCCGATGTATTGGCGAGAACTATGCCTGCGCGGTTAAGACCGCGGCGATGAGCCTGGAAGAACTCCGTCCGCACGTGGAATTCGATGCCCCGGCTCTCCAGGCTGCTCCGGAGGGGCAGAAAACCCGGAACGTTGTGGTCGCCATCGGCCATTTTGGCAATTTCGAGCTCTATGCGCGCTTTGGCCAATTCGCGCCCGCCTACCAATGCGCGACCACCTATCGCGGTTTGCGCCAGCCTTCACTCAACCGGCTGCTTCAATCTCTGCGCGAACGCTCGGGATGCCTTTACTTCGAGCGCCGGTTTGATGGCGCGGCGTTGCGAGCGTATTTGAAAAAGCCCCGCGTCATATTGGGCCTGCTTTCCGACCAGAGCGCCGGACAGGCCGGCCTGCGCCTGCCGTTTTTTGGCCAGGACTGCTCCACTTCCGCCGCGCCGGCCATCTTGTCACTCCGCTACCAATGCGCGCTCTACACCGGCATCTGCTATCGTACAGGGCTGGCGCGCTGGCGCATCGAGCAGGGAGCCGAAATCCCCACCCACGACAAGGATCAGCCGCGCTCGACTGAGGCAATTATGCTGGACGTAAACCGCGCCTTCGAGGCGGCGGTGCGCCGTGACCCGGCGAATTGGTTCTGGGTCCATAATCGGTGGAAACAATTTCAAGCCGATAACCGTAGAGCGCGTCTGTCCTCAGCGCGCGGTCCGGAATCGTCCTCGTCCTCTTTCTCCTCTTCTTCCTCGTCAGCACCAGAGGGCCAAATTCCGGACCCTGCGAGGGTGGATGATCGAGGATAAAGGATGGCAGGTGCTCCCATGCCTGACAGCTCCCCATCCATCATTCATCGTCCCTCCTTCCCCTCCCTCCGGCCTCCGGGACGCATCCTGGTGCGCGGACTGAACTGGCTCGGGGATGCGGTCATGAGCACCCCCGCGCTGCTACGACTGCGCGAGCACTTTCCCCAGGCACATATTACCCTTTTGACTGATGAAAAACTCGCGGATCTTTGGCGGGAACACGCCAGCTTGGACGCCGTCCTCACCTTTGTCCCGGGAGAGAATCCGTGGTCACTCGCCGGACGTTTGCGACCGAAGACTTTCGACACTGCCCTGGTCCTGCCCAATTCGATCCGCTCGGCCCTCGAGGTCTGGTGGGCGCGCATCCCACAACGTATCGGTTACGTCAGTCCTTGGCGTGATTGGCTCCTCACCCATCGCCTCGCGCCTCGCCCCGGGTATGTCCCCATGGGTAAACTCTCCACCAAAGAAGTTAAACGCTTGGTTCGCATGTCAACCCCCGCCGGGAATCACGTTTCACGTTTCTCGTTTCACGCATCACGCATCACGCATCAGGCCTCCCACCATATCCACCAATACCTGCATTTGGCAGCCGCGCTGGGGTCAGACCCCGCTCCCTTGTCGCCTCATCTGGCCGTCACGAGCGATGAACTGCAAATTGTCCGGTCGAAATTCAGCCTGGGCATCGGCACCCGTCCAATCCTTGGACTTAACCCAGGCGCCGAATACGGCCCCGCCAAGCGCTGGCCCGCAGAACGGTTCATCGAAGCAGCGCTCTCTCTTCAGAAGCGCACCAACTGCGTCTGGCTGCTCCTCGGCGGCCAGTCGGATGCGCCGTTGGCCAACGCTATCTGTTCGGCGTTGCGCCCTCCTGATGCCGTGCTGCGCAGCTCCGAGCCTGCGCCCCGCGCACTCCACAACCTGGCCGGAAAAACTTCTTTGCGAGAGTTAATGGCTTTGCTTAAGACCTGCCGTGTTCTGCTCACCAACGACTCCGGCCCGATGCATGTCGCCGCCGCCCTCGGCACTCCCGTAGTCGTTCCCTTCGGCAGCACTTCGCCCGAGCTGACCGGCCCTGGCTTGCCTGGCGAGCGGGTTCATCATCTGCTCAAATCCGAAGTCCCGTGTTCTCCTTGTTTCCGGCGCGTCTGCCCCATCGACCTTCGTTGCATGGCGGGCATCACCGTCGAGCGAGTGGTCGAAGCGGTGCTTCAGGCCTTGGACGTGCATAGCTCTTCCCATTAGCTTGACCCGGCATCTTGCTCCGGTTATTAACATATTGGCCATGCCGACATACGAATACGTTTGCGAAAAATGCGGACATCAGTTCGAGAAGATTCAGCCGATTTCAGCTAAGCCCCTCGCCACCTGTCCCAAAGAACTCTGTGCCCAAAAGCGTTGGGGCAAAGGCAAAGTCAAACGGGCCATCACCGGGGGCGGCGGCCTTCTCTTTAAAGGTAGTGGCTTCTACATCACGGATTATCGGAGTGACAAATACAAAGAAGCCGCCAAAAAGGATTCCGGAAGCACTACCAGCACCGAAAGCAAACCCGCCAAGGCCGCTGAAGCCAAACCCGCTGCCGCTCCCAAGCCGGACACCAGCGTGAGTAAACCGTCCCCCGCCAAGACCTGAACCCCGCCCCTCTTTACAGAATGACTTGGCCAAAACCATTGAAAGGGAGGCAAAATGAACAGCCCGGAATCATTCTGCCATAATCATTCTGCCACTCCGGATTCGGAATCTCCTTCGGGCTTCGGGCTTCGGTTTTCGGATTTCTTTCGGCCTTGGGATTTCGCGCTTCGGACTTTCTTTGCACTGCTATCCATCAAAATTTGCGCAGCTCGCCCAAATTTATTGTGCGTTCGCAAAAGTGGTATCCCTCATTTAACTCAGTTAACTCTTTTAACCCTTTTAACTCTTTGGTTGAGTCCCCTCCCCGCCGACGCCCAATTCGCGCTGCCAGAGACGACCGCAACCCACAGCCATTCGGGCCAGTTCGTCGTCCGTGCCACTCGCTCCTCGGTTCCCGGGACTGGGCCTCTGGGCCTCGAAACCAACCGGAGCTTCATTCGCCTGGACCCGTCTCTGGTGCCGGTGTCCTGCGAACGCATCAAGCAGAATCTCGCGCGCGAACTCAACGCTGCCGCATCCTGGCAGGGCACAATCTTTGTGGTCTTGTATCCGGCCGTTTCCCCTGAGGACCCGATCACGTTAACCTCGGAACGATTTCGCGACGGATGGCAATATCGTGTGGAGTTGCCCGACATGATCGAGCGGACCCGGTATGTGCGGGCGCTGGTGCAAGTATTGTTGGTCGAGATGGCCAACCGCAGCGGGGCGGCGCATTCAGCAGAGATTCCGACCTGGCTGGTAGAAGGCCTCACCGAAAAACTGCTGGCTTTCAGCGAAAAGGAAATCCTGCTGGCGCCGGCTCGTACGGCCGGAAACGGATTCAATGTGCCCTTCACGCCGGTATCCGTCCCCCGGAAGGACAATCCCCTGGAGCAGATTCACCGGGTTTTGTCCCGCCAGCCGCCGCTGAGCTTTGACCAATTGAGTTGGCCCGGTGACGACGAATTGACCGGCGCCGCGGGAGAACTCTACCGGAGCAGCGCCCATCTCTTCGTGACCGAATTGCTGCGGTTGGAGAATGGGCCCGCCTGCCTGCGTTTCATGCTGGCCGAACTGCCGCAGCGTTTTAATTGGCAATTTGCCTTCCTCCGTGCCTTTCACGCTTGGTTTCAGCGGCCCTTGGATGTCGAAAAATGGTGGGCCCTCCAGGTCGCGCATTTCACCGGGCGCGAACTGGCCCAGACCTGGCCGGCGGAGGAAAGCTGGCAAAAATTCGACCAGATTATCCATTCCCCGGTCCAGGTTCGCGCCACCACCAACGAATTGCCATTGCGGGCCGAAGTGACCCTGCAATCGATTATTCGCGAGTGGGACCACGACCGCCAAACCGTCGCGCTGCAGTCCAAATTGCATGAAATGGACTTGCTGCGCCTGCGCCTCGCTCAGGAATTCGTTCCCTTGTTTGATGAATACAGGCAAAGCCTCGTGGAGTACCTGCAAAACCGTGATAAGGCCGGCTTGCTGTCCCGTAAAACGACCGCCCGCCGCCGCGCAGTCGATGAGGCGCTCAGCCAGCTCGCCGCGCTGGATGCCCGGCGCGAAGCCTTGAGGCCGATTGAGAAGCGCCGCCCTGCAGCCGTTCAGGCCCAGGTTAATCCCCCCGCAGCACCCTAGGAACAACCTCCGATATGTGCCGGCGATTTAGGCGGACTAGGGCCTGACTTCGACCTGCAGAATTCTTCGTTAATTGACGGAAATCGGTGTGCTGTAATGCCTTACGTCGCCCGCTTTCATCGTTTTCTTGCCCCCGGCTTGACAGGCTTAGGTTCGAACCTATAGTGCGCTTGTTATTTAAAGGAACAATGCACTGTGACATAGCACCGGAGACCTCTGAGGAGCCGCCATCGCCACGGCGGCTGGAGTTTCTAAAAGAATTTCGTTCGGCCGGGCGGGGATTTTGGAGCGATGTTCCGGATTCGGACTGGAACAACTGGCACTGGCAGCTCAAGCATCGTGTTACCACCGTTGACCAGCTCCAGCGTTTGTTGCCCACGCTCACTCCGGAGGAGTTTGCCGGCGCCACGCTCGCCAATCACAAGCTGGCCCTGGCCATCACCCCCTACTTTTTTAATCTCATCGATCCCTCCGATGAACTCTGTCCCATCCGCTGGCAAGTGGTGCCGCGCATCGAGGAAACCCACACCGCGTCCTGGGAGATGGCTGACCCCTGCGGCGAAGATTCACACTCG
>Ga0210408_10000865_pt1 | contig 34066 bp, 60 predicted proteins | sample IncBWH4MmetaG_FD_155471 | JGI IMG/M metagenome (GOLD analysis project Ga0210408, IMG submission 155471) | Forest soil microbial communities from Barre Woods Harvard Forest LTER site, Petersham, Massachusetts, United States - Inc-BW-H-4-M | ecosystem: Environmental > Terrestrial > Soil >... | reverse complement strand
TGCGGCAAGTTCGTTTGTGTAATTGCGAGTGTTTGATGCTAGCGTGGCTAAATTGCCGTTGAGGTTAAACAGTTCCACTGCTGAAGCTGCGCCCGGGTCAGCGAGAAACGTCCAAAAATTATAAGGAACCGTAAATGGTCCTCGACTCGTACAACCGGGGCACAAGTCGGTGTTGGTGTTTTCGGAATAGATCAGAGGCGTGGATTCAAGTGTGCCGTAGTAACCGATGTTCGTCGTAGGTCCGATGGTCAGTGATCTAGCAGGCAGTTGGACCGTGGAACCTGTGTTGCTGTTCCAGATAAAGTTTGCGTCCCCTGTAAAGACTCCGCCATTGTTGAATTGGATTGCTGTAGAAGGAGCGCCTGGGGTGCCGCCGCCGCCCCCTGAGATGTTAGAAAGTGCAGGCGCCGCCGCTGTGAGTGTTGCGGTGATCGACTGCGATGCGCCAGAAATCGTGATTCCTGTGACCGTGAAAGTTACCGGACCTTTCCCGCCGGATGCAGGGATGCACCCAGCTGCGCAAGAAACGGTGAAGCTCCAAGTGCTTCCGCCCGGCGACAGTTGCGTATTATCCGCCAGGCGCATCGTGAAGCTGCCTGCAGTGCTTAAGCCAGTCGGTTGAGTGGGAGGGGTGTAAGCGAAGCCGCCAAGAGTGGGCGAACCGCTGATGACTAGCGCGGGCGAAATGGTTCCGTTTGCATAGGGCAGCCCATTCGGATCCGTGACCGTGCCCGAAACGGTGGTGAACTGCGCGAGCGCCGCAGAACCAGCCAGCGCGACAAACACGAAGATGGCAAGAGCCCGCCGCATCCGCTCACCCGAAAAACTTCATTGCCAGCCAGAGCGCGAGCGCGCCCACGATGGCCATTCCCAACATTCCCCCATCGCCCGGAACCGGTCCGCCGTCGCCGGTCGCTGTCGTGTCGCCGCTCGAGAGGTCCGCTAGCGTCGCACTGGTGTCCACTCCAAGTTCGCCCGCCACCGCGCTCGCGTAACTGAAAGCGTTGCCCTGTGCGTCCGTGGTGGGAGCGTGCTGGCCGAGATAGTGCGCCATGATTTGCAGGAGCGAGTAGCCCGGAAAGTCGCGCACATATTTCGAGAGTTGGTTGTAGAGCGCCTGAAATCCGGTCGCATCATCAGGGAAGATCGCGAAGCCAGCAGAGTCCTGTCCAATGGCACCAGGTTGCCCGGCGAATTTCAGATCGCCCGGATTGTGGTTTCGTGCCGGCCGCGAGCCCGCAGAGTAGAACCCCTCAAAGCGCGCGATGGCATCCGCCCAGGTTGGAATGAAATCAGGCACTTTCGTCCTCCTCGAGCTCGTAATCCTCCGCGGTGGGCAGTTCGCTCGCGTCGATTTCCTCTAGGTCCTCGATCGTCCGCCCCTCGCGCTCCGCCGTGCGAAAGTACTCGCAGCCGGATAAGTGCTCCCGCTTGTAGGTTTCGACTTCGCGCTCCGTCACCCCGAAGAATTGATGCACGACTTTGACCGTGTCATCCCCGCCGTCGATGATCGCCACCTCGAGAAGAAAGGCCATCAGTAAATGAGCTCCACTTCCGCCGCGGTGCACGGCATCACCTTCTCGCCCCTCCAGATGTGGGGATGCACGAAGAGCACATCTGTTTCCCCGTCGTCCTTCTGCGCCAAGACTTGGATCACGGTGGCCTTTGTTCCGATTTTGATTTCCGGATAGGCCGCGAACGCTACAACCGTGCGCACCTTTTGCCCGACCTTTGCTTCGCCCGGTCTCATGTCCTCATCTGCTCCGCGATCCGCTTCGCGCTCGCCAGCGCCCGGCGGCCCCAGGCATCCGCGTCCCGTTCGCAGATCCAGGCATCGCATACCGGGCAGTAGAAGCACATCTTCGGCCGTGGATCCCCGTCGTTGTACCAGCAGACCGTGCAGGTCTGCATCTGCCAATCGCTTCCCACGCAGTCATGCACCTCAAGGCTTCGGAGTTGGCGGTACTTCCGGCGGAGTCGTAGCCGGCGCGAACGTCACCGACTGCTGAAACCCGTTCGCTTTCATCCAGTCCGCGACGCGGTTTATCGTGTCCTGGTCCGCTGCCTGCGCAGAGGCGATCGCGTTCGCAATGTTCTTCTTTTCATCCGGGCCGAGATTCAGCAAGCCCTCGAGCTTCACAAACAACTCGATGCCCAGCGGACCCAGCTGCACAATCAGCGCGACAATTTCCTCGATCAATTGCGGTGTCACTTGGCACCTCCCGCGTATGGAGTCGGCGCAATCGGCTCGTACGGAGTGCGGATACTCACCGGCCCGGTAACCGCTTGCAGTGCTGCCAGCACCGAATCCGCCAGCGTGCCGATATTCGCCACATCATTCTGGAAAAGCTGTGCAGATTTCGGATTCTTCAGCCCAAGCGAAGACGGCGGAAGCGAAGTCATCGAACTCTTGACCACATCGACCAATGCCTTCACGCTTGCGATATTCGCCTGCGTCGCCTGCCCCTGCGCCAGAATTGAGGTGATCTGCTGGTGCAGCATGGCCACCTGCCCCGTCCAGTTGATGATGGGCGCCATCTCTTTCGGCGACGCGAATCCCGAAGTCACGACCGCTTCCGCACCCTTCTCGACTGCGTTGTTCGCTTCCGCAAGCGCTGCGTTATAGGTGTGAACCTTCTCCCATGGAGTGACCGCGCCGCCTGTTTTGTGAATGCACGCCGCGCTAAGTGCGAGCAGTAGAATCAGCGGTGTAATTTTTACCATTCCAGGTCTGTTTCTCATGAGCGTGTCTCCGAAGGTGGAGGTGTTGGAGGTGTTGGAGGTATGGGAACAACTTGCGCATTCGCCGGCGGTGCCAGGTCCTGCACTTCCACGCGCAGGAAGGGAAGCAAGCCGAAAGCCTGATAGAGCAGCGCATTCGCCGCATACCCGGCAATGCCGGCGATCGCATTCGACTCGAGGCCGAGGCCTGCCGTTTGAATCTTCGAAGTGACCAGCTGCATGACCCAGCCAAACAGAATCGCGCAGAAAAAAACACGTGTCGCCAGGTTGACCGCCTGCAGTTTGAGCCAGCGCAGATATCCGTCCCAGCCATAGAGCCCGTTGGCGGAAGAGCGCACGGAGTTGTAGGCTTGTGCGGCCACGAAGAGAATCCAGCCCGCGCTATAGATCAGAACGTGCACCAGGTCAGGTTTCATGTTCTTCCAGCCCTTCTTTGATCGTGTACCCTTTGCGCTTCGCCCATTCCTTCAGGTGCTCGAGAAACTCATCGTCCGTCGTGCTGATCACCCCGACGTTGTGCGTGCCGTACCAGATCGACACCACCCGATTGACCGCTTTTTTGCGCGCCATCAGAACTGCGTAAACGAAATATCCAGCAACGTTTGTGCCGTGAGTGCGCCGGTTGAAACACACAACTGCTGCCCAGGTGCCAAACGGAAAAGGCCACCAGGCCCACCAAGTAAGTGAACGATCTGTGGAGTACTTGCTGTGATGTTCAACGTATAGGCCTGCGTCGCAGCCAAACAACTGCCCGATGAACTCAAAAATTGAATCGTCCCGGTTGTCGTGGCTGCTGAAAAACTGATGGTGATCGAGCAGACATAAATACGCTGCCCTGTGATACCTGCCTGTAAATTCGTTGCAGCCGTGTTCTGCGCAATAGAGGAAGGTCCGATACCGAAATCGCACGCAATGGGCGACGCTGGACCTTGCGAATTAAGAGCAGAAGGCGAGACGCTGATCGGCGAGCCGATTCCTGCATAGGTGACGGTAGTCGTGCCACTAAGGAAGTTGCTAACTCGCACTCGTTCAGCCGGATAGTAGCCGCCAGCTTGTAGAAGATGGCATCCAGTATCACCAGGGCCAGATGGAAGCGCATAGCTGCCCGACGCCAATGTCGTTGTGCTTGATGCGCCAAAATTTCCATCTGGACTAGCTTCAAGACTGACAGTGCCCACAAATAGGTTGTTGCAGATTGTCAAAAAATGCGATGACTGACCAAGATTCGTAAGCACCGCACTCGTCGCATTGGCAGCCTGATTTGTGAACACAGTCTGTGTCGTGCTCTGCGAGGATATGTACCCGATAAACTGCGCCTCGCAACGCAAAGCGCAGATCGCATAGACCGCGACAATCAGCAGCGCGCGTACAGACTTTTTTAAGTCAACCATTCGATATCACCAGTCGGAATTCTTTCTGTAGTGCTCTCAATCAAGCTCCAGTCGTCCTCGTTCATCATGGCCGGTAGTGCGCGAAACGTAGATCCCTGCACGATCAGCACAATGGCGGAGTGTTTGTCTCCGTCGTCCTCGTTCAGGTAATCAAAGATCGCGTCTTGCTGCTTCTTGTACCAGTCGCCCACCGCGTCGCCTTCCGGAAAGGGCACGTCCGGATTGTGGAAGAACCAGTCCACCAGGTCTGCCACTTCTTTCACCGACTTGCCCGACAGAAGCCCGATGTTGATGGGCGCCAGCCGTTCATCGATCAGGTGGACTGCTTTCCGGTCCGCCGCGATGATCGCGCCCGTCTCAAAATCCCGCGGCATGGAATCGGACACCACCATCCGCACCGGTAGCCCGATCTTGTGCGCCGCTTCCAGCGCCTCGCGCTGCCCCTGATCGTCGAGCGGAACCCCCAGGTTTCCCCGGTACAGTTCCGCCTCGCCTCCGCCCTTTGCCGCATTGAGCGAAGTGTGCCCGTGCCTGATCGCCACGACCATCGCTTAGATCCACAGATCGTCGAGTTCCATGTCGCGCGGATAGAGATGCCCCAGCACGCGCGCGCCCGCCCGTTGCCCGGCGACGACCACGCCGCCGTTTGCGCCCGCGGGATTGTTGAAAATGACGACCGTCAATGTCTGGTTTTCAAAAATACGGAAGCCGGAAATTCCCACCGGTTGCGCCGGCGAGCCCAGCGAATCGACGATATTGTCGTAACTCGTCGCCCCCGGCGGAGGCGTGCCGTCGATCAGGATGCGCCACACCACATCGCCCGTGCCCGCGGTCCATCCGCCGCCCACGAAGTTGCACGCGACTTTATTAATCACACCGTTGCGGCCGATGGGCACCAGGTACGTGAGAATTATCGCCGTGGAATTGATGGCCGGCAGAAGCGTATAGGCCAGCTGATCGATGTTTTCCCAGTTGCGCGGAGGGTAGAGCCAGACGGGAAGATCGCGCGTTGATTGCGGTCCGGATTGCGAACTGGGACCAAACGGATCCACTTCCGACTGATCCACTGGCATGGGGTAGGAGTTCACCACGTCGCGCACCGTCGGAGGCTGCCCCAGGCCTGCCAGGGTGCGCGTGAGTCCGCGCTGATCTTTCGTAACCGGCCGTGGGAAACGCGAGAATCGACTTTGATAGAGACTCATCGCTGCCCCTTCTGTGGTGGTAAATTCCAGTCGTAGCCCGTGAACACGCCGCCCGGAAAGTTCCGCCCCGCTGGTTCATTGAAGCGCAGCACCGAGCCATAGAACACAATCTGCACCGTGTTTGCGACGGTTTCGAGATTCTGCACGTTGAGCAGAAGCTGTGAGTCTGGCAGATCAAAGCGATACGGCTCGCGCAGGAATACAGGACTACTGCCCCCCGCCACCGTGCCGGCGAAGTTGACTTGATTCACGTTGCGATCCGCGAAGCGCAGGCCCTTCTTTTTGTCGTAAAATTGCGCCCGGAATCCGCCGTTCACGCTGGAGGAAGAGCTTGCAGAAATCGCAATTAGGGTAAAATCGCGCTGTAAATTCACGCGGACCTGCAGGGTGCTGCGCGCATTGAGCGCCACTGTCACCGCTTCCCACGTCGGTCCGTGCCCGTCGAGCGCCGATGGCGGAAGTTTTTCCCCCAGCCGGTACGCCTGATCCTGATAGCGATGCAGAGGCAGCATGCGGGCCAGCGGATGCTGGCTTACGAATCGCAGCGTGTAGGGTTTAGCGCCGGCCATTTTCGTCGCCTGCCTTTTCTTCCTCTATCGACAAATGGTGCTCTTCTGCTTTTGCGTACCAGGGCGGGCCCAGATTTGGATCCAGGAACCGCCGCATGTACTGATGACCGTGCCGCCCCTGCTTCCACGGCCGCGGGTCATTGAAGCGCAGCACGCAGCCGTAGAGCACGATCTGCACAGTCGAGGCGACGGTATCCAGGTTCTGCACCATCACCATCAGCTGCGAATTCGGCTCATCGAAGCGATACGGCCGGCGCAGCATAAACACCGCCCCTTGTCCGCCCAGCATGTTGAAGTGCCCGAACGGCCGATCCGCGAACCGTCGCTTCTTCTTTACGTCGTAGAGCGCTGTGCGGAATCCATTCGGCCCGGTGGCGTTGCCGATCACACCTAGCAAATGAAAGTCGCGCTGCAAATTAACGCGCGCATCCTTCGTGCCGAAAGCGTTCAGCTGCATCGTGATCACTTCCCACATCGGCCCGTAGCCATCCAGGTCGCCGGACGGATGACGGAAACCGAGTTGGTAACACTGCTGGTTCGTGCGCCGCAGAGGCACCAGGTTCGATAGCTGGTTCTGCAGCACATGATCAAGCGAGTAGGGATGTGATCTCCCCGGCATGCGTCTCCCGTTAGCCGACCTTCGGCCGCGGCCACAGTTTGAAGCCCGAGAACACCAGCTGCACCGTGTTCGTCGCGCCGCTCGTGTCCGTGAAAAGCAAAGTGTAGACACGCGTTGCGGGCATGATGTAAGGCACCGCCAGCGGAAATGCCGCCGTGGCCAGCGCCGTTCCTGCCCAATTGTCCAGAAAAATGCCATTAAAGGTCGCTGGGCCAGAGGAGGCAGACGCGGTGGTTCCAATGAAATCTCTCCCGGTTGCCTGCTCTTTCATCATCACCTTGATGCGCGTATCCGTACGCGACGCGAGCACCCACCACCATTCGAAGTCCGCGTCGCTCAGGATCTGCAGTTGGTTCGGATCCTGCGTTGCGTTCCCCGGTACAGCGCGGTCGAGCACGTAGGAGAAGAATTGACGTTCGAACTGATCGTCTAAAAGGGGGTCGATGACACACCTCCATTGCGGTAGAATGCCCCGGTCCGATTTTCAAAGGTGGAGCTATGCCGCAAGAAATTGATTGGGCGAGACTCGCCGCTTATATCGACAGTGAGGGCAGCATCTTTATTCGCATCGTGAGCAGCAAGCGACAGTGGCACGAGCTGCGCATCGTCGTTGTGAACACAGATCCACGTCTCCCACTTTGGTGCAAAGAAACTTTTGGTGTTGGTTCGGTAACTTTTCGCAAAGGCAGACAAAATCGACGCGCAACACTCGAATGGCTTGTTTCTGGAAATGTCGCACGCACCTTGCTTGAAGGATGCCTTGCCTACTTCGTTATCAAACGCGATCAAGCGGAAATCGGCATCGCCTTTCAACGAACAAAGACTCGCGCATATTGCAAGCGCGGTGTACCCGCTGCGGTGCGCGAGCAACGCGACATCATGTTGCGCGAAATAAAGCGATTGAAGCACATCCCCCTCGATCACTTGTGGCCAAATTAAAGAGTGAGTGAACATCGCTCGCCTGTTCACTCCAATCTAAGTCGCGAGCGGACTACGTCGCGCATTTACAAAATTGCGCGAGCTAAGACACCTTCCAAATAGACATGAGCATTGATGCCCGTGCCGATGAACTGCGTCGCCGGCGCCGCCGCCAGCGTGGTGAATGCAGCCACACCGGAAATCGTCGGATCTAAGATCACGACGAAGTTCTGGTTTTGCTCGATCAATTGGCCCATGATGGGTTCCATGGGGTCCAGGCCCGGAATTTGCGGCATGGGGTCCGTGATCGTGGCTACGTTCTGCGCACTGGGCCAGCCGTTCGCCGTCGCCACCACGCTCGTGCCGCCAGCTGCCAGCGTCTGCGTGTTGCCGAAGGTTGCGAACGTTCCAGCCCCAGCCGGCACCTTCGAGAACAGGGATTGCCAGTAGGGTTTACCGGAAATGTCCAGTTCCACGTAGGTGGTGCCGATGAAGCTGTTCGTGTCCTGAATAGCGCAGTCAGAACGCAACACACCTGCCACCGCCTTGATGAGCAGCTTTTTCGGAGCGTCCAGCATGCCAGCCTGTACTAGGTTGGTGTGGTAGACGGTTTTCGAGAATGCCGCGCCACCGGAAGGGGTGTAGGATTGCCCGATGGGGAGCGAGAACAGTGATTGTTTCGTCACCGCGGTGGCAACCGCGACGGCGTAAAAATCATAAATCGGCTGAACTAAGTACTCCAACTGCCCCGCGACGATCGGGTTTTTGCGTAGCAGATGAGTCTTGGGACGTCCGACTTCCCGCTCCTCAATCTCCGTACACCGCGCGAAACGCGAAGCATAGCGGGATGAGAATTTTTCTTTGTTGACCATGTTTGTATTCGCCTCCTTCCAGGTCAGAATCCTTTTGCCTTTCTCACAGCAAACTTTCCAGTTCTAGCGCCAGCGCATCTCCCGCGGAACCGACCGCAGTGTCCGCGCTAAAGGCTAGTAATTCCCTGCGTAACGTGACCGGAAGCGATGGAAGCCCATTCCGGCCACGCCCGCGGGAGGGAGCGCAGGAGCGCCGCCCGGACCCGGGAAGAAGATCGTTCCCGCGCCGCGACGATACGGTCCCATGTTGGCCTGCGATGCCTGCAGGTACTGACTTGAAGCCGTGGGAACGCCGAACCAGCTCGGAGCGTACAGCCCGAGACCGATCGACTTCGCAAAGCCCGCCTGATGCAGCGCCTTGATGATGGTGGCCGTGAGCCCGCCCTTGAGCAATTCTTCGGAGGCCGAAGCCCCGCCGACGAATTTGCCCGCGAACGATGCAGCGACAGCCGCAGCACCCGTGACCGCTACGTCTGCCCATCCGCTCTGACCAACGAAGCCAGCCAGGAACAGAGAGCCGAGCGCACCAGCCGCGTTAAAAGCCGCGTCCTTCACAACGCCGCCAGACAATCCAAACGGATTGTGGCGACGCCGACGATGGTGATGCCTGTGTCTCGCCATTTCGGTATGCCTCCCTTCTCGCTCGCCTTCCGCGAAATAGCTTCGCGGCGTGTAGGCGGTCGGATTGAACACCCTTACTTCTGCCAAAGTCGTTTACCTCCGCCGTTTCCGTTTCCGGAATTGCCCCTTGCTATTCCGCGGGGGTGTCGGATTTCTCCGTCTGCGCCGCGCCGCTTTCTTCTTTCGGCGCCGTTTCTTTTTCATGGCTGCACATCCTCTGCGTCTTCCTCTGCCTCTTCGGCAGCCTCTCGCGCCTTCTCTTCCGCCGGGGTTTCTTCGCGCGCCGGCCGATCCTCCATCCTGCGATTACTTCCAGAAGGGGTCACGGTTTTCTTTGCTTGCTCCATTTCTGCCCGCACCGCATCGGCATGGTTGGTCACGATCGCTTCCGCGCGCTCCGCCGATGCTTCGTAGGCAGCCATCGCAAACAAAACCAGGGCGTCGAAATCTGCAGGACGTGTCACGAGAAAGTCCCTCCCACGAAGTAAGCGTGCATTTCGTCATCGATCAGAAGCGCCGGATATAAGCCCTCGCTTTGATCAAGCCCGCCGCGCACGCGCAGAAAATGTCCGAAGCCGTCCGTGCCCCAGGCCACGATCGACAATTCACGAATCGGATGCAGGATTCCCCACACGTGTCCGTTACGCTCCGTGATCTTGTGCTGCACGCGATCGCCGACCACTTTGCAGCCCGTAAGCAGCTGCGGGATTCGGGGAGCGACGCATCCAGAGCAGCCCTTCTCGCCCTTGGGGCAGGCTGCATTGGCGTGCGCCGGTACCCATCGCGGATCTGGAATATCAGGCAGTGCACGCATGCCTTCGGGGAGCAGCCAGTCTTTTTGATCGCGACTGCGAGCGATGAGCGGCCCGCGCTTGCCGTCCAACCAGTCGAGCGTGGTGGATTGCCAGAGCACCGTCTGCTTTTCGCTGAACGGTTTCATGGCGTCGGCCTGCCGCGACGTCATCAGCCGCTGGCGCACGGCATCCTCGAGGAGTTTTGGCCCGTCGGGGTGTCCGTAACGCGCGTGCGATTGCGAGAGTCCGCGAATGTCGCGCTGGGCTTCCCAGTGGATTGCGGTGAGTCGGCCGACGATCACGTACTCTTTGTCACGGATGCGCTGCGCCTGAATCTTCATGCGGTCAGCGACCGTGAAACTTGGCCGATCAAATATTGCGGGTGCTGCTGCCATTTTTCTTGTGACCCTCTCTTGGAGTCTCTGTACTTTGCCGGGTTCGTTGGGGTCGCAGGTCGATAACAATCGCACTCCGCGAGTCATCCAAGTGCCCGACGTTAAAACCTAATTCACAATTCCTTCCGCTCGCACGACGTACGCGCCGCCCTCGAGCAACAGACGTTTGTGTTTCGCATCGAAGAGCACGAGCGGACGCTCTCCCGTCTCCTCACCGAGTTCGTGCCGCCATTCGTCGACGTCCGGGTCAGGCACGTGTTCTTTACGCTGCTTATAGTCAATTCGCGTGGCCTGCCCTAGTTCGAACAGGCCCGCGCTTCGTTCACGTGCGCCAAAGACACCCAGGGCTAGTGTGATGTCCTGATCGCCGCCAACAAAGTACAGTTGCCGCGCCGATTCGTCCGAGACCACTTGCGCACCCTTCGGCTTAATGACTTGCACCTGTCCGCCCGCCAAGGGTTTCACGTAGAGCGCCAGGAGTTTGCCGAGCAGCGCATAATCGCCCGCCGGCATGTGGCCCTCACGGTGCACCGTCACGCGGTCAACTTCTGTGCCCGTGAAGGATTCGCGCAGCGCTTCGGCCGAAGGATTGCCCCGCGGTCCCCAGCTGTGCCGCGAACGCGGTCGCAGTGTCGCACCTTGGGGGAGGTGTGGCCCGCGGTGCCCTGGTTTGCGCGTGCACGTATAGCCGCCGATCATGGCGCCGCACGTTGCAGGATTCTGCCCGTAGACTTCGTGGAAGAGTCGGTCGAGCTTGGACTGTCCGCGCGCGCGCCGTTTCGGTCGCAGGCTGCGAATGTATACGCGATCCTCTTCCGTCTTGCGCCGCACGTTGCCCTTGAATTCCCGCCGCGATGCTGCCAATTCTTTCCTGCTGGGACGTGATGGACCGAAACCGAAGTAGGGATTTTCGCGCTTCAGCCGCGCTGCCAGCATCGCCACTTTGGAAAGTTCCGCGCCCGTCAAAGCCGCGAGACTCTTGCCCGGATAGAGCTGTGCAGCGGCAGCCAGCATGAAGCGCGAATCGTCTGTCGATCGCGAGAGTGCGGTGGGATTAACCCGGATGGTGATCGTGTCGCCCTTGTTCGCCGTGACTTCATGCGTTTGCGGGTTTGCGCCCATCACCAGCAATTCGGTGGGGTTAGCTTTAGATACCTTAGGTACCTTAGGTTTCATCTTTCGCGGGTTGGTGCGCGGCGACATCACGATGTACCGGTAGCCGTGATTCGTGGGGGTGCCTTTCACCCAGGCGCCTTTCGTTTTGCGCTCTTTGGCGACGGCGTCCTTCTTGTCCTTGAAGGCCCCATGGAACATGTAGCCGTAGCCTTCGCCCGCGTTTTTGCGCCGCTTGCTCATGCGGTTGACACCTCGCCCGACAGGGTATAAAGTGCCGCCGCACTATGAATCAGAACGCTGGAATTTTCCTGCTGATCGTGTTCGGCTTGATGGTTCTCGCCTCGATCACTGCACGACGAGACGTTATCCGTCAGCGCTTCCGATACGGGGCAGCGCTCTTCGGTTTCGGCTGTCTCGCCTACGCCGTCTCTGAGAGATACACGAACCAGCAAAACGCGCTGCTGATTGCCCTTGTCGCTGCAGTTCTGCTCAGTGCTCGCTTCCGCCCGCGCCATTCCCGCTATATCTCCCGTCGCGATCGACGGCGAGCCATTGCCGAATTCGAACGTCGCGGCGAGCGCTACGATTCCAAAAAGCACGAGATAGACCATGTGGTGCCATATTCGCGCGGAGGCGGGAACACGTCCGACAATCTGAAAGTGATCGCCAAGGCGAAGAACCGTGCCAAGTCCGATCGCTCGCCGTGGTGGGATGTGTTTGGCTAGTCTCACGCCTGCGTCTCCTGCTTCAGCGTGATTTCGTGTCCATCCGGAAATCCACTGAGCGCCCGCGACCATCCACGGCGCAACGCAGCCCATGCGAGACTCACCCCCGCGCCGCGCTCTTCCGCCGACAGCCCAAACTCTTTCGCCTTCTCGTCGGCAATCGCATCAAACATTGCGAAATCCACGAGTGGAAGATCCTCGAGGTTCGCTTCGATCAGATCAAACACGAACGCATAGGTTTTCTTCTGGCGAAACACGTGGTGCTCATGCGTGCGCACACCGTCAACTTCAACCTCACGCACCGAATGGCCCAGCGCGATGCCCTGCACCTGCTTGCCGGTATGCCACTCGGAAAGCACTTTCTTGAGTTCGTCTTGGACCAGGTCGTTCATAAAATCTTGGGCAGTACCACTACAGCAGCACCCAGAAGCGCGAGCCACCATGCATTACTCGTGAGCCAAGTTGTTAAATCCGGCGGAGGTGAACCGGAACCGCCAGGAGGAACGTTGGGCGGGACTCCGCCACCATATACACCCCCCGCACTTTGCAGGAATGCCGAGGAAGATACCGGCATCGCTCCGACAACGGTGTAATATGCGTGATCAACCATCGATCCCGCATCCGAAGGAAGCGCGTAGCCTCCGCCGGTTACCTGCAAGAGAAGCGTCACATTGAAATTCCCCAGCGTGAGCGCCCCGCCGTCGTTTTGGGAATTCGTCACCTGCAAGCCGTACATCCGCACAGCCTGACTCACCCGCGAAACGATAGTGTTCACATTCAAGGTTGGTGTTACTTGCCACACGCCTTGATAAAGCAACACGCTCCCAGGTGGCGCCCCTACTGCGTCATCGCCGAGCCCGTAGAGTTCGCCCAGCATCATCGCCGCCGCCCTCCACCGCCGCCGACCATAGAGACAAGCAGAAGCGCACCAATGCCGAAAACCGCAATGTCGGGAATCCCTTGAATGATCGTGCTCGGCATTGTTGACTTCGGAACGTTCGACGTCGGCACCGGTACCGGAACCCGCGGACTCGGCCCAGGTGGAAGATTGACCGCGATCGGAAATGTCGACTTCGCCTTGTCAGTGCAATCGCCAAACGTGCAGCTGGGGCTCGAGCAGGGAACTTGATTCTCACCCTGATCGAGACAGAGCGCTCCGCCGACTTGCTGCTCGGCATTCGAGCCGCAATCGCCGTACGTGCAGTCCGGACTCATACATGCAACCGTGTTTTGACTCTGATCCAGGCAGACAGCCATGCCCCCATGCAGCGTCCACGGTGCAAACGCGCGCGATTGTCCCAGTCCGTGCAATTTCCACCCCCCGCCCGGCTCAAACGGTCGCGACTGCCCGAGGTAGCCCGAGAGCACCGCTTCGCTCGTGTCCATTCCGTTCAGCTGCGACGCGGCCCAAGCATTCGTGTGCCCGTACGGCCGGAAGCCCGTCCGGTAGAGCCCGTGGTTGTAATTCACGTAAGAAATAGCCGTTCACCTCATCAGAAAAAACAAACCCGCCACGAGTGCTAGCGGAAGTAGCAACGAGCCGCCGCCACTCCCGCCTGCAGTTAACCCGCCGGTCAAATCAGAAAGCAACCCCGAAGCCGCACCGGCCACCGAGCCGGCAATCGTTGGCGGTGTATACGTGAGCGAATATCCGCCGCGCGAAGAAACTCCGTAACTCGACCCTGCAACGGCGCATACTTGCACCGTGCCGCCTGTCGGCGAGTTCAGCACGTTCACCGCCTGCAGCATCGACGGGTAGAGATCTTGACAACCGACACAACATGATGCCGTGCAGGATCTGTCGCACTTGTGCCCGTACGGCTCGCCGACGCACGGCCCCGCCGGATTCAATCCTTGTCCGCAGTTTGTGCCGCATCCGGATGTATCCGCCGCGCCCGGCCCTTTCGTGTAAGGACACACACTCTGCCACCAGGTCTGGTACACCTGCTGCACTAAGCTCGCCGCCTGCGAGCCGCTGATGTTCACCGATGGGTCCGAAGAATTAGCCGCTTGGAAAATCGCCTGCATGGCTGAATCCCACGCCTGCAGCGCCGACTCCACGACTTTGTTTTCTGTTTTCGCGCCCTTGACCCGCGCCGCATGCGAGGCCCAGATGCCAGCGATTGCGCCCGCGATTGCCCCGATGCCTGCGCCGATCGGTCCGCCAAAGGCGAAACCTTGCGCCGCACCCTGCGCCGCCGACGCCGCGGCCGAACAAGCGGTGCCACCGCCTTTGCAAACCGTGGCCGGACCGATGATCGTCCAGGGCCCGATCGTCCCCGGCGAAACCGCCTTCGCGCCCAGGCCGTGCAATCCCCAGCCGTCATAGAGCGGGTACGCAGGTTCGCGCACCGCTTGCGTCGCCCGCGGACGAACGCGCAGAGTCAGTGCCCCCATGTCGTAGAGCGGAACCGAAGGTGCGGCGACGGTGCTCATGCTTTTCCTAGTTTCCTAGTTTCCTAGGTCCTCAACCCATGGTTTCAGCCGGCGCAACATACGCCAAACACGCTGAAAAAATGAATGTTGGTTATAGTGGCCAGCGAAGAGAGGCGGATTAAAAAGAGAAAACTTACCGCCACACAGTGCACACGTCACAACGATTCTGGGCTTCTCCCAGCTCACCGACGGCCCCCGAACATCTTCATCGCGATCAGTGCGCCTACGCCGGCAATCGCCGCGTTCGGAATATTCACTCCGCCGATGGTGGTACTTGCCCCGAGCCAGGCCATGATGCCGCTGCCCGACGGTGCAGCGCCCGGAGGATAGCAATTGCCGGTCGAAGGATCTTGCGTGTAGCCCGTGGGACAAGTGTTGGCGGAGACCGTCGGCGAAGGTTGCGGGGAGCCCTGATCCGGTGGAAGGTACAGCGGCGACGGGTGACTCCAGTCCGCCGTGCAGTTGCCGGCCGCGTCGCGATATTGTCCGCTCGGGCAGCCCGAGGCCGTAATCGGAGCCGGTTGCGGATAGTAGGGCGGAGGAGGCTGAGGAACCGTTGGCCCCGTGCATGGTCCGCTTTCCGTATAGCAGGGGGGCCCGCTATTGCTGCGAGTTTGCCCCGGCGGACACGGCGACAGCATAAACTCAGGGCACGAATGAATGGGCCCGCCAGGTGGATTCACCGGCGCCGGCGGATTCTCCCAGCCCGGCAGGAACGACACCGGCCCGCAACCCCAGGCCGGACATGCCCGCGGCCAGCGATCAATAGGAGCCGGTCCACCGGGACTCATCACGGTGTGCGGTAAGAGGCCACGTACGATGGGATTGTCGGTGAGCGCGCCCAGTCCGCGATAATTTCCAGGGGCGAGGGCATAGCCAGCACTGCGCCGCGTTTGCACCGCGCGCACCGTGTGCACTCCGCCGCTTGCATTCGGCCGCGGCCGCATCTCCGCCGGTCCGCGATAGACATAATCGGAAACCGTCTCGCCTTCGTTCAGCGGAATTCCGCCCCAGTTATCATCCCATCCGTGCCATGGCATGCCGCCGAGTCCCGCGGGATTATCGACTGCGCGGTAAATCTCATCGTGTCCCGCAGGCCAGCCCACACCGTCGACGATATCGTCCGATGCGATGTAGCCGTGATACTGCCCGCCGATCGGCCCGCCCGGGATCCGGTAGCGCCAGCCCGGCCAGGCATTGAAGGGCGCCACAGTGTAGCCCGCGATGCCCGGCGGAACTTTTTCCAGATCATCGTGCGCGCACATCGGATGTTCCTCAAGGAAGTCAGTCCACGCTTTTTGACAGGCGGTGCTCATGAGCGCCCCCGCGTAGCCAGAAGAATCAAGCCGCCGATGAGAAGCAGGGGCATCATCCCGCCCATGCTCGCGCTAAAACCGCCCGGAATTGGGGAAGCATAGCCTGCCGGCGGAATTCCGTACCCGGGGGTGTACGAAGTCTGAAACGATCCGTAGGGGCTCGTGGTGCGCGACGGCAAACCCTTCGCCGCGGCAACGACCGCGGGCACTTCCGTCAGTCCCTGCTCAAGAATCTGACTCCAGTCGATGCCATCCTGCCCGAGCCCAGTGGACACATAGCCGTTCAAAAACGGGAATCGGCGTTTGTGTCCACTGAGATCGGTGTAGCTGTCCTCGGTGAGAGACCAGGCGCGCTTCCGGAAATAAGTGGGAGGTTCCGCGCCGAATTCGGAATCGAGCCGCGCCGCATCCATCGGCACCCAGTTGCCCGAGCCCGCCGGCGCTTCCGCTTCCACGTACACATGGGAAAACTCTTCCGGACTCTGCGCATTCGCCGAAACCGTGATCAGCCGTGCCGGATAACCGATGGCGATCGCGAGCGCCCCCAGCAGCATCGAGATGTCGTCACAGTCCCCCGCCCGAACCTTCAGCAGTTCCTGCGGTGGGTACAGTTTCTCTTTGGTAACGGGGTCTTTTGTGTACCGGATGTGTCCCTTTACCCACCGATAAAGGGCATGTAACTCCCCTAAATCGTCAAAAGCGGCCACGCCGCGCACGATTTCAATGGCTTGCCGTACGAATTGCGCATCATTCAGCGCTTCGTCGACCAGTTTGCGCATGAGCGCGACGGTTTGCGCTGTGCCTTGCTCTCCGTTCAGAAGTGGGACCCGGTAGCCGAGACCGGGAGTGGAAGACCGCTGCGAGCTCGATTGAGGTCCAATGAAAATCGGCGACACGCGCGCTCCAGGGACAACGAACCAACCAAACTAGAAGGGGAGAACAGGGGGAGAATGCGGAGACCCGGTGTTGCATCCGTGTAGCAAACACCGGGCCCGAGCTGAACTTCCCCCAGTACGCAGGCGAGAATCCCACCCCGCAGGGGGAAAGTGCAACCAAGTTGGTGTTACACCAAGCGCCGACACTAGTGTTAACACTCGAGTGTTCCCGACCCACACCAGCCAACACCACGAAAACACCATTGAGTGTCTGTGGAAAACCTGCTATAAACCTTGCGACAATCAAAACATAGGCGCGCCATCCGTGTGGTGAGCCGGAAAACAGGTAGCCGTGAAGCCTGCAACCGAGCCAGCACCGGGTGAAATCGTAGAAACCCGCACCACCAGGCGTGTAGTTCCCCTCAGCGACCCAGAAAACGGAAAAACTCCCGAACTTTGGCCGTATTTGGCCGCAATTGCGCCCCACGATTGGTCGCGACACATCGTTTATGGGTACAGAACCGAACCGGCGCCCAAAGTTCCCATTTTCAAGTGCAGTGAAACCCACTTGCAGATGCCCAACGGGCAGCGCGTACCGATCGCCGATGAGCAAGAGCTCGAGTTTGCCCTCTTGCACAATTTTGGCGGAGGCACTTTCCGCATTCTCGTGAAGCGCGGCCCGCAGATCATCACCGCCGGGAGTATTTCGATCAACGCACCCGCGCGTCCGATTACGATTTCCGCGGACGGACAGAACGGCAACGGCGGCGCCACCGTGACTCCGAGCAACGATGGTTCCTCCGCCGCCACCGTCGCCGGCCGCGCCTTCGATGCGCTCACCACCCAGGAGCGCAATCAAGCCGCCATCGGCTTCGAAGCGATGCGCACCACGGTCGATTTGAATTCAAAGCTCGCGGAAACCATTAGTCGATTGAATGGCCCGAGCAACCAGCCCCCATCCGAAATGGATCAGGCTTTCAGGATGATGCAGTTGAAGATGTTCGAGAAAATGCTCGACCGCATGGACGCGCCAGCACCATCCGGAATCGCCGGCATCGATAGCGGCATGATAGGGCGTTTCATGAGCACCGTGATCGAGCGCGGACTAAATCCACCCGTGGCGTCCAATGGTGGCTCAGTCTCAGGCGTCGCCGCCATCGCAGGCGTGTTACCCCAAGTGCTGAGCTACGGAGCCCAGATCGCCGCCGAAGTCCGCATGAAAGCGGAAGCCGAGCGCGACACGGTGATCGCCGCCCGCAGCCCGCAGCCACCTCAGATGCAAGCCCAGCCACCCCAGCCGCGCCCCCAGGTTCTGCCCCCATCCGCACCCGCACCAGCACCCAATTCAAACGGAGCGAACAACATGGGCGCCCCATCCATTGAATTCATCGAAACCCGCATTATCCAGATCCTGCAGCAGCCCATCTCCGCCGACGAAGCCGCCGACGCGGTGCTGATGTATCTCCACACCACCGACGGGCCCGAAGTAAAAAAGGGCGACGGCTCTGTCGAGCAGCTCGCGAAACTAGGCGAAAACGGCCTTGTGCAACTCTTCCAGTTTCGCCCGAAACTGAAGCCCGCCACCGGGAACATGCCGCGCCTGCTTGAATTTATCCGCGCATTCTTAAAGCTCTACGCCGAAGATCAGGAAGGCGAGCAGCAACCGCCGACGGCACCACCGCTGGCGAACTGAGGTGCGTGAGTGATCTGCTTGCTTGCCTTGCTCATCGGGCTGGCGCTTGGAACGCTGTATGGAATTTCGGTCGGTCGGAAATTACCGCCGCCGTGAGAAGATGAGCACGTGAGAACGCCATGGCCACCGCGCGCCGCACTGTCGACGCCACCGTCCGACCCAGCGAAGAGATTCGCTTGGCCCAGGATCTGCTGCGCTCGATTCTGCTGGCCGAAGATCTGCGCGATGATCCACTGATGCTCGAGGCCGTTGTCGTCCGGCTTGGTGAGCTCGAGATGGAGATGGGCGAACTGGCCGGTAAGCAGCAGATGTTTGAAGCGTGGACTAAATGATGCTTCGCCGCAAAGTCGGACTCGGGATGCTCGGCGCACTAATTGTGACGTTTGCTGTTGCTTGCGCATTGGTAGAGCCTAAGCCGGTTCTGATTTTTGAGGGTGCGATCGTGTACTGTTTGATTGCGGCCTATCTGATTGTGTCAGGTGAAAGCAAATCCTAGCGAGGAGAGGAGGTCGCGGAGATCAGCCAGGGCAGGGAAGAGCCCCGCCGAAGCGAGGCTCTTGGGGCGTCAAGTCGAATCGATTCACGAAGAACTGTTCCGCATTCTAGCATGTTGAAAAAGCAACGGGTTGTTATATGCATTCATTGCGGCGCGAAAGTGAAGGATGAAGAAAAGGCACGGGTGCGCCACCGAAAGAAATGCGCGAAGAAAAAGGGGCAAGTACTTTCGTAATCAAGGAACTACCCGATTGTGCCCTTGCGCACTGTACGATACAGATGTATGTGCTATGCCGAAAAACTCCCCCAATCCGCCGACCATGCTGTCCGATCCCGGATGGCTCCGCAGCATCGACCGATTCATTGAGCGCGTGAGCCGCATCGCCGACTCCCACATGAAGCGGAAGCCGCGCCGAATGGACCGCAAAGCGCTGCCCAAATCCGCCTAGTCTGTGAATTTCCCCGTACCTGTGGAAATGCCGCGCAAAACGGTACCTATTCGGCTGCGCCCTTAAGTACTTACGATTTTCGTTGACATTCCGCGCGCCCGCGCCTATAAGTACTTACGTTATGGCGAAGGCTCCGAGAAAAGAAAAGACAAAATGCGCCGCCAGAGATTGCGACGTGATGTTTGTGCCCCGCGTGAAGGGGCAGAAGTTCCATTCCCGCAAATGCAATGACCGCGAAGCCCAGCGGATCTACCGCGAACGTCACCCACAGCAGCAGGCGGAAGGGGCAACCGCATGACGCCGTCAGAAAAAAGAGTCGCGTACGATCTGCGTAGAGCGGGATGGCGTGTTCTAAAGCGCGGCTGGCCAGACTTTCTTTGTATTCGCAGTTTTTTTGGAGATGAGCCAGAGGTTGTTGCTGTAGAGGTGAAATCTCCAAACCAGAAGCCGACGCTAGCTCAGCAGAGAATGCACCGAGTGCTCCTGAAAGCTGGCGTGAAAACGTACGTCTATCATTGCGACGATCCTACGGTGCCGAACCGCAGCCTCAGCTTCCGCTTCACGGAAGAAGATATCGCGATTATCACCGCCCTCCGCGACAAGATGAATTTGTCTGTGACGGAAGTTCTCCGCGCCGCCGTCCGCGCACTCGCAGCCAAGGAAGGCGTCACCGCGTGATGGCATGGGGCACATCGCGGCCGGATGTAACATGTGACACCCCGTCACAATGTCCGATAACAGGTATTGCAACTAGCCTGTTATCAACTACATACAAAAAAGCCATCAGCTTATGTAAAGTAAGCCTGATTCCGCGCCTGATTGTCTGGTTACTGGCCTCTGCGCTTTTTCCGCTTTCCGTAACAGCCACCGTCCTGTCGTTTCGAATTGAGGTTCTAGGGTGTACAACCTACGCCGCGCTTCCTGCAGAGCGCAGCATGCCTCTGTCCGAGCGCGTCCTCGTTCGCCTGGAAACGGCCGAGCGCAAAGAATCCGACCCGTGGCTGCGCGACGACATCCGCATCGCGTGGATCACCGTCCTATACGCCTCCCGCGGCAATCCCCAGCCGCACATCGACGCTACGTACCAAGTTCTAGGCATTCATCCCGATAAAGTTTGGCCGGCGATCTGCGCACGACGCGCAGCGCTGCTCGGTTCCGCATCCTCCCCCAAAAAACCATGCGCCGGCACAAAAGCCGAGCGCAGAGAGAAGGCTGCGTGAAAGTCATTGCCGTGCTTTTGTTCGCGATAACCGCGTCGCTTTGCTGGGGGCAGGAGACTCCAAGGACCGACCGCGCTCTGCTGGCGATCGACGGCGCCGCCAAAGTCGCTGATTTTTACTTCACTACCCACAACGCCGCATTCCAGACGGTCTGCAAAACGAACACGCCGTGGGGCAGCTACTGCTATTCCGGAAGCGGGGGAGAGTCGAACCCCATCGCGCGTCCATTCGTGACGCACGGCCGACCGCTCGCCGCCGGCTACTTCGTCGGCTGCTTTGTGCTGGATGCTGTGCTGTCGCACGAGTTCCGCAAACACGGGCACCCTAGGATGGCGCGCGCCGTCCTGCTCTTTGGAATTGCTGATAACGGCATCGCCGCGGCCATGTCCGCGCATGGGCGTGTGCAATGAAAGAAAAGAAAGTCTTGAGCCGAAGATTCCTGCCCACGCAGCTACCGGTGAGCTTCACTGCGTTGACATATCTCTTCCTCGACAAGTTTCATGCGGCTGGATGGATCAAGGGAGCATGTTGGACGTTCATGGGCTTAATTTGGATCGCTGTCGTTGTCGGCATTTGGTACGAAAAACATTCGTCGCCGCAGGAACTTTTCAAGTCGGAATCCGGCGAGGTGCAACCATGACCGCCGACGAAATCCGCAAAATATGCAGCCTTGGCCCGCGTAAGTGGTGGCATTCGTTTGGCCTGACTGGCCGCATGCAAGCGTTTTGCCTGATGGAAATCGCCGCACAGCTCGCTGAACTAAATGAGCGACTGAAGCCCTTAGACATTCGCGACCGCACATTCGAATACCCGGAAGGCCGTCCATGAGCGAGCCCACCTTACGCATTGTGCCCATAACTTTTCGCGACGCAGCAGAATTCGTGGCGCGTTTTCATCGGCACCACGAACCGCCAAGAGGCGCGAAATTCTCTCTCGGAGTCGAAACCGAGGATGGTGAACTTCACGGCGTGATCATCGTGGGCAGGCCAATCGCTAGGGCTTTCGATGATCGGCAAACTGCCGAAGTCACGCGCAGTTGCACTGATGGCACAAAGAACGCGAATTCTTGTCTCTATGCCGCCGCATGGCGCGTTTGTCGAGCAATGGGCTACGCGCGACTCATCACCTACACGCAAGAGGGCGAAACCGGTGTAAGTCTCAAAGCGGCCGGATGGAAAGTTGTCGCCCAGCGCGAGGCCCGCAAAAGCTGGAAAGAAAGCAGCGTAAAACTTGCCGCACTTCGAGACCCAATCGGCAATGGCGGAATTGCCCGCACTCTCTGGGAGGTTGCATGAGCGAGCCCACCTACACCATCACCCTCACCGAATCCGAGCGCACCGCCATGGCAGCCGCGCTCGGCACGTTTGTGAGCAAGTTGACGAATTGTCGCGTACAGATCGAGGCGCCCACAGGTGGCACCCAAGCCGCCCGTGCGCTTCTTTCGCCGTCGACAGCGCCCCCGGCGGCCGCGCCTGCTGCATCCCCCATCGAGCAGCGCGACCGCTGGGCCAGGGACAGGAAAGGCCACGAAGTGCCATGGCCCGCCGGATGCGCCGAGCGCGAAGTCGCCATCTGGAAAACCCAGCAATACCCGAAATATCTGAAAGTCACCTGGGCAGCAGCCGGGCCGAACGCCAACGGATTCATTGACGCCAACTGCTTCGACGAGAAGCTCTGGCCATGGCTCATCAAGCAATCCGGCCAACTGACCACGCTCTATGTGGTGCCCGCGAAGGAAGGCAAGTACCTGAACGTCATCGGGGTGCGAGCATGAAAGACGCGCTGCAGCGCTTCACCGTCATCATCTTGTCGCTGGACTTGGCCCTAAACGAGTGGTTCTACAGCCCGCACAAGTGGCACGTGGTTTTGCCGCTGACCATCATCGCGGCGCAATGCGGCATCCTCGTGCTGGAAAAGGGGCAGCCATGATTGAGAAGGCCGGAAAGATCGCGTTTGTCATGGCGCTGGGATTCATTACGGCACTTTTCTGCGTTGTCCTGTGGGCCATTCTCGAGCACGGAGTGCAATAAAAATCTAGGAGGCTACCGTTGAGCCAACTACTTCGCGACTTAGAAATCGATGCCGCCTGCTTCGAATTCCTTGCCAAGCGCATGGTGCAGCTGGGCGGGCGCATCTTGCAGCTGGGCGGAACCCGACCACCCCAACCCATCGTGCAACTGCTCGACGCACCGCCCGACCCGGACGAGGATCCGGACTGGGACGAACTAACCGCGCGCGGAGAGACCATCATCGAGCGCACCAACCGCGTGATTGCACGGATGGGACTATGAGCGGAATTGTTTCGTGGGGCCACACTCGAGACGGCTGCAGACTTCCGGCGCATAGCGCAGAGGAGTGGAATCGCATCATCGTCGCCTGTGGATTTCGCTGTTTCTATTGCGCGGAAATCTTAGCCGAGGACAAAACCACGAAAGACCATCTCGTCCCACTTATCCGCAGGGGTTGCGCCTGCCGTGGAAATCTTGTGGCTTCCTGCCTGCGCTGCAACTCCATGAAAAAGAAACTCACTGTGTACGAATTCCTTCGGATGAAACCAGCGCTTGTGGAAACGACCGGAGAGTTTTACACCACGGTTATTTCTTTAGGGGCGCTTTGCGATCCGGACAACGATCCACTCCTGAGGGAAATCCGCCGCATGTCGGAATACAAAGGATTTCCCGCGATGCCGCCATGTCGTGAGCCAGAGCGTTCGACGTGGGCGTGGAGGAATCCGGCATGACCGACCGACTCCTCACCACCCGCGAGGTCTGCCAACGTTTAGGCGTCTGCATCCGGACGCTGCAGGTCCTGCGCGCCAACCGAAAGATTGCCTACCTGCGCTTCGGGCACCGCTCCATCCGCTTCCGCGAGGAAGCCGTCGCCGACTTCATCCAGCGCCGCGAGAAAGCCGTGCAATTTGCCGAGGTGAACCAGTGAAGTGGATTGAATCTCCAGATCACAGCCTTGGCTGGATTGAATGGTTTTTCGTTGAGGACGAAAGCGGAGAAATCCAGGCCAGCGTGCAGCAGCACGGCCCCAAGACCGTCTGGATTACCTCTTCACATGGCGCCATATTCGGAGAATTCCTCACGAAAGAGCAAGCGATGAAACGCGCCGAAGAAGTCGCCCAAAAGAGGATGAAGAAATGAGCCGTCCTAAAACACCCGTACCGCTCGTCGATAAGATCGCCCAGGCCTTCAAAGCCGTGGGCAAGCTGCAGCGCAACGGCACCAACACGAAGCGCCGTTACAAGTGGACCCGCGCCACTGACGTATTCGAAGCCGTGCGCCTCGAATTCTTCGACCGCGGCGTGCTGGTAATCCACGACGAAGGCACCCCGGAATATGTCGCCGTCGCGCAATCGAACGGAGGCGAACAGATCACCGAATGCCGCCTGCCCGTAAAGTACTCATTCAAAGATGCCACCGGAGAAATCGGCCCGTTCACGGTAAACGGAATCGGCCGCGACGTTGAGGACAAAGCACTCTACAAAGCCCAGACCGGCGCACAGAAAGCCCTCCTGAAGCGCTTCGGACTCATGGCCGAAAAAGTCGACGATCCGGAATGGGACGGCAGTCAGGCACCCGCCGGCGAAACCTTGGACGACGCCGCGCCCATGCGCACCCCGCGGAAAGAAAAGCCGCTCGCCGCCTACCAGATCGACAACATCCGCGAAGCCATGGCCAACACGGGCAAAACGGAGGAGCAGCTGTCGCAGGCTGTCGCCGGCATCGGACACGCCGCCGAGCTCGCCCAGATGAAGCAGAAGTATTTCAAGGAATTGTTTAAGTGGGCATCGGACGGCCGCGGAACCGTCGCGCCCCCAAAACCCCAGGCCGTCCCAGCCCAGCCAGCGCTACCGCTGCGGGCGGCCCCGCCCGTGGAGATGCGCATCGGGAACAAGACCGTGGAGTTTCAGCCGAAGGATAAGCCGTACGCGATTTAAGAGGATGCCGACGATGAGTGACGCCGAAAAGCGCTCCGTTCACACCGACGCGTTGGCGACATTGGGCACGATCATCAGCGCGCAGGAGAAGCGCGACGCGATTCATTTGGCCGTAGAGCCAACCGTCGCCGCGGAAAAACTTTACCCAGGTCAAGACGTAGGAGTGGACGGAACACGGAACAATCCCGTTGGCATCGTGGATCCGTTCCTGAAATCCGCAGTTCTACCAGGTGACCGTTTTTGGCTAGTCGTGTACCCGCGCCAAATCAACTCACTGCGGCATGTGTGGACTCATCCCGCATTCCCGGACGAGCCAGGCCGGTGGAGCGTCAAGTCTAAAGCTCAATCAGAGGAGTGGCTGCGCGACTTTATCGCCCGATCCGACTGCCCAGATTACGACATCGTAATTGCAGCCGCAGCCGGTGAACCGATTCAAGCTCTGGCTTCCTACGGCGGCACACCTTACAGCAACGATGGTGAGTACCTGCACTTTGAAGGAAGGGATGCTCACGGAGAGATTCCGCCGGAATTCTGGGAGCACATGGAAGTGGTCACAGGCAAGAAGATGATCGCCCGTGCCTCATATTTTTCGTGCAGTTGTTAGCACACGCAAGTTCCGAGGGTGGGGACAGCAGTTAGCCATATTCAGGAAGTCGTTTTGATTCCTCGCGAAGCGATTGAAACGACCCGGCAACAATGCTCCCCACCCCGGAAAGGATAGCAGGACATCATGAACAAGACGTCAATCGAATGGACGGACTTTACGTGGAACCCGATCCGCGCCGCACTTAAAGGCTATCAGTCGCCAGAAGATGCAAAACGGACGATCCGCAAAGGCACGTTCTGCACCCGCATATCGCCGGGATGCACACACTGTTACGCCTCCGTCATCAACAAGCGATTTGGCAACGGACTCGAGTACACCGTCCCAAACCTCAAGCACATCGAATTCTTCATTGACGAGAAGATCCTCGAGGAACCGCTGCGCCGCACGAAACCCGCGCGCATCTTCGTGGGTGACATGTTCGATTTATTCCATGAGGCTATAGGCCCGTTCCTAATCGCAACCGTGCTCGACGTGATGGTGCGCTGCCCCCAGCACACGTTCCAGCTGCTCACGAAGCGCGCCGCTCGCATGCAGGAAATACTACTGTTTACATTTACCCCAGGTCCGCCGCCGCCACACATTTGGTGCGGCGTGTCCGTCGAAGATCGGAAGCGCGCGCTTGAGCGCATCCCGCGCCTGCAAGAAACCCCTGCCGCTGTCCGCTTCCTAAGCGTAGAGCCGCAACTCGAGCACATCGACCTAGGCCACGACACGCCAGAGGTGGGATGGATTTCCTACCTAACGGGCTTCGATGGATGCGACCCGGTAATTCCCGGAATCGATTGGGTCATCTGTGGCGGAGAGTCCGGACCAGGTGCGCGCCCGTTCAATCTGGCATGGGCGGAATCACTGCTCGAGCAGTGCCACGCCGCGGATGTGCCGTTCTTTATGAAGCAACTCGGCAGTAATTCCTACTGGAAAACCGAGGCCCGGGAAAAGTTGATATCGAGTGGAGGATCAGACGGATTCACGCGGCAGAGTGTGCGCGATCGCAAGGGCGGAGATCCTGCCGAGTGGCCGGAAGCACTGCGCGTCCGCGAGTTCCCCAGCCAGAAAGCCGAGGTTGTGAGCGCATGAGGCGGAGTGACAACGAATGGACAGGGGCGATTGAGCGTTGGGTGCGCACTCAGGTCCCTTTAGCTGATCTTCTCGCCCTAGTCGCCGAAGCGACCCGCGAACTCTGCGCCAAATACCCAGACTTCGAGTGCCACAACGGCGCCACCAACAATTGGCGAGTGGCGGACAAAGTTGCGGAGTACATAAAGGCGAACTACCCATGAAGTTCAAGGATCCGCGCAGCAAAGTCTTGTGGCGCACCGGACGAGTCAAACTCCGCGGCCAGGACAAGACCGATCTGCGCCGCGCCGTCTACAACCGGTCAGGGGGACGCTGTGAAGAAATCCGAAACGGAAAGCGCTGCAACCGATTCGCGGGATGGGATGGGCTCAAGCACGGGGAACTCTCCCACAAAAAGCACGGAGCTAATCGAGATGACACGAGCGCCGGAGTCTTATGGAGTTGCCAGGAGTGCCACCGAGCCCGCCACCCCGGCCCGCAGTTTGCCCCTCAGCGACGAAGAGCGCAAGAGGCTGTTCCGGATCGCGCGCGATCGGGCGAACCGCTTCATGGTTAGCGCCGTGGACGTCGATTTTTTGCTGGATGTGATTGTGAGGCTCAGCCGATGAAGATTTTTGGATGGATCACTCTCGCGATTTGTTTGGTGCTCACCGTTTGGGGCATTTCGGCAGAGGTTTTCGCCGACTTTGAATACGAGAATTCAATCGGCAGCTAGATGGGACGACTGAGCCGTGAACCTTCCCCTCAGTCGCGACCGCTGGCCCGCCAGATGGCTGGAATTGTGGAGCGAACGCGCCGCGATCATCGAATTTATGGGGAACCTTAGCAGGGAAACGGCCGAATGGAGAGCCGAGCAAGACATCCGCAGAGTAGCCGCACGAGAGGAGCACACCGCATGAGATCCGACAGCATCACACTCGCAATTTTTGAGAAGTACGCCCCGGAAGAGCTCACCACCACCGCGCAGCAGATGGCGCAAGCGATCAGCGACCTAGAAGGCGTAGAAACCGAGAAGAAAGTCTCCGATGCCGCTTTCAATGAGCGCATAAAAAAACTCTCGGCCGATGTCGCGAGCCACGCCAAGCGCTACAACAAGGGCGGAGAAACCGCACAAATCGGCTGCGACATCCGCTACGACCATCCCGAGCCCGGCAAGAAATCCTATTTCCGGATGGACCGCAACGAACTGGTAGAAACCCACGACATGTCATGGGAAGAGAAGCAGGAAACGATTCAGTTTCCGCTCGCCGAGTCGACGGCGCCAGAGCCCAGCGTAAGCGACCTGAGCGCCGCAAACCTCGAGAAACTCGCCGAAGAACCAGCACCTGCGCCGGAGAAGTGCCAGGAGGAAGTGACGCGCCTCTGCCCATTCCCCGGATGCACACTCTTCGTCGACCATGATGGTGACCACGATCTGATTCCGAAAGCAGCGACGCCGGAAGAGCCACCGAAGCCCAAGCGCAAGGCCCGCGCCATCCTGCCCGACCCGCGCAAGCCCACGGACCCGCCGCCGGGGGTGCAGCCGTGAGCCCGCTGATAGCCGCACTCGGACAGCTCTTTGCCTTTCTCATCGCCGCGGCTGCCTTCGCACTGGGAAGAGCCATTGGCATCGAGACCGGGAGGTATCGCGCGCAGGAAGAACTCATACGCAATCAGCCGACCGAAGAAGATCGCGAACTGACAGAACTCCGGAAAATGGCAGGAATGAAGTGAAAAGAGCCCGCCAGCGCAGCCCGCGCGACGCCTTGCTCCTCGCCCTGCATGTCGAAATTGTGCGCAGCACGCACGAGTTATACGAACTGCGAGACCTACTGGAAAGCCACAAGTATGGACTATTGCGACGATCCGCACTTAGACGACCCGAGCACGCTACAAATCGGGAAGACGTGGAACGGGCTGGCCATCTTGATTCAACTGAATGAGCGCGCCCACGATCCGCAGACCGAGCTCCTGCGCGAATTCCTGCGCCAGCATGAAGATTCGGAACTCGTGCTCGTGCCAACCGGTGGTTACTCAAATTATCCCGGTGGGGCCAGCTTGGGCTATTTCGAAATCCGCAAAGCGCACACACCCAAGCGCCCATGGTGGCGGAGGATTCTCGGATGATAGTCAGAGAAGGGGGAAGATGAAATACCTCGTAACCTACACACGGCAATACACAATCGAGATTGATGCGCTCTCCGCAGGCGACGCTAAGAAACTAGCCAACCTGGTGCCTGCCGACGATTGGGAACTCTCCAAGTCATCTATGGTGGCCGAAAGCCGCGCAGAGCGCCATTCTGCCAAGGAACCACGCCCGTGAAAGCCTTTCTCTATGCTCGAGTGTCGACCAGTGACAAGGGGCAGGAAGTAGAGAACCAGCTTGCCCAGCTGCGCGAATTCGCCCGGCGCCAGGGATGGGAGCTCGTACACGAGTACATCGACAAAGTAACCGGATCCAAAGCAGACCGGCCGGAACTGCAGGCGATGTTTCTGGCCTGCAGCCAGGGCAAGGCCGACGTCGTGCTCTTTTGGGCTCTCGATCGATTCACGCGTGAAGGCGCCTACGAAACCCTGCGCTATCTCAATTTGCTCACGTCGTACGGTGTCGGGTTTCGCAGCTACACCGAGCAGTACCTCGACACATGCGGGCTCTTTAAGGATGCCGTCATAGGAATTCTGGCCACGATCGCCAAGCAAGAGCGCATCCGGCTGGGGGAAAGAGTTCGCGCCGGCATGGCCAGAGCCAGAGAGCAGGGCAAGCGGTTCGGGCGGCCCGTGATCCAGGCCGATCATGTTCAGATCGTAGTGTTGCGGACGCGCGGCTACTCCCTGCGCGAGATTGCCAAGCGGGTCGGAGTCTCAGAGGCTAGTGTCCGACGCGTGCTTAAATCGCCCCCTAGCCTGCGTCAAAAAGGTATAGAAAAGTAGGTGAGTTTTGCACAGGTTTTACGCGGGTCCGAAAAACCGGAAACGATGCGCCTTTAGGAGGTCTTTTTGACGCAGGTACCAGCGCGACCAGTCCTCAGGTATCACGGAGGCAAATTTCGACTCGCGCCCAAGCTGCTCGCAATCTTCCCACCTCACCGCGTCTATACCGAGGTGTTCGGCGGAGGCGGAAGCGTCTTGATGATGAAGCCCAGGACCTACAGCGAACTCTACAACGACCTCGATCGCGAAGTCGTGAACGTGTTCCGCGTCCTGCAGAACCGAGTGAAGGCGAAACACCTCGAGGCGCTTTTGCGGGTGACTCCGTTCTCCCGCGAGGAATTCGACTTGAGTTATATGCCAGGCGCCACCGACGTCGAGCGAGCCCGCCGCACCATCATTCGCTCATTCATGGGTTTCGGTTCTGACTCCATTTCGCGCCTGAAGGCGACCCGCGCCGGTTTTAACACTCGCATCTCGTCCACGATGTCGACCGGGTTTCGCTACAACGCAAACCGATCCGGCACGACGGCCGCGACGGACTGGAGGAACTACCCAAACTACATTTCCACATTTGTCGATCGCCTGCAGGGTGTCACGATAGAAAATCGCAACGCACTCGAAATTTTACCCAAAGTGGACCGTCACGACGCGCTGCATTATGTGGATCCACCCTATCCAATGAGCACCAGGCGAACCGGCAACGGATCCACACCGGAGCATCGCTACCGCTGGGAGATGAACGACGAGGACCACCGCCAGCTCGCGGAATGCCTAAAAGATCTCGCCGGCATGGTTATCATTTCCAGCTACCCAAGCGAGTTGTACGACGAACTCTTCCGCGGATGGCGCAAGATGTCGTGGACCGCGGGCAACCTATGCAGTGCCAACACGAACGCGCAAACCCGCACAGAAGTCGTTTGGATGAATGCGCAGGCCTGCAAACACACGCCGCAGCGACTGTTTGAGCACGCGGAGATGTTCGCGTGATCCATCTCGGCTTTGAATCCGGTACCGGGAACCCCGTGCACCTCCCGGTAGGCCACATGGTAATCGTGGGTCAAACCCAGCGCGCCGGAAAGACAACCGCCCTCGAGGCCTGCGCCTCCCGCTCCGATTCGAAGTGCATTGCCTTCCTCACCAAGCGCGGCGAAGGTTCCTTCCGCCTGTCGCGCGAGCTTCCACCTTATTACGAGGACCATGTCGACTGGCGCACGGTGCGGACCCTCTGCGAAGCGCTCACGGAGGAGCGCTGGGACAAGTTCCAGCGGCAGTGCCTGCGATCCGTTTGTCGTGCCGGCCAGGCCGGGCGGCCCGGCTCCAAGCTCTTTGCAGAGTGGCCGCGGCCCGACACGCTCGAGGACGTGGTGAAGAATGTCAGCATCGCCCTCGCGAAAGCGACTGGACAGCGCGAAATGATCTTCGGCGAAATTCAGGACGATCTGAAAACCGCTATCGAAGAGCTCGCAAAACTCAAAACCAGTTCCGCCAAACCAGATCTGGAATTCGGCTTGAACGTGATCGACCTGGAGCGCTACGAGTTCCACATCCAATCGCTCATTGTGCGATCCGTGATCCGGTGGGTGCACCAGCACAGCTTTCGCACGATCGTGGCCATGCCAGAGGCGTGGAGGTTTGCGCCGGCGCAGCGCCGATCGCCAGTGCGCGACGCCGCGGAAGAGTTCATCCGCCAGGGAGCCGCGCTCGAGAATTTCCTCTGGATTGACTCCCAGAACATTTCCGGCATCAGTGCGGTACTGCTGAGCCAGATCCGGGTGTGGTTGTTTGGTGTGCAGCGCCTGCGCTCGGAAATCGAAAAGACATTGGACGCCATCCCCGAAAATCTTTATCCGCGGCCGTCGAGATCAGATATCGCGACGCTGGGGAAAGGCGAATTTATTGTGTGCTTCGATCAGGAGATGTTCAAAACCTACGTGTGGCCGGCATGGATGCGCAGCGCGTTGCACGCGGAGGCGATAGCCCGCGGCGAGGAATCCGTGGACAGCGCCCGGGCGATCGTGCAAGAGTTTGACCGAGAGCGCGGAGAGGCGAAACCGTGAGCACCCCCAATAAGTACCAGCCCGACGTAAACATCCCCATCCCCATCCCCTGCTGCCCTCACTGCGGCAAGGAGCTCCCCGCCGTCATCGCCTTCCAGTGGCCCACGCCCCACTCGATGACGTTTGCCGTGGCGTGCTCGCACGAGGAGTGCCGCAAGATCTTGACCATGCAGATTGTTTTCATTCCGGACGAGGTCGAAGCGCCACGCATCTCGCGGCCGAGCTAGGTCACCACTACTTTAGTGTGAGCTGGGCCATGTAGAAAGTGGCCGATGGACTGGTGACGGTGTTTTTGTTGTCACCTGTCCAGAAGATGTCGGCCAGTCCGTCACTAGTTTGCACGCCCGGCGGTATGTTGGTCGTGATGGTAGCCACCACGACGCCATCGATCAGAAATTGAATGGCAGTCCCCGTCAGGTTGTTCGTCATTTCGAAGATGTGAAAGTTTGTGTCCGCTGTCACCGATGTGTCGACGATTGTCGAGCTTCCGCCAGCGGTAACGGTGACCGCTTTCCAGGTGGTGTCCGTTCCGCTTGAGAAGCGGAATCCAATCGTGTTGCTGGCGGGTGTGTCCGTGGCAAACTTCGTGGTGTTCAGGATGTTGACGCTGTTTGTCCCTAGCCCACTGCCAATGTTCCAGGTGGCCAGCCCAAGCCAATATCGGGCATTGGTAAGCGATCCAATCGAGAATTGTGTGGTGTAGTGATTCCAGCCGACGATAGGGAAGAGTGAGTTGTTGCCATTTTGGCCGCAGTCCATCCCGACCACGGTGGAAGTGGAAGCAGCCGGGGTGATGAAATAAGTGATCCCCGCGCGCCTCGTAGCGGTCGGGAGTACCTGAGTGCTGCCTGTGCCTGTCGCAAATCCGATATTGCCGGGACAGACCGAACCGAAGCCAACCGGACCGCCTTGCGCGATCTGGTAGATGGCATTGATTTCGGGCACCGTCACGGCCGTGATTGAGCCGCTCGAGCCAAAGTTCGCCGTCAGTGCCAGCGCCGCCGCGGTCAAAGTTACGCCGATATCCTGCGAAGAGCTCGAAATGGTTACCCCTGTGACATCGAAGCAGACCGGCCCTTTGCCGAAGTCGGGCGCCACCGTCCCAACCGCCGAACACACATGGAAGCTCCACGTGCTACCCCCGGGAGAGAGCACGGTGTTGTCGCCCAGGCGCAGGGTGAATTTTCCGCTGCGATCGAGGCCTGTGGGTTGCGTTGGCGGACTGTAAGCGAAGCCGCTCAGCGTGGGAGAGCCGCTCGAGACCAGCGTAGATGAGATGGTGCCCTGCGCATAGGGCAGGCCGTTGGGGTCTGTGACGGTGCCGGTTACGGTGGTGAATTGTGCCGCAGCTGGCAGCACCAAAAGAGCAAGCAACACGAGATGGCGAAAGAATCTCATTTCGGAGGCGTCGGCGGATTGGCGCTACCTTTACCCTCAATGGGCGCAGCATCTTTCAGTGCACTTCCAGGAATAGGACGTACAGGAACCGCTGAGAATTCGAGAGTCATGAAATCTAAGGACCACTTGCTTTGATCTACGTCCTTCATCCTCTCCTGTACTTTTTGTTGGTATCGTTCGTTTGCCTGTTGCATGCGCAGAAGGTACGGCTGCGCCTCAGCCGCTCTGATCGCTGCATCGCGTTGCAGTGTCAAAAGTTCGATTTTTTGATCCTGCGTCAGGACAGGCGGTGAGTTGTCCTCTTTCTTGTCTTTGGCGAAGAGAAGAGAGGAGGAGCAGAGCGCAATAGAGAGAAGAATCGTATTTTTCATCAGCTCAACTCTAAAACTTTTTCAAATCGCCCAACAGTGATAATCGATCCAGTAGGCCGTTGAAGTTGCCAGAGGAGTCGGAACAGCAATCGTATTTGCTCCCGTTGCGGCAGGCTGATTGGTCCACGTGAATAAGTCGGAGGTTGTGCCCGGCGTCTTGTTTTTCATGACAGGAAGTCCAGCCCAAGTTCCAGCCCCGCCATCGTTAGCCATGAAGACGCACGACGAAGCATGGACTGCGAATGTTGTGCCCGCCGAGAATGTAAGCGTGATCGTTCCTGTGCCTGCCGGTGCCCCCGTCCCAGTCGTTGCGATGATTGTTCCGGCAGCATCACTTGAACCCTGACCGAAGGCGCAGGATGGGCTCGTGCCGCCGCCCGAGGTAAACGTGCATGTAGGAGTGAGAGAACCTGTTCGGACGCGAGAAGTGTCCATGGTGCCAGCGGTGCTGCCCAACGCCCCTGAGCCGACATTCAAAATTGCCCCAGCGGATCGAGATAGGGACAAGTCCCGACTCCCAACCGCCCCACTGGAAAATCCAAATCCATCCCCTGCCAGCATTGTTTGACCGAACGAGAAATCAGTGATGGCAGAATCCGTGCCTTGAATCGTTGTGATTATCGAACTGGAACCATAGAAACCGTTGTTGGTTGCGCCCAGTTGCAGTGTAAGTGCAGCATTCGAGCCCACGTGATTTATGAAGAGGCTTCCCGTTCCTCCCGATCCCAACACCTCATTGGCGACAGTAACCGTTCCACTCCCAAAATTGCTGTTGCCATCGGTCACATTGATAGCTAGCACGTTTGGATTGTGGACCGCGTTGAAAGCAAGGGAATCAATTTGGAGTGCAGTGTAGTTTGTGAACACTCCAGTTGTTCCAATGGGTGAGACAACGTGAAATCCGTAGGCGTTGGTCACTGTGCCCCCGCCTTGATTGAAAAGGGCAGCCCAGTACGCGTCTAGTTCGGTGATTGGTCCGGTGTTTCCGGCGTTCAAAGTCCCAGCGTCAGCGGTGACACCATTTAATCGAGTTACTGTTCCATTCCCAAGGTTGAACGCTTCTCCTGACCATCCGATGCATAAGGCGAGTGTGCCGGTTCCGTTGTGATCGCACTCCATGTGGGCTGCGGCAAGTTCGTTTGTGTAATTGCGAGTGTTTGATGCTAGCGTGGCTAAATTGCCGTTGAGGTTAAACAGTTCCACTGCTGAAGCTGCGCCCGGGTCAGCGAGAAACGTCCAAAAATTATAAGGA